>Ga0302319_10012524_pt1 | contig 15988 bp, 26 predicted proteins | sample Bog_T0_2_FD_203319 | JGI IMG/M metagenome (GOLD analysis project Ga0302319, IMG submission 203319) | Peat permafrost microbial communities from Stordalen Mire near Abisko, Sweden - Bog_T0_2 | ecosystem: Environmental > Terrestrial > Soil > Wetlands > Peat | place: Sweden: Abisko, Stordalen Mire...
AGACGGATCAGTGTGTCGCTGTCCGGCCTCGGCCGCCGCCCCTCCTTGGCAATACGCGAATCAAGCGACCAGTGATCAGCGGCCAGTGCCTCGATGTGGGCCTGCAGCGTCATACGATTGCCCTCCTGAAAACAATTGCTGTCTCTCCGGGCGCCGTGGCGTCCGGCGACGGATCATAGGCAGCCGCCCGGCGGAAAGCCATGGCAAACTTGCGGCATTTTTCTTTATGGAGCAGCGGGCGGCGCGCCCCCGGATGCCGCAATGCGGCAAACCGGCCGGCATCATTCCTTTGACGCGCCAACCGCATGGCGGAGGTCGCGGGCGCTCATGGCTGTGGTTTTTGCTGCGGTCCCGGCCTGGCGGCAAGGCTCACCGCTGCCATCCCCGCCGCTACGCGCGGACCCTGGCAACCAGGTCGGCGGACGCCTGCAGGTTGAGCCAGAAGCCAGCGGACATGCCGGTGAACTTTGCCAGGGATTCTGCCATCTCCTGGCCGACACGGCCTCCCTGAAGAACCCGCTCCACGGCGGCGGTCTCCAGCCCCATCGCTCCCGCCGCGGCGGCGGCGGTGAGGCGCCGCGGCGCCAGGATATGCTCCTGAAGGAACTCACCCGGCGGAACCGGCCTGATTCCTGCCGCCAGAAGGGCTTCGCCAGGGCTCGCGCGCCGGACGAAGAGGCCACGGAGTTTGGACAGGACACGGGCCGGCGAGGGAAAGCCATGCCGCGACGGCACCCGGCGCGTTTCGGCTGAAATTGTGTCCATTCGCGCATCCCCCCGGCATAACGAACCCAAAGCACTGACCGTGTCGGCAGCCCTTGCGCCCATGGTGGAGTGGTTTCAGGATGCGCACAAGGATTTCCGGCATGGCAATGGCCCTGCTCCGGCGCTATGGTCGGCGTGGCAATGGCCCTGCTCCGGCGCTATGGTCGGCGTGGCTCAGCCGGGAGGTTTCGGATGTCAGGCATTGTCTTCTGCCGCGACGGCGTGTTGCGGATATCCGAGCGGCACCGCATGATGCTGCCCGTGCTGACGGATGGCAGGCCCGAAGACATGGCGGAGGCAGCCATGCTCGATGCCGGTCAGGTCATGGCCTTCGGCATGCTGCGCGGCGGTTCGCAGCCAAGCCGGGAAGACACGGAACTTTAGGCAAAGGCTGAGTTCTGCCGCCTGAACGACCGGGACGGGCCAGCATCAGTCCTGGTCGTTGCCTGACGCCCCCGGGGGGATTTCGGCTGCGCAGTTGGGGCAGCCGATCAGCGGGTGATTGGCGGACCGGAATGTCCCGACGCCTCCGCAAGCAGATCAAGCACCGCGCTGAACTCGAATACAAGCATGCGGCAGAGTCGCCCGCAACGGCGATGGCCTGGCAGGGGGCCGACCTCACGGGCTGGCCGGCCATGTGCGCAATTTGCAACGAATGGTCCGCCACCTGCTTCCTGTGTCCTGCGCTGCCAGCCCGAGGAACATCCCGGCAGGCGGCAGTGGCCTGGCCAGCGATCATGGCTGCTTCGCCGCCAGCCAGGCAGCGCGTCCCCCGACGGTGACTTCGTAATGCAGCTCGGCGCAAGGATCGCCACCGGAGGCGATTGCGCTGCGCGTCACAAGGCCACGAAGATAGAGGTCATTGGCAGCGCATTTGACGCCGAGGCCGCACCAGCCGCCGACCGAAAAACTTTCCAGGCCCAGCGTCCGGATTTGCGCCCCGGACAGCGGCGGCAAGCCGATTGCGCCTGGCTGCGGATCAGCCATCGGCGAGCCCGCGGACGCGCCGGGCGGCTACGGCAAGGATTTCGGCATGATCGGGACAGCCTGCCGCCATCAGCTCGATTTCACGCGCCGCGGCTCCGGCGGTCCGGCGGCGGGTGCCGCGCTCGGCGTTGTCTTCGGCGCGGTGCCGCGCCTCGGTCCGGTTCCCGGCGTCCGGCGTCGCCGGGACACCAAGCCGGGCGAGCATCAAGGACGAATGTCCCGTCCGGCCGGCCTCGTCCATGACGCCGAGAATGAACTGGTCGAGGTTGACCGCGCCGCCCCTGCACCAGCATTTCGCCAGCGCGCCAGCCCAACGCAGGACGGCGGCCGCGCCCTTGGGCAGCGTCACGGTGCTGGCGACCGAACCGTCCGCGTCATAGCCGACCAGCGCCACCAGGCCCATGCCGCGTGCCTCGCAGCGCCGCGTCAGATCCGCCAGGGCTGGCGCGACTTCCGTGTCGTAGAATTCCTCGTCGGTCATCGCGGCCTCGCAGGATCGGGATATGCAGATGCGGGTTTGCACGAACGTCAGCAGCAGGGCGCGCCGGCATCTTCCGGAATGCCCAACCTTCTGTTGACAGAATGCATATTCAGGGCAATGATGCAAGCACTGTTTGGCGAATGTTGGCGTGTCCTTTCTGCCGCCGTGGCGGTGCGCGGCAACAAAGGCTACATTGGGTTGGCGGATTGCCTGACCATTGAGAACCGGGAGAATTCGGATGCCCCACGCTTCAAACATCCCGCCTGACGGCGACCGCGCGAGCGTGCTGGCCGCCACCTTGCAGCGTCTGGCTGACGCCAGTGACCAGGGAAGCAAAAAGCCAAGGTCCGGAATGACGACTGCGGAACTGGTCGCCGAATACCGCACTACGACGCCGCCGCAGCCAGCCACTGACATTGGCAGCCTGACGGCCGCAATCCACGATTTCGAGGCGGCGCTTCCGGGATGGTGGTGGTCGGTCTGCGTGTGCAGCCTGACCCGCGACGCCAGCTGCGGACCGGATATCGCCGGGCCTGATTTTGACCTGTTGTCCGTCCCGAAGTTCGACGAGGGCTTTCACTGCGACGACCCGGACGGCTCGCTGGCCAGTTCGCTCCGGACTGTCATGGCCGCGGCTCTTGCTGCCAAGGCGGATCCGAACCCGGCGACAGACCAAGGGCGGACCGCCCGGGAAGTACCCGGCGCGCCTCGCGATGGCCTGGCTCCGGCGACCAGGTCCGTACGCCGATGGGACGAGGACCGCGGCGCCTACGTCTACGTGGATCTGCCGTGGAACCCCCTTGAGCACGGACTCAGCCTGCTCAGATCGGCAGGTGCCGGCAATGGGGCCGTGAGCCTCGGCGTGGCCGAATGTGCGGCGCTCGCCTCGGAAATCGGCCGTCTGCGCAGCGAGGAAGAGTTTCACGACACGCCAGCGTGGCAGGCGAACGAACGCCTCAACGCCCAGGTCGACAAGCTGGCACAACACGGCGACCGCCTGCGCCGGGCGCTCAGTGCCGTCACCGACCACCTGTGTGAACTCGAGGGCGGCGGGGATGGCCTGCAATGTGTGCAGGAGGCCCGCCGGCTTTTGGCGGAAGGGAGTGGTGTATCCGGTGTGCCATGATGGCACGTCCGAAAGCGCGCAACATTCAGGCCACCGGCCAGACGGCTGAAGACATCGAGCTGCTGGTGGCCGCTCTCTGCAGCGGAGATGCGAACGTGGGTGAGAAGCAGGCGGCTGGCGGCGGCGAGGGCCGGACTTTCGTCGACCATGAATGGCATGACGGGATTGCCGTTGCAGTGTTCCGGCGCCCGCATGATTTTGTGAGCCACACACACAGGTCGCTGGCCGACCGGGTGAAGGACCTCCGCGCCAGATGCCTCCCCTGCGAGGCGTCCGAAGCGGCGCTGGACACGTGGCCCGAAGCGCCACCGCCGCCAGCGGCAACGCGCCGGGCCGCGCGCGCATGAGCGCCTGCACGCTTCCGGCGGTTGCCATGGCCGGTGGCACGGCGCATCAGGCAGGAATGCGCGGCGGCGAATCGGAGGCATGCGATGGCTGACACCATTCCTTCAGCCCGGGAAGCGGCAATCGAATCCATCAGGGCGGCCGCTGTGAGGGTTGCCGCCCGGATGGGCCTGACATTCGCGCTCGATGCCGAGAAGCTCCGGCGCTTTGACCCGGACAGGGCAACCGCCCCATGCCAGGCATGCCCGACACCGGCACGCTGTGCCAGCGCCGGACGGTGTCTTGTCGCGGATTGCACCGGCAGCACTCCCGCAGCCACAGCAGGTCCCGTCGAGACCGGACTGCTGCCAGGCGAGAGGATGCAGGCCCGCGTCCTGGCGCTCGCCCGCGAGGTTGACCGGCTGCGCTCCCCCGGCACAATCGGCGTTCCCGCGGATGTTTTTCGGGAAGCGGACGCGGCGCGGACCGCGCACCTTCGCGACATCGACGCAAATGACCAGATCGGCGCCCTCGATGCGGCAATCGCCGCCGCGTTCAGGGCGCATGCGAAGGCACGGCATGGACACGGTGGAACAGTATAGGGCTGCGCCATTCTTCTTCTTCGCCCGCCGCGGCGAGAAAGGCTGGCTGCCGGAACGCGCCGTCTGCGGGCCATTGTTTGTCGTCGCCAGAGGCATCCGGGGTATCTTCGCGCTTGTCATTTTTGTCTTCATGGTGAAATCTTTGGGATGGTGAATCGTGAATCTGGTCCGGAGCGGATGCCGCCGGATCGCAGCCTCGATCTTGCCGCCCTGCACCGCAGGGCGGAGGTGAATTACGCCGCCGCCGTCCGGCGCGGGCTGGCGAAGTGGGCGTGGCCGGCGACGCGGTGGGGCAGGACGGATGGGGCGGATGATGGGCGATGATTCCTTGCTGGCAAAGATTCGCCCTGGCGGACACGGCAAGGCCGGAACTGGACCCGGAAGCTGGCGGGCAGGCTACCGGTCGGGCCTGATCAGCGGCTGCCTGACCGGTGCGCTGCTTTGGCTGCTGTATCTGATGTGGCGGTTCTCGTTTTGATTGGGCCACGCCGCCCGGCGGCCGTTGGCGGCTGGGCGGTTTTGCAGGCCGCGAGGCAAGCTTTGGAGCCCGATGATGATCGGTAATGAGCAGCGGCCCGCCGGTGACCATGGCACGCTTTTGCCGCCGCCGGTCCATGCCACCGGCGTTGGTCCCCAGGCATCGCTGCCGCCATCCGGCCGGTCGGCTGTCGAGGCCGTGCTGGCCATGGCCCGGGCGCATGGGCGGCGCAGCGGGGCGGCAGGCGCCGGTAGAACGGCAATCCTCCAGCGGCATGCAAGAACGGGAGTCTCCGGTGACTGACAGGAAGATCGTTGGCGAAATGGTGTCGACCGGTGGGCCGTGGCCCCACCGGCGCATCCGCACTTCGACTGAGGTGGCGGTCGCCGAACGGATGCGCCGGCACACGGCGCAGGCGGATGGCGGGGATGCGCAAGCGGCCCGGGACGGCCGTGACGCGGCTGGTCCGGCAGGCGACCTCACGCAGGCGCTCGACCACCTCGGTGCCGTCCTGTACGTGCTCGCGGATTTGTCGCCAAGCGACAGATGCCAGGCGCTCGACGAGGCGCTGGAATTCTACAACGGCCAGCGGCCGGATCACCAAATCGGGCCGTCGGACGGTTTCGTGTCCCGGCTGGTCCAGGTCGGTCCGGCGGACTGGCCGCGCCCGCCACGCTGAGCAAATGCTGGCCTGCGGCGCAGATGTTTCCTGACAGCCGCAAATGCGGAATGATGTCCTGGACCATGGAATTGGAGAGCGCAAATGCCTGACACATCCGCACACGGCCGCCCGGATCCGGTCCAGGCTGCATCTGACATGGTCGACTACTGGCGCGATGCAATCGGCGCCACCTACCAGCCGGTGAAGTGGGTCGCGCAGCGGGCAGCGCATCCGGCGACGGTGCGCGATGTGCTCGCGCGCCTCAAGGCTGGCGAAGCCTGTCCCGAGGCCGCCGATGTCATCGTTGCGCTGGTCCACACCCAGTCGGCAGCCTGGAACACGGCGGCCGCACTGAGCAGGGAAATCCGGGAACGCGGAGACGCGGACGGTCGGGCGCCAGCAGTTGGCCATGTCACCGTGACGCCACGCATCCACGGAACGGCGTCGTAACCGGCGCCCGGCACCCGCCCTGCAGGCAGAGCCTGCCTGCCCTCACACAGCCCAGCCACCGGAGAGAATGCAATGGCCGACGAAACCGGGACGCCGCCCGATACCTGCTCGGTTAACGACCTGATTGCGCGTCTGGAAACGACGCATCCCGGCTTTGCCGCCGCCCTGCGGGCGGCACGGACCAGACTGTACGAGCGCTTTCCCGACGAGGAGGAGCGGCACCGCCACATCCTGAGCCACTGCTCCCCGGTTGAGTTCAGCCGCACCGCCGGGTAGGGATGCCGGGAGGCACTCCTGTGGGCACCGCCGCCGCAGGGACCGGAAAAGCCCGTGGCATGCAGACCCGGCATGGTTTGCTGCCGCCGTTTCCGGTCCGCGTTCCAGTCAGGAACAGATGAGCGCAGGCGTTGGGCGCAGTTCGGGGTTCCGCCAAAAGAGATCGTGCCGGACCGCAGGCGCGTCATGCGCATCCGCCAGGGACTGGATTTCGTCATCCCGGCGGCCCAGAATCTCCGGCACCCCGTCGAACTGAAGTTCGCGCGACGCGCCGTCCCCGGCGAAGGCCAGAAGAATCCAGCCATCGCGAAAGGCAGCGCCGATGATCCCGTTGGCGATGGTGTTCCGCTCAGCCGTCAGCCCGGAAAACCTGATGAACTGGGCATGGCCCGCAGTCACGGCTTCGCAGGCGGCCTCGGCTTCACGTTCGGCCGCCGCTGCCAAATCAAGGCGTTCAAACCCGATCTCCGGAATGCGGCCGCGCAACGCCTGTTCCTTCGGTCCGGCGGAACAGGGAATGATCCCGCCGTCCGGTGCAAGCCAGACCTCATCGTGATCCGGAAACGGCGAAACGGCCTCCGCCCGCACGCTGGCACCCTCCGGTGAAGCCGCACGGAGCGCCAAAATCACGTCGGCAACCAGCTGCTCCATCTCCACCGTGGCGGCTCTCGCATAGCTCGTGGGGAAGCGGCGGGTGATTGCCGCCTCGATGTGAGCCTGATCCACGCCCGGCCACGCTTCGGACCCGTGTTGGGCAAGCGGCGGGCGGCGCGGGTGCCATGTTTCCAGCGCATCCACGATCAGGCATGCGGTGGTCGCGGCGTCCCCATCGGCATGCCGGAATCCGGATGCCGCATTGAACGCCAGCACCGCCTGCGTTGCGGCATCGACTTCACAGGACGTCCTCGGCGGTCTCCCGGTCTTGGCTGCGGCCGGACGGCCGCTCGCCACTATCGCACAAGGACTCGATACGTCAACAATACATCAGGGCTGCATGGCCGGACCTGTCGGCAGGAACATAAGCCGCTGGCGGGAAGGCCGCCGCCGCGGCTAAATAACGATGACGCCGAGCACGGCGCAGGCGCATCCCGCCAGCGCCCATGCCGACGCCCCGGATCCCCGGTGGTGCCGTTCCCCGGCTCGCCGCTGGTGACGTGCCCCGAGCCTCCGCTGCACGCTGCCCTCCGCGGACAGCTCCCTGATGCGCTCGAAGGCGGCCCGCGCTTCGCGCGTCTCCGGACCTGAAATCCTGCCCAGCGCGCCGGGCAGTCCGGCCAGCGCAACCGCGCCTTCCGGCATGCCGCCCTGGAACCGGGCATCGCCGACCACGACCACGATGCCGTCACAGGCGCAGCCGGAGCATTCGGCAATCGCGTTCCGGTGCGCCATGTTCCGCGCCACCGGGTTCGGAAGCGTGCGCCTGACGGGAGTCCACTGCGTCCAGCCGCCGTGTGCGGCCACGGAAATCCTGCCGCCGAAGCTCCGGGTCCCGATGGCGACGAGCTTTGCGCCGGCGAGCACGAGGTGGTCGGCGTGAACCGTGCGGCCATCCCAGGAGAAGGTGACGTCACCGATGTGCGGCAGGCCGATCCGGTCGAGGATTTGCCCCACGCGCCGCTCACCGAAGGCGCCATCGGTCCGGCCCCGCTGCCTGTCGCCCCGCGCCGCCGTGACCCGCCGGACAGCATGGACGGCGGATAGCGCGCCGGCGGCCAGCATGCCGCCACCCAGCAGAATTGACATCACCGCCCTCCAAGGATCGCAAGATCGTGAGTATGGGCGGGCAATCGACAAGAAACGGTTAACCGGTGGCGGTCCGCGCCCGGTTCCTTGCGTGGCCGCAGCCGCCATTATCGGTGAAGCGCAAAGCTTCACCAGCAGGGCGTGTTCACATGACAATATTTTTGGCTTGGGCCGGAGGCGGAGGCTCGGCGCGGGGGCAAATTCCGGAGACGTGCAAGCGGCATTCGCCGGTGCTGCCGATCGGAAACGCCACCGTCGAACTGGGGCATGGCCGTGTCGAGACCCGCGCCGCGGCGGTGATGGACGACCCGGTTCTCATCGCGTGGCTGCGCGAGACACACGATCTGCCCGCGCTCGCGGCTGTCGGCCGCATACGCCGCGAGCGCATCACCAAGAACACCGCAGAGATCGAGCAGCACGACGCGTTTCACCTGCTCGGCGGTGCGATGGCGGCCGCGGATTACGCCGCCGCGGCGCGTGGCCACTGGCTGGTCGAGGCGACGCACCACAGCTCGACGCTGTGATCGGCGAAGACGCCGGACGGTCCCGCAACCGATAGATCCGCGCTGAACTGGCCGTGCTGCGGCGGTTCGGCATGACCGCCCGCCGTGCCATCTGCTCCGAACACAGCCACGCCGCCGCGCTCGACTGCGCCGACTGTTCCCTTGGGCGCTCGTGCCGCGCCCGAGAACCGCTCCAACCGCCACGTCTCTATTCGGCATCCTCCCGCGCCGCCAGGAGTGGCGGCGCGGCGCCGCGTCAGGCCGCCCTGCTGGCATGAGCCGCCGTCAGCGCGGCAGAGGCCTGCCGGGTGCAGTCCGGCGCGGAGAGCAGGCGCGGCGGGTCTGCGGTTACCAGCGGCAGCTCCAGGACCGGCGCTGACAGCGCCGGATTCTCCAGATGTTCCCGATCAAGATCCAGTGTGGACAGCCTGCCGTTGGACATCCCGGCGCCGGTGTCCAGGAACACGACCGTTCCGCCCTGTCGGCCGGTCCGCCGCACCGGCTGGCAGACATTGTGCGGGTGGTGTCCCATCAGGACAACTTGGCCGGAAGGCACGTGGTCGATCCACCGGTACGATATGGGGCCGAAGCAGTCCGCGCGCTCCCCCCACATGACCGCGTCGACGGCGGGGTCATGTCCGCGTGCGGTGTTGCCGAGCAGCGGGGCCGGGAGCCCGCGCAGGGCATCCGGCATGGCTGCGTGGCAGAAGGTGGCGCCGCCGGCCAGGCGCCACAGCGGCGCCGCGCGCATCAGGCTGGCATAGCAGAGGACCAGATCCCTGCCCATCGGTGACCGGGCGAGCTCCTGGCACAACCCCGCCATTGCCTTGCCGTCGTCGTAGCGGTCGTCCAGGGAGTCCGGCCTGTGAACCAGGATATCCAGCCGCTGCTCGTGGTTGCCGGGAATGACAGCAGCATCGCCGCGCAGCACAGCGTCCAGGACCATTTCGATGCAGGCGAGCGAACTTGTCCCGCGGTTGATGATGTCCCCGAGGAACAGGGCCAGCCTGCCCTGGCTGCGTGCCCGGCGCATGACCGGGCGCAACTCATCGTCCGATCCGTGCACGTCGCCGATGACGGTCAGGCCGGCAAATCCGTCCAGGCACAGTTCATCCGCGGGAAAGCCTTCCCGCATGCCGTCCAATGGCATGGCAAACATCCGATACGGGTCCTGCAGACAGCGTCGCCCGGACGCTGGCAACACAGCGCGGCCAGCGGCGCGGCGCAAGCCCGGCGGCCTGTGTTGCCAGCCAGTGAATTCCTTGGGCGGCTCCGCGCGGCGTTCCGTTCCGCCAACGTCACGGCGGGCAGGCGGCAAACCGCGCGCCGGAAACGCAACGGGGAGCCGTGGCCGGAGCAGCGCGGGGGTCTAAGGAAGAAAGTGCGGGTGAAAACACAACCAGGCCAGCCCGCGCCAACACTTTTGGCAAGTGTTTTGTGGATATGGATTCGCGCCTGGGCACTGCCTTCGGAAAGTCCCGCCGGCCGCTGCCGCACATCGGGCTTGTGGCCAATCCTGGCTGGGTCTAGTTGATCGCGAAACTAGGGTGCTGGCGGCGCCATATGATCCGGCGGGTTGCGGCTACGGAGGAAAATTTTCCGTCATGCACAGTATCCTGAACGCCTTCGGCGCGGCGCATCCACCCGGTTCCGCGGCTGGCGCATGGGTTTGGCCCGGCGGGGACGGCCCGGACGGAAAAGAGGATCCCTGGGACGGGGAACCCTGGAAGGCCGTTCTTCCGGATGACGTGCCGCGTGTCAGGGAGGCGCTGCAGGCGTGCCTGCTGGCGGGGGACGACGTTTTCGAAGCGGACTTCCGGGTCGCGGTTCCGGGCGGCGGCGTCCGCTGGCTGCGACGGCGCGTGCGGATGATCCGGCAGGATGGCATGCCTGCCGGGATGGCGGGGATCGACACCGACATCACCGGCCTCAAGGAAGAGCAGAAGAGCCTGGAGAACAGGACAGACTGGCTCCTGACGGCGCTCCGGGCGCGGTCCGACGCCTACGTGGTTGCCGACGCGGCCCCCGATGATGGCGGCCAGCCTGCCGACTGGCTGTGCATCGAGGCCAGCCTCGACTTCGGGAGGATCTTCGGTGCCTGCGCGCCGGTCCTGCCCGGTGGCATGCTGCGCCAGTCCGTTCCGGCGGGCGGGCAGACGTGGCTTGAGGCAACCTGGCGCGCCCTCTGCCTGGGCGAGTCGGTTGCGGTGAGCAGATGGGCGTCGCCTCATGGCGACCGTTACGAAACCACGGCCGTCGCATGCGGAGGCAGGCGGTTCGCGGTGCTGTTCGACGCCGCCGGCAAGGCGGCGTCCCGGCGGCGTGCCTGTCCTCCCGGAAATCGCCGCCGACCAAACGGCCGCGCGGGCACGCATGGCGCAGGCGCGGCGCCTGGATGCGCTCGGAAGCCTGGCCAGCGGCATTGCCCACGACTTCAACAACGTGCTCCAAGGCATTGCGACCGACGCTGCACTGCTGTCCTACGCTTCCGGCGACGCCGAGGAGGGCAGGCAGGCCATCGCACGCATACGGGAGGCGGCCAGGCGCGGATCCGAGATAACCGGCCGCCTGCTCGTGTTTACGGACCGCGGCGATCTCCACCCGGCGCCGTTTGACCCTGCGGCGCTGGTTGACCGGCTCCACGATGTGCTGCACCGCATGGTTCCGGCGAACATCGATGTGATTGTCGAAGCACTGCCCGGCCTGCCGCCCGTGATGGCCGACCGGGGGCATTTCGAGACCGCCATCGTCAGCCTGGCCGCCAACGCGCGCGACGCGATGCCTGATGGCGGACAGCTCATGTTCACCGCAGCCTCCGACCATGTTGCCGAGATCAATGACATGGGTCTCACGCCCGGTGCGTATGTCAGGTTCACAGTGGCCGACACGGGTGAGGGGATGGATGCCGCCACGCTTGCCAGGGCGGCCGAGCCCTTCTTCAGCGCCAGGGATCCCGGGTGGGGCATCGGGCTTGGCGTGTCGATGGCCAACGGATTCGCCGAACACTCGGGCGGCGCCTTCAGCATCGAGAGCACGCCCGACGGCGGCACGGCCGCGCATCTGTGGCTGCCGGTTGCGGACACGGCGGACATCGAGCGCCATGACGGCGGCGCCCAGCCGGACGAAAAAGGCGTCCACGGCCGCATTCTTCTGGTGGAGGACGAGCCGATGGTCCGCATGGCGGTTGCCGCCCATCTGCGGTCGCACGGCCACACCGTGACTCCCGTCGCCAACGGCGCCGAAGCCCTCATCTGGCTCGACAAGGGCAACGGCCTTGACATGATCATCGCCGACTACCTGATGCCCGGGATTCACGGCATCGCAGTCATCGGCGAAGCGCAGCAGCGCCGGCCGGGGCTGCCAGCCATTCTGCTGACCGGACGGACAGAGCCGGACTGTGACGGCCCGGGCTTCCGCCTGCTGCGCAAGCCCGTGGCGCCCCGGCAGCTGTCGGACACGATCGCGGGGATGCTGGAAACCTACTACACAGCCGGCCACGGCCCGGCGGCCTGACCGATCGGGCGGGCACCCGTCCTGGCGAAACAATGGCCCGGAATTGGCTCTTCAAGGAAAAACGTGCAATCCTTTGACTGGGCATGGCCTGGCCGGCCTTTGCCCTCCAACGGAGGCACGGCATGATCGCAGACAACGACCCGGATGTGGTGGCGCTCCGGGCGCGGATAGCCAGCCTGAAGGCTGGGGCGGCGGCCCGCTGCGCCGCGCTTCAGGCACACGCGGCCATGCATCCGGGCGACGCGGCCGCAAGGCTTCTGTCGGGCACGGCCGAGCTCATGGTTGCCGCCGCCAGGCTTTACCACGGCGCCGGCGCGGACGAGACGGCGCGCCGCATCGCCGAATGCCGCGAGGCCACCAGCGCCGCACTTTCGGACATCGCCGCTGATCGCAGGCAGATCGAGGCTGAGTTTGGCGGCAACCCGCGTCTCGCCGCCATGCTGTGCAAGGAGTCCGCGGGGCTTGCGATCGCCGAAATGACGCGCAGCGTCGTAAGCCTGGTGCTCTGGTCGGAGGGCTTGGAAGAGCAGGCATGGCGGACGGCGTCCGGGCAGCTTGCGGAACTCGCGGCATGCACACTTCCGGCCGGACGATGACCCTGCCAGGGGGTCTCCGCGCCCGGGCAACGGCCGCCGCTCCGTTGGCGGCGCCACCTCCGCCCGCGCTCCCGGCGCCGCCGCACTCCTCGCGGCCATCCGGCGGCATGGACGCCAGCCGCTGGCGTCCGTCCGGGACGCCGGCGGCTGGCCACCAGCGCGATGCCGCGGCCGCGCGGGCTGGCCGTCCAGAAACCATGCGGGCACAATGCCGCGAAAGCTGCGACGGCCTGGGATGGGTCCCTTTCACCGAGGCGCAGGCGGCAGCCGTGCTGGGCTGCTTCATCGCAGCCTCGGCCTATGGCGGCTCCGTCCTGGGCGGCTGGTCAGCCTCGCCGAACCGGTGCGCTTTGGGCATCCGCGTTGTCCGGTCTGGGACGCCCTTCGCCATCGCGCTGGGCAGGTGCCGCGGCCTGCCCGCGCCAAACCCCGGGGCATGGCTGCTGACCGTGAGGAAATCGGGCATTCCTGTTGCCAGCCGCGTCCGGCACCGCCGCCTGGCCAGCGCGATGGCGGCGGTGCGCACCATCCTTGAACCGGAGACGGACGGAAAACGATTCTTGACCTGCAGGAAGCGCCGCCGGGCACACTCAGTGTGGCCTGCGCCATGCTGGCCGGGCTGCCGTACGCCGGGAGCCTGACGGTGGGCGAGATTCCGATGCCTGTCCACCGCCTGCGCGCGGCCGCGCGGGGAGCATGGGACCCCGCCGTGCCGCTGGTTGGCTGGGCGTTCCCCGCGTTCCTGCAGGACGCCCTGGCGCACATCGCGATCGTCGCACTCGACGGTGACAATGGCCCGGTACCGGACCGCATGGTGCGGGAGGCGGACGGCGGCACAGGCGTGCGCGATGCGTTCGAGACGGTCCTTGACCTGGGGGATGCCAACACCGAGCCAAGCCTGCTGCGCATCGTCGAGGCGCCTGGCATAATTGACGCGTTCTGGCTTGCGGGCGCCCACGACACGTTCGTCGACCTGGCGGCGGCCCGCGTCATGTCCGGGCCGGAGTTCGTCGCGCTGATAGCGCCCGTCGATCCTTACGCCGACGCGCTGCGCGCCATCGCGGCCGAAGGCGAAGGCGGAGCGGCGGCCGAGGACTGAGTCAGGGACGGCTCGCCGCCCGCCACCCCGCCATGATATGTTGGGTGAAATCCTTGGATAGCGGAGGTCGGCAATGTGCGATGACAGGAAGTCCACCAGTGAGAATTCGGCTGGCGCCGCGGCGGAGGCGTCGAGGCTCGCCGGTGACGCGCTGGCCGCTTTGGGCGGACTGTTCGCCCTGGGCGCCCGCGAAGCTGTGGATGCCGCCTCATCTGCCCGGAACCGCATGGCGGAGGCGGCCGCGCCGGCGATGGAAGCTGCCGGACCGGCGCTGGGCGAGGCCGCCGAGGCCGCAAAGGGCGTTCTGGATGCCGCAGGAACCGCGGGAGCGCTCGTGCTGACCGGCGCCGCCATCCTGCTTGCGAAGGCCGCCGAGGTGGCTGTGGTGCTCGCGGAAAGCATCACACCGGAAGGCGCGGCCGGGACCGGAGCGCCTGACGCCGCGGAGGCGGGCAAAACGGACTGACCGGCGGGGTCGCACCGGCTTTTGCTGGCACCCCAGGACAGGCCGAAGCCCGCCAACTGGCGGGCTTCGAAGCAGTCCTGTTGTCCCCCGGGACAGGCCGAAGCCAGCACCCCTGGAAGCTCACAAATCCAGTTTGTGCGCCACCGTCTGCCTTGTCAACCCGCAACGCTCTCCGGCGCTTATGCCAACAAATTTGACATGCGCCGGATCGTGCGGAATGGCCGCGGCGTCCCCGGGTCGTATTCCGTAGTGCGGCAGGGCCAACCCAAAAATGTTGTCATATGAACACGCCCCGGCTCTCCGGTGACCTGGCGCGCAGTTGCCGCAGCGGGTTTGGGGACGGTTTGAGCGGAAGGCGCACTGTTCCGCCGCTGCGGCCATGCGCCAACAGGGTTCTGGCGACGGCCCCGCCATCAACGCCGGCCAGAAATTGGACGGGGAAGGCGCTGCGTTCGCGGGCGGCGATCGCATCCCATCCGTGATCCCTGATTTGCCCGCATACATGGGCTGCCAGCCGCTCGCCCAGGGCCGCTTCCCACCTACACGCGTAGCGCAGGGCACGCACCGCGTTGCCAAGCGGATTGGGGTTGGGCGCCAGGTTTATGTCGATCACGCGCCGGCGGATTCGGTCGAACCATGCACCGTCCTCAGTCAGCCGCCTGTCGGCAAGCGAATAGAGAATGGCGTCCCAGTCGAAGAACGTTGTGCCCAGCAGGTCATCCAGGCTTGAAACCGTGACGTGGCCGGCCGCCGCCGCCCATGTCCGCTCGAGTGCCCAAACGTCGGCCTTCCATCGGCCAAGCCCAATTCCCCAGCCGCCGAACCTGTTCGCCGTGCCGCCGAGGCGCCCGACCAGACGCTCAAACGCCGGCATGGAAGCCGGGTCAACAACGAAATCCACGTCGGAGCGGAACCGGCGGTTTCCGGCAAGGTGAAGGTCGCGGATGCATCCGCCGATGACCGCCGTCGGGCCAAGAGCCAGCAATAAATCTGCAAACTCAGCGACTTCACGCCTGGAATGCGCCTCGGAGGCAAAGAAATACCCCACCCGCCGCCTGAGCCTGGCGTTCGGCGGCAACGCTGTCCGTATCCCTGGCTGGCATCATCTGCCCGCCGCCGGACCATGCCGGAGATCCGGCGGACCGGACAGCCATCGCCATGACGGTGGCCGCCGCCATATTCCTGTGGGGTGGCGAGGAATATCACCGTGCCCTCGCCGACCCGTTCCGGACGGACGCCAGGCGCAAGCGGCGCGGGGACCTGGTTTCGGGCGTTGGCGCGCTCGTGCTGGGAGGCGGCCTGTGCCTGCTTGGCACCCCCGCCCTCGCCCTGACGTCAGGGCTGCTGCATGCAGCCGGGCCGGACTGCCCGCAAAATGGTCCGGCGCCACACTGTGCAGGCCGCCGCCGCCGCGTGCGGCAATGGCAAGGCCCCCCAGGAGCCCGGTGATGTTGCCCGCGTTGTAGAGTCCGCCGGGCACTTTGCAGCGGGCAAGCATCCCGTGCGCGAACCGCCCCGCCATGCATGGCCGCCGCCGGCGGTTGGTCACGGCAGAATCCTTGACAACAATTCCCGCACCGACGCTGGCCATATCGAGCACCTCGATTCGTACATTTCCTTGCCAACGTTGCGGCTGTCAAGGAAATACCGGCCAGCCGGGGATGGGCTTGACACGGCAAGCCACGCGGTGGAGGATTGCGGTGTTTGTTCAGCACAGACAGGAGGGCGCCGCCATGAACGTTCCCACGGGCATCATCAGGGATTACCGGAAGGGCAAGGTCACGGTTGCGGTCAGGCCTGATGAAGGGAACGAACACAAGCCGTAGAGTCGAAGACGGGCGCAGTGGCTTAGGCCATCCGGCGTCACCCTGTTTCCCGTCTTCGCTCATCAAACCGTACGTGCCAATTTCTGGCATTC
>Ga0302319_10012525_pt1 | contig 15986 bp, 14 predicted proteins | sample Bog_T0_2_FD_203319 | JGI IMG/M metagenome (GOLD analysis project Ga0302319, IMG submission 203319) | Peat permafrost microbial communities from Stordalen Mire near Abisko, Sweden - Bog_T0_2 | ecosystem: Environmental > Terrestrial > Soil > Wetlands > Peat | place: Sweden: Abisko, Stordalen Mire...
GGCGCGACCGGATGCGGCCGTATTGTCAGCGGAGGATCGCCGGACGATTTTGCAGTGCCTGAGCCGCCTGCCGAAGACGCAGGCCACGGTGATTGACCTGCATTATATTCAAAATCTCCCGCTGCGGAGGGTGGCGGCCCTGCTGGAGGTGACGCCGTCACGGGTTTCGCAGTTACATCACCAGGCGCTGGCGCGGCTCAAGCAGGCCTGGCACCGGAGTCATGTGGCCGCATAGGGGTGTTCAGGCTGACTTTGGGAACAACGGTTGTGGGGGGGGCAGCAGTCTCCATTTGGCTTGCGCGTGCGGTAAGTCAATAAGCTCTTTCGGCGTGACCTGAGGCGATTCTTGAGTCAGCTTTGGAAACGCCGTGCTTTTTAATTCGCTTTTTTTCATCGGCGCATTTTTACCAGTCGTGGTCGTCGGTTTTTTTCTCGTGGGCCGGATCAGTCGTCATCTGGCCGGGCTCTGGCTCTGCGCGGCGTCGCTCTTTTTTTACGGTTGGTGGAATGTTAATTATGTCAGTTTGCTGATGGTTTCGGTGCTTTTCAATTACAGCGCGGGTTACTTGATGGGGCGACAAGCGCGGCAGGGCGAGAATCCGGGACGGTTGAGCGGGTGGATTCTCCTGTTAGCGGTGGCAGCGAATCTTTGCCTGCTGGGTTATTACAAATATGCGCAGTTTTTCCTGAATACGTTTGATCATCTGGCGGGAACCGACTGGTCGCTGGGGCGCATCATCCTGCCGTTGGGCATTTCCTTTTTCACGTTTACGCAAATCGCGTTCCTGGTGGATACGAATCGGGGCAAGGCGAAGGAATATAACTTTGTCCACTACCTGCTCTTTGTGACTTATTTTCCGCACCTGATTGCCGGGCCGATTCTGCATCACGCGCAGATGATGCCGCAATTCGCGTTAAAGCAGACCTATGCGGTCAATTGGAGAAATGTGGCGCTGGGCGTTACCTATTTCATTATTGGGCTGGCGAAAAAGGTGCTTTTGGCGGACATGTTTTCAGGGACGGCGAGCGCGATTTTCCAGGCGACCTCGCAAGGAACCGGCCCGATGTTGGTCGAGGCATGGATTGGGGCGCTGTTTTATACCTTGCAGCTCTATTTTGATTTTTCGGGTTATTCCGACATGGCCATCGGCATGTCGTATATTCTTAACGTCAAGCTGCCGCTGAATTTCAACTCGCCCTACAAGGCAAAGAACATCATCGATTTTTGGAGGCGCTGGCACATGACGCTGTCGGCGTTTTTGCGCGACTATCTTTACATTCCGCTGGGAGGGAACCGGCATGGGATTATTCGCCGTTATGTTAATTTGATGGTGACGATGTTGCTGGGGGGGCTTTGGCACGGGGCGGGATGGACGTTTGTGATCTGGGGGGGATTGCACGGTTTTTACCTGGTGGTGAACCATGGGTTCGGGGCTTTTCGCAGGAGGATAGGCTGGGAGGAGGGACGCCTGGGACGATTCGGGAGCTGCGTTTCGACGGGGGTTACCTTTTGGGCGGTGGTGGTGGCCTGGGTCTTTTTCCGCGCGAATAATTTTACCACGGCCTGGACGCTTCTCCGGGGGATGGCGGGATTGAATGGAATATCGCTGACCAACTCGCCGGGGAATCTCCCTGCCTCTTGGGTTGAATTCCTGAACGCGCACGGCGTTATTTTCGAGGGTTTCACGCCCATTACCTTATATACCGGGGTGACCCTGACCAAGCTGGCGCTGGGCCTGATCATCATTTGGTTTTTTCCGAATACGCAGGAATGGATGGCGATCACCTCCGATTCCCCGGCGGGCGCGGAGGAACGAGGCTTCCTGAAGCGCTGGAATCCGGCGAGCACGTGGACGTGCGCGGGAGTCGGCGTGCTGATGGCGGTGTGCCTGCTCGATCTGATGTCGGGGCCACCATCTGAGTTCCTTTATTTTCAATTTTAAGCCGCGTGAAAACATATCTCGTCAAGCTGGCGGCGGTGGTGGTGATCATGATGGTGGGCCATTATGTGATCCTGTTCACGATTCGAACTCCCATTCCGGCTGAGTATTGGGTGCGCGAGTTTATCGTCGTGAAGCAGTACCAGGCGGCGGCGATGCCTTCGCCGAAACTTATTTTTGCGGGAGGCTCCTTCACTCTTTTCGGCATCGATGCCGTGGAGGTGCAGAGGTCGCTGGGTCTGCCCGCGATCAATCTTGGACTCCATGCGGGGATGAGGCTCGAAGACCATCTGGCGGAGGTCAGTCTGGCGGCCAAGCCGGGAGATGTTGTCGTCCTCTCACTTGAACCGGCCTATTATAATTATTATACTTACCGGTGGAACGGATGGGATTTGAGAAATGCGATAGCCTGGGACCATGCGAGTCTGGACAGTCTCCCCTTCGGACGTCGGTTGCAGTTATTTGTCGAATCATCTGATATTTCCATTTCGCTGGATTTGGTGGAAACCGGCATCATCGAACATTTTTTTCCGACCTCCCTGCGGCGGCGTCAGGAAGCCCTGGGGCCGGACCAGGCGATTATCGCCAGGTACCTGGCCGAACAGGGGAAAAGCCCGGTGTTTGTCTTTGATATAAGCAATCTCGATTCCAATGGAGACATGCTGAACACGGAGGGCACCACCATCGCTCTGGAGGGCAAGAAGACGTCTCCCATGGAACCGGCCTCCATATCCCCTTATGCGGAAAGCGTGCTGGTGCCATTTTTGGCGGAAATGAAGAACCGGCAAGTGCGGGTTTTTTTCGATTACACTCCCTACATGCTTTCTCTCAAGCCGGGCGAGGAATGGAAGGAATCCGAAGTCGCTTTTAGTGGAGAAATACGTCGCATCGGCGGGGAACTGCTGGAGCAGCGGGATGCTTTTTTTTATCCCAACTCGCTTTTCTTCAATTCGTACCTGCATTTAAATGCGCAAGGGCGGGAGAAGCGTACGCAGACGCTGATCGAGGCCTTGAGACATAAGTTAAAACTACCGGCTGGAAGTTAGGGCCGTTTTGTAAGAACCGTGGCCGATTACGGGGACTGATTCTGCGGCCACGGGCCACCCGGACAATCAATTGTCGGGGCCACCAGATTTAAAATGCTTTAAGGGGTGGTGGCGGGGGGCTGGCCGGGGCCGGGCGGGTAAGCGGGCATGTGTCCGTTGCTGACATCGGGGGCAGGACTGGAGAGAGCGGGTACGATGCTGTTGGGCGAGTAGGGGCCGGTGGGAGTTGCGGTGGTGGGAATGTTTTTGACCGTCACGGTTGTGGTGGTCGTCTTGGTCGAGGTGCCGTTCTTGGAGTTGTAGGCGGTGGGGCGAATGGTCACCGTGGTGGTGTCGACTTCGGGAGTCAAGGCCTGGGCCTTCTGGGGCAATTCCTGCGATTTGCCGGTGGCCGCTTCCTCCGCCTCGCGACCGAGGATGGTTCTTTCCTTGGCTTCTTCATTCACTTCCAGCTGGTCGGCGTCGGTTTCGACCACGGAGGGTTGGATCATGATGATCAACTCATCGCGTTCCTTCTTTTTGGTGGTGTCCTTGAAGAGATAGCCGAGGATGGGAATGTCGCTGAGCAAGGGGACGCCGCTGGTGTCGCGCGTGGTGCTGTCGGTGATGAGTCCGCCGATGACGACGGTCGAGCGATCGGGGACGGTGATCTCGGTGTTGATTTCCTGGGTGTTGATGATGGGGACTTCGTTGCCGCTGATGTTCACGTTTGCGCCGAGGCTGTTGTTTGTCTGGCGAATTTTGAGTGTGACCTCGCGGTTGGAGTTGATGAGCGGGATGATTTCCAGGTCGAGGAGCACGTCTTCGTAGGCGATGCTGGAGGTGGTGGTCAGATTGGTGCTGGTCCCGGCAAAGCCCGAAGTGGTGCTGCTGGGGACGGGCACCTGGCTGCCGGAGGCAATGGTCGCGAGGGTGTTATTGGTGGTGTAGACGCTGGGGTGGGAGATGATCTTGAAGCGGTCGGTGGTTTCGAGCGCGCGCACGTAGGCGTTCAAGGTGCTGCCGATGGCGCCGTAGAGGGTCAAGCCGGTGGGCAGGGGAAAGCCCGCGGCACTGAGCAGGCTATTCGGTTCCGGAACAAAACCAGTCCCGCCCGTTCCAGTGGCCTGGCTCGAATTCACGTTGCTGCTGGCGAGTCCGCCCTGGCCGACCTTCTGGAATTTTTGGAGGATATCGATGCCAAATTCCTCACCCTGGGAGACGGTCAACTGACCGATGACGGTGGCGAGGGAAACCTGCAGGGGCTTAAGATCGAGTTTATCGATCATGTCGAAGACGCGGCTGACGACATCCTGGGAGCCGAAAACGATGATGGAATTGGAACGGTTATCGGCCATCAGGCGGGTATTGCCGATGATGACGACGCTGGGGGCATTATTCTGGGCGGGAGGGGTGAGCGCGGGAGTGATGGCGGAGACGGAGCCGGAGCCGCCTGAACTCCCGCTTGCGGTGGAGGTCGGGGCGGCGTTTCCTCCCGTGGTGGTGGTGGTTTTATTTTGAGCCGCGCTGACGTCCTTTTGGGCCTGGGCTTCCTCGTCCTTGCCCTGGGCGAGTTCGGATTCGAGAGCGGGGAGGATGTCCTGAGCGGAGACGTACTTGAGCGGACGGCGTTGCGGCACCATGAAGGTGTCGGGCTGGTCCAACTGGGCGACCATTTGCTCGAGGAAAGGGAGGTTGACGGGACGGGAGACAAGGAGGATCCGGTTGGAGCGCAGGTCGGGCAGGATCTGGGCGGTGCCGGAGATGAGATTGCGCTCGTTGGAGAGAGGCGCGTTGTTGCCCAGGGCGGGTGGGACGATGACCGCGCCGCCCGGACCGGCGGGGGCGACGGGTGCGCCGGTGGGCCCGATGCCGAGCATTTTGTTGAGGGTATCCGAGACGGTTTGGGCGTCGGCGCGGTTGAGTTGAACCCATTCGCTGGTGACCTTGGCCGGGGGCACATCGATGAGTTCCTTGAGGGCGATCAACTGGCGGATGACGCTGACGTTTTCGGTGAGGACGACGGCCTGGGCGGAAGGTGCCGGGGTATAGAATCCATAGGTATGAACGGGGGCGGTCTGGGTGAAGATGCCGACGGCCTCCTGGGGATTGATGTAATCGAGAGGCATGAAATAGCTGACGACCTGGTCATCGGCGGGGAGATCGGCGGCGTTGGCGTAGACTTTGATGCCCTCGCTGCGGGGATTTTTATTGGTGCCGACGGTGACGACTTTCAAGTTGTGGTCGTCGACGGGGATGATGGCCACGCCATTCAAAAGGAGAGTGGCCTCGATCATTTTGAGCATGTCGGCCTTGCTGAGGCCGTTGGCGTTGAGGCTGACGGGAGGGACGCCGCTCAGATTGGCGTCGCGAATCAAATGCATTCCGGAGAGCTGTTCGTAGAGATCGAGGATCGTGTTGACGGGAGCATTCTGGTAGTTGGAGGAATTCGTGCCGCCGGATTCGGGGTCCTGGGCGCAGACGGGGAAGTTGCCGCCGGGTGGAAGAAGGAGGAGGAACGCGACTAGAAACAAGGCCCGCGCGAGGAGGGCGCGTCGTGGCAGGGCCGCCAGGCTGGAGGAAGTGTTGACGTTCATTGTGCTGGGGTTGGAGGTGGGGTGGGTGGAGGTGGTGGAACGTTGCCAGCGGTCTGCGTGGGCTGGACTTGTGCTCCGGGCTGGGGCGGGAGATGGATGGTCGGGCGGCGAAAGCGGGGGAAGGGGCGGTTGCCTCCCATGCCAAACGGGTTGCCCACGACTCCGGGCATGGGTATTTGCTGAATGACATTGCTCGGCATGGCGTTGGGCATGGTGATGACCTGCGGCGCGCCGGGGGCCTGGGCGACCTGCTCCAGTTTGAGCGTGATCGTCTGTCCGTCTTTTTGCACGTTGGCATAGGTGTCCGAGCCGCCCTGGCCGTGGGAGATGGTGAGCAGGACCAGGCCCCGGACAGGTTTGTCCTTTTGGCTCGAAATGAGGAAATGTTCCTGGTTTTGCTTTTCAATCAAGCTGGCGTAGGAGACGCCGTCAATTTCGGCGATGCCGACGAGCGAATAGTCGGGCGAATCCTCCACCGCCTCGGCCGTGGCGACGGCGAAGGGCGACTTGGTCCAGAGAGATTCATAGCGCGAGGGAGCAAAGCCCGAATTGGGCAGCGCGGAATCATCGGCGAGGGCGGCGTTTATGTTGAGGAACAAACCTGCGGCGAGGGTGAGGGTGAGCAGTGGTAATTTCATATCAGGAACCTTCCTTAAAATAGCGGGCAATCATCACCGAGCAAAGCATCGACTTTTGGTCCTGGTCGGCGCTGAGGGTGAAGGAGGCAACAGCGTAAAATTGATCGGGCTTTTGGAGATCGGCCAGCCACTTGCAGAGGTCCTGCATCGAGCCTTTGACCTTGACCCGGACGTTGAGCTGGGTGCCAGCCGCGCCCCTCTGAACGTCACTGAGGTTTTGGTCGGTGACTTCGAGTTTGTTGTCGCGGGCTTTCTTGACCACAAAATTCAGGAGCGCCGACTGACTTTCACCCAGGTCGCCCAGGGCCGGTTCGTGGTCGCGGATCCAGGCCTGGCGCTGAGTCCAGGTGTCGGATTGCGCCAAATCGACCTTCGCCTCGGCCTGGTCGGCCTTGAGACCGGCTTCGGTCAAGCGCAGGCTCTTTTGCTTTTGCGCGAGCCAGCTATAGCCGTAATAATTGCCACCGAGAAAAATAATCGCGGCCAGCACAAGGATGAGGTATTTTTCGTTTTTGGTTCTCATGGCGAAAGGTTAGTTCGTGGTCGAACGGGTTCCTTCGATTTGAAATTGGGCGAGATCGTTGGGCAGCGGGCGCGGATTGTTCATCGCGAGATTGTAACCGGAGAAAAAGGGGTCGCTGTTGAGTTTGCTCAAAAATTCAAAGGCCCCGGCGATGTTTTTGGCTTCGCCCTTGATGACGAGGTGGCCGCCACCGGCCTCGAAGTCGGTCAGGTGAAGCTGGTCGGTATTGACCGACTTGTCGGTCTCGAGGAGCAATTCCAACGGATTATTTTTGGGATCGACGACGGGGGCGAGCTGCTTCCAGGCAGCCTGTCCATCATGGACCGTGTCGAGGGCGGAGGCGTTGTCGGCCTGCCATTTTTTCAAATCGTTGACGCGGAGAGAGGTCATGACGTATTGGGTGACCATCCAGGCCACCGCAAGCAGATAAACGACCAGGAAAAGGACGAGCCCGCGTTTCATCCAGATCAGGTTTTCGCGGTTGCGTTTGGCCTCGCCCACGAGAGAGGGGGTCAATTTCCACGGCTGGGCGGGCAGCGCGGGAGGCGGCAACTCTTCCTGGAGGATGGGCAGGGGCAGCGCGTCCTGAACCATCGCCTGCTCCTGAGGGGTGATGTCGGTCCACAAGACCACTTTTTGCAGCGGGGTTAGAATGCCCTGCATGGTGAGGGTGGCCTGGGCGCAGCTGAGGTCCTGCATGACGCGCGGGGTGATGGTTCCCTCGGCGAGCGCCTGGTAGTAAACGAGGTTTTTGCCGCGGGTGATGGCGAAGACGAGGCGGTCCTGCTCTCGCCAGAGGGTGAGGGAATTATCGGCGAAGGGGAGATAGCGGGCGGAGAGATCAAAGGATTCGTAGAGGTCGGCGTGGAGGTCGGGGGAGAGATTGGCGGGGAGGACGCCGACCATGACCAGCGTGCGGGTGCCATCCTGGGCGACGACGGACCAATCGAAGACCGGATCGGTGCCCCGGGGCTGGAGGCCGCGCAATTCAAGCTGGAGGGGGATGATTCCCGCAAAAAGTTTGGCATCGGTTTCGTTGAGCCAGAGCGGGAGACAAAAGACCTGGGAGACGGGAAGAGTTAGCGTGGCGTTTTTGCGGAGTTTGTTCTCGAGCGGGGTGGCGCAGACCTGCACGAGCTGGATGGAGGTTTTTCCGCCGTAAACCCAAACCTCCCACGGTTCAGCCCCGGTCGGGCCGGGGCGCAGGAGGGCGCGCTGTCCTTTTGCGAGGGAGCGTACCGGTTTGGTTTTTACTGCTCTGACCATAAGAAGTATTGTATGGGGGAACTATTGAGCCGCGTCACGACTGAAATGATGACCTGGGTGCCCTGGGAAAGACCGACGCTTTGCACGCGGCGGTTGGGATCGCCGAGTTCGATCTCGCTACTCAACTGCTGCATGGAGAGCGTGCTGATGCCCAATTCGCTCTGGAAGGCCTGCGCATTGGCGATCGGCACGTCGTCGGAGGTGCCGGGGATGCCGTCGCGTCCGTTGCGGGTTTTGGTGAAGTAGGCGACTTCCTTGGGATCGAGGCTGAAGACGGCGGCGATCAACTCAGGAGGGGCTTCCTTCACGTTCAGCGGGCCGGCGCTCCAAAGGGTAAAACTGTCCTGCCAGTTGGGGTTGGCCTTTTCCAGCAAATCCATTCCCATCACCAGTTTGACTTCGTCGAAGGAATCGAAGGGCTGGTAGGTGGGCCGTTGGGGAAGGTTGGCCTGGGCGTAGTCCTGGGCCTTGGCGCCGTTCAGACTTTTCAGATCGCCGGGGGTGATCCAATCGTAAAGGCAGTCGGCGACGTGCTCGGCCTGGTCGATCTGCAGCCCCCACTGGGTGAAGAGATTTTCGAGGATTTCGCGGTGGCCGCTCTGCAGAACGTAGTTGAGATTGAGGCGCGCGCCTTCGCTGGCCACGGTGACTTTGAACTGGCGCCCGGGCGAGGGAACTTGGGAAAGCAGGGGGTCGTCGCGGAGCAACTGGGGATTCAAGCCGAGGGCGACGCCGCTCAAGGCGAGTCCGCGGGCGTCGAGGAGTTGTTGTTCGTGGGAGGTGTGGTCGACGGAAAGCTCGACCATTTCGACGACGCCGAAGACGGCCATGCCCAAAAGGAGCAGGCACCACAGCACGAGGATGAGGGCCGAGCCGCGGCGGGAAGAGAGGCGGCCAGCCTGGTATCCCAGTTGAGGTTGCCGAGGCCATTTTACGGTCAATCCCGTAGCCGGGCTCGTAAGGGCTTCAACGGATTGGTTAGAATCCACCGCCTTACGGCGGCGGCTACGGATCAGCGCGAAATGAAATTTCGCGGGGACAAGGAACGTTCCCAAGTGAAACTTGGGAACGAGGAATACGCGGCGGGAGGATGGAGAGTGGATGGTCGTCATGGTTGTGGAACTCCGCCTCCAGGACCACCGCGTCCGCCGCCGGGAGGACCCCCCGGGCCACCGGGACCGCCACCAGGAGGCCCGCCTGGTCCACCGGGACCGCCGAACCCATTGCCGGGGCCGCCAGGGCCGCCAGGGCCACCACGACCGCCGCGGCCTCCTCCTCCTCCTCCGCCGAAACCGCCCCCGCCCCTACCTCCAGCGCCGGCGAAATTGGGTGTCGCCTGGAGTTGTGGAATCCAGAAGTCCATGGTGGTGGGCTGCAAATCCCCGGCGGTTTGCATCGAGAATTCGATTAAATTCGGCTTGGTGGAACTGCTCCAGAGTTCGACCCATTGGGTCACGTTGAAATCGAGGAATTTCCAATCGAGGGTCTTGACGTCCTTCATGAGGATCGACCAGACAAGGGTGGGGTCGTCGTTGGTGACCGATTGTTGAAGGACCGTGCGGGCGTCCTGGGGCGCGTCTTGTGAGGCCGTCGTGGCGAAGCTGGTGAGGCGGAGGGTGTAATAGCCGTTGTCCTGCACCTTGGCGTCGAAGGCGGTGGCAAGATTGGCGGTGCCGAAAATAATTCCATTTTGGGTCAGGCCCTCGCCCTGGCCGCGCTGATAGGAAACGAGTGTGGCCGCGGCGGGCATGGCGCAGATTTTATTTTTGAGATAGGCGTTCAGGGCGGAAACCTGGTCGCTGCGGTTCTGGTTGTCCTGCAAGGTCGAGGTGCTTTCCAGCACGCCGGTGAGGATTCCGAAAACGGCGGCGGCGAGCAGGATGAAAATCGCCAACGTAATCATCATCTCCAGAAGGGTGAAGCCGCGGCGATGGGGGGAAAGGGCCTTCATGGCTGGTAAATGAGTTCGGAGGCGTCGCGTTCTTCTGCCTGTCCGCTTGAAGTCCATTTGGCCGTGATGGTGGCGCGGTAGATGTTGGGCACCGGCTGCGATTTCTGGTCCTGCAATTGTTCCTGCTCGACCGAAACGTGGTAGAGAACGCCGGAGCCGTCATCGGGAACATCCGTTTCGCCGGGCAGCACGCGGGCCGAGTGGAGGAGCGTCATTTGATTTTCGAGCCCGCGCAGCGCCACGTCGATTTGATTGCGCTCATTGGCGGCGTCGAAGGCGCTGTCGAGAGCGATGACGAGCGAGAATGCGACCAGCGTAAACACAAACAGGGCCATCACGACTTCGAACAAGACCATGCCGCGGTGGGAACCGCGCGGAGATGGATAAGGAGAAATCAGGCCGGTTTTCATGGGAAGTTGGCGGTCTCGTTCTCGACATTGCCGGTCAGCGCATTGAAAGTCATTTCGATCCACGCATCGCCGCGGCTCAAGCGGACGCGGGTGGCGGGGCAAAGCTCGCCGGGCTGAAAGACCCACGAGGTATCCGGCATATCGACCCAGCTATCGGCTTTGACCGGGTCCGGCGCGAGGAGCTTGTTCGGGTCATCAAGTTGATCGTTGACGACGACGTCCTCCATCGGGGGGCTGCCGGCGGCAGCGGCGGCGGTAGAGGCGTCGGTGTCCGTGTCGCTGGCGTTGTCGGCCTGGGTGCTGGCCGGGTCAGCGGGATGGAGGGCCATGGTTTTGTTGGTCAGGTCGATGACATAATTGCGATGTTGTTCGGCGCTCTGGATCATCGCGGTTTTGATCATGAGCGCGAGTTGATGGGAGTCCTTGCGCACGGCCTGCTCGGTGAAGGCCGATTGCATGGCGGGAACCGTGACGCCAAAGAGCAGGGCGATGATGAAAAGCACCATGCACATTTCGAGCAGGGTGAAGCCGCTGCGAACACCGGAAGAGGCGGAACGGAGGCGATTATTCCCATCCCCATGCGAGCCGCGAGGAAGGTTGCCATTCATGCCGTCTTTTTATTAATTAGTGGTGGAGGGTGTATCGGACCAATTACCGATATCGTCGGCCGTGTCGGGCAGGCCGTCTTCACCCATGGAAAAGACATCGTATTTGTCCGGATTTTTTTTGCCGGGGTTGCGGTACTGGTAGGAATGGCCCCAGGGATCGAGCGTTTCCTCGTCGAGCTTCTTGACCCAGTGCGGTGGGACGGGATCGACGGTGGGTTTGCTCCAGAGCGCCTTCAGTCCCTGGTCGGTCGAGGGCAACATGCCGTTTTCGAGTTGATAGGAGGCGAGCATTTCCTTGAAGGCGAGGAGATCGGCCTGCACTTTTTCCCTCTTGGCGCCGCCGCTCAAATCCGAGACCTGGAAAATAACCATGCCCATGAGCAGGGCGATGATGGTGAGAACGATGAGCATTTCCATCAGGGTGAAACCACGGCGGGAGGTTCTGATGGCTTGACGATAAAAGGCGGAGGTATTCACGGGTTGGAGTTTTGAGTTGAGGTTGAGGAATCGGGCGTGGGGAGTGCGGCCTTGACCGCAGGCTGATAGTTGAGTTGCACCATCATGCCTTTGACGGCCAGAGGCGAAGCGGGGGCGTTGGAGGCGGCGCTGTTGCCCGCAGCGGACGACGCATCGGCCTCCACGGAAAGCTCGACGGAATTCACGCCAGCCTTGAGCAGGGAAACCGGCACGTAGAAGGAGCCGTCACGCCAGCCGACGTAGCTGATCGACGCGTTTTCGTCGGTGAGGAAACCGGCGTCGAGCAAATCGGGCACGGTCGGGCTGATGATGCCCGCGCGCTGTTCGTTGACCCAGGCGACGAGATGTTGACCCATGGGCAGGCCGGTTTCCTTCAGGGTGAGGCGGGCCGAAACGGGGACTTTGTCGAGATCGACCGTGAATTCGACCCCCTGTTCGATCCGCACGGCCTCGTCGGTGAGCGGGACGGAGACGAGTTGACCCTGCCACGCGCCCGGTGCGGGCGGATTGGGTTGGCCATTGAGATTCACGGCTGATTCGGTCGCACCGAGGGCCGGGGTGACGAGAAGACCGGTGACCGCAGGCGCGACGAGCCCGGTCCTGTTTTCGAGCCACTCGAGCTTGATCCGCTTGATGCCGAGGGTCGAGTCGCCGCATTGGAAAGCCAGGATGCCGTCGCCGACGAGGGTGGCGGGTGAGATGAGGAGGCTGCGCTGGTTGGCCATGCCGATGTTTTCGTAGAAATTATCGGAGAGGAGCTGCGCACCCTGGGTCCCCTTCCAGACGACGCGCAGGAAGCCATCCTGCTTTTCCTGGAAATAAACGGTGACGAGGAGCGACGAGGTCAGGTCGGGCGTGAAGATCGGAAGGTTGAGTGTCGCAAAGGAGGTCGCCGGAGTCTCGGGCTGACCGAGCCATTCGGGGAGGGCGAGATTGGCCGGAACGGGGAGGTCGAGCGTCACGGGTGCGGGCAAGTCGGACGCCCGCAGGGAGACAGTAAAAAGAAGGAAAAGGACACAGGCCCGGCCCATCGATTTCAGGGGCAGGTCAAGAGCTGAGCAGGGATGTCCAAAATTTGGCTTCACGACGTAAGAGTCTCGTCAACAGGCTTAACAGTTCATTTTTCCATTTACGAAGCTAATCGTATCAGAAAGAGGCGATAAAATCGCGCTGAAAACTTAAAGATGCCACGAATGTAACCATGACGACACGGCATCGCCGTTACTGGTTACAAATAAATAGAGTTTATCTGGGGATAAAGCGGCCCACAGAGAGCATAAGCGCAAGAATGATAATAAGATAGAACGACAGGAGAAGTCCGCTCCGGAACGATGGATCGAAGTAGGAGATTTCCAAGCGCTGGCTGGAGGGCGGAAACCCGATCTTGAGGTGGTCCTCTTGATAATCGCCCCGAAGCCAGGGACCATGATCGATCCGGTACCACCAGCCATCGGTCGGGCCAAGCGAGATCAGCAGGGGCGAGGTGGTGTGGTTTAAAGGAATGAGCATCGAGTTGCCTGAATAGATCAGGGGAACGGGCGTGGTGGGGTCGGCAGAAGAAAAGGCGATGGGCGAGGCCAGGGTGTCCTCGAAGACAAGGCGGTCAGGTTCCGTGGCGAGCAGATGGAGGCTGGGAAGGGCCTCGACCTGCTGGAGCAGGGGCGAGCGGGGATCGACAATCCAGTAGCGAACGGCGCGGGCGTCGAGGGCGGCGCGGATTTCCGGGTTGATCGGCCCGTAAAAGACATTGGGGAAATCGAGGCCGAGCGCGAACCGGAGGCGGTCGCGGCTGACGAGGGGATTGTAACCGCCGAGCGTGGGCACGGCGAAGTAGGTTCCATGGGCGTGGGTGAAGAAGCGATAGCTGGCGGCCTCGGGCAGGAGATTATCGATGGCGATGACGCGCCCGAGTTGAGGGTCCATGCCGGGCGGCAATGGGTTGGTCGAGGTGGGCAGGATCGTTTTGGAAAAAGTATTTTCATCGTGGCAGGCGAGGGAAACGGCGAGGCTGGCCAGCAGCGCCAAGGCGAGGCAGGCCGAAGCGAGGCGTTCGCGGGTCCACGACGACACGGTCCAGGTTAGAGAGGCGATGAGGAAAAAATCGGCGAGGAGAAAGACCTTGAAGGGCCAGCGGAATTTATCCATGACCGGCAGCAGGGTGAGCAGAACATGCCAGCGGCTGCAAAAGAGCAGCGCGAAGAGGGAGATGAGGAGGAGCGGAAAGAGGCGCTGCCGGATCAACGTCGTGGCATAAAAAAAGCGGAGGATCGTCAGGGGCAAAAAGAGAAGCGCGGGGCTGTAGAGGATCGCCGTGGAGAGCCCGAAAATGAGATGCGGGCGAAAGAGGCCGAGCTGGGCGCGGAAGAGATCATCCTTCATCACGCGGAAGTCGAGCGCGCGCGGGATGGAAAGCGGCTTTGATCTCGCGGCGGAAGCGTCGACGGCGTGCAGCATGGGCAGGAGCAACGGCGCGGCGAGAATGAGGAAGATGAGCGCCGAAACGAGCAGGTAATAGATGATGGCGGGGCGGTTGAGCGCGGGCGCGTTTTCCGTTCGCGTGACGAAGCGGAACAGGGCGTAGAGGGCGAGGAACAAAATCGAATAGGCTACCCACTGGACATAGCCCTGAAGAAAAAAGAGGCCAAGGATGCCACCGAGAGAGAGAGCGGCACGGGGCGAGGGGCGGTCGAACAAACGGTCGAGCGCCCAGAAGAGCCAGGGGAGCCAGGCGGCGATGAAGGAAACGGTAATCCAGCTCGCGGTGACGATGAGGACAAAGGGATTGAGCACCCAGGCCCATCCGCCGAGCGCGGCCAGCCGGGGATTTATTCCGCCTTGCCGCAGCCAGAAAGAGAAGCCGATCAGGCCGAGGGTGAGATGCATGGCCGCGATCCAGTCGATGCACCAGCGCAAATCGCCCGACACCCATTTGGCCAGCGCCACGCCGAGATAAATGGGCGGGTAAAGCACGGCGGTCTGGCCCTGCCCGATGAAGGGCTCGCCGCCATATTGATAGTAATCGATCTCGGCCAGGCGGCCCGTTTGCGTCAGGACGCGGAAATCGTGGACGAAGGAACCGACGAACCAGGTGGCGTTGTCGTCATGGAGAAAAAAGCAGGGCCGGACAAATTCGGGAACGAGGAGGAGGAGCCAAAGTCCGGCGAGGGAAAGAAGCAGGGGAGATCGCATGCTCTTGGTTTGCGCGCTACCACTTCGGCAAAACCGGGCGCGGCTGTTTCTCTCGGATGGCCGCGGCGAGCGCGGGCGCGAAATCGAGGGCCTCGGCGACGACCTGGTGCATGTCGAGATAGCGGTAGGTGGCGAGGCGTCCAAGGAAGGAGACCTGCGTTTCGTTCCGGGCCAGCTCGAGATATTTCGCGAGCAGGACCTTATCGGGCGCAAGGCTTTTGGGATAAAAGGGGACGTCGGTTTCGGTCGTTTCCTTGCTGAACTCGGTGAAGACGGCGGTCTGCTCGTGGCTTTCCCACGGGGCGAAATGCTTGTGCTCGACGACGCGCGTGTAAGGAACGGCGGGGTCGGGATAATTCATGACGGAAGTTCCCTGGTAATCACCGCGATGAGTCGACTGGTCCCAGAACATGGTGCGGTAGCCGAGCCGTCCGAACCGGTGATTATAATAGTGGTCGATGGGGCCGGTGAAAATGACATGGGCGAATTCGGCGCCCAGGCCGGCCTGCCACGGCGTGCCGAGTTTCACCTCGATCTTTTCGTGGGCCAGCAGGCGCTCGATGATCGCGGTGTAGCCGTCGACCGGGATGCCCTGGAAGCGATCGCCGAAATAGGAGTCGTCGTAGTTGAAGCGGACGGGCAGGCGCTTGAGGATCGACGCCGAGAGTTCGCGCGGCTCGCAGCCCCACTGCTTTTTGGTGTAGCCGTAGAAGAAGGTGTCGTAGAGCTCGCGCCCGACGAACTTGAGCGCCTGTTCCTCGAAGTTGCGCGGCTCGCCGATGGTGGAGTCGGCCAGCGTGGCGATGTGGGCCTCCGCTTCCGCCGGGGAAAACCGGCGGCCAAAAAAATGATTGATCGTCATCAGGTTGAGGGGCAGGCCGAAGACGCCGCGTGGGGTCGAGGCCCTGACGCGATGGAGATAGGGGCCGAACTCCGAATAGCGGCGGACGTAATTCCAAACGTCCTCGCGCGGGGTGTGGAAAATATGCGCGCCATATTTGTGGAGCATGACGCCGGTCTTCGCATCGCGCTCGGTGTGGCAATTGCCCGCGACGTGGTCGCGCGCCTCGAGGACGAGGATGGGGTGGTCGAGCTTTTCGGCCAGCTCGCGCGCGATCACCGCGCCGGAAAATCCGGCCCCGACGACGAGGATGCGGGAGGCGCTCATGCGATGAGACTAGAACGAAGTGCGCTCACTTGTCGAAGGTGGTGTGTGGGTCATGGTGGGCCGGACAACGTCCCTCGTTCCCAAGTTTCGGAACCTGTCCCGATAAAGTGGACAGGGATTGGGATAGGTGAAGACTAAGATCAACCTATGCACGAAGAAGTAAAAGCAAAAAGAACGAGGCGTCGCTACGACGA
>Ga0302319_10012526_pt1 | contig 15986 bp, 9 predicted proteins | sample Bog_T0_2_FD_203319 | JGI IMG/M metagenome (GOLD analysis project Ga0302319, IMG submission 203319) | Peat permafrost microbial communities from Stordalen Mire near Abisko, Sweden - Bog_T0_2 | ecosystem: Environmental > Terrestrial > Soil > Wetlands > Peat | place: Sweden: Abisko, Stordalen Mire...
CCCCCGCTTCTGCAACGCTGCCCAGGACAAAAAGCGGCCGGAAGATGCGTCGTCAATTGCGAGACACAACACTAGGGCGGAGTGCGGCCCATGGGTCCCCGGGGACCCACTGTTTTTTCTTCACACGAAGCGCTGGAGACGTAACACTTTTCCAGCCATGACCGACGCTCCAGGGGCCCCTTCCGCCCGGCCTGTCTTCACCAAGGCGCTTGACCGCGCAGGCATGTGGTCCGCCGTGGTCTCGAGGGGCAAGACCCTCCGCCTGACCGACGTCGGTGGCGGCGCAAACGTGGGGCTCCTGCTCTACAATGCCGACCTGCCGGTCGAGCGCTACAACATGCCGGACACGCTCAAGGGCCAGCATACGTTCCATCTGCGCCATCCCCTCTGCCTGCACTCGGACATGGGAAGGATCCTCGCCTCCATCACCGCCGACTCCGCGGGCTGGCACGACACCGTCTGCGGGTGCTCGGACGCCCGGCTTGTGGAGGGGAAATTCGGGGTCAGGACGTACCAGGAGGCCCGAAACGAGTTTTATCGAAACGGGCTGGAATGCTTCCTGATCGAGCTCGCAAAGTGGGGCCTTGGGCGCCGCGACCTCGTGCCCAATGTGAACCTGTTCAGCAAGGTGGTCGCGGACGAGGCCGGCAGGCTGACCTTTGTCCCCGGCCACTCGCAGGCGGGGGGGATCGTGGACCTGCGGTTCGAGATGAACTCCCTGGTGGTGCTGAACACCTGCCAGCACCCCCTGGATCCCGGCCCCTACCGCGCGGCCCCGGTTCTCCTCGAGGTGTTCAAGACCCCGCCGCCCCCGCACGACGACCCGTGCCGGGTTTCCTGCAGCGAGAACTCACGGGCATTCCTCAACACGGAGGCCTATTGGGCGCTCCGGGCCGATTGAACCCCATGAAGATGACCGAGAGCAACCTGGCCCCCGGATCCGCCGTGTACCGTCTCGTGATCGGCGCCGGGGACCACTGGGCGCATGAAATCCGGCGCGGGCAGTTCCTCCGGATCGTGGACCTGGAGGGCAACCAGGCGGCCGACACCCTGTTCTGCGACGCCCACGACCCGGCCGACCGCTACAGCGCGGCGGACACGATCCGCCACCAGGCTGCCCTGTACCTGACCACCGGAACACGCCTGATGTCGACGGGAGGCAGCCCCCTCCTGACGATCGTCGCCGACACCTGCGGGCGGCACGACACCCTGGGCGGCGCCTGTTCGCGTGAGAGCAACACCATGCGCTACTCGGCCGGCAAGGAGTCCATGCACGCATGCCGCGAGAGTTTCCTCTGCGCGGCGCACGAGTGGAGACCGGAACTCGGAAAGCGTGACATCGCCTGCAACATCAATTTCTTCATGAACGTGCCGGTCACCCCGGACGGCCGCCTCACCTTTGAGGACGGCGTTTCGGGTCCCGGGAGGTATGTGGAGATGCGGGCGGAACGCGACGTCGTGTGCCTCCTCTCCAACTGCCCGCAGCTCAACAACCCCTGCAACGCCTACAATCCCACGCCCATTGAGGTGCTGATCTGGGATCCGGTCTGACCGGCCGCCATGTTCACCAAGGTGCTGATCGCAAACCGGGGCGCCATCGCATGCCGGATTTCGCGGACGCTGCGAAGGATGGGGATTGGTTCGGTTGCCGTCCACTCCGAGGCGGACGCGCATTCGGCCCACGTGGCGGCCTGCGACGAGGCCGTGGCAATCGGCCCGGCGCCGGCCGCCGAAAGCTATCTCAACGCGTCGAAGATTCTCGCCGCAGCCGCGCGGACCGGCGCGCAGGCGATCCATCCCGGGTACGGCTTTCTCAGTGAAAACCCGGCCTTCGCCGACGCCTGCATGGCGGCCGGGATCGTCTTCATCGGGCCGACCGGGGACCAGATGCGGGCGTTTGGCCTGAAGCACTCGGCGCGCGCGCTGGCCCGGACCCTCGGCGTGCCCCTGCTCCCGGGAAGCGGGCTGCTGGACGACGAGGCCCACGCGCTCCGCGAGGCCGCGCGGATCGGCTACCCGGTCATGCTCAAGAGCACGGCCGGGGGAGGGGGCATCGGCATGCAGCTCATCCATCGCGAGGCGGACCTGCCGGCCGCCTTCGCCTCGGTGGACCGCCTCGCACGCAACAATTTCAAGCAGGGCGGCATTTTCCTGGAGAAGTTTGTCGTGAACGCGCGCCACATCGAGGTCCAGATCTTTGGGGACGGCGCGGGCTCCGTCGCTGCCCTGGGCGAGCGCGACTGCTCGACGCAGCGCCGGAACCAAAAGGTGATTGAGGAGACGCCGGCCCCCAACCTCTCCGACGCCCAGCGGACCCGCCTGTGGGACTGCGCGGCCCGGCTCGGTTCAGCCGCGGGATACCAGAGCGCGGGAACCGTCGAGTTCGTCCTGGATGCGGACACCGGGGAGTTCTACTTCCTCGAGGTGAACACACGCCTGCAGGTGGAGCACGGAGTCACCGAGGAGGTCACGGGGATCGACCTTGTGGAATGGATGGTAAGGCAGGCGGCGGGCGACCTTGGTTCCCTGGCCGGGTTCCGCCCGGCCCTCTCCGGGGCGTCGATCCAGGTCCGCCTGTATTCCGAGGACCCTGGCAAGAACTTCCAGCCCGCCGCCGGGGTGCTCACCGAGGTGCGTTTCCCCGCGTCGGCCAGGGTCGAGACCTGGGTCGGGCGCGGCGCCGAGGTTTCCCCTTTTTACGATCCTCTGCTTGCAAAGATCATCACCCGGGGGCCCGACCGGGCGGCGGCCCTCGCCAGCATGGAGGCGGCGCTCGCCGAGACGCAGGTGCACGGCTTGGAGACCAATCTTGCCTACCTGCGCCAGATCATCGCCTCGCCCGCCTTCCGGTCGGGGCGGATGACGACCCACACCCTTGCGGGCCTGCCCTACGAAGCGTCCACCATCGACGTCGCCGCGCCCGGCACGCAGACAACCGTGCAGGACTATCCCGGCCGGGTCGGATACTGGGATGTGGGGGTCCCGCCGTCCGGGCCGATGGACCCCCTGTCGTTCCGGCTCGCCAACCGCCTGGTCGGCAACCCGCCGGCGGCCGCCGCACTTGAAATCGCGGTCCAGGGTCCGACGCTGCGCTTCAATACACCCTGCCTGGTGGCCCTCACGGGAGCCAACATGGAGGCGTTTCTCGACGGCAACCCGGTTCCCTATGGGGAGGCGGTTGCCGTCGCCAAGGGCCAGACCCTGTCGCTGGGCTCGGCGGAGGGAGCGGGCATGCGCTGCTACCTGGCGGTGCGCGGCGGTTTGGATGTCCCGGACTACCTGGGAAGCAAGTCCACCTTCATCCTTGGGCGCTTCGGGGGGCACGCGGGGCGCGCCCTGCGCGCCGGCGACGTGCTGCGGGTGGACAAGCCGGCCGGGCTCGTCCCAACGGCGCCCGACGGGTGGCTCCGCCTGTCTGGGGGCGTGGCCCCCGGGTTGACCCACGACTGGGAGATCGGGGTCCTGTACGGCCCGCACGGGGCCCCGGACTTCTTTACCGACGAGGACATCGCCGTCCTTTTCTCGGCATCCTATGAAGTCCATTACAACTCCGCCCGGACCGGCGTTCGCCTGATCGGCCCGAAGCCGGCCTGGGCGCGCAAGGACGGCGGCGAGGCGGGGCTTCATCCCTCGAACATCCACGACAACGCCTACGCGATCGGGACCATCGACTTCACCGGCGACATGCCGATCCTCCTCGGCCCGGACGGCCCAAGCCTGGGCGGCTTCGTTTGTCCTGCAACCGTGGTCCAGAGCGAATTGTGGAAGATCGGCCAGTTGAAGCCGGGCGACAGGGTGCATTTTATCCGGATGACCTCGGCGGAGGCCCGCGCGGCGGCGCTCGCCCAGGACTCCGCGATCGAGGAACTGCGCGCGCCCGGTCCCGGATCGCCGCGAAGCGGCGGGGTTCCGGCCGAGCGCGAGCCTGCCGTCCTTCACCGGCTGGAGGCGCGCGAGGCCGCCCCCGCCGTCTGCTACCGGCGATCCGGCGACAGGAATCTCCTGATCGAGTACGGCCCCCTTGTCCTCGACCTGAACCTGCGCTTCCGGGTCCACGCGCTGCACCAATGGCTGGTCGAGCGCCGCCTTTCAGGCCTTCTCGACCTCACCCCGGGCATCCGCTCCCTCCAGGTGCACTATGAACCGCGGCTTTTGCCCCTCGATCGGCTCATGGAGGAATTGCTCGCCGCCGAATCCGAGCTTCCCGGGATGGACAGGATGGAGGTGCCGACCCGGATCGTCCATCTCCCGCTTTCCTGGGAGGACGAATCCACCCTGGCCGCGATCCGGAAGTACATGCAGATCGTGCGCAAGGACGCGCCGTGGTGTCCCAGCAATCTTGAATTCATCCGCCGGATCAACGGGCTGGATTCCATCGAGAGCGTCCGGGAAATCGCGTTCAGCGCCAGCTACCTCGTCCTCGGCCTCGGCGACGTGTACCTCGGCGCCCCCGTTGCGACGCCGATCGACCCCCGGCACCGGCTGGTCACGACCAAGTACAATCCCGCGCGCACCTGGACCCCGGAAAACGCCGTGGGGATCGGGGGCGCCTACCTGTGCGTCTACGGGATGGAGGGGCCGGGGGGATACCAGTTCATCGGCCGCACCTGCCAGATGTGGAACCGCTACCGGCAGACGGCCGACTTCACGGAGGGCAAACCGTGGCTGCTCCGTTTCTTCGACCAGATCCGGTTCTATCCGGTCACCCACGACGAACTCCTCCGGTTTCGCGATGACTTCATCCAGGGCAAGGCGAAGCTCCGGATCGAGCCGGAAACCTTCCGCCTGCGGGACTACAATGGGTTTCTCGCCGCGCACCGGCCATCGATCGAATCCTTCAAGGGCCGCCAGCAGGCGGCCTTCGAGGCCGAGCGTCACCGCTGGGAGCAGTCGGGCCAGCTCAACTACTCCTCGGAGTCCGAGGCAGCCTCGGCGCCGGACAAGGCGGACAGCCTGCCGCCGGGCTGCGTTGCCGTGACGGCCCAGATCCCCGGCAACGTCTGGAAGATCCACTTCGCCGCAGGGGCGGCCGTCCGCAAGGGAGACGCCCTTGCCATCCTCGAGTCGATGAAGATGGAGATTCTCATCGAAGCGCCGAGCGCCGGCAGGGTGCGGGAGGTGCTGTGCGCAGAGGGGCGGCCGGTCCATGCAGGCGAGAGCCTGTTCGTGCTGGAGGCGCCATGAATTCATTCCCCTACTCGCTCGACGTTGCCGGACTTCGGGCGCTCTACACGGACGGCGCCCTGACGCCCACGGAGGTCGTGGAGGAGGTCTGGCGGCGCTCCGAGGCGTGGGACGACCCTGCCCTGTGGATCCATCGCCTGCCACTCGCCGGGTTGCGGGAACACGCCAGACGGGTCGAGGCGAAGGGGCCCTCCACGCAACCGCTCTACGGACTGCCCTTTGCAATCAAGGATAACATCGACCTCGCCGACGCGCCGACGACCGCGGCCTGCCCGGAATTCTCCCGCATCCCCTCGCGATCGGCATTTGTGGTCAGGCGCCTGGTCGAGGCCGGGGCAATTCCGGTTGGCAAGGCAAACCTGGACCAGTTCGCCACGGGCCTCGTCGGGGTGCGTTCCCCGCACGGGACACCCCGAAATCCCTTCCATCCGGAATTTTCTCCCGGCGGCTCCAGCAGCGGATCCGCCGTCGCGGTCGCGGCGGGCCTGGTGAGCTTCGCCCTGGGGACCGACACGGCGGGTTCCGGCCGTGTTCCCGCGGCCTTCAACAACCTCGTGGGCCTGAAGCCAACCCGGGGCTGGTGGAGCACGCAGGGCGTCGTCCCCGCCTGCAGGTCGCTCGACTGCGTCTCCGTGTTCGCGCTCTCCGTGGAGGACGCAGCCGCGGTTGCCGGGATCGCCGGCGGCTTCGATCCGCTCGACCCGTACTCGCGCAAGACGCCTGGCAATGGCCCCTTGCCCTCCGTTGCGGAGGGCGGAAGTCACAGCCCGGTTCCCTTCCGCTTCGGCGTGCCCGCCCCGGCCCAGATGGAATGGTTTGGCGACTCGTTCTCCCCGACCCTGTTCGCGCGCGCCGCGGACAGGCTGGAATCCCTGGGCGGATCGCGGACCGAGGTGGACTTTGCCCCGTTCCGGGACGCGGCGCGGCTCCTGTACGAGGGTCCGTGGGTGGCGGAGCGATGGGTGGCCGTCCGGGATTTTTACGCCGGCCATGCCGACAAGTTCCTTCCGGTCACGCGGCAGATCCTCGAGCAGGCCGGCCGTTACTCGGCCGCCGACACCTTCGCCGCCCAGGACCGCCTCCAGGAGTTGCGCCGCGCCGTCGAGGCCGTCTGGGAGCGGATCGACCTCCTTGCGCTGCCGACGGCCGCATTCATCCCCACGCTCGGGCAAATCGAGGCGGACCCGATCGGGATCAACTCGAGGCTCGGCACCTACACGAACTTCACAAACCTTCTCGACTGCGCCGCCCTCGCCGTTCCCGCCGGCTTCCGGCCCGACGGCCTTCCGTTTGGCATCAGCCTGATCGGGCCGGCCTGGAGTGACGCCCGCCTTGCCCGGGTTGGGGCGGCCTTTCATCGGTCGGGAGCCCCGACGATGGGGGCCACGGGTTTTCGCCTGCCGGAGGAAGGGGTCAGGCTGCGGCTTTTGACCTCCGATGCGGAGGCCAAGGGCCTGCAGCCTGACCCCGTTCCCCGGTACCTGGAGCTGGCCGTGGTGGGCGCCCACCTCCGCGGCCAGCCGCTCAATCACCAGCTCACCGGGCGCGGCGGCCGGTTCGTCCGGGCCGACCGCACCGCGGACTTCTATCGACTCTACGCCCTGGCGGGAACCGTCCCGCCCAAGCCAGGCCTCGTGCGCGGACCGAAGGGGACCGGCGGCGCCATCGACCTTGAAATCTGGGAGCTGCCGGACGCGGCCTGGGCGGACTTTGTCGCCGCCATACCCGCGCCCCTGGGCATAGGCACGCTTGTGCTCGCCGACGGCTCGGCCGTGAAGGGCTTCCTTTGCGAACCCGAGGCGCTTCCCGGAGCGGAGGAGATCACCCGCCACGGCGGCTGGGCCGCCTACCTCCGGAGCAACGCCTGACGTGGTGGCGCACCAGACCGAGAGATTGAAGGGCCGAACGGATTGCCGTGCGCTTGCGAGGTAGGGACGGGCGGCCCGCCCGTCCGTGCACACATTGGAGCCATTCGCAGGACCCGGAATCGCGGGCCGCGCGTCCCTGCCCGGTTTCCGGTCATACTGATACGCTGCCGCAATTCGGCTCGCGTCGGGGGCGAAGTGGATTTCTAGATACTGGCCGCCCATCCCCGTGAAGTTCCTGCTCGTTTCCGCCCTCGTCACCGGCCTGGTGACTTGCCCCATGCTCCGCGCGACCCCCGTTCTCTCCAATGTGTACGCCAGGAAGGCGCTCTCGCTCGACGGCGACTGGCACACGATCATCGACCCCTACGACAACGGCTACCTCGACTACCGCCTCCAGCCGTACGATGCGCAGGAGAAGCCGGTCGGCGGCTACTTTCTCGACCGCAAGCCGGCCTCGCCGAGCGACCTGGTCGAGTACAATTTCGATGCAAGCCCCGTGCTCCGCGTGCCGGGCGACTGGAATTCGCAGTCCGACAGGCTTTTTTACTACGAGGGAACCGTCTGGTACCGCAGGAAGTTCGACCGGCCCGCGGCCGACTCGGGACACCGGCAGTTTCTTTGCTTCGGCGCCGCCAATTACGAGGCGGAGGTGTACTTGAACGGCCGCAAGCTGGGCAGCCATATCGGAGGATTCACCCCCTTCGAGTTTGAGGTCACGGGAAAGTTGCGGGACCGGGACAATTCCCTGGTTGTCCGTGTCAACGACCAGCGCCGTCCCGACGGCGTGCCCACGGTGAACACGGACTGGTGGAATTACGGCGGGCTCACCCGCGATGTGATGCTGGTGGACGTCCCGGCGGCCTATGTGCGCGACTATTTCCTCCAGCTCAAGCCGGGTTCGGCGGACCGCGTTGCAGGGTATGTCCAGCTCGAGGGCGCGGAGCCCGGGACGCCGGTCCGGGTCGAGGTTCCTGAACTTGGCGTCTCGGCCGAGGCCGCGGCGGGCCCAGCCGGCCTCGCATCCTTTGATTTTGCCCTTCCGGGAGCCGTCCTTTGGTCCCCGGAGAATCCCCGTCTCTACAACGTAGTGGTTTCCGCGGCCGGCGACAGCGTCTCGGAAAAGATCGGGTTTCGGACGATCACAACGCGCGGCACCGAGATTCTGCTGAACGGCCGGCCGATTTTCCTCCGAGGGATCAGCCTTCACGACGAGAACCCGCTCAAGGGCGGCCGGACCACGTCGGCAGCCGATGCGCGGCTCCTGCTGGGGTGGGCGAAGGAGCTCGGGTGCAACTACCTTCGCCTGGCGCATTATCCCCACAACGAGCACATGGCCCGCGAGGCCGACGCGATGGGCCTGCTGCTCTGGGAGGAGATCCCCGTGTATTGGACGATCCACTGGGACGACCCGGCGACCCTGGCGAACGCCAGCGAGCAGCTGACGGGGCTGATTGAGCGCGACAAGAATCGTGCGAGCGTGATCCTCTGGTCGGTCGGGAACGAGACCCCGGTCACCCCGGCCCGGACCGCGTTCCTGTCGCAGCTGATCGCGCGCGCCAGACACCTCGATCCGACCCGGCTCGTCTCCGCCGCGATGGAGATCCGGGCCGACCCTTCGGACCCGGACAGGAAGATCGTGGACGATCCCCTTTCCGAGCACACCGACGTCGTGAGCTTCAACGAATACGTCGGGTGGTACGCGGGGCTTCCCGACGACTGCGCCAGGATCCAGTGGGTGGTCAAGGCCCGAAAGCCCGTCATCATCAGCGAATTTGGCGGCGATGCCCTCCAGGGATTCCACGCGGACAGGCTGACGCGGTTCAGCGAGGAGTATCAGGCGGACCTGTACCGCAAGACCCTCCCCATGCTGGAGGGGATCCCGCAGCTGCGCGGCATGAGCCCGTGGATTCTCTGCGACTTCCGCTCCCCGAGGCGCCCGCTCCCCGGGTTTCAGGACGGCTGGAATCGGAAGGGGCTGATCGGCTCGAACGGCAAGCGCAAGGAGGCCTTTGCCGTGCTCCAGCAATTCTACGCCTCCAAGGCCGCCGCTCCTTAGCAGGGTGTTGAAAAACTACGCCAGGGCTTCGGCGAGGGCGAGCGCGCTGTGGGCGCGGTTCATGATGTAGAGGTGGTAGCCCGGGGCTCCCCGGGCGACGAGGTCCCGGATCTGGGAGAGCGCCCAGTCCACGCCGATCTGTTCGGTCTCCACGGTCTTGTCGCCGGCGGATTCGAGCCTTCCGGCCAGGTCCGGGGGCAGGGTGGCGCCAAACCGCCGGATTTGCTTGAGCGAGAGGATGGGCATGATCCCGGGAATCACCGGAACCGTTATGCCGGCCTCCCGGCACCGCCCTACAAACCTGAAGTAGGCCTCGTTGTCGAAAAAGAGCTGGGTCGTGATGAAGGACGCGCCGGCATCCACCTTGCGCCTCAGGTGGGCGAGGTCGGCCTCGAAGGACGGCGCCTCGGGGTGCTTTTCCGGGTAGCCCGCCACCCCCAGGCAAAAATCCGGGTGCCGCGCCTTGAGCAGCTCGACGAGCTCGCACGCGTACCGCAGGCCGTCGGGTGCGGGCTGGAAGGCCACGTCGCCCTTCGGGGGGTCGCCGCGGAGCGCCATGATGTTGCGGAAGCCCGCCGCATAAATGCGGTCGGCGATCGCCGCGAGTTCCCCCCGCGAGTGCCCGACGCAGGTCAGGTGGGGCATCACGGTGTAGCCAAGCTCCTCCCGGAGCAGGCCGCTCACCTGCGCCGTGCGCTCGCGGGTGCTGCCACCCGCGCCGTAGGTCACCGAGACAAAGTCGGGAACCGCCGCCTTCAGCCGCACCGCGGCGGCGTGGAGCGCGTCGACCCCCGCCTCGTCCCTGGGCGGAAAGAATTCAATGGAACGGAGCGGGCGGCTCCGGCCGAAAAGCCGCGCGATGGGGAGGTCTGGCTCCATACTCTACGCATCAACATATTCCAATTTGTTGATACGTGTAAAGGCCTACTTGTCCGGAGTGGTGGATCAGTAAGACCGGACACCAGGTGGGTCGGCATCAACGGAAACCGGGCAGGGACGGGCGGCCCGCGCGCCCGGGTCCTGCGAAGGGCCCCAATGTGTGCACGGACGCCCGGGCCGGGCGTCCCTACCCCGAAAGCGTTCCTCCAAAGGCTCCAGCCGAGCACGCTGTTGGAAAACGATCCTGGCCGGTCTCACGGGCCCCGCCCGGGCCCCTGGTCGCGCAGGGCCCCGAGCTGGTCGCAGAGCGCCTGGGTCGCCTGCGGATCGGTCGCCACGTCGCCACCCTTCATGAGCTCGTAGGAGTCGAAGGCCAGGTTGCCCGACTGGACCACGAGCATTGCGGACGTTCCGAAACGTACGACTCCGAGGCTGGCCGCCTGGCGGACGTCGATCACGTGCTCGACGTCGAAGTGCTTCCCCTGGCCGTTCCATTCCAGGAACCAAAGCTTGTGACCTGCGACGGCGATCACGCCCGACTCATGCTCGTCGGCGGATCCAAACCCGCTGGCATGGGGATACCAGATGGCCCTGGCGATCACGGTCGGGGGGGGCGTGTCGGTCGGCAGGCACTCGGCGACCTCCCCCGCCGTATCCGCGTCCTTGGACAGGTCGGACGACACGCAGCCGGCCGCAAGAACCGCGGCGGCGGCTCCGCCGGCCCGGCAGAGAAGACGGAGGTTGGACACAACCCATCGCATGGAGGAACATGGGATTACGCAATCCGGTTCAGAACAACCCGAAAGGGGTCGAAGTAGATCCATGGTCCCCGGGGATGTAATCTTGGATGCCAAGCGCCGTGTGATAGCCGCAAAGCGCCGGGGGCTCATGTTTTCGCCCAACGACATCTTCGCCGACCGGCGCGACCACACCGCGGAAACCCTTTGGTCAATTGCCAGCAAGGTGGGGATTGAGAGGGACTGCTCGCCGGAGGACTTGTGCGCCATCCTGGAGCAGGCATTCCCAACGTATACGCTGGATTTTCACAGCTACAGCTACAACAGGAAGAACCGGGAATACTACTCCGACGACCTTGCGCCGGAGCTCGGCTGAAGTCCCCGCCGCCTGGAATCAGCGGGCCGGCGGGAACAGTCCCTCGAGGATGGGGGTGCCGGATCCGTCCGGGCCCCGGACGCCGAAGGAATCATTGTAGTCCCAGACCGCCCAGCCCCAGCCGCGGCGCTCCGACTCCGACCGCACCGTCGCTATCCAGCGGCGTTTCGAATCCGCCTCGGCCGCCTCGTAGACCCCGAACTCGCCCACATACACCTCGATCGTCGGTGCGTGGACCGCCAGCCAATCCGACACCTTCGCAAACGTCTCCTGGACCTGGGCCACGGTCAGCGGGTCGCCCGCGTGCAAATCCTTGTGATGAAAGTTGGGCGTCGTGTGCCCCGTCAGGTCAGGCACCGTCCCGGGAAACGATACCGGGGGAAGCGTCTTGGTGAAACCGACCCAGGAGGCCCGCTGGTGCGTGAAGACAATCGGCTCGTAGTAGTGGATGGTAAGGGCGACATTCGGGTCGTCCGGCAGCACCACGTCCGGGACCGTGCCGAAACGGCTCCACTGGTTGGAGGTCACATACACGATCCGCGTCGGATTGGTCTCCCGGATCGCCGCGAGCATGTGTGCCAGGAAGGGGTTCAGCTGGCTGTTCTCGCGTGCGACCGGCTCGTTCAGGATCTCAAACCGGAGGTACGGACCTTCAGCGGCAAATCGCCGCGCCATCAGGCGCCAGCAATGCCCGGCCTCTTCCTCCACGGCGGGATCCGTGTAGGCGCGGTGGTCGCCACCCACGGAGTTGAAGTCCGCACCCGGCAGGAAGTGGGCGTCGAGGACAACGCCGAGCCCGCGGGCCCTGGCCCAGCGGATCGTGCTTGCGATCGGCGCCACCTTGTCCTCCTCAAGCGAACCGTCGGCGGCAAAGCAGAGTCGGAAATCCACGGGCAGGCGGATGTGGTCGAACCCCTGCCCGGCGATCCACTCCACGTCCTTCTCGCCAAACCACGGTGCTGCGTAGGTATGGGCGCCCTCGTTTTGGGAGAGCCAGTGGGAGATGTTGACTCCCTTTTTGAATGTGAAGGCAGGGCCGGATTCAGCGTGCATGGGGGAGAGGATGCCGGCCGCCAGGAGGCCGAGCACAGGCATCAGGGGTTTGAACAGCGAGAATTCCATGGGGAGTGGAACCCTCCACCCGATCCCCCAGCCAGTCAACCTGCGGCACGGGATCCCCGGGCTTCATAATTCAATGGTTGTTTCCCCATTAGAAAGGGATCACAAGGGATCCTGATGCAGTTCCTCAGGACGACCGATCGCTGGGGCGCAATTTGCGCCGGGCTGGCGGTGTTTCTCCTGGGTTCGGCGCTGCCGGCCCGGGGCGCGCAACCCGTCAATGTGACGGGGACCTGGACGGGCACGCAGACCGTGACCGAGGGCGGGATGGGGACGTGGTACTCGAACGCCACCGCCGTGCTGACCCAGACCGGAACCACATTCACCGGGACGCTGACCACGGTTGAGACGAGCGTCCCGCCCAGCAACGACCAGTACACCGAGGAGGACTACGTCGGCGAAACCTTCAGCGACGACATCACGGGCACGGTGTCCGGAAATGTGATTTCCTGGACGGTCAACGGCGACTCCACCCATACGATCGTCCTGGGCGGCGACACGATCTCCTACACCTTCGACACCTCGGACCCCTACAACGGGAACCCCCAGACCGGCACCCTCGACATCAGCTTCTCGGGAGGAGGAGGTGGCGGTGGCAACCAGGGGAACGGGACCGGTCCCACGATCACGGGCAACCCCCAGGCGTTGCTGACCGTCGACCAATCCAACCGCAAGATCGACAGCGTCGGCGGGCCGGTGGACACGGGCACCGGGGCCGAGAACTTCTCCCGAACCCTGATCGCGCTCTCCTGGCTCCGCGAACTCGACTTCACAGTGAGCTACAATTCCGTCCAGGTGACCGAGGCCGCGGACTTGGGATACGGATGGAGCCATCCATACCTGGCGTCGGCACAACTCATCACCGACAGCTCCGGCAACGGGAGCGTCGTCGTCGAGTGGTCCCAGAACCACGCGAACACCTACGCAGCCACCGACTCCACCGACACGAACTTCCAATCCACGGATTTCTCTGCGCAGTACGACACCCTGGTTTCGGACGCTTCCGGCGGCTACGTCCTGACCAGGCCCGATGGCACGAAGTATACGTTCACTGCGATTGGGAGCACGGGGCTCGCCAACCTCACGCAGATCGCCAACCGCGTGGGGCAGGTCCTGGACGTCCATCGCAATTCCGCCGGGACCCAGCTGGTCTCGATTGTCGAGCCCGTGTCCGGGGCCTACGTCGGCTTCGTCTACACCTCCGGCCGGATCACCAAGGTCGCAGATTCCGCAGGCCGCAGCGTCGGTCTGGCCTATGACGCGAAAGGCAACCTCACGAAGATCGTGGACATGGACGGCCACGCGGCCACCTACGCCTATGACGCCAACCACAGGATGACGTCGGTGACCGCGGCCAACGGAAGCGTCATTTACGCAAACACCTATGACTCGTACGGCCGGGTCGCCAGCCAATCCGACGGGCTTCCGGGGAACCCGCCCGAAACCTTCAGCTACGACGAGTCGAGCATGCCCGGCGAGGTGCTTACCACGGTGACCGATCACACCGGCGCCAGAACCATCTATGCGCACGACCTGTACTACAACCTCCTGAGCGTCACGGATCCGCTCCAGCACATCACAACGTACACCTACGACACGACGAGCGATCTCACCGGGATCACCGACGGACTCGGCAGAAACACCACCTTCACCTACGACACATACGGCAACATCTCGGCCTACGTGGACGCCGCTGGCTGCGAGACGGACTTTTCGTACGACGCGAACCACAACGTGCTGTCCATCACGAACCCGGCCCTGAAGATGGCCACGTTCGCGTACGACTCGAACAACAACCCAACCCTGTTGACGGACTTTGCCGGCAATGCCACCTCGCTGGCCTATGGGGCCCACTCCGAGCTGGTCCAGGCGACTTCGCCAAAGGGGGGCGTGACGACCTACGGCTACTCGAGGGACCGGCTCACCTCGATCATGGACGCCCGGGGAGACAGGACGACCTGTGTGTACGACGCCGCCGGCCGTGTGACCAGTGTCACGGACCCAACCGGGGCGATCCGGCGGTTCACCTATTCCACCGGGGGAAATCTTCTCAGCTGGGCGGACGGACTGGGTCACACGACCACCTATTCCTACGACGTGCGCGGCCGGCTGGTCACCACCACGGACCCGGTCGGCGGCGTGACCAAGCGCACGTACGACGGCAACAGCAACCTGAGCACGCTCACCGACCCGCTCAAGGGGGTGCGGATCTTCGCCTACGACGGCCAGAACCGCGTCACCCGATACACCGATCCCTTGGGGAACAGGTCGGGGTATTCCTACGACGCCGACGGGCGGCTTGCGGGTGCGGACGACCCCTTGGGCAACGTCACCCAGTATGCCTACGATGCGGTCGGCAACCTTGTCTCGGTGCGCGACCCCATGGGTTACCTGGTGATTCAGGTCACGTACGATGCGCGCAACCAGCCGCTCACCGCCACAGACGCCCTGGGTCGGACCACGACCGCAACCTACGACACGCTCAAGAACCTGGTCAGCACGACGGACCCGTTGGGCAAGGCAACGTCCTTCTCGTACGATGCCGCAAACCGCCTTACAAAGACCATGGACCCCCTGGGGATGGCGAGCAGCCAGTCCTACGATGCGGACGGCAACTGTCTGGGCCTTACGAATGCGGCATCGGCGGCACTGACGTTCGCATACGACAAGGGCGACCGGCTGACAGCGGTGGCGACCGCCACGCACAAGGTCACTGCCTACAGCTACGACCCGCGCAGCATCGTGTCCAAGATCGTGGATCCGGCGGGCAACGCCACGTCGCTCACCTACGATGCCGGCGAGCGCCTCACCAAGACCGTGGATCCGCTGAGCGAGATCGACTACACCTACGACGCGAAGAACCGCCTCGAAACGGTGGTGGAAAACGGCATTCCGATCACCCGGACCTATGATGCGGACGATCGTCTCACGAAATTCAAGGATGCCGACGGCTACGTCCTTAACTATTCCTACGATGCGGGCGACAACCTGACCGCCCTCACCTACCCGGACGGAAAGCAAGTGACCTACGCTTATGACAAGGGGAACCGCCTGACCACGGTGACTGACTGGGCGGGCAGGATCACCCGGTACACCTACGACCGGGACGGCCGCCTGGTGACGACAACACGGCCCAACAGCACCGTCCAGAGCCGGATCTACAACGCGGCAGGGCAGCTCACGGGCCTCGTGGACACAGCCAGCGACGGTTCGAAGATTGTCCAGTGCTCCTACAGCTACGATGCGGACGGGAGGGTTGTCCTTGAGTCCCGCTCCCCGGCCGCGCCTGCCTATGTGCCGGTGGCTGCAGCCATGACCTTCGATGCCGACAACGCGCAGGCAACCTATGCCGGCCATGGCACGCCGCGGGACGCAAACGGCAACATGCTGCTCTCCCTGATCAGTGGGACAGTGGTCCCGGTGGCCTATGACGTCCGCAACAGGCTGGTCTCCGCCGGTGGCGTCGGGTATAGCTACGACGCGGAGAACCGGCGGGTTCGGGCAACCTCGGGCGGGACCACCACGACGTATATCGTCAACCCGAACGCGCCTCTCAGCCAGCTGCTCATCAGCAAGACCGCGGCAGGGGCCGTCACCCGTAATGTCTATGGCATCGGGCTGATCTACCAGGACAGCGGCGGAACGGCGGTGACCTATCTCCACGGCGACTACCGCGGGAGCACGATCGCCGTGACCGGCCCAGCTGGCACAGTTACGGGACGGATCGAGTACGGGCCCTATGGCGAGATCGTCACCCAGAGCGGGGC
>Ga0302319_10012529_pt1 | contig 15985 bp, 15 predicted proteins | sample Bog_T0_2_FD_203319 | JGI IMG/M metagenome (GOLD analysis project Ga0302319, IMG submission 203319) | Peat permafrost microbial communities from Stordalen Mire near Abisko, Sweden - Bog_T0_2 | ecosystem: Environmental > Terrestrial > Soil > Wetlands > Peat | place: Sweden: Abisko, Stordalen Mire...
CGGCGGGGCCGGAGCAGCCGCTTCCCTTCAGCCACAAAACGCACGTGGGAACGGCGAAACTGGTTTGCCAGGATTGCCATCCGTCTCCCGCGAAATTCGGCGCGGAAATGGGTTTCCCGCCGGTGAGCAAGTGCATGGCCTGCCATATCCTGATTGCCAAAGAGAAGCCGGCCATCCAGAAGTTGGCCGGCATGGCCGCTTCCAAGGAATCCATCCCGTGGGTGCGCGTTTACAAGCTGGCTGACTTTGTGTTCTTCGATCATCGCTACCACCTGATGAACCAGGCGAAATGCGAAGACTGCCACGGCGCGGTGGCGGAGCAGGATGTCATCAGCGACGAATTGGGCGCTACGAAGATGATTTTCTGCCAGACCTGCCACACCAAAATGAGGGCCAGCGGGGGGTGTGGAACCTGTCACAATGCGCGGTAGGCGCCGCCTCCCGGCCTGGATGGGGTCGGCTAGAATATCTAGGAGGGCTACTGTGAGCGAAACCCCTGCGCATTTCGTAATGGAACGTTACGGCCGACTCAGCGAGATGGACCGGAGGTTCGATGTGGAATACTGGCAGCGCCTCGGTCCGGCGGCTATATTCGAAGCTGCCTGGCAAATGGTAGCCGATGTCCATTCGCAACGCCTAGGCGGTCTCGATGCACTCCGACTTCGAAGAACTGTTGAGCATTTTCAACGGCCACGAAATTAAGTACCTGATCGTCGGTGGACATGCCGTGATGCTCTACACGGAGCCCCGCTATACCAAGGATCTGGATCTGTGGGTCGAGCCGAGCGAAGAGAATGCCGGCAAGGTGTTCCGCGCGCTGGCGGCATTCGGTGCTCCTCTCACCGGCCTCGCACCGAACGACTTCGCCCAAGAAGGATTTTTCTACCAGATCGGCGTCCCGCCAGTGCGGGTTGACATCCTCATGTCAGTGACTGGTTTAGATTTTGCCGGCGCTTGGCTTAACCGAAACCAAGCGACCATCGGCAACCAGAAAGCCTGGTTCATCGGGCGCGCGGACCTGCTGCGCAATAAGCGGGCTTCCGGCAGGCACATTGATCTGCATGATGCGGAACTGCTGGAGTAGTGGTCGTTTCTCAATACAGCGTGAACGCGTACAGACTATCGCCGGCTGCCACCAGGATGTATTGATGGCCGTCGAGCATGTAGGTCTCGGGGGCGTTGGATACCTGTCCCAGGTGAGTGTGCCAGAGGATCTTGCCATCGGCGGGATCGTAAGCCACCAGGTTGCCTCCCAGGTCTCCGCTGAATAGCAGTTTCCCGGCCGTGGTCAGCATTCCATTACCCAGGTTCCCGCCGGTGCCGGGGTACCGGTGCCGCCAGGCTACTTTGCCGGTCTTATAGTCGATGGCAGTCAAATAGGCGCCCAAAGTACCCAATCCATCTTCTTCTTTGCCGCCTAGTCCCATGGCGCCGCGCGGATCGGTCTCCGTCAGATAATACATGGAGAACGCTTCGTTCGTCGGCACATAGAAGAGGCCGGTGTCGGGCGAGTAACTGGGCGGCGGCCAATTCGTGGCGCCGCTATTATTCGGTGACGTCAACGATCCCGGCACGGTGGCATCTTTCTCGGGATTGCGGATCGGTTGGCCCTTGGCGTTGACTTCTTTGGCCCAGTTAGCGGCCTCGGAGAACTTGCCGGTGACCAGGTGCTCTCCCGTCAGACGGTCCAGGGCGTAGAAATAACCGTTGCGGTCGGCGTGCAGCACCATCTTGCGAGGCTTGCCATTGAAGTCGCCATCCACCAGGACCGGCGTTTCTGTGGAGTCCCAATCGTGAGTGTCGTGGGGATTCACCTGGTAATACCAGGCCATCTTTCCGGTGTCGATATTGATCGCTACGATCGAGCAAGTGTATAAGTTGTCGCCGTTGCGGCTCGGCGGATTGGTGTAAGCCGGCGATGGGTTGCCGGTGCCGAAGATATACAGGTGCGTTTCCGGGTCGTAAGATCCCGGGATCCACACATTCCCCGCGCCGTGTTTGGCGCCATCCAGGCTTCCCCACGTCTCCAGGCCGGCATCGCCGGTTTTCATGGGCACGGTGTAGAAGGTCCATTGGATGTCGCCGGTTTCGGGATCGCGCGCCTGCACGTAGCCGGGTTCGTCGAGATCGTTGCCAGTGCCGATCAGGATGTGGTTGCCGACCACTACCGGCGCCATGGTGGAGAAATATTGCTGATTGAAGTTGGCGATTTCCTTGTGCCAGCGCTCTTTGCCGGTGCGCGCGTCGAGACAGATCAGGTAATCGTCGGGCGTCTCCATGTACAGCCAGTTGCCCCACATGCCCAAGCCGCGGTTGCCGATGTGAGTTCCGCCCCGCGTGCGCCAGAAATAGTGCCACAATTCGTGCCCGTCGCGGGCATCCACGGCCCAGGCGTTATCGGGCGCCGAAAGATAGAGGACGCCGTTTACCTCCAGGATGGACGCGCGGACGTTGGCGTTTGCCGCGCCCGCCGCGCCGGTGTCGGGAGCCTCGCCGCCGACGATGGTAGGTGCGCCGCCACCGCCCCTGCCGCCGCCGCCACCTGCGCCACCTGCGCCGGCAGTTACCTTGCTCACCCACGCCAGGGTGAGGTTCTTGACGTTGGATTGGTTGACCAGTTTCAAACTGCTATAGCGCTTACTCGAATAGTCGCCCGAATAGGTGGGCCAGGAATCGCCTAATGGCTTGGTGAGCGACGCCGGGTCGAGCGGCTGCGCCGGCAAGAGCGCCGGAATCAGACAGACGAAGGCAAGTGACAGCAATTTCAATTGGGTCATTTCAGAGTCACCAGATAGGCCGTCAGGTTATGGACGTCTTTATCGTTGTAAGTGGGCAGCAGGTCGCGGTGCGGTTTGAGGGGATCGTGGATCTCTACTTTGGGTGTATCGCCGTCGCGCCGGATAGTGTGTTGTAGGTTATCGGCATCGGCAAGGGTGACGATGAAATCGTCTATGCGTACCAGCCTGCCTTCCACCTTCTCGCCCGAGCGCAGGGTCACGGTGACGGTGGTCACGGGCCCGTTGCCACCCCGACCGCCGCGTCCGCCGCCCCTGCCGCCGGGCATGAGGAAGCCATTCTGCAGCAGTTTGGGATCGGTGAAACGGCTGGCGATGCCCTTGAGATCGCCGGTGGCTGAGTGGCAGGCGACACATTTCGCCTTGAAGACCGCTTCGCCGGCGGCGGCATCGCCCACCACGATGCTCGGCGGAGTCATGCGGGAAATGTCGTAGCCACCCACGCGGAAGCTGTGTACGAACGCAGCGATATCGGAGATCTGCCCGGTGGTGAGATTCAGACTGGGCATCTCGCCGCGGCCTTTTTGCACCACGGGAGCGATCAGCTCGCCGTTTTGGTCGTTGAGGACCAGGTCGGATCGGAGCAGGTTGGGGCCGCCTTCGCCGCCGCGGGCGTCGGAGCCGTGGCAGAAATTGCAATGCACCCCGTAGAGCGCCTTACCGCGTTCCACCACGGCCGGATCGGCCGGCGGATGTGGCGGGAATGCCGCCGGTCTTCCCCCTCCGGCGCCCCCACCGCCGCGGGCTGCGCCGCGACCCGCCGGTGTTGCGGGCGGCGTCGGCGGCGGAGTCTGCGCCCACGCAGCCACCGTAATCGCGCACAGCACTGCCGCGGAAAAAACAGGTTTTCCGATGAACACTAAATTCCCCTCCCACTCTTGTTTCGGCCCAGGTGTTCCGGTCTCTTACCATATCAAAAAAGGCGCCGCCGGGCCAAAAAGAAACCGCTCCCTTGCCAGGCGCAAATTGTGGGCGGACCCCCTGGTCCGCGGCCGACCCCCCGGTCGGCCTGCCGGCGATTGTCGTGCCTGATTCTTCGAGAGAAGAGCGGGTGCAGGGGGACTGTAGATACCCGCCATTGGGAAAACTATGGGGCGTTGCGCAGGAGTACGTGCGCATATGTGAAGCTGTCTTGAGCGGGCACTAAGCCGCGCTACAGCATGGGGAGGGAGCGCGGCGGCGGGCCAGGCGGGAAGGCCTGGTCGATGCGGCCGAGCTCGGTGGCGGATAAATGGAGATCGCCGGCGGCGGCATTCTCGGCGGCATGTTCCTGGCTGGAGGCCTTGGGAATGGCGAACAATTCTGGAGAGCGCAAAAGAAATCGCAGCGCCACCTGGCGTGGGGTGGCATGGTGTCGATCGGCCACCTCTTGCAGCACCCGGCCGCCGGCGCTGCGCGCGCCGGGAAACCGATCATGTCCAAATGGACTATAGCCCACCACCACGGTCCCATTCCGCCGGCACCACGGAATCACGGCGTGCTCGATGGCCCTCTCTTCCAGATGGTAGAGCACCTGGTTGCAGGCAGGGTGCCCGGCGCCGGCTATCTCGCGGACCTCTTGCAGGTCGTCGACATCGAAGTTGCTCACTCCCCAGGAGAGGATCTTGCCGTTCTGCCGCAGTTCCTCGAAGGCCGCCACGGTCTCTTCGAGGGGATGGCGCCCGCGCCAGTGGAGCAGGTAGCAATCCAGGCGGGTAGTCCGCAGGCGTGCCAGCGATCGCTCACAGGCCGCGATGGTACCGCGGCGCGAGGCATTCTCGGGAAGGACTTGGAAACCAGGAAGACCTCGTCGCGACGGCCGGCGATGGCTTCGGCGATCCACTCCTCCGCCGTGCCGGAAAGATACATCTCGGCTGTATCGATGTGCGTCATGCCGAGATCGAGACCGTGGCGCAAGGCTCGAACCGCAGCAGCCCGCTGGTCGCGGCCACTGTACCAGGTGCCCTGGCCGATTATGGCGACGGCGCCATTGGCTACGCTGAATTGGCGTGTCTCCATACCTGGTTTGTGGGCGGACCCCCTGGGGGGAACCTCTGGGTCCGCCGACCCCGGTCGGCCTGTTGACGCTTGCAGATGCCTGATTCTTCGAGAGAAGAGCGGGTCCAGGGCGTCCGCCCCACAATTCTTGGCTGGGGCTGATTGGGGCAACGCCGACGCTTATTGTTTGTCGAAAACGTATTTCTGGTCGGCGACTTTTCCCGCCGTGGCGGCCGCGGCGGTGCGGCGAAATTTGGTGAGAATCTTGCCGTCGGGAGAGACCGTCCACGTTTCGCGCAGTCCCATCACGGTTTTGGCTGTATCCTTCTTGCTGTCGCGGTCGAGGATTTCGAACACCAGGGTGGAGTTCTCCCAATACACCTTGGTCGAGCGGTAATTCGCTCCCACCTTGGCGATATGCGGCTTCACGCTGATGGGAAACGTGCCGTCGAGGATGTTGGTCACGCCGTCGGCCTTGGTGGTTACCGTGATGGCTCGGGCGGTTTGTTCCACGGTGCAGATGTAGACGCGGTCGGGGGGACCGTCCTGCGTGCTCCGGCCATTGTTCAGTTTCCAGATTCCGGTGAAATTGGGCTTCACCGTTTCGCCCAAGGCGGAGCAGCAGAGCAGACTCGCCAGCAGCAGAAATTTCGTTCTTCTCAATTCGCCATCCTTTAATCCCGCTCGATGCGTGCTTCCTCCGCGGCCGCGAGTTCCTCTTCGGCCTGCAGCCAATCGTCTACTTCCGACCCTGACTGGTTGCCGCGCTCGACATAGAGCTGATGCGCACGCAGCCGGACCCGCTCTTCGAGCGGAAACTCGTCGCTTCGGTCGGTACGTTTCCCATGCGTTTTGGTTTCCATGGAATCACCTCTGTATTACACAACCAGCGATTCTATTCTAGCGCTCCAGGCGGGCCAGAGGATGCCGAGGCGGATATTCTACGATAACGTTAGCAGAAGATATCTATAGTTCAATGCCTGAAACACCGATAATAATACTGTGAAGCCCGTTCATATCTTCCAAGTTGTGCCTTCCTTGCCCGCGCCGCTCGAAGGTCTCCGGCAACTAGCCCACAATCTGCGCTGGGCCTGGGATTACAACACCATCGACCTGTTCCGCCGCCTGGATAGCGACCTGTGGGAATCCACCGGACACAATCCAGTGCGCATGCTGGGGCTGCTGAAACAGGCGCAACTGGAAGCCGCCGCCCGGGACGTGTCGTTCCTGGCGCATTTGGACCGGACCGTTGGTGAACTGAAAACCTACCTGGCCGCCGAGTCCACATGGTACGCCCGCACCTACGGCAAGATCGACGGGATGCGGGTGGCGTACTTCTCGGCGGAGTTTGGGCTCACCGAGTGCCTTTCCATCTTTGCGGGCGGGTTGGGCGTACTGGCCGGCGACCACCTGAAATCGGCCAGCGGTCTGGGCGTGCCGCTGGTGGGCGTGGGTCTGCTCTATCAGCAAGGTTATTTCCGGCAGTACCTCAATGCCGCGGGGTGGCAGCAGGAATCGTATGAGGACAACGATTTTCAGAACCTGCCGCTGAGCCTGGAACTGTCGGCCGATGGGCGTCCGCTAACCATCGACCTGGCTTACGACGGGCGGAACATCACCGCGCAGATCTGGCGGGTTGCCGTGGGAAGAGTGCCGTTGTACCTGCTCGACACCAACCTGGCGGTCAACCGTCCCGAGGATCGGGACATCACCGACCAGCTCTATGGCGGCGACCTGGAGATGCGCCTCAAGCAGGAAATCCTCCTGGGCATCGGCGGTTACCGGGCGCTGGAAGCGCTCGGCATTCGACCCACGGTCTATCACATGAATGAGGGTCACTCGGCCTTCCTCGGCCTGGAATGGGTGCGCCGGCTAATGGAAACGCGGGGCCTCTCCTTCGCCGAAGCGCGCGAAGTGGCTTCGGCCGGCCTGATCTTCACTACCCACACGCCGGTGCCGGCGGGTCACGATTATTTCCCCCCCGCGCTGCTCGACCGATACCTGGGCGACTATATGCGGCGGTGCAACTTGAGCCGCTGGGAGTTTCTGGCGCTGGGCCGGCAGAATCCCTCCAACGATGCCGAAGAATTCTGCATGACGGTGCTGGCCCTGAAGCTGGCAGCATCCAGCAACGGTGTCAGCAAACTGCACGGCAAGGTCAGCCGCGAGATGTGGAAAGCCATCTGGCCGGGCCTGCCGGAAGACGAAATCCCTATCGGGCACATCACCAATGGAGTCCATATGCGTTCCTGGATTTCCAATGAGATGAATCAACTCTACGACCGCTACCTGGGGCCGCAGTGGCGCCAGGAACACGCCGAGACTAAGCTCTGGCGCCGGGTGGAATCCATACCCGCCGAAGAGCTCTGGCGCACCCACGAACGCCGCCGGGAGCGGTTGGTGGCCTTCGCGCGACGGACCTTGCGAACGCAATTGCTTCGCCGTGGAGCTTCGCCGGCGGAGATTAACGCCGCCGACGAAGTATTGGATCCCGACGCCCTGACCATTGGTTTTGCGCGGCGCTTCGCCACGTACAAAAGGGCCGCTTTGCTGCTGCGCGATCCTGCCAGGTTGGAGGCTATTTTGAACCGGGCCGGACGGCCGGTGCAGGTGGTGTTCGCGGGCAAAGCTCACCCGCGGGACGACGCCGGTAAGGCGTTAATCCAGCAGATCGTAAAAATGGCTCAGTCCCGCGAATTCCGCCGGCGGCTGGTGTTTCTCGAAGACTACGATATGGCCGTAGCACGATACCTGGTGCAAGGTTCGGACATCTGGCTGAATACGCCCCTGCGGCCCCTGGAGGCCAGCGGAACCAGCGGGATGAAGGCCTTGGTGAACGGGGCCCTGAATCTGAGCACGCTGGATGGCTGGTGGGACGAGGCGTGGCAGAGCGCGGCCGCCGAGAAGCGCTTTGTAGGCTGGGCCATCGGCCGCGGCGAAAGCTACGACAACGCCGATTACCAGGACCAGGTAGAATCCGCCGCCCTCTACGATCAGTTGGAACACGACATCGTGCCCACGTTCTATGAGCGGGGCGCCGACGGGTTGCCGCGGCGCTGGATCGCGGGCATGAAATCGTCGGTGGCCACGCTCTGTCCCACGTTCAACATGCAGCGCGTGATGCAGGACTATGCGGCGGATTGCTACGTGGTGGCTCACGAGCGCTACCAGAAGCTGACGGCGGAAGATTCGAGCTGCGCCAAAGCGCTGGCATCGTGGAGCGCCCGCCTGGCGCGGGAGTGGCCCCACGTTCGCGTGGAGGCGGTGGAGGGGCTGCCAGAGCCGCAAGTCGCGGTGGGCAGCCGGCTGCACGTCCGCGCCATGGTCCGTCTAGGCGATATTTCGCCCGGCGAGGTCGCCGTGGAACTCTATCTGGGGCCGCTAAATGCTCATTCGGAGATTCACGACGGAGTCGCCCTTGGCATGCAGGCCACCGGGGAAGGCCGGGGCGGCGTGTACGCTTTTGAGGTAGAGACGGTGCCGTGCCGCGAGAGCGGGCTGCACGGCTATACCGTGCGGGTGGTGCCGTTCCACGCCGACGAAGCTAAGACGTTCCTTCCCGGCATGATCACCTGGGCCGATGGCGTCTGTCGATAGGGTATGTCTGTGGTAGAGCCCGGCGCGGGTTACAATCTCTTTGTATGAAAACCTTGGCACTCGCTCTTGCCCTGGCCACCACAGCCGCCATGGCCGCCGGCACGGAAGAATTCCCGACTTCGGCGGGCACGCTCGAGCTCACACCCATCCAGCACGCCAGCATCCTCATAAAGGCCGATGGGAAGGTGATATATATCGATCCCGCTCAAGGGAAGTACGATGGGCTCCCGCAGGCCGATTACATCTTGATCACCGATATTCACGGCGACCATATGGCTCCGGCCGTGGTGGACAAGCTGCGGAAGGCCGGCACGGTGATTCTGGCGCCCAAAGCGGTTGCCGAAAAGGTCACGGGGTGTACCGTGATCTCCAACGGTGAGACGAAAACCATCGGCGATTTCAAAGTGGAAGCCATTCCCATGTACAACCTGAAACCGGCGGCCAATGGGACGTACATGCACGAGAAGGGGCGTGGCAACGGCTATGTGCTGACTTATGGCGGCAAGCGCTTCTATTTTTCGGGAGATACCGAAGGCACGCCGGAGATGAAAGCGCTGCGGAATATCGACGTGGCCTTCGTCTGCATGAATCTTCCCTATACCATGGCGCCGGACGCCGCGGCGGAAGCCGTGCGCGCGTTTCACCCCGCCATCGTATACCCCTATCATTACAGCCAGTCGGATCTCACGGTCTTTTCCAAGGCCCTGGCGGGCAGTGGCATCGACGTGCGCATCCGCGACTGGTATCCGAAATAGAATTTCGGGCTCCACTGCCGGTATTACTTATCGGCCGCCGCGCATTCCGCCGGCTTCCGAACTGGGCGGCACCACACCCTTGAGGCGCATGTAAACGCAGATGTAGCCGTAGAGCTCGCTATCGTGATTGGTGTTGCGGATCAGGGTTCCAATCTTGGAGGTCTGGCCGCCGCGTCCGGCCATCATTTCCATTGCCGAGGCGTCGGTCATGCCGTCCCAGGCGGCATCGCATTCATCAAAGGAAGCTTTCAAGGAGGCTACGATGTCGGCCTTGGATTTCTTGTTGGCATCGAAGGTTTTTTGCTCGCCCTTGACGGTGCCGCAGGTACGGATCTGACCGGCGATGTGCATCATGCGTTCGCCAAAGCTCTGCATCTCGGGAGTGGGCTTGAAATCGTAAGCCTCCTCGGGCATTTTTTCGGCCGCTTTCACGAAGTTGGTTTTGACGGAGGCGTATTGGGCTTTCGCTTCCGCGATCAGAGGGTTGGTTTGCGCCTGCAGGGCGCATGTGCCGGCCAGCGAGGCGGCGAAAATCAACAGGGTACGTCGTGTCATAGGATGGTCTCCTTGGGTTAGTGGTATTCTACACCGCTTTTCTAGAAATTCTGCTTGACTCCGGGCGAACAAAAAGCGAATAATCTCAAGGGAGGGTATATGAAGATCAGCGACGCCTTATTGCCTGAGTTCGATCAGGAGATGGCCGGCACGCGCAAGACTCTGGCGCGGTGTCCGGAAGACAAATTCGATTTTACGCCTCATGTGAAGTCATGGAAGATGGTTTCCCTGGCCACGCATATCGTCAATATGGTTGCCTGGACGGTGGATACCATCGCCAACGATTCGTTCGATATCGCCCCGGTGGGAGCTCCGCCGTACAAAGAAGATCCGGCGACATCGAATGCCGATCTCCTGGCGCGCTTCGACAAGAACGTGGTTGCGGCGCGGGCGGCGATCGCCGGCGCCACCGACGAACAGTTCATGGCACAGTGGTCGCTGTTGCAAGGCGGGCAGACGCTGTTCAGCATGCCGCGGGTGGTGTGCATCCGGTCCTTCATCATGAACCATATCATTCATCACCGCGGGCAGCTTTGCGTCTATTTGCGGCTGAACGACATACCGGTGCCGGCACTGTACGGGCCCTCGGCGGACGAAATGAATTAGGGCGGGGCGGGGACGGCTGCCGCCGGGGAACGGCCGGAGTTGCGATGGCGATTCCGGCCGCTATCGCCGCTACCGGAAATCTCTTGCATTTGGGCGGTCACTATGTTAACTACGAGGCGGAGGCATTCGATTGCCATGACCGCCAAGCGCCTTGCCGTTCCTTTCGGGTTATTTTCAGTGATGTTGATCTCATTATCCTGTTCTTCCGGTCCTTCCGCGCCGGAGAAGGGCACGCCAGCGTTTTACTGGCAGAGTGCCCGCGAAGTTTACGCGGCGGGGGACTACATGAAAACCCTGCAACACCTGGATAATTTGCTCGCCACCGACAATGAATACACCGCCCGTGCCCTGCCCTGGACCCTGGTTTTGAAGTCGGGGATTGCCGCCGGCTACATGGAAGCGGCGGAGAGCTACAACATTGGGGCTCGGAACAACAAGAGCGACCCCCTCGCTTTCCGGCGGGTGGTTTCCGAATACCGCGATTCCGCCGGCCAACTGGCGCTGCAGTTCGCCGAAGACTTCGCCAAACTCGACAAAGTAAAAGGCGACTCCATCACGTTGGAATTTGCCTACCCGAAAGGCACCGCGGCGCCGGTGGCGCAGTTCACCAAGGTGAGCACCGGCATTGCTTTGACCCCCGCGGAGACGGATACCGCCCAGCGGCGCTCCCTGGAACGCGGCGTCCTGCTGGCCGCGTGCCGCGCGGCCGGCGCCGCCAACGATACCGCCAAGACAGAGGAACTGTTGAAAACGGGAAACGCCACGGTACCGCGCGCCACTTTCCTGGCGGACATGGCGGATAGCCTGTTCCAGCTATCGCAACTCTACACCGCGGACAAACTGGACCAACCGCAGAAGATGGAAGCGCTCATCCAGCGGGCGCGGACTGCGCTGGCCGGCGTGCCGGAATCGAAAGAAACCAAGGAACTGAACGGCAAGATGGAGGCGGCGCTCAAGAAATTGAAGAAATAAGCGGAGCCGGAACCGGCCGAGCATTCCGGTCAGATCAGTTGTTCCATCACCGAGACCAGGTATTCCTGGTCGAACTTGCCGGAGCGATAGGTGCGCGGATCGAAGTAGCGCCACATTTTCGTCTCGTTTTCCACGGTATAGAAAATGAGCTGTTCTTCGATGATTTCCTTCTCCAGCAATTCCTGGTTGAAGGCGCGAATCGAGCCGGCCAGGGTATAGGGAACGCGAAAATCCTCGGTGGAGAGCAACTCCGGCGGAGCGCTGAAGGCCACCTGCAGAATCCGGCCGCGGACGCTGACCTGAACCAAATTGATGGCCTCCACCTGAAAGGCGGCCGCGGAAAACTGCTCGGGATCGAGGGCCACCGCGGTATTCGACAGGAGCCGGTTCAGGGAGCTCACGAAGGCGCGGCAAATATCGTGTAATTCGACGGCGGCGGCTACTCGAACAGCTTCAATTTCGCGCGTGCGCCGTAGGGATTTTTCGTCTTTCGCCCCCAAGGCGTCAATGCTAAGTGCCAGGCGTTTCATGCGATTGCCTGGAGCGTCCACCGAACTTCCGAATCCCCGCAAGTTGGCAAGCCTCCGCTATCAATTTCAGCACATTTGGGGTGGTCTAGCGAGGGCGATCGCATGGCCGATCCCATTCCCCCGGGTCGATCAAATCGAGGACGTCGATGCGCAGGTGGCGCATTACCTGGTCGGCGGTCTCCAAAGAAAAGGCGCGTTTTCCGTTCAAGACATGGTGCATGTGGGGCTGGGAGACGCCGACCATCCGAGCCAGGGCGCGTTCGGTGAGTTCGCCGCTGCGAACGCGCTCGCGGAGCAGGGAAACGAATCTCTGTTGGAGCTCGCCAAGTGTCATGATGGGCCGTCGGGTATATTTCCCGGAGAAATAGGGGGGCGGCAGATTTCGGTGCGCCGCTTCCGGGAATCGACAATAAAGCAAAATGAATTCACCGAGCCGGAATTTCTCCCAAGTGGCTTAAGACTCATTGGCTTATTAGTACGACAAAACCCCTAGTACTGGAAGCGTAAAAAGATATATGAGTATGAATCTTGACGGTTTTTCAACCAGCGGTACCTTGGGACCAGAAACGAAATAAAGGGCACTGGCCTTAGATGCTGAGGCCGGCAGCCAAAAGGACATTTACAAATGCTTTGGGAGCGATCCAACGTAATTGGGCTTGCGAAAGCCTCGTGCAACTTCTGCCACGGTTACGGTATGCGCCCTGTCCTACGAGGAACGGAAGCACCGTGCAATTGCGTATTTCGGGCCGTATTTCGTGCCTGTTACCGCCGCTTTCAGGAATGCGTCGCCTTAGGGGCGCACACCAATGCGGTCACTTGGGAACGCTGCGGAGGCCCCACGGGTTACCGCGCCTATTCTCGAAAAAGGGAAGAGTACATGGCTGATTTTTGCCTGGTCAGCCGGCGGACGCTCGATGATTTCGACGCGCGGCTCTTCCGGTTTCATTATTTGTTGGGTGCTGACTGGAGGCTTTGCTGCAGACAACTGAAAATAGACCGAGGATCGTTTTTCCACCGTGTCTATGACATTGAGCAGCGTTTGGGGCGGATCTTCGCGGAATTAAGCCCATACGCACTCTATCCCGTCAGCGAATATTTCTCTGGAGTGACGCGCCGCGACGTGCAACGAGCGGCAATTACCGATTTGGTCCGCCAGAACGGATCCCGGGATCCGTCCCCTCTATTACTCTCCGCATAAAAACTCCTGCGTCGGGCCGGTGGCACATTGGTAACGCCTCCGGCCATCCCCAAGGCCTGTCCTATTGCAGCCGGTTTGCTTCGCAGCCGGTCTCGCGGTCTAATAATTGTTGGTGAACTTCCGAAAATTCCGCGCAGTGGCCGCTATCCTGCTCTGCGCCGCCGGCGCTCGCGGGGCGGATTACCTGGTTTACGCCGGGAGCGGCGGCCCCAGCGGCGGGATTTATGGATATCGCTTCGACGCCCGCGGTGGAAAAATGAAGTCGCTGGGCCTCATGGCCAAGTCCTCCAACCCCAGCTTTCTGGTGGAGCACCCGGACCATCGATTTCTCTATGCGTTGAGCGATGACGCCGGCCCCGGTGTGAGCGCCTTCCTGATCGATCCGAAAAGCGGGAAGCTCTCGCTGGTAAACCAGGTTGCCTCGCGCGGCGGGAAGCCGTGCCACCTGGCGCTCGACCGCAGCGGGCGGTGGCTGGCGGTGGCGAATTACGGCGTCGGCGGCGTGGCGCTTCTGCCCCTGCGAAAGGATGGCGGTTTGGGCGAGGCGCGGATTTCGACGGCGAAATCCCAGGCGCGCAGTGTGGTCTTTTCGCCGGATAACCATTTCCTGCTGGTGGCGGATCAAGGCATGGACCGGATTCTAGTCTACAAATTCGATGCCGAAACGGGTGCGCTGGCGCCCGCCGATCCGCCCTTCACGCCGGTAACACCGGGGGCAGGCGTGCGCCGTCTGGTGTTCCATCCGAACGGCAGGGTGCTATACGCTCTCAACGAAAAACGGCCCGGCGTGACGGGGTACCGCTACGATTCCGCCAGCGGCGGGCTGAGCCTGATCCAGACCGTATCTGCCGTGCCGGCTTCCTATACGGGACCGGATACCGCGGCCGAGTTCGCCGTAAACGCCGCCGGAACCATGGTGTATGCCTCCAATCGCGACCTCGATTGCATGGCGCTGCTGGTGGTGGATCCGCTTCGCTTCACCCTGTCGGCCCTGGAGTTTACACCCCTCATCGGCAGGACGCCCGGCGATTTTGCGCTGGATCCAACGGGCGCGTACCTCCTCGTGGCAAACCGGGATTCCCATAGCCTGACGGTCTACACGGTGCACCCGCGCAGCGGGCAATTGCGCCCCGTGGGCCGGTCCTCGGCGAATATCGATCAGCCGAGGTGTCTGGTATTTGTACCGTCCCGGTAGCCAATAATTACGGTAGCAGGCTACATAACCTCGAAATTAATTTCGAGGTTATGTAGCCTGCTACCGTAATTACTCAGCCGAGGGCGACCTTGACCGATACCTCACTGCGCCCGTCGGCGGGCATGGGTACCAGGTTACCCTCCACGGCGTGTCCGTCCACCGTCAGGGCGACTTGATTGCCGGGGCCGTGGCGCTCCACCTGGATCTGGTAGGTGACGCCGCGGAAGCGCCGCGTCGCCTGGAATCCCGGCCAGCGCCGCGGGATCACCGGCGCGATGCGCAGGCCGTCATGTCCCGGGCGGATTCCGAGAATCCACTGCGTGATGGCATAGAAATTCCAGGCCGCCGTTCCCGTCAGCCAGGAATTCTTGGCTTCGCCGTGCGTGGGAGCGTCGCGGCCGGCAATCATCTGCGCATACACGTACGGTTCGCAGCGGTGCAGGTCGCTGAGCGGCTCGCGGGCCGAGGGATTGATGCGCGCATAGTAATCGTGAGCCTCGTCGCCGTTGCCCGCCATGGCTTCGGCAATCATCACCCAGGGATTGTTATGGCAGAAGATCCCGGCGTTTTCCTTGTATCCCGGCGGATACGACGAGATCTCGCCCAGATTGAGGTAGTATCGCGAATAGGCCGGCTGCTGCAGAATGATGCCGTGCGGCGTGGCCAGATAACGGCGCACCGAATCGAGCGCGCGTTGGGCGATGCCGTCGGTAAGGCCGATGCCGGCCAGCACACAGAAGCCCTGCGTCTCGATAAAGATTTTGCCCTCGGCGCACTCTTTCGAGCCGACCTTATCGCCGAAATCGTCGTAAGCGCGCAGGAACCATTCGCCGTCCCAGCCGTGCCGGCGAACCGTTTCCTCCATGCGCGCGCCTTCCGCCAGGCAGGCGTCCGCTTCGGCGCCTAACCCGCGATGCCGGGCAATCGCGGCCAGTTCCTGCGCCGCCAGTACGAACAGCCCGCCGATGAAGACCGATTCGGCGACCTTCCCTTCCTTGTTAGTGGTGGTTTGGAAGGATTGGCCCGGGGTGTCCGAGAAGCAATTCAGGTTGAGGCAGTCGTTCCAATCCGCGCGGCCGATCAGCGGCAGGCCGTGCGGTCCCAGCCGCTCTAGGGTGTAGCGAAAGCTGCGCCGCAGGTGCTCGTAGAGCGGCTGTTCCGAACCGGGCTGGTTATCGAATGGCACCGGCTCGTCCAGGATGCTGGTGTCGCCGGTCTCCTTGAGATAGGCCGCCACGCCGACAATCAGCCAGTGCGGATCGTCGTTGAAATTGCCGCCGACATCGTTGTTGCCTTTCTTGGTGAGCGGCTGGTACTGATGATAGGCGCCACCACTGGGAAGCTGCGTCGCAGCTAAGTCGAGAATGCGCTCGCGGGCGCGCGCCGGAACCATGTGGACGAAGCCGAGCAGGTCTTGGTTGGAGTCGCGGAATCCCAGGCCTCGGCCGATCCCCGATTCGTAGAACGATGCCGAGCGCGACATATTGAAAGTAGCCATGCACTGATACGCATTCCACGCGTTAACCATGCGGTCGGTGTGGATATCGGGGGTGCGTACCTGGCAGATGCCGAGCAGCCCGTCCCAGTAAGCCTGCAGCCTGGCGAACGCCATGTCCACGTTGGAGGCGTCGAGGTAGTGGGCGATCACCGGCTTGACGCTCTTCTTGTTCACGGTTTGCGATTGCGGCGGATCGAATTTCTGATCCGGCGGGTTCTCGTGATACCCCAGCACGAAGCGAATCTGCCGTGTTTCGCCCGGCTGCAGGACCATGCGCACCTGGTGCGCCCCGATGGGCGCCCACCCG
>Ga0302319_10012530_pt1 | contig 15983 bp, 14 predicted proteins | sample Bog_T0_2_FD_203319 | JGI IMG/M metagenome (GOLD analysis project Ga0302319, IMG submission 203319) | Peat permafrost microbial communities from Stordalen Mire near Abisko, Sweden - Bog_T0_2 | ecosystem: Environmental > Terrestrial > Soil > Wetlands > Peat | place: Sweden: Abisko, Stordalen Mire...
GTAGCGGGTCGCTATCATCTCTACATCTCGCTCGCATGCCCATGGGCGTGCAGGACGCTGATCACCCTCAAGCTGAAAGGCCTCGACCGCATCATCGGCATCACCGTCGTCGATCCCGTCCGCGACGATCGCGGCTGGGCATTCAGCGACGCGCCCGGTTGCGGCCCCGACCCCGTCAATCATTTCAAATTCCTCTCGGAAGCCTACCTCGCCAGCGATCCCCGCTACCAGGGCCGTGTCACCGTGCCCGTCCTGTGGGACAAACACACGAACACCATCGTCAACAACTCCGAGGACGACATCTGCCGCATGTTCAACGATGCATTCCCCGGCCATGGCGACAAAACCGTCGATCTTTTCCCCACCGCCATCCGCGCGGATCAGGAAAAACTTTCCACGTTTATTTATGACAATATCAATAACGGCGTTTACAAATCCGGCTTCGCCACCACCCAAGCCGTCTATGAAAAAGCCTGCATAGCCGTCTTCGCCGCGCTGGATGAAATGGAAACCCGCCTCGCAAAAAGCCGCTACCTCTTCGGCAACCGCATCGTCGAGAGCGATTGGAGGCTCTTCTGCACGCTCATCCGCTTCGACGCCGTCTATTACGGCCATTTCAAATGCAACCTCCGCCGGATTCTCGATTACCCAAACCTGCAAGGCTACCTCCTCGACCTCTACCAGCACCCCCACATCGCCCCCACCGTGAATTTAGACCACATCAAGCGTCACTACTACATCACCCACGACGACATCAACCCCACGCGCATCGTCCCCCTCGGCCCGATCCTCGACCTAACCAAGCCCCACGGTCGCGATAAGCTTTCATGAGCAGGAACCCGGGCAGTGAGTTGAAATAAGGTCAAAGTTCAGTCAATATCACGGTCACATCATCAGGCAGCGCGCCTGAGGGATATCGCACCGATTCGATCAAGTGCTGCGCCGCCAGGTCAGCGGGATGTTTCCTGCAAATCTCGATAATGCGGTCTGCTGATGTGTATTTCAGCAAACCGTCGGTCGCCAGAAGTAGCGAACCTTTCTGTTTCCGATGATGAAAAGCTACAGGGCAGGCGCTGCCGGTGCCGAGGAACGGTTTTCGTCGCTGCGCATTTGAGAGATCCACTTGGGCCGTATCTTCCGGGATGAACCAAATCCCGGAATCGCCCACGCTTGAGCCAAAAATTTCGTCCGGCGTGATGATGGTAAGAACGCACGTCGTTTCTCCTGCGATTGCATCTCTGGTAACGGCGTCATCCATCCTGCGGAGTAGTTCGGAGCACATCTCCGGATCGCTCGTTAGCGAAGCATTCTGGCGGATATATTCCGTCGCCATAACGGCAGCCTCAATGCCCCCGCTACGGCCTCCGGCGCCATCCGCGACGCACAGTACGACTCGTGAACCATCCTGAACGACAAGTCCACGATCTTGATTCTCAGGATTTCCGGCCGCAGACAAAAGAATGGGTTTCACGAGGCCTTTATATACTGCCTGTCGACCCATCTGGTATCATCATTGCGCCGTACCATATATAATTCTCCCCCTTTGCGTCCTTCGCGACCTTTGCGGTTAAATAAATCCACCCTCCGCTGCACGATAACATCGCCATTTCCCGCCGGATGGTTTTACAATCCCATCCATGAAAACCATCCGTTGGGGAATCATCGGCTGCGGCGACGTCACCGAGGTAAAAAGCGGCCCTGGTTTGCAAAAAGCCGCCCATTCTTCCCTCGTCTCCGTAATGCGCCGCAACGGCGCGCTCGCCGCCGATTACGCAAAGCGCCACGGCGTGCCGAAATGGACCGACGATGCCGACCGCGTGATCAACGATCCCGAAGTGGACATCGTTTACATCGCCACGCCCCCCTCCAGCCATCTCGAATACACCCTCCGCGTCGCGGCCGCAAAAAAACCCGTCTATGTCGAGAAACCCATGGCGCGCAACCACGACGAATGCCGCCGCATGGTCGAAGCCTGCCGCACTGCCGGAGTCCCGCTCTTCGTCGCATTCTACCGGCGCGGCTTGCCACGGTTCCTGAAAGTGAAGGAACTCATCGACTCCGGCGCCATTGGCCGTGTGCGCTTCGTCACCGTCACACAATTCCAGCGGCCTTTTGCAAGTCTCGCCAGCGGCGCCGCACTGCCCTGGCGTCTCCAGCCCGAAATCTCCGGCGGCGGCCTCTTCATCGACCTCGCATCCCACACGTTGGACATCCTCGATTTCCTGCTCGGCCCCATCGCATCCGCCACCGGCCACGCATCGAACCAGGCCGGCCTCTACACCGCCGAGGACATCGTCACCGGCTCATGGCAGTTCGCCTCCGGCGTGCAAGGCACGGGCACGTGGTGCTTCACCGCCTACGCAAGCTGTGACCAGAACCGCATCATCGGCGACCGCGGCGAAATTGCCTTCTCCACATTCGGCGGCGATCCGATCACCCTCACCACGCCTGAGGGCAGCGAGACCTTTCCCGGCGAAAACCCCCTCCACATCCAGCAACCCCTCATCCAGACCATCGTGGACGAACTCAACGGCACCGGCAAATGCCCCAGCACCGGCGAAAGCGCCGCCCGCACAAACCGCATCATGGACCAGCTCCTGGAAAACTATCGCACGGGCCTTCAACAATGAATTTTGCCAGGGATAATCAACTGTTGCCAACCCTTGCCAAGCATCAGCCTCCCCCGATCCCTGCCGATAAATTGAATATTTATCTGCAATACCTGTCTAAATTGGTATGGGAACCAGTTGGACCAAAGAACAAATCCAGGCCCTCAAAAAGAGCGTGTACGCCCACCGCGAAGACCCCTCTCTTGAGGAGCAACTATTCGGATTGAACATCCACCTCAGCAACCACGCCCGGGCCACCCTCTTCCACACAAAAAATGACGAGTGGAAAGTGGTCGAACGGATCGCCAGCGAGATAAACGAAAAGCTCCGGTCACTCCAGAATAGTTAGACGATGACTTCCTGACTTTCGGCTTCGTCATTTATCCGCAGGATTTCAGCCACGCCTGCGCCATCAAATAATGCCCCGCCGCGGTCGGATGCACCCCATCTCCCGCCCAGTATTCAGGCGGAGCCTGCTTCACTGCCTTTTCGAACATCTCCTGAAACGGCACAAACACAGCGGCAAATTCACCCGCCAGCTTCTTCACCACGGCCCGACGCTGATCCATCTCCGCGACCCAGTCCGCGGTCACCACGCCGCACTTCAGCACGAACGGCTCGCACAGCACAAATTGGATCCCCGGCAGCGCCTCGCGCACTTCGTTCAGGAACTCCCGGTAAACGCGCTCAAACTTCGGCACCGGCACGCCGTTGCGATTTCCAAATTCATGCCACGTGTCATTCACCCCGATCAGCACCGACATCACATCCGGCTTCAGGTTGATCACGTCCGATTTGATGCGCGCGTAAAGATCCACGATCCTGTTGCCGCCGATGCCCCGGTTGTAAAACTTCAGTCCGTCCGCAGGCCGCTCCGCCAGTAATTGGGCCGGCGCCATCTTGGCATAGCCCAGTCCGAGCGCCTGGATGCTGTTGGCATTGCTGTCGTCGCGGTTGCGACCGGCATCCGTGATGGAGTCGCCTTGGAAAAGAATCGTGCTGCCGGATTTTAACATGGTGGGAATTTTCTAGGGTTGTGTGTTGATAGGGTGAGGGGAGAGACTTACCAAGTCCCGCCTCTTCTCGCCAAGCCCGAACATCGCTCTCCGATAAATTCGAAGTTCAATGTTGGACGTTGGAACTCGACTCTTGGAGAGGCCGAGGGGCTAGGGCGGCAATTGGATGTTCAACGCTTGAACTATTTAACATCCCCCGGCTTCCCGCCATTGCCTTCGTCGAGATAAGTATGCGCCCCAAGCTGGGTAAACTTAAGCGTTTGCCGCCACTGGATTCCCCCATCATTCCTCTCAGCCTCGACGGTATTTTCCTTGGTGGGTAACTCTTCCTGCGCCCCCGCCGTCATCGCCTCAAAAAGCACCCGCCCATCCATCTCTTCCGCGGGTTTCACGCCCAGTATCCAGAGGATCGTCGGCGCCACATCCACATTGGCCGTCGGCAATTCATCCGCCATGCCCGGCTTGAAATCCGGCCCCGCCGCCACCAGCGTGTTGTGCACGTCATACTTGCTCAGCGACCCGTGCGTCCCTTTCCCCGCCTTGCTGCCGTCCATAGTCAGGCCGCCGGCGACACCGTATTTGCTTTGCGTTTCGTCCCAGCGCATCGCCACCATCACATCGGGCGCAGTCGCGTTGTTCACCCGCGCCTGGTCGAGCGTGAAAGTCCCCGCCATCTTCTCCCGCGTGAAAATCACGCCCGCAAAATCCGAGCCCTGCAGGAAATCGACCAGTTTCTGCGTCGTGGCCGCATCGTGCCCATACACATAAAACAGCGAGCTCCCGCCCAGGCTCACGACCATAATGTCCCCCGCCTGCGGAGTCACCGTGAATTTTCTGCCCGCCGCAAATCCCGCCGCCTTCAATACCTCCACCACGTCGATCGCCTTGTCCACGGTCGAGAATCCATGGTCGGACACCACGAAGACATCCGTCTTGTCCCGTATCCCTTTCGCATCGAGCGCCGCCAGTACCTTGGCGAGATTGTCATCCACGCTTTTCAGCGCGCCCAGCGCGATAGGGGCGCCCGGCGCCGTGTTGTGCTGCGAAAAATCCGGATCGCTCATCCACAGCAGCGAAAACTTCGGCACGTCATCCTTCCAGAGGTATTCCGTGAGCGCCCGCGTCGTCCACTCATCCGCGTCCCGGTTGGGAAATGTCACCGTCGGCGGGAACGGGATTCCCAGCGCCGCCGTTGCCTCCCCGATCCCCGTCTCCGGGATCGACTTTCCCGCATAAAACACCACCGACTTCTTCGCAGCATCCGAGACGCGGTTGACGGAGCGGTCCGGCAGCAGCGCCACCGCCTTCGTCCCGGCGATCACCGTCCGGTCCCCCGCATTCTGCAAAGTCTCCTCCAGCGTCGCCACGCCGATGTATTTTCCTTTTTCATCACCGATGCGGATTGTCTTCTCATCCTCCATCGCCACTGGCGACAGCGGATCGACCTCCGGCAGATACTCGCGATTGGCAAACACATGGCTCCGGTTCGGATAAACCCCCGTCGCGATCGCCGTCCCGTTCACCTCCGTGGAGGAAACATACACCGCATGGTTTTTTTTGAAAAACACGCCCCCCTGCGAAAGCTTGTAAAGCGTCGGCGTATATTCCGGCGTGATGAAATCCGGCCGCATCCCGTCCCACACCACCACCACGATATGTTCCGCCTTCCCGCGCGCCGGCGCATCGCCGCTCTCCGCAGCCATGCCCGCGAATGCCACCAGCAAACACACACCCGCAACTCGCAACATCGCTTTCATCCCGCCATGCTGCTTCGCCCAAGTCCTTCGCGGCAAGAAACAAAATGTCACGCTTTCGTTACAAAGGATTCGCCGTGAAACACCACTGTCAGTCGTTCCGCCATAAAGCGCGTCTAAAAAAATCCAATGGGTACGGGGAGCGCGGGCATCCTGCCCGCTGTCGTCTGCATCCTGCTGACGACATTCGACCATTCGCGCGTAGCGCCATTCTTCGCCGCACGATGGAGCGCGAGCCTCCCGGCGAGCAAGTCCGAAGAACCCGCCGGCGCGAGGCGGAAACCTTCAGACACTTTTTAGACGGCCCTCTTCGGTTCTGGACGCAAAACGGCCCAGCCTCGGCAGGTAAATCAATACCACCACCTGCGGTGATATCCATATCCATACGGATACGGTCCTGGACCATAAACGCCCACCACTACCGGCGGCCCGTCGTAGTAACCCTCGGGATGCGCCACGTCGATGTCGCGCGTCCCAACGACCAGTCCGTTGCGGTCGATCTTGTAAACCCTCCCATGGTAGCCGGAGTAATCGGCGAGTTTGACCGCCCAGAAGCCTTTCTCCGGGATCCATTCCGCCTTGTCCACGTAGGCAAAGCGATCCGGGTATTCCGGGCAGGCCTGTTTCGCAATGGCAATCGCACGCGAGCGCGTGATTCCGGTTTCTTTGACGTCTGCGCAACCGGCAAGGATGACGCAACCAAGGAGCAAAAATAGTGGCAATAATTTTGTACGCATAATCATTATATATTTAATCCCGGCAGCGTCCCAAAGTTTTTGGAAAATTAGTTTTTGCCGCCGCCATTTCCTTCATTCACTTTTGCGCAAAATCAATAAATCTGCAAATCACAACAGCACTTTTTCTCCCTGACGGCTTCAATGAAGAGGGCGTCTGAAAAGTCCGTTGGAAGCGGGGAGCGCGGGCATCCCTGCCCGCTGTCGTCTGCATCCTGCTGACGACATTCGACCACTCGCGCGCAGCGCCATTCTTTCTGGAACGGGACGTTTTAGACACCCTCTAAGTCCTTCGCGGCAAGACAGAAACGCGAAATTGTTTTTCAACCATTCGCTGTGCGAAGCTTTGTGCGCGGCGCAAAATCTTCAAATAGCTTGGAAAGAGCGGTGAAGTGGGATGAAGTCGTTTTATGGATCAAATCAGCCACCATATGAAGCGGCTAAAATCCATTCTTCTTTGCTGCTTATGTTACCTTATTTTGTGGCAACTAACCGCCGTTTTCGGCACCCCAAAAGTTCAAGCCCGCGTGCGGGATGCAATGGTATTGCCGCCTCTTTCAAAAGGCCAATATCAGGATGTGAGTGACAGAGTAGGCCTTGGGGTGGTGGTTTGGATGGGTTATGGAGGTTGGGGGTTATTGTCGGGGGATACGACTGGCGAGTATTATTGTCAGTCACACACACTTGCTCCGTTTCTAACTTACGTAGTTTACGGTTGGGATATCCACCAAGGAGGCTCGGAAGTTAACGACGCACTTTATATATGGATACCGGGCGGGACGTTTAAAGCAGGTGAAAAAAGTGGATGCCCAAGCGGTGAGCAGTTTCACTTCCGCGCAAAATCAATAAACCCGCGCTCCACATCCGTGTGCATGAGTTTCACATGCACATGGTCCCCCACATCCAGCCCTTGGAATCCGCTCTGCACCCGGCCTTCGATCGGTGGCTGGAAGACCCGTACCCATGTCCCTTTTGAGGATGCCCCGGTGATGATCCCGTCGAATTCCGCCCCGATCCGGTTGGAAAGGAACAGCGCCGCCGCTGACTTCCGGACCTGCCGCTCCACCTTGCTCGCGGCGTCCTCCTGGTCGGTGCAGCGTTGCGCCAGTTCCGTAAGTTCCGGGATGCTGTAGGGCAGCGGAGCCCCAGCCAGCGCCGCCTTCAAGAGCCTTTGCGTAATGAGATCGGGAAAGCGCCGGTTCGGCGCCGTGGAATGCGTGTAATCCTTCACCGCCAGCCCGAAGTGCCCGGGAGGCGCGCCGCCGGGGAGATCGAGCACGTACTCGCCGCGTCCGATGAGTTTGACCACAGCCAGCGAGAGATCGGGAAATTTCTCCGGGTCGGCGACTTTGCGCCGGCAAAGAAACGTCTCCAGCGCCACCACATCCGGCGCATCCGGCAGGTGGTCGCCGGTTTCCGCCGCCAGCTTCACGATCCGGTCCCAGCGTTCCGGGGATCGCAGCACCCGGCGCAGCGATGGAAATTTTTTCGCATCGAGAAACTCCGCGGTCACCGCGTTCGCCGCGATCATGAACTCCTCGATCAACTGCGTCGCCCGGTTCTTTCCATCCTGGTGCAGGCCCGCAAGGCTGTCCCCATCGAATTCCATCGAGGGCTCGATCGTCTCAAGGCTCAGCGCCCCCTTGACGTGCCGCAGATTCACAAGCTGCTGCGCCACGCCATCCTGCAGCCGGAGATTCGCATCCAGCCCGGGCGTTGCAAGAATGCGCTGCGGTGCCGGCCCCGTGCCATCCAGCCATGCCGCCACGCTCCGGTAGGCCAGCTTCGCCCGGTTGCGCACACGCGCCCGGTAAACATCCGAAGTGACCAGCGAGCCGTCCGCCTCAAATGTCATATCGACCACCACCGCAATCCTGTCCTGATCCTCATTCAACGAAGTCAAATCCGTGGAGAGCCGCTCCGGCAGCATCGGAAAAATCGCCGCAGGCGTATAGACCGAGGTCGTATTGTGCGACGCATGCGCGCCGAGCGCCGATCCCTTGCGCACCACTGCATCCACATCCGCGATCGCCACGAGAATCCTCACCCGCCCGCCATCCAGCGCCTCGGCCACCGAGAGCTGGTCCAGGTCACGGGAGTCATCATTATCGATGGACGCCCAAAGAAGCTCCCTCAAATCCCGCACCCCATCCGATGCCTCCGCCGGTCCACGGATCGCCGCCAATTCCTGCTGCGCCGCCGGAGCAAAATCCGGTTCCAGTCCATGCGCAATCATTGCCCTGCGGGCAATCAAGGCAAGCGAAGCCCGGTCATTGGATCGGTGAACCGCAGGGGCAGAGGATGAGCCGGTATTTTTCATAAAGAGGGGGAACTATCGCCTGCGTTTCAATCGCGCATGGGGAATGGTATGGTGCTGAAGGAAGCGAAGCACTTCGCCTGAAGCTTTTCAAAGCATTTTGCGGAATTTGGGTTTCGGGCTTCGTCATTCTTTCGTCATTCGTCATTCGGATTTCGTCATTTATCCCCCTCTCCAAGCCTTTTCTCCAGCGCGCTCCCCTTCCGCACGAATAAAAAGTACGGATCCTGGTTCACGATGTGCGGGGCCGGCACATAGTTGGCAAACACCCACTTGTAAATCGGATGCGTTTTTTTCACCTCCGACCATTTGACGAAAATGAAAAGATCGGGCGGGGATTTCGTGCAATCCTTCATCATCAAGTCGGTTACTTGCACGGCCAGCGGCCCCGAGTTCAGGCCGGAGTCCCCGAGGATGCTGGGGCACCTGCGCTCCGTGGCCAGGTAGAGTTCGGTCTCGGGCCCGAGTTGGAAAAAGGTCTCATTGGGCAGCAGAATGGAGTTGATCAGGTGCGCCAGGTTTTCCCCCCGTAGAAAAATATCGCCGTATTTTTTCCGCGACCATTCACTGGCGGGCCTCGAAAAATAATCCGGGGCCTCGATGGTGATCAGGATCAGGAGAACCACTGCGGCGACCGCATGGACCACCTTCCAGCTTGCTCCCGTGAACATTTCCAGCGCTTCTAATCCCCACGCGGCGCCGATGATTAAAAATGGAAACCAGAGCTGGTAGTAATGGGGAAAAAGATGCCCCGGCAGGGCGACCTCGATCTGGGTGCCGATCGCAAGCCCGGCCAGCAAAACCCACGGCCGCGGTTTCTTTGTCGCCACCGCAAGAACAATTCCGGCGATGCCAAGCAGGATCAACGGGATGCTGAAGTAAAGCGCCTGCGGGAATAATTTCGCGAAATGCAGGGAATCGAGAATATTGGAAAAAAGCCCCCCGGAATGCGTATAGGTCGAGGAGTAATATTGGTTGAAGAGCACAAGCCCCATCAGCAAATTTTGAAACCGCCCGGTCGCGGCGAAATACGAAACCATCGCCCCCCACGCAGCCGCCCCCACCGCTCCGATGATCAATAGGTCGCCGAGCGCCTGCCTTCGACTCCGTCCCTCCGGGGGAAGCAGGAGATTGGTGCAGCAGAGAAGAGCAGGGACGACCACCACCACGTGCTTGTAAAGGCTCGCCGCCGCAAAGCACGCCCCTGCCAGCAGGAGCGGCTTGAGATTGCTCCCGCTCCCGCGAACCCCGGCAAACAGCGCAAACCCCGCAATCGTAAACGCATTGATGAAAACCTCGGTATTCGGCTGGTTCGCCTCCAGCAGAAGATGCCCGGAAACCACCGTCCAGAACGCCGCCGCCCACAATCCCGTCTTGTTGCTCCCATTCGCCAGCCGCCCCGCAAAAAACACCCCGATCAGCGTCGCGACAGCCGCCAGCACATTAAGGAAATAAGTGCTGCCCCGCCCATATCCCGCCACCATTTGCCCGAATGCCCAAGTGCATTCCACCCCCGGCGGTTTTTGGTCGATCAAGGCCCCTTCAAAAAGCCGCCCCCCGTTCATCATCTCGTGGGCCATCACCTGGTAGCAGGCCACATCCCTCTCGGTCGGCTCGTAATAAGTATGCAGCCGCATCGTCGCGATCACCGCCGCCAGCAGAAACAGAATCAGCCACGCTGTCTTCAAGGGAACATCGCGCATATTCAGCTTACCGGGCACGTGGGGGCCGGTTTTTGGTTGGGCATTGGGTTCGGGCAGGGAAGTCGGCTCAAAGTGCCCCGAAAACTAGCCATTTCCTCTGAACTTTTACAGCATTTAAAATTATTCCAAAGAAATAACACAATAATTACAAAAGACTTGACAAACTCTCACAATCATATTATAGTGATTAAATGATTACCCTTTGCCAAAATCCCATTGAAAGGAATAAACGAATAGAGGGCCTCGGATTTCGCCAAAGCATGGTTTTTTGCCGAACAAAGCCAATTTTTACTCTGTTGGAGCCCAAAAAACAAAGCCAATTCAAAGCCAAACAAACCCATTTTCAGCCCATATCAAAGCCAATTTCATATCAAATCTGTGTCAATCTGTACAATCTGTGGACGAATATCAGTTTCCTCTGTTTTCTCCTGTTAATCTCCGGGCGTCTTGTCCCGCTGCCAGAGTGGTCAAAGCAAATCAAAGCAAAACAAGGGTAAAAAATTTCAAGCAATCCAGCGAAGCTCAATATTAACTTCCTAAATCCTACTTCTTACTTCCTAAATACTTCCCTCGCTCGCCTACGGGCAATCAAACCAACCAATGTCTCATCCCCAAAGTCCCGAAACCGCATCGCAATGGATCTTTTTCGCCATCGCGGCCAGCATCATCCTGTACCAATTCGTGTGCGGCTGGAAACGCGGCATTGCAAGGCAGGTGGTCCATCTCCTGGCCCTGGTACTTTCTTATATCGCGGCCTGGACCGGCGCATCGCAGTTCGTCCCGCTGCTGCGCACGCTTGGTTATCCGGATATCGTTCTTCTCGCGATATCAGGAGCGGGGATCGCGCTGGTGGTGTTTTTTGTGATCACTTTGATGGGGAAGGTCCTTTTCAAAAAAACGTCGCAGCAGAGCGTGGCCATCGTGCGTTTCTTTTACGGCTTGTCGGGTGCAGTGCTTGCGCTGGTTTCCGGGGTGGTCTTTGTCTGGATGGCCCTGATGGTGGTCCGCCTGCTCGGCACCGTGGCGCAGTGCGAGATCACGATCAGCAAGTCCGCGCCAACGAAAGACCGGGATGGCAACCCGGTGAAAGTGAAGCAGCCGAATCCCATTATTTTCGGCCTGGCGAACATGAATCACTCCCTCGAAACCGGCGTGGCCGGCGATGTGGTGCGGCAGGTCGATCCCATCCCGAAAAAGGTTTACGAAATCGTGGACAAGATGACCGCTGTGGTTGCAAGCCAGGATGAGATGAAGCGCTTTCTCGATTATCCGGGCGCGCAGACCCTGGTTACGAATCCGAAGGTCACCGCCCTGCGCGACGATCCCGATATTGCGCGCGACATCAAGGCGAAGAATTATCTGGCGCTCTTGAAGAACCAGCGTCTCGTGGACGCGGCAAACGATCCCGCCCTGCTTCCGCTTTTGAAAAAGTTCGATTTGGAAAAAGCGCTTGATTACTCGGCGAACACCGCGCAAAAAGACACCCCTCCCGCCACTCAGTGACGGCGGCTCAATTTTACCTATCATGGCGCAGAAATACATCACCACCATCGGCCTCGAAGTCCATGTGCAGCTCAAGACACGGAGCAAGATGTTCTGCGCCTGCCCCGTGGAGTTCGCAGCTCCGCCGAATTCGCACACCTGCCCCATCTGTCTCGGGATGCCCGGCTCGCTGCCCGTGATGAATCATGAGGCTTTGAAAATGAGCGCGCTCGCCGGTCTCATGCTTGGCTGTAAAATTCCCGACATCTGCAAATTCGACCGGAAGAATTATTTCTATCCCGACATGCCGAAGGATTACCAGATCACCCAGTACGACCAGCCGATCTGCATCGGCGGGGCAGTGCCGTTGCATGAATTCGCGTATCCCAAGGACGTGCAGAAAACCATTGCCGGCCAGAGCAAGTCGATCCGGCTGACCCGCATCCATCTCGAGGAGGATGTCGCGAAATCGACCCACTTCGAAACCAGCACCGGCATTGATTTCAACCGCGCAGGCACACCGCTCATGGAGATCGTCAGCGAGCCGGATATCGATACGCCCGAGGAGGCGTTCGCCTATCTCACCAGCTTGCAGCAGATCCTCATCTACGGCGGCGTGAGCGATGCGGACATGGAGAAGGGGCAGCTCCGTTGCGATTGCAATGTCTCGGTGCGTCCCGAGGGACAGGTGGAATACGGCACCAAGATCGAGATCAAGAACATGAACTCCATCAGCGCCGTGCGCCGCGCGCTGGCTTACGAGATCGAGCGGCAGACCGCGGCCCTCGAGAGCGGCGAGAAGCTCATCCAGTCCACGCGCCGCTGGGACGATGCCGCGGGGCAGACTTTCCAGATGCGCACGAAGGAGAGCGCGCACGACTACCGTTATTTTCCCGATCCCGATCTGCTGCCGGTCGACACGCGGGCGTTCATCGAGGAGGTCCGCACGCGCCGGCCGGAGTTGCCGGGCGAGAAGCGGGAGCGCTTCGTCGCGGATTTCGGCGTCACGAGTTACGATGCCAGCGTCCTCGCCAGCAACAAGCCGCTGGCGGAATATTTTGAGACGGCGGCGAAAAATGCGCGCAAGCCGAAGAACGTGGCGAACTGGATCATCAATGATCTCCTCAGCGCGCTGGCTGCGGCGGACAAGTCGATCGGCGAATGTCCGATCTCGGCCCATGCGCTGGATGAATTGATCAACCTCATCGACGATGGAAAGATCAGCAACACGCAGGGGAAGGAAGTCTTTGCGGAGATGTTTGCCACGGGGAAAAATGCGGCGTTGGTCGCGAAGGAGAAGGGGCTGGAGCAGGTCAGCGACTCGGGGGCCATCGAGGCGATGTGTGACGAGGCGATCGCGGCGAACCCGAAGGCGGTGGCGGAATACAAGGGGGGCAAGGTTCAGGCGGTCAATGCGCTCAAGGGGCAGGTGATGAAGCTTTCCAAGGGCAAGGCGAACCCCGCCATGGTCGGCGAAATTCTGGCGAGGAAACTGGCGGAGTAGCGGCAGGGATGCGGGATACCTGACGGTTGGCAAAGGTTGGCAAGGGTTGATAATCGAGACTTTGCGAGATGATGCCGTGGGCGGAGGCGGGCGGCATAACTCGTTCCCCGAGCCCTGGCTCAATGACCCGGGCAACATGATTGCCACATCGTAATGTGTGGTTTGTTTTTGGACATCTCCTAAAATGGTTATCGAGAAATACTAAAAACTGGTTTATAGGTTAAGAAACATGAACCCCAGATTTTCGTTATCACTGCTTTGTACGTTTCTTGCGATGGTCGCCGTGGCCGTCAATGGCGCCTTTGCGGCGGATCCCACGGATGCCAGCGCGAGGAATCAGTCGCCGTTTTTCAGCACGGATTTAAGCGGGGGCGACCTGCAGTTTCTCACCTCCGCGGCGCAGCAGGGGCTTTTGCAGGCGACGCTTGGCGTGCTGGCGGCGGACCATGCCAGCAGCAGCGAGGTGAAGGAGTTCGGCCAGAACCTTGCCAAGCACCACGCCGCGCAGAACGAGAGGATCAAGCTCCTCGCGATCAAAAAAGGCGTCACGCTTCCCTCGGGGCTGACCCCCAGGCAGAACAAGACGGCGGACAGCCTGTCGAAGCTCGAAGGCTTGAAATTCGACAAGGCCTACCTCGAGGAAGTCGTCAGCGACCAGCAGGATTACATCGCGGTTTTTGAGGAGGGGACATTGTCACGCGATCCCGAGATCAAGGCATTCGCCACGACCTCCCTTCCCGGGCTGAAACAAAACCTCGCGCTCGTGAAAAAAATGGCCGTCATCGCCCCCGATGGCGGAGCCGGGCTGCATTTCAGGGTCGGTGCGCCATCGCCGTCGCTGACCCCCGGCAAGGGCTAGGCGGGGAAATATACGCAAGCAGCATGTCATCCCGAACGCAGTGAGGGATCTCCCATGCAATGCCCCTCGTGATTTCGTGAGATTCCTCGCTGCGCTCGGAATGACGCGCTCTCACTTGCTCATCATCTTCTCATACCCGCCGAGCTTTTCCGGCGGGGGGCCGTAGCGGAATTCGGGGTGGCGGACCTGGCCTCCCGCGTAGGAAATCCATGCGCCCGCGCCCATTGCGGCGGTGGCCACGACGAGCGTGAGGACGGCGAGGGGAGTGGCGCTTTTCGGGTATTTGATGGGGACCATGAGCGCGAGGAATGAGACGCCGGTGAGAGTGTAATAGACGATGAGCGCTTTCTCCGCGCGCTGGGCGTGGGCGTCGAGCCATGCAAGGCCATCGTCCTTGGATCTCGCCTCGATGGTATCGTAGGCATTCTCGCCGAGGCGCACCACGGGGTATGCCATGGCCGCGCAGATGCAGATGAGGATCAACGCAGTGATCTGCGCGGGGCGGCTGCGCTGGATGAACGAGATGACCAGCGCCAGCATGCCGAGCGAGAGCCCTTCCACGGGGAAAACGCGCAGCAGGCTGTGCAGGTATTCCGGCTGCTGGAGGTGTTCCTTGACGAGGTCGTAGAAGCTGTTGTTGTCCATGGGGTAAAATGCGGTGCGGTTATTTTGCGAGCGCGATGATTTGGTCGAACTCCGCTTTCGTCACCGGCTGCACGGAGAGGCGCGAGTTTTTCACCAGAACCATTTCGGAGAGTGTCTTGTGAGTCTTGATTTCGTCGAGCGTGACGGGCCGCTTCAGCGCTTTTTCCGGCACGAGATCGACGGCGACCCAGTCGCCCTCCTTCGCGGTGGGGTCGGGGTAAGCCTCCTTCGCCACCTTTGCGATGCCGACCACGGCCTTGCCAATGTTGCTGTGGTAGTAGAGCGCGGTGTCGCCCTTCTTCATCGCCCTGAGATTGTTCCGCGCCTGGTAATTCCGCACGCCGGTCCACGCCGCGCGCTTGTCCGCCACGAAATCGTCAAACGAGTAGGAGTCCGGTTCCTGTTTCACCAGCCAGTAGTTCATGGGAAGTGGGCTACTCCCGAAACCGCGCCGGGGCAAGCGGAAATCGTTTTATTCCTGTCATTTCCGCGCGGAGTCCCCTAAAATTTGATGATGAGTAAATTCAAGATCATAGACCGCATATTGAACCCTGGAATCGTCGCCGTCATCCGCGCGGACTCCTCCGAGCAGCTCATGCACGTCGCCGAGGCGCTCTGCGAGGGCGGCGTCACCGGCATGGAAGTGACCATGACCACGCCGAACGCGTTGCAGGTCATCAGCGAAGTCACGAAGAAATTCGGCGACAAAATTTTGATGGGCGTCGGCAGCGTCCTCGATCCCGAGACCGCCCGCATGGCGATCCTCGCCGGCGCGGAATTTGTCGTCACCCCCGTCACCAAGCCCGAGGTCATCAAGCTTTGCAACCGCTACGGCAAGCCGATCGCCAGCGGCGCCTACACGCCCACCGAGGCCCTGCTCGGCTACGAATCCGGCGCGGACTTCATCAAGATCTTCCCCGCCGACCAGCTCGGGCCGACGTATATCAAGAACCTCCTCGCCCCGCTCCCCATGCTGCAAATCATCCCGACCGGCGGAGTCACCGTCGATACGGCCGCCAGCTTCATCCACGCCGGCTGCGTCGCCCTCGCCGCAGGCTCCAGCCTCGTCAGCAAGGAAGTGATGAAACACAAGGACTGGAAAAAGCTTACCGAGACTGCTGCAGCGTTTGTGGAGGCGGTGAAGAAGGCGCGGGCGAAGTAAGCGGCACGAAATTTCGAGGCACAGCGACAAGTATGGGATCTTACGACACGGCCAAAGAAATTTTTCGTCGAGCTTTTCCGGATGATGTATTTCGTCCACAAGCTATGACTGAATGGAAGGGTGAGTTTCCGCTTCCGGATGCTGTAGCCGAATATTTTAAAGAATTAGGACCGGTTGATATTGAAATTTCCGGATACG
>Ga0302319_10012531_pt1 | contig 15981 bp, 8 predicted proteins | sample Bog_T0_2_FD_203319 | JGI IMG/M metagenome (GOLD analysis project Ga0302319, IMG submission 203319) | Peat permafrost microbial communities from Stordalen Mire near Abisko, Sweden - Bog_T0_2 | ecosystem: Environmental > Terrestrial > Soil > Wetlands > Peat | place: Sweden: Abisko, Stordalen Mire...
GCCTGGATGGGTCGCCGGAAGAAAGGCCGCAAAGCAAAAGGGGACGAAGCGATGAGACAGCGGATGGAGGGAGCGGCGCTGAAGGAGGCCGTTGCCGGGCTGGCCGATTGGAAGCTGGAGAAGGACGAGCTGGTGCGCACGGTGATCTTTCCGGATTTTCCGGCGGCGATAGCGTTCGTCAACCGCGCGGCGGAGCTGGCGGAAGAAGCCAATCATCACCCAGATATCGATATTCGTTTCAATAAGATACGCATCCTTCTCACAACCCACTCAGCGGGAGGTATCACGCAGATGGACCTGGATATGGCGGCACGCCTGGACACCGAGCTCCAGTAAATGAAAAACTGTTGACGGTCGGGTCGCGACCTATGGTATATTGAAGAAAGTTCGCAGCATTCCAATCGATTGTTGCCTACGAAGCTTTGCTGGAGCAGCCGCTCCGGCGCAAGTTGCGTCACTGGCCTCCCGGCATGGACAGAGTACCGTTCATGCCGCCTTTTTTCTTAACGGAGCCTTTGGCAGCAACCTGCTTGCTTTCAGCCTCCTATCCCAACGACAATTCGTGCCATGCCCAGCTCTCCGATGAAGCGTAATCTGCCGCTGATGCTGGCTGTGCTGCTGCTCGTGAGCGTGGGGCTGGGGACCACCGCACTGCCAAGACTGCGCCGCGAGCGCGTGGCACTGGTCCGGCTTCAGAACCATATCGAACGAGCTGCTGCGCCCGACGAGCCGGTGCTGGTGGACGACCGCCGGCTTGGTTGGGCGATACGCTGGGCCGGATCGCGAGAGGCAACGCACCGGTTGACCATGGTGCGCGGCGATCGTGGGCTGGATGCGGCACTTCCCGGCCGTGAAGTGGTGCTGGTCGCGCGCCCCGGCGATGCGCTGGTATCGCGGCTGAGGGCGGCCGGGTACTCGGTAACGCCCGACACTTCGGAGAGTTCCTGGGACCAGGCCGGCGATGGGTCGGCGCTGTGGGGCCACGCGGGGGTGCGCATCTATTTTGTGCTGCCGCCAACGCCTCCGATGGGGCCTGCGGGGATACCATCGAAGCCATGAGTGTGAGCTGGGTCTTCTGGGCGATGCTATCGGCGGTGTTTGCGGCGGCGACCGCGCTGCTGGCCAAGGTGGGCGTGGAGCGCATCGACAGCAATCTGGCGACGGCGATTCGCACCAGCGTGGTGCTGGTCTTCACGTGGGGGATCGTGATGAGCCTGAACGCGCACCATGGGCTGCCCGCGATTGGGCGCAGGAGCTGGGTGTTTCTGGTGCTCTCCGGGCTGTGTACGGGGCTTAGTTGGCTGTGCTACTTTCGCGCGTTACAGATGGGCCCGGTGAGTGGCGTGGCGCCTATCGACAAGTTGAGCGTGGCGCTGGTGATTGTGGCCGGGTGGCTGTTCTTCGGCGAGAGCATGAGTCCGGCGAAGATAGTCGGCGGCGCACTGGTGACGGCAGGAGCGCTGGTGATTGCGTTTGCGTGAGAGCATCGACACCAAGATTTGGACGGCTGGTCGGTAATGAGTCTTGAGCTTCGAGCTATCGAGCCGCGGGCGCACGGCGTATACTTTAGATAGTTCTTTGAGTGCCCCAATGCAGTGTTGGGCCAGTCTCCACAATGGGGGCGTCACGGCTTCGACGGGATTGCTTGCGGCAGAGAGGCATGCCGGGGTGTGGACACCCGTAATCGCTCACAAAACCATAAGTGCCGATAACACTCTGGCTCTTGCTGCTTAATTGATTAAGTAGCCGATCGCTTTGGCTTCGCCTACGGGCCGATACCGATCGTCGCACAGTAGGCTGGTCCGAGGGGTTCCGTCTGGACGCCGAGGACGAGATCAATCAGGCTGGTGGTGAGTGCATCTTCGTCCGTTGCTAGCACTCACTACGAGACAAATGCGAACGGAAAAAGCATGAACGCTCTCTGTCGACGGTAGTTTCGGACGCGGGTTCGACTCCCGCCGCCTCCACCAATCTTTTCAGACAATCACTTAACGGAATTTGCGCTGTGTGTGGGGGAGATGCCCCACCTGGCAAACTGCTCGGCGATAGTGGGGCGGATGGCGCGGGCAGCGTCGATATCCGCTGCGGCTCCGGCGGAGTCGCCCTGTAACTGCTTCGCGAGTCCACGGCCATAGAGCGAGGTCGATTTGCGGGGATTCAATGCAAGAACAGAGTTGTAGTCCGCGATAGCAGCTGCGGGATTCTTCATCTTGAGATAGGCAAAGCCGCGGGCGTCCAGCACCAGTATGCTGTTCGCATGCAGCTCGAGGGACCGGTTGCAGTCGGCGAGCGCCGGCTGGAGCCGGCCGGCGATAGCGCGGGCGAGGCAGCGGTCGGCATACGCCTCAGCATAGTCCGGCCGTATCTGGATGGCACGGTCCAGATCGGCGATGGCTGGATCGATCTTCCCCAGCGAGCGGTAGGCGTTGCCGCGATTGTTGAAGGCCTCCGCCATCTTCGGTTGAAGCTGGATCGCATGGCTAAAGTCGGCGATGGCCAGATCATCCTGGCCCCGACCGTGGTACGCGAAGCCGCGGTCGTTGAAGGCCGCGGCGAACTGCGGCTTCAACTGGATGGAGCGATCAAAATCTGCAATGGCCTGGTCCAGTTCAGTCAGAAGGAGATAGGCGATGCCGCGACTGTGGTAGGTATCCGCATCCTCGGGACGGAGATGCAGCGAAGCGGTATAGTCGGCGATGGCCAGATCAAATTGGCCGGCGGCTGTGTAGGCGTTGCCGCGGTCGTTGAAGGCGTCGGCATCGTCCGGCTTGAGGGCGATGGCCTGGTTGTAGTCCGCGATGGCCAGGTCGAGATGGCCGCCCAATGCATAGGCGTTAGCTCGGTTGTTGAAGGCACCAGCGTAGTCCGGCTTGAGCCGGAGGGCATGGCTGTAGTCGGCGATGGCTTGCTCCGGCCGGCCTTTGTGGTCGTAGGCGATGCCGCGGTTGTTGTAGGCAACGGCGAGGTTCTCAGCGTCCTGCCCTGCGGACTGGATCAGCGCAGTGCAGGCTGCAATACTGCGGTCGGGGTCAGAGCCTTCACAGCGGCCCCAGTTGTCGGCTTCGCTCTGGGCCCAGCTCCGTGTGAAGCACAGAAGGACCGCGCAGCAGACGGCTGCTGCCGTCCTCATCCCCTGCGCGATTGCCTTCTTCTTCGCCATCTTCAGCGACCGTTGTATCACCCATGGCGCGGTACCGGGACTGATTTATTTGAGCAGAGCTCTGCGCGGCCAGCGAAGTAGACCGGTGGCTACTCCGCGTGGCCGACGCCGTTCTCTTTGTAGGCTTTCTGCAGCACGAAGAAGGCGGCCTTCTTCTGTCCCTGATCGGAGATGAGCCCTTTGCGATTGAAGCCGTCCTGAAGGTTCGGGATCTGGCGCAGCGGCGAGCGGAAGTCCATAAGGATCCAGGCTGTCGAACCGCGCAACTGCGGGATGCGGTGGAGCATTGCGATCTGGTGCTTGTAGATGTTGGCCTGGAACTCCTCTGTCCAGCGGTGAGTCACGGGCCCGTGCAGGCCGGCCTTGGCATCGCCGCCGAACTCGCTGACGATGAGCGGCTTGTCATAGGCGACCTTCCACTCGGTGGTGTCGGCCGCCTCGGCGGTCTTCTCGTACCATCCGATGTACTCGTTGAAACCGATGACGTCGAGCGCCTTACCGAGCGGGTCGTCGATGATCTTGGTGTTGCCCTCGCCGCGCACCAGCAACGCCGCGGTGACAAGACGGGAGGGGTCCTGCGCATGGACGAACTCCGCTGAACGCGTGAGGAACGCGGTGCGCTCCGGTTTGTTGGGGGTCTCATTCGCGATGGACCACAGGATCACCGAGGCCTTGTCGCGGTCGCGACGGATGTTCTCGCCGAGTTGTTGCTTTGACTTTTCGAAGACAACTTCGCTGCCGAACTCTTCGGCCCAGTAGACCGGGACCTCTGACCAGACGAGGATGCCCATGCGGTCAGCGGCACGCGTCATCTTCTCATCGTGCGGATAATGAGCGAGGCGCACGTAGTTGGCGCCCAGCTCCTTCACCCAGCCGAGCAGTGTGTCCACGTCCTGGTCCGTGTTGACACGGCCGCCACGGTATGGCGCCTCGGCGTGAATGCAAACTCCGTTCAGCGCGATGGGCTTGCCGTTGAGCAGGATGCGCGAGCCGGAGGTCTCAATGGTGCGAAAGCCCATCTTGTCCGTGAGCGTATCGTCTCCGGTACTGAGCTTTACGTCGTAGAGTTTGGGACTCTCCGGAGACCAGAGTGAGAGGCCCGGCGCGGGCAGCGAGATTGCAGCGCGGCCGTTCGCATCCACAGTAGCGGTCATGTGCAGCTTGGCCTCGGGCAGATCGACCGCGATGGGAGTTCCCGGCGCAGCGCCCTCTACATGAACGTAGCCTTCAATCTTGCTGCGTGACGCGCGGTCGAGATGCAGATCGAAGTCGTCAATGAAGGCGGAAGGCACGGTAAGCACGGCGACGCCGCGGGTGATGCCACCGTAGTTGAACCAGTCTGTCTTTAGCGTGGGCACGCCGTCAGGGATGCGTGTGCTGTCCACGAAGATGACCACGCTGTTGTCGCCTAATTTGACCGGACCGGTGATCTCGCAGTCAAAGGGGGTAAAACCGCCCTCATGCGCGCAGACCAGTTGGCCGTTGATCCAGGCACGCGAGCGGTAGTTCGCCGCTCCGATGTGCAGGAAGGAACGTGCTCCGGGCTGCGGCTTGAGTTGGAAGTGGCGCTCATACCAGAGCCCGCCCTCGTAGTTCATCAGGCGCTCGCGCTGCATGTTCCAGTCGCCGGGGACATGCAGGGTGGGGCTGGTGGCGAAGTCATACTCCGCTCCGGTCCCCACACTCGAACCGTAGGATGCATCCTTAAAGTAACTGCCCAGACCATTCAGATACGGGTCGACGATGATGTGCCACTCGCCATCGAGGCTGATCGCAGGGCGGCGGTCGACAGCGACCAGCAGGGTAGATGCTGGAGCGTCCGGTTGTGCGCCGATGACACCAGGTGCGTTCTGCGCTTTAGCAGCCGCGCAGATGACCAGGCCAGAAAGAACAATCAGAGTGCGTATATGCATGGTGTTCCTCGGTAGTTGAGTGTCTATTGCATGGGACGTTCGGTGGCCGCAGGCGCGCTCGTTGCAGAGACGGGGGCTGACATCTCGGAGTGGCCGTTGGCATTCTCCGCCTGCACGACGAAGAATCGCGCGCGATCCTGCACGGGTATGTCACGCAGCATCGGCATCGTGAGTCCAGCGGAGACCAGATGAAATGGCCCCGCTACCTCTGCTGAAGCGGACACAGTATAGGTGCGCGCGCCGGCTACTGGGTTCCACGCAAGCGATACCTTCTTTGCGCTGACTGTTGCCGTAAGAGCGGCGGGCGTCTGCGGAGACGCACCACCGGGCAGCAAGCCATAGATACAGAGCTCACCGGTACCGATGTTCTGTGTACCGAAGCTGGCGAGGTAGACCCTGCCGTTGGCGATAGTGGGCGGAGCCATCTTGGAGTAGTTATCGCAGTCGTCGCGGCTGCGGTTCTGCCAGGAGTTCCAGAGCTCGTGCTGGATGTCGTCGGCGTCGTAAGCATGCAGGATGCCGGGGCGCGACTCGTGCCAGGAGTCTCCAGTGGCATGAATCGCGGCCCACAGGATGCCTTCGCGGCCGCCGTTCGCCGAGAGCGAGAGCATCGCGCCGGGATGGCCTTCATTGGCCTCGGGCCGGACCATGGCCGGCTCGGGATCGATGGAGCCGCGCGCATCCACCTTGTAGACGCGGGCGTGGTCACGTTGCCCCCAGACATAGAGCAGACTTCCCTGCCGCTCGCTGTGCCAGATGACCAGACTGTGCAGGTGCGAACCGGTGGCCTGGAGGTGCTGGAGCGCGTGTGCGTCGCCGAGATGACCGAGGTTGGCTGTGTCGAGCGAGTAGAGCACGCCCTGCTTGCCGCCGCCGATCACGCGGTTGGTCCCGGGCAACAACGTGGCGCCGGAGGAGTTCAGGTCGGCGTCTTCCTTGTCTAGCTGTTCATGGTTGCCTGGAGTAAACCAGTCGAGGATCTTCAGGTGAGGGTCGAGCTTGAGAAAGGACTCGCTGAAGTTGCTCATGCCGTCCCAATCGCCGTTGCCGGTGACGACGTAGAGATTGCCGGCAGAATCGATTGCAGGCGCCTGACCGGACTGCCAGATGCTGTTGCCCTCGCCGGTCGGAGAGGTGTTCAGCATGGCAGTCTGCGTGAGCGTGTTCGCATCGTATCCAAAGACGAAGCCGTGATATGGCTCTTTGTCGCAGTGCGAGGCGTAACCGATATACACATTGCCGTTGGCCAGCGCCAGTGCGGGCCGCTGGTTCTGCATCAGGGGATCGAAGGCCGGGGCCGAGATGGTGGCTGGACTGTTCTTCAGGTCGGCGCCGGTGGCGACGTCCAGCGCATGGAGCCGCTGCTCAAAGCCACGGGCGGTGCGCGTAAGCGCTACGAGGTAGAGCGCGCCGCGCTCGGCATCGATGACCGGGGTCCCTATGATGCCCATACTGCCGTTGATGTCGAGGCAGCCGAAGTCCGCGTCATACAAGTTGGCCGGGGTGCCAAAGTTGACATGCCACAACGGCCGGGCGTCCACGGGAGCATTGGCGTCGAAGGCGTAGACACTGTTGCTCACCGTGGTTACGAAGACCAGGTCGTGCGTTCCGCCCCGCACCGTCACGTTGGAGAGATACAGAGGCTGCGAGTAGGCCTGGTCGTCGACCGGCAGCTTCCACAGCAGGCCGAAGTGAGCCGTGTTCACGTTACCTGGCGTGAGGATGGACTCGAGCGGATTAACGCCGGTGCGGCTATCGTCGTTATGCTGGGTAAGCACGTTGACTTGCGCCACGCTGCCGGTGGCGATGATGCTGGACAGAAGCAGGCCACCTGCTGCGACTCCTCTTACGAAGTAAAACTTCACGCCCGACTGCCTCCTTGCCTTACGCCGAAACAATCTTCTCTTAGACCGTCAAACTGTACAAGCGAGGCCGTAGCGGGTTAGAGTTTCTCCGGACGAATTCATGCGAAGAATCGCTCTAACCGGGGGATCGCTGGCACTCGTCCTCGCAGGCGTGAAGGCCCCGGCACAGCAACTGGACCTGGACCGTAACGGCGCAACCGTGGTCATCGAGCCCTACGCGCCCAACATTGTGCGCGTGAGCATTAGCCTGGACAAGGCCCGCGCCGAGGCGCCACCGGGGTATGGCATTATCGCCAGGCCTGACTCTGCAGGCTGGACGGCGAACTCTAGTACAGCCGGCGACACGCTGCGCTCCTCGCGCATGGTGGTGACGGTGCCGCCGCAGGGACCTGCTTACAAACCCACCGGCACGCAGGCGGACATCGCGAAGTTCTTTGGCGGCTCCACGCCCGGCGTGAACCTCTCTATTAAGACGCCTGATGGCGGCACGCTGTTGCAGATGCGCGGATGGGAGATGTCCATACCGAATCACAAGGACGGCGACGCCGGCATTCTCAATGACCGGCGGCCTACGGACGACCCGTTCTACCGAGTGGGCGCATCGTTCGCGGCCCCCAGCGATGAGCACTACTATGGACTCGGCCAAAACCAGGAGGGCTATCTGGACCATCGCGGCCATACGATTCGCTGCGCCCACGACTACAACGCACCAGGCGGCCAGAGCGTCTGCGTTCCGTTCCTCGTAACCAACAAGGGCTACGGCGTGGTTTGGGACAACCCCTCCATAACCACGGTATCGTTCTCCGTCCTCGGCAACTCCACACGTTGGACGTCAGAGGTCGGTCAGCGTGTCTCCTACTTTGTCATCGCAGGCAAGACATACGACGAGATCTATGAGGGCTCTCGGCTGCTCTCCGGCGATGTTCCCATGCTGCCGAAGTCAGCGTACGGCTACATCCAATGCAAGCAGCGGTATTCCAGCCAAGCCGAGCTCATGGCGGTGGCGAGGGGCTATCGCGAGCGGCATCTGCCCATCGACGACCTCGTCATCGACTGGTTTCACTACACCAAGATGGGCGAGATGGACATGGACCCCGTGAAGTGGCCCGATCCGGTGGCGATGCTCAAAGAGCTGCACGCGATGAACTTCCACGTGATGATCAGCGTGTGGCCACGCTTTGTGACGGAAGACCGCTACTACGCGACGCTGCTGAAGAATGGGTGGTTTGAGAAGCTCGCCGACGGCACACCGACCAATGGCCTTCCCTATGACCGTGCAGGGTCTGACATCGATACAACGGACCCCGATGCAGCGAGGTGGTACTGGAGCGTCATCAAGGAGAACTACGTTGCCAAGGGCTTCGATGCCTTCTGGGCCGACGAGACCGAACCCGACCTGCCGCCCAATGGCAGCTACCTCCATGTGGGCCCCGGCACCGAGTACTTCAACATCTATCCGCTCTTTCACACCGCGGCGTTCTACAACGGTATGCGCGCGGACATGAAGCAGCGCGCCCTGATCCTGGCCCGCGATGCGTATCTGGGCGCTCAGCATAACGGAACGATCTTCTGGTCGTCAGACATCAGCGGCAACTGGGACACACTACGGCGGCAGGTCCCCACTGGCATCAACTTTGTGGCGTCGGGCATGCCCTACTGGAGCACGGACATCGGCGGCTGGCAGTACCTGCCTGCGATACACAAGCCGGAGCGGCCGGTGCTGGTCGACCCTTCCGACGCGCGCGCCGAGGTCGGCCACTACGACGACTATCCCGAGCTATACGTCCGCTGGTTTGAGTATGGTGCGTTCCAGCCGAACTTTCGCGCGCACGGCAGCCGCCCGGAGAACGAGGTATGGAGCTACGGTAAGCAGGCGGAGCCGATCCTGGAGAAGTATCTGCGGCTTCGCTACCAGCTAATGCCGTATCTATACTCCCTGGGACACGCAACACATGAGACCGGAGCGCCCTTCATGCGCGGCCTGTTCATGGACTTCGGCAACGACCCCAACGTCGCCAATATCGGCGATGAGTATATGTTCGGCCCGGCGCTGCTGGTGGCTCCCGTGACCGAACAGGGACGCACCAGCCGCGAGGTCTATCTGCCGGCCGGCGCCGACTGGTACAACTTCTGGACCAACCAGCGTATGCATGGTGGGCAAACCATTAAAGCCGACGCACCGATAGATATATTGCCTCTCTTTGTCCGCGCAGGGTCGATCCTTCCCCTGGGCTCAGAGGTGGAAAGCACCAACGAAGAGCAGAAGATAGCCAGCCTGCGCGTCTACCCCGGTGCCGATGGAGACTTCGATCTCTACCGCGATGACGGAACGACCTATGCCTATGAGAAGGGCAGCTTTCAACTGTCGCATCTGCACTGGAGTAACACGACCGGAAGACTAACCCATACGGGAGCAGACATCGGATTTTCCGGCGAAGGCTCGATCAAAGTAGTCGGCGGCAAGTCGCGACCCTAGTTGAAGCTCGTCGCGAGCACACCCGGACAAGCCGGAAGACGGGCTGTGGCTACGTCTTCTTCTGGTCCAGCGGCGGAAGCGCCACCGCCCGCACGTCCGGCGGCAGATCGCCCAGCGCGGGCTCTCCCGCCGGCAGCGTTACTGTTTGATAGGCCGCACTGCCCACGGCAGGCTGGAAGGCGGCCGTGCTCAGGTAGACCGGTTTTGCCATGGTATTCGCAATCTGCACGTAGAGGTCGGGTGCGGCGCTCGTGGCGCTTGCATCTGTTTTGGTTGCGGTCGCAGGCCCTGCATAGTTGAGCAGGAAGTAACCCGTGCTGTCGGTATATGCGAAGCCGTAGTCACTCTGATAGGCCTTCTGACTGTCGACCAGAAACACCGAGTGTCCGGCAAGAGGCTTTAGCGTCGCATCGTAGACCCGTCCGTGCAGTGCCCATCCAGTCGATGTTACTGTAGGCGCCGGCGTCGTGACCTTCTGCTGAACCACGGCCACGCGCGCGATGGTGGTCTGCGACGCGGCGACAGCGGCCAGCGCCGTAGTTGCCTGACTGGAGTTCGCTCCATATTGCGCCGTCGCCGTGGTGGCGCTGCGGGTCAGCCGGGAGAGCTTGGCTTGTTGCAGAAGTCCCAGGCTCTGTACGTTATCCGCGGCGGTGCTGTCCGCTGAGTTCAGCGCGTCCGCAATGCCGCTCTCGATCAGCGATGCGGCCGACTCAACGGTGATACCGGTGGGTAAAGTGGATGTGCTCATGGTTTTTCCTGCTCTTTCTCGGTGGTCTGTCCGGTGCGCTTGACCTTCACCACGAGCTTGCGGCTGCACAGCTGGGAGTGAAGGACGAGGTTGTGGGAGTCGACAAGGAACTTGTGCGGGGCGTGGACCTTCAGGCAGTACGTGGAGATGTTCTGCGCGGTGATGTTCATGGCACCAGCGGTCGCCGCGGAGTGGAGCACCGGGTATCCCCTCGACTCCTGCAGACGGTTGCTGACGGCCTGCAGAGAGAGGCCGAACAGGAATGCATCCATCAGAGCGCTCATGCGCGGACCGTCGAACCACAGGTGATTATTGGCAAACAGAACATGGTCGGCGCTGATGATCTGCACCGAGCAGTACCCACGCACACCGGTACCCCAGGCCTCCAGTTGACAGTTGTTATTGGTGAAAAGTACTGCGCCTCCGCAGTCTATTCCGGGATCACTACCCCGGTCTTCCTCGGGGTCGAAGTGAGTGATGCCGTCGTAGGATGAGGCGTAACCGTCGCCCATGCGCGATATCTCAAGGGCCAAACCGAGGTTGAGTATCTTCACCAGCAGTGGGTCAACGAAGTCACGATTGCCCTTGTTCTCGTAGGCTTTGAGGTCCTCTGCACGAATGTCCCCAGAACTCACCGGCAAGGGGCCGCCCGACGAGAATTGGTTGTCCGCGATGGAGAACGGCCCGTAGCCCTTGACATCGAGTGCAAGCCCGACCGCGACACGCACCGTGTTCTCCTGCACGTGTAATGCGGGAAGGCCCGGAGCGTAGACGAAGTTGGAGGGACGCTCCAAATAGTCGCCCGATTGGTCTATATCTGTATAGAGCAGTTTGTAGGAGCTGTCCCAGGCGTTGCTGTCGCCGGCGCCGTCCAGCACGGTCGGCGTGGCCAGCGCAAGGATGATGCCGCCCCGTACACCCTTGTAGAAGCTGAGCGGCTCTTCTGCGCGATGGAAGTCGCGCGTCTCACGGATCTGGTTGCGGCTGATTTCGATCAGCTCACCATGCAGCACGAAGATGCCGCACACCTCAGCGCCCGGCGTGACGCCGAAGTTGGTGATGATGTTGTCGCGGATGGTCAGACCTTCCACGTCCGGCAAGCTGATGGCACCATAGCCGAAGATAGAGGCAGAGGTGTTGAAGGCCTCCATGCTCCGCTGCATCGTATTGGAGATGACGTTCGCGGTGATGCTCAGATTCTGAATGCCTATGACCTCCAGGCTGGTGTTCAGGTCAAAGAAGCCCACCGGCCCAATGCCGCACATTCCCATGTTGCGGATAAGGTTGCGGTCGATATGCACGTTCTTGATGACGCCGCCCGCGCCGGTCTTGAAAATCGTGGAGGTGGAGCCCGTGCTCGTGGTTGATCCAGGAATGGTGAACGTTCCGCCCGTCGAGCACGTGCTCTCCACTTCCCATAACAGGCCGGTGACCTTGCCCGTGTCGTTGCCGTACTGGTCAAGCAGGATGAAGTTGCCCAGAGTAATCCCGTTGCGGCTGCCGTCTTGAATCTCATTCTCGACAACAAAGACATTCTTCGACGGCCCGGCGATGTGTACGCCGCCCGAGGCCCGCGGTGGCGTCCTGGTTCCAGTCGCTGAAGATCCCTCAGTTTCAACCGGGAGATTGACGTCGAGTCCAACTTTGACATCCTTGACGGCCACGAACTTCTTTTTTGTGGTTGCCACCTTCTGCGCGGTTGCTTCCGGAGGGTTGAGCTCCTGACGGTTGCCTATGACGCCAATCCTGGAGAAGTCTGAGTTGGTGAGACCCACCTGGTTGTTCTTGAAGAGCATGTCGTCGCCGTTGAGGTAGACCGCTCCCCATATGCTCTCCACATCGCTCATCAAGATACGGTTGTCGATGATTTTGAGTTGCTGGATGCTCTCCGCAAGGATGGCCGGAAGGTTCGTCGCGGTGATGACCAGGTCTTGCAGGGAGACATCGGTGTCACCCTTGCCTCTCACCAGCTTGGTCACTCCTTCGCTGAAGCCGCTCTGTCCCGGAGGCGGCGCTGTGGTCGTGTCCAGCGAGCGATCCAGAAGAATGCCGACCTCGTCCTCGGCGGCATGCACGCAAAAAGAGTTCAGCTCGACGTGCCGGCATGCAACTACCGTAATGACCGCCGGAAAGCCGCTCTGTGTGCTGACACCGTCGGTCCCACCGGTGGAGTCCGTCAATCCGCCGGCACTTTGTGCGCCCGCATCCGGGTTCGATGCAGCCGAGTAAATATGAGTCTGCCAGCCGCAACCATGAATCACGACAAACTTTTTTTCATGCAGCAGAACATTCTCGTAGTACTCGCCCGGGAGAATACATATCTCTCCTCCATGTGGGTGCAGCGCCTTGATGGCGGCGTTGATGGAGGTGTACATGCCAAAACTGTTCTGGTTATCGCCGACCGTGTAGGTGCAGCAACCGCAGCCCCCGCCCTCTGACGATGGCCACTCCGTGCGGCACTCGCTGGCGGCGGCGGCAGGATTGCTGGACGAGGTACCGCTGAAGGTCACCACCGAGAGCGTGGTGTAGTGGTGGTAGATGCCTTGCGGAGGTTTTTTGTTCAGTGGATCGATCTTCCCCGTGGCCGTGCGCGCGGCGAAGTTCCAGTAGTTCATGGGCAGATAGCTGCTGCCCGTGCTGGAGGCACTGAATGCCACGGTAATGCCGTTCTCCAGGACCAGGCTCGAGCCATCAGAAGGTACAGGAATTCCGCCGCAGCCCTGCGGGAAGCCATTGGCCATAGGTACGTCGAGGTCCCAGTAGGGCGTGGAGGAGTCGGCGGTAGTGTATAGCTTTCCAGCCTGGTCCCAGCGGATGATGCGCGTATAACTGTTGACCGCGAGCGAGTTGGCGGAGAACTGCGACCCAGGGATGAACTCCGTGGTCAACGTGATGGACATGGTAGGCACATCGACGTGATCGATCTTGTACAGCTCCCCCGGCAGACAGGCGTTGTCCAGCGTCTGGTTGGTGAGCTCGATCCAGTCTCCGGCTGAGAAGCCAAGCACCTGGTCACGTCCCAGGCTTTGCACCGTGAGAACCATCGCCGGCTTGTTCAGCGTGTTGCTGCCGTTCGCAATCCCCGTTACACCGGTCTGCACGGAGGCGTTCTCGCGCGACCACTTGAATGTGGCTTTGCCCGGCTCTCCCGGTGTGTGAATCTCCACGCGGTACAACTGGTTCTCGACGCCCGTATAGCCGCTGCCGGTGGTCAGGCAGCACGGCCCGACGGGCCCGCCGCCAACAGTATCGTTGCTGAGCGTGCCGATGCTAGCGGGCAGACCCAGCAACGTTCCGATGGGAGTGCTACAGCTAAAGCCGTTGCTGGAAGTGATTGGGACAAGGCCCACCTTCCATGCTGTCTGCAGGCGTCCGCTGGTGTCCACACCGATAGCGGGATCCACCAGCGACGAGTCTTCGATGTAGGTCACCGGCCGCCGCCAAACATCGAGGTACGCAACATACTGCGCGTCTCCGGGCGGCACCGTCGCGCCGAGGTTATAGGGCTGCTTGCCGAAGTCGATAGAGATCCCCGGCGTGGGCGGAGGCTGCGGTGCGTTGGACATCTCCGCCAGCGCGGGGTCCCACACCGCGGTCGAATCATCGCCGTGGTTCTCTACCAGCAGGCCATCCACGTACATGCGGCCGCAACCGATCTGGACGCTGTTAGTGGTGCCGCTGGTTGAGGCAGTTATCTTGAAGGCGTTGGGCGTGGTCGCGGGATAGACGGCGCGGCCCAACGTATCCAGCGTGCCCGCCTGGGTGCGCCGAGCGAGCTCGGCGAGCCATTCATTCCAGTCGGCATCGGTCTGGACACGTCCCTGCTCCATCACGACCCCGGAGTAGTCATTCGTCGGGTTGAAGGTAGTGCGGCTGTTATCGAAGCTCACGGCAGACTCCTCATGGTTCTAAAAACTTATCCAATCTGTTGCAGTCCCTGTTTTCGGCCTCATGTCTGGTAGACCAACCCAACATCCAGACCTACCGGCGTGTACTCCTGTAGCCGGAGGGTCAGATCGCTCTCGCGCAGTGGCGCCAACACAAAGTGGAAGCCGCCCATCTCGCCGCCATCGTCGGCGCCATGGCGGATGCTGTCTGGGGTACAGGCAAGCATCTTTAAATAACCCGGCTGCCCGTAGCGATAGGAGAAGAAGATCGGCGCGGCGGAGGCCAGCGCCTGCTCCACGCACTCAAAGCGACGCGGCGTGACCGCGCCCACCGGTAGAAAGCTGAAGCGCACGCAGCCTGTCTGGAAGCGGTCCGCAACCAGCGCAGAGACCCACGAATCGCCCGGCGCCAGCGCGCCCCAAACAATGCTGTTGGAGACCAGCGTAAGCGTCTCGGCATGTACTTTTCCCACGACCGTGCAGCCCTGGAGCGTGAGCGCGCCGCCGCCGCTTGCACCATCCAGCGCGGAGTAGGCCACACTGCTGTTGCTGGTGGCGTCAACAATGCTGTCAGAGAGGTTCACCGTCACCAGCGAGTCCGTTTGAATCGCGCCGAGGATGGAGTACTCCGAGACAATCTGTACACCGGATGGCTCCGCCACCAGCGTGGGTTGTGTTGGCTGCTTGGGATTACCGGAGGCATCCACCGACCACCCCGGCAGCAGCGTGCAATGAGTGAGGCTCAGTTCGCTGAGCAGGTTTGTGCCCAGGCTGCTGGGGCGGTCGGGCGTGACATGCACCAGAGCAGTGGCCAAGGTTCCGGGAGCCATCCCCGCACTGGCGCCGATCAACAGCCCATTCAAGATGACAACGCTGTTCGCGTCACCGGATATGGCGAGCTCCCCATCCAGCAACAGTGTGGGCCGTGCTCCATCTGCGGCACGAACCTCCAGCGTTGTTCCTTTGGGCAGATCGATGGTGAGTTGCCCGAAGGTGGCGACCGTGTAGGTCGCGTTGTCTGGAATCTCCAGCGCGACTTTGCCTTCAACGCCCATCAATGCGATGGCAGCGGTGATTGCATCTTGAAGGCTTGCGAAGGCCGTCGTGGTGTAGGTGACAATCTTTGCCGGGTCGGTAACCACGAAGCCGTCCTGCCGTTCATACTCGCCTCCCCCCATCTCGCCATTGAAGCCGTAGAAGTAGCTCGCCGTGAGCGCGGTGGACGCGTCGGAAGGAGGCAGCGCCACGCGGCCCAGATCGGGATCGATGAGCGCCGCAAACGGACTACCCGCGACGGGCAGATTGTTCCATAGGCCGCTGGTCTGAGAGGAGAGATCGGCGACCTGAATCTGGTAGGGATTGAGCAACTGCCCGCCGAGGTAGAGCGCGAGACTCGCGCCCTCTCCGTAGTAGCTGGCACCTACGCCCTTCTGCATGTCCGCACACAGAAGCAGCCGCGGCAACCAGTCGGGAACGTTGGCTTCCGTTGCGGGTGCTGTAATCTGCTCCCCCTGGGAGATGGCACGATGGAAGAGTGGCATGTCCATCCCCAGCGAGCTCAAACGGAAGCAAATCGCCGCTCCGCCTGCGTCAAGGGCAGGGACGGGTGTGCCCTGCGTTACGCTGTAAGCTCCCAGTGACCACAGATAGATACCGACGTTCTGGATGTTGGTGCGCGGCAGACCCACCGCCGCGAGGTTGTGTACGTCCACCTTGCGGGCCATCGTACTGAACCCGCTGTTGCTGTAAAACTGCGGCTTCCAACTGCGCACATCGGGCGCGTAGAAGTTCTTCGGTCGCACATGCTTCATGTACTGGGTATCGCCAAGCACCTGGAAGAACTCCAACGCGTGCGCCCCCCATCCGGTAACGTCACGAGCCAACTGCTCCAGCACAAGCACCGTTCCCTTGCGGCGGCGCAGGGAGATG
>Ga0302319_10012533_pt1 | contig 15981 bp, 6 predicted proteins | sample Bog_T0_2_FD_203319 | JGI IMG/M metagenome (GOLD analysis project Ga0302319, IMG submission 203319) | Peat permafrost microbial communities from Stordalen Mire near Abisko, Sweden - Bog_T0_2 | ecosystem: Environmental > Terrestrial > Soil > Wetlands > Peat | place: Sweden: Abisko, Stordalen Mire...
AATGCCCCTGCGCCCCGCCCCGCATCCTGCGCACGTGTTGGACTGCTTCCACCAAAAGTCAAAGCGTGTGGCGCGGGGCATCCTGCCCGCGAAGCGCCGCAGAGGCCGCACCAGCCACAAGGCCAACCATCTTACTCCAACCAACTCTCTTTAAGATGTGACGAATGAACAATCATCCTGCCTCGACTCACTCCACCTTCAGGCTCCCCACCTCGAACGATCTCTTCTTCGTGCCGCGTCCCACATCCTGCCGGCGCACCGCCAGCGCAATCGCCATCGCCATCACGCAATCGTCATGCGCTCCATCGGCTGCGGCCGCGGTCCCATCCGCATGGCGTACGAATGTCCGGCATTCCTCCAACAGCCGCGAACTGTGAAACAATTCTGGCTCCTCCATCAGGATCGCCGCCATGTTCTCGATCATCGCCGGCCGGCTCGCCGCCGAAGTCAGCCACCCCAGCTGTCCATCCTTCTCATAGATCTCCGGATACTCGTCACGCGTCATATGCGCCAGCACCGCCGCTCCGTGGTTATTTCGCTCCACCGCCACCAGCGCCAACTCGTACCTCTGGCCCAACTCCGCGACCCGCCGCGCCAGCTCAAACGGAGGAAAATGCCCATGCAACTCCGCACACTGCATCCCCATCGTCCGCTCGATTACCTGGGCGCAGGCATAGTCCCCTTCCGATCCCCCGCCCGCCGTGTCTACCCCCACAATGTATTGCCGCCCCTTCTGCGGCGGAAACCAAATCGTGAGCCTGCCATTGTCTTCCTGCTCCGCACCCATTCCTGCCAACCCGAGCCCCTTCGCGATCGCAGCCAGCTCGAACACACTCTCTCTCGAAGACAGGAAGCACGAATTCGGATCTTCGGCATACTCCTGCGCGGCCAAGTCCCGCAACATCTTCCAGCGTTCGCGCCGCCACCCGATCTGCGGCTCAGTCAATCCGTGCAGCTTCACCAGTTCGCTCTCTTCAGGCGTAAGCGGCAGGGCAAGCGGCGGTAAAGTCTTGCCCTTCTTTACCGTTAACTTGTAGCTATCTTCATACCACCAGGGGAAAAAATGTTGTGTGTAGCCGGTCTCGTTCGCCTTCTGCCACTCCCCGTAAAACGCTCCGAAAGCGCCGTTGGGCGTGGATTCCAATACGATTTCGCCCTCCGGCACCACCGCCGCCCGCAACGAAGCCAGCGTTTCCAATCCGCCGCGGGACCAGCGGGAGACCTCTGAACAATGCAGATTGTGTATGGTCATCCCGCGGCCCGCGTTGTCGTCCGCTGTTTCCACCCGGTACTCGCTGTCGAGCCGCGGAAACACGATCTGGCGGACATTGGAGCGCGACTTCACCAACGCTCCCCTCTGCATCGCCTTGGGCAGGTTCTCCCAAAAACGCTGCACAATATTAAAGATCGCCTCGGCCGACTCCTGGCTATGCGCCACTTGCACCGTCAGAGTCCCCGGCCGCGTAATCGTCTGCAAGAAAAATCGCGCCGCAATATAGGTCGTGATTCCCACCTGCCGCGCCTTCAGCACAATGTTCTGCCGCGTGCACCTCCGCGAATACTCCAATTGCGCCCGGTTCAACCGCAGCCATTTGCTGCCCCTCCGCTTCGGACGAATTTTCAGCATCCCGCCGATCAAATGGTCTCGCACCGTCTCGTCGCCAATTCGCGAATCCAGAAACGATCCGAACTGCTGCAATAAATAAAGATCGACCTCCACAATTTGCCTTTCGACACACGCGCCCTGATGACGCCTCTGGCCTATCTGACTCTGACAGCCGATAGCTGAAAGCTACAGCTCCGGCGAATCCTCGTTCCGCAGCCGCGCATATTGCCGGATCCCGTCCCGCAGCATCACGCTCCGCTCCGTCAACTGATAAAGCCCCTGCCAGTCCCTCTTCAAATCGAGCTGCGGATCGTATCCCGATTGCGCCAAAAACTTCCAGCGCTGGTCGTACGAACGATTTTGCTTCGCTCCATGAAAAAGATGATTCACCAGTCCGGGCAGGTAGCCGACGTTGCGCCGGATATATTTCTCGGACCGCTCCTGCCACTCCCGGCACAGCCGGATGTAGGGCTGCGAATATCCCGAGTACAAAGACCGCTGAACCTGGCCGACCAGCGCCGACGCCATATGCCAATCACCCGAACCCAAAATGGCGTGATCGACCAGCATGCCAACGCTCTCCAGCGCGCTTCTCTTCGCCGCCCAGGCAAATCCCGGATGCCAGAATTGCCCGCTGTTTACGCTGGTATAGCCATACGCCGGCTTCGGCTGCATATAAGCCAGATCATGCGGAGTGGGACGGTCCGTCACCCACTTGTACAGAAACCCCGGCGTCGTCGACAACGGCTCATAGTTCGGCCCCACATCCTGCGCGTGGCTGAACAGTTGCAACACGTCGTAGTGCTGCAAAAGCTGCAGCGTCTCCTGCGCCCAGTCTGGACGATTGAATTTCACGTCCGCATCGATCCATGCCACATACTTCGCATCTGCCGGCAGGCGCTGAATTAACAAATTGAGCGCGTTCTCCTTGTGCCAGATCTCGCTCATGGTCCGCAACTGCAAATGCCGCGGATTGCCCGCTTGCGTCACTTCGAAGTGCCGCTCCCCCAATGCCACCTCGGCCGTATAGAGGATCGCTCCCGCCGCTTCGCACTCACGCTCGAACATCCAGTAGTTCCAGTAGCGCGATCGCCAGCGCAACGGATTCTCCAGCATCGTCACCACATGCAGCTTGTCGGGAAACACATGAATCCCAGGCCGCGCCTGCGATGGATGATCGATACTGCGCGCACATTCGCAACGCACATGGTGCTGCAACTTCCAATCGTCGCTCACGGAATCCTCCTCAATCTTCTATGTCATCCTGAGCGAGCGTTCTTTGCGCCGCGAAGGATCTCGTGTTTCTCTGCCCTTTGCGCTCTTAGTTCAAGATCCCCGCACTCGACCACCGCACAAGTTTCTGGTGAACATGAATCCGCATCCCCGCCGCCGCCCGGTCCAAATCCGCGTTGCCCGTCTTCGACGTCATCGTCGCGTTGTACGAGGCCACAAACTCGCTCGCCGTCAGCGGAGGCTGCTTCTTCACCTGCTTCGCCGCCATCGTCATCATGGCCGGCGACGCGCTGGCATCCACCAGCGGCACAATCGCCGCCACCGACTGCACCTCGGAAAGCAAGATCCCAATCACTGCGCTGATCTTCGTCTGGGTCGCCGCATCCTTGATGTGCAGCGCCGGCAGCAATCCGTTTAGCGTCGACTGCACCGCAGTCATCGCCGCCTGGATCTGATTCAGCAACCCCGGCCGCGCCGCCGCATCCGCCTTCTCATACTGCGTGATCAACGACTGCATCAGTTGCAAATCCGCACCCGCCTGCGATCCCGCGCTCTGGATCGTCTGTAGATCGGCCGCCGAAACGCCTTTCCCCTGCAACGCCGCCACCAGCGCCACCAGGTTCGCCGTCGCCGGAATCAGCGCCGCCACAATCTGCTCCGCTCCCGTGATCCACGAGGTCGAACACGCGGTCAACGCCATCGTTCCGCACAACACCACCGTCACCAGCCACTTCGCAATCCCTGCCTTCTTCATGACTTGCCTCCTCAATAAAATGTTGTCGCCAACAAAACGGCACGGCTTGCGCCGTGCCGTTGCTTGCCCATCGCCTTACGAATTTCCTTACCGCCCTGACACTCTCCCGCTGCCAAACTCCTAATGCAGCACCACTGGCTTAATCCCCACCGGTACGCTATGTCCAGAGACGCCAATCGGGGCGCTGGTCGTCGTCATGTCCTGGTACTGTGTCCACTGTTGCCCGACCGTCTGGTTCGCCGTAGTGCAAGAACCGCTCGAACAACTTTGTGCCGTGTCCCACATCACCAGGTACTGGATCCCCGAATTGCTGATCCCGCAGGACCACACTGTCCCCGCAGCCGCACAAGGACTGTACAGAGACGCGTTCGCCAGCCACGCATAAGCCTGCTGATATGCCGTCTGTACCTCTTCCGCTTCTGCCTCCAGAGCGTCCCACGTGTACCACGCCATTCCAGAGATGCCGAGCGACCAATTGATCAGATAAAAGCGCGGCATAAATGAAGCCGCCATGTCCGGGTCGGTATACGCGTTGCTGAAGCCGGCAGTCGCGTAGGCCGCTTCTCCATCCCATAGCGGTTTCGCGAGCTCCGCCGGTTGCAAGATGCTTTGAATGTTGGCCACATACATCTGCATCGCCGATTCCGGTGTGCAGGGAGTTGGCGCCGGACAAGTGTTTCCCGTTTCGTTCCCCGGCTTCATGTGAAAATTGATGATGTCCACCGCCGCCGCAATCGCATTCGCCGGATTCGGACACGGCAGCTCATAACTCGGAATCCCCGCCGTGTTGTCGCAGTACAGTTCGTTCTGCCCGTAAGTTAAGGCCGGCGTCATGGCGTGCGCGGAGGCCATAACAATCTTCGCCGTGGGGTCAATGGCCGTCGCTGTGCATGCCGTCGCCGCCCCGTTTCCACCCTGATGGATCACTCCCCGGCCCGTGATGATGCAGTTCGCATCTTCCGTCAGCCGCGCCAATTGCGCGATGCTCCCCGCCCAGAATGGCTCCGTATCCGGTTCGTTCCAGATCTCCCAGTACCGGATGTGAGCGTGCGTCTGCAGATACGTCGCCCCGTTGACGTGGCCGGCGATGGCAGCGATCCATGCCTTCCAAGTCGCGTTCGTCCCGCTCCCGTCGCTGTTCAAGTCGCTCGGTGCATCGCACTCCCCATCTCCCCCTCCGGAAGTCGCCGTCGTGTAATTGCACGACGTATCGGTCGGATTTGAACTCGCCCACGTCGGAGTGCGCGCCAGAGTATACATGGCCTCCGTCACTCCGTCCGAGTAAGCCTGGGCCAGCATCGTATCCAGATTGAGGAAGTCAAATGTCCCAGCCGCGGTATTGATCGATGGCCACTGCAGCGGCGGCGAATCCCAAAACCGCTGCATTCCGTAGTTCACCGTTGGCCAGTTACTCGCCGCCGTGTCGGTCTCCGTGAATCCAAAAAAGTTTGCCCCGGCCGGCGCCAGTGAATTGTCCGCGTAAGGTCCCGGCGAACCGCAGGGCGTGGCACATACATACAGATTCTGGGTCTGAGCTGCATCAATCGCCGGAATGTTCGCTCCCATATCTGTGCCGTCCGAGGCTTGACTCGACCCTCCAGCTTTAAATGAACTCCCCGCAATCAACTCATAGTTGTGGTAATCCGGCAGCGCCAGCGGCATGGTACTTGCGCTCATGCCTCCCATAAAACCCACACAGGCAGACGTTGCGCTGGTTCCCGGGCAGTAGGGCGTTGCCGGAAAGTAGAGGACCGGAGACGCTACTGGGAAATTCGGATTGGCCCCATAAGCACAATAGCTCGACGATGTCTGTCCCGGCCAAACGTCGTGGTCGGCAGTCAAGCTGGTTGTGTCATAGTTAAACTGTTCGGTGTTGCACCCCGTCCCCCGGTTGCTGTCCCAGCCTTCACCGCCCACTTCACCCACCCAGATGTTGTTCCGCAGAAGGGTATTGATTTGAAAGTTTGGCCCCTCCCCCGCTTCGTTCGCGCTGGTCAACAGAAAATTCGCATTGCTGAGGATCGTGTTGTGCACCCAATACGTGTTCTGCGGCGCGCCCGGTACTGAGATAATTGTGCAGTAGCCCGAACTGTCCGTTGCGTTTGCCGTGGTCGTGAGTGGGATCGCCACGCTCGGCGAGCCCACGACGTTGCTGGAGGCAATAGCCTTAATCCCAATGCCATTCGGCCAGTAATCGGTTGAGTAGTCCGAAACTGCCGCATTGAAGGCTGTAATATTCGGGCAGTTGTAGACCGATACCGGGTCGCCCGGCAGGAAGTCCATTACCTCAGACCCTTGCTGCACGCCGCCGGGCGTGGTCAGAAGTGTGAAATAGTAGGCCCCTGTTCCAGTAGGAACGGTGCACGGGGCGCTCACTGGGCACGGGTTCGTTTGATACTGCGTACCGTACTTAGTCAGCGTGACGCCACTCAACGCCCCTCCGCTGCAGGCATAGGTGGCAGTTGCAGCAATTCCGAATGTAGGCGCGGTTTGCGGCGGTGCAGGGATCGAAAGGCTGCCTGCCACACATCCTGTCCCACCACTCACAATGGTTGCCGCCACCAGTTGGCCCGGGCAGTTCCCGGCGTTAAAGCCGCTGCTGCCGCCGCTCGCTGAACAAGTAGGCACAAAAGTGGCAGCCGTGCCGGCTGCGTTTTCCGTCACCGTGCCTTGCCAAATCCAGCCCGTGCCCGGTCCCATGGTGTGTCCTTGACTGCTGGAGCAGCCCGGGTTCGTGCTCGAAATGTTGTAATAAAGATTGTTGCTGAACAATCCGCGCTTGAACGGGAACGCCACTCCCCCGCCGTCGCCGGAGATTGATTCCGAGCCGCCAATTTCAAACCCTTCACAAGTGTTGCGGTAAATATTGTCGGCGTCCACCACATCGTTGATGGTCAATTGGTAGTTCAACTGACCCTGCCGGACATTCAAATCCCCCTCCGCGCCGCTTTGACCGCCAGAGGAATCCACGTTCTCAAAAATGTTGCCACTGCGGAGTATGCGCTCTCCGCTTTTTGCCTCAATCACATTCTTGCGAACAATGTTCGCTCCGGTCCAGCCGTGACTGTTCGAGGCAATCGGACTCTGACCTAGCCAGGCATAGGGAAACGTGAAGCGGTTCCGGCGAACTTCCATATCGGTGAAGTTGACGTAGCCCGCAGGAGACAGTGCTGGCGACCCGCTGAAGCCGCCACTGAAGAGTCCGATCGACGAACCCTCTACCCAGTTGTGATCGATCTTTCCCGTGATCCCCTGCCACAAAATCGCATGGCCTTCCGCACCCGGTCGCAACGTTTGACTGATCTGCGAATCGACCAGCGAGCAGTAAACGCACGCGCTGAAGTTGATCCCCGAAGCTACCGCATTCGCGCCATTCGCTAAACTTGTCCAATCCCCGTGAATCCAATCTTTCCGGAAGTGAATGTGGGTCGCATACTCTGCTGTGCTGCTCTCCGTACCCACATTGTTCAATTCCACGATGCCGTTGTTCCCCGTATTCCCCACCGACATCCGGGCTTCCATATCTTCAATCAGCCAGTGATCGGGACCGATCGACGTACCCGCGCACTGCGGAGGCTCGGAGGAAGACGACGCTCCCACAGGGCTGCAAAAGTTCATCGCCGAACAATTCGCCCCCGAGCACTCCGCCGTCCACATGTACTGCACGTCGTCATATGCGGAGGTATTCGTAACCGTTCCGTTTGCCAGCGTGAAGGCTCCCGCCGGGATCGTCGTCTGCGTCGTGCCCAGTTGGTAGTACATGACATCCCCGGCGCAATCCGGATTATCCATCCCGATGTCCGTTGAGGTCCCCAGATTGTCCTGAATTCCGTGCGAGCACACCGTCGTCCCATTCGGCAGGCTCGCATCCATCGTCGAGCGCAAAATGTTGAACTGCGTGGCCGTCGTCGTATTGCTCTGCGGAATAATCAGTCCAACACTGCTGCTGGTGGTATAAAGTCCCGGCGGAATGTCCAGTGCGGTTCCATTCCCCGTCCCCGTTCGGCAAGCCTCAATGTCGTTGATCGCGCTTTGCAGCCCGGCAAAAGTTGGTGAACCGCTCCAGTAAGGCGTGTGGAACGTGCAACCCGGCGCTGCCGCGGTCACCCATGTTCCCGGCAACGAGAGTTCGTAGCTATAAAGCGAATCCCCTTCCTGGTTATTCACCCACACTTGCGGCAGCGCCGCTGCCCCCGGATTCAACCCAGCCCCAGTGCCGATCACAAACTCCCCCCCACCCGCCGCTTGCCCATACGTCGCATACCCCACGTACACGTGCGCCCCAATCTCCCATCCGCTCCCGTAGCTGTTCTGGTTTACTCCGTTGATGTCCAACTCATACGCCGTTCCCAGATTCTCCCCCGCATCCACCACCGGCGAATTCTTCGTAGGACGAAAATCCAGCGTCATGCTCGTCGCCGGAAACTTGTAGTAATCGTTCCCGTCCGTCCCGGCCGTCTGCGTCCCGCTCAGCAGCCAGTTCACCAACGCAGTGTTCGTCAGCACCGTCGCCCCGTCGCTCTTGAAATCCTGAATCAGATTTGTGATCTCAGTCCCGCCCACCGGATCGTCTTGCGTCAGTTCGTTCAAGTGCCAGAAGATTCCCCACGGCACTCCCCACACCGCCTCTTTCCATACCAGTGCCTGGATCTTTTGATTCAAATTCGCCGGTGTGATCCCCATCCACGAAGGGTTCACTCCAAAGCTCGTGATGTTCTGCGCATTGAATCCGTCCGCGTACGTGTTGAAGACCCCCAGGTCTTCCTTCAGCGCTCCGCGCGCCCCCAGGTACGGCACGCCCTCCGCAATCCCCTGCATCGCAGTCGTCTCATACCCACCGGGATACACATATACCGGCGTTGCCGGCAGCCCCGTCAAATTTGTCGTCATCCACTGCCGTGATAAGTTGATCTCGTCGGTCGTGAGCTGCGTAATGTTCAACTGCAGGTGATACACCGCGCTCTTCACATCCTGCCCGCTCACATTCGCCAGGTCCTGCGCCAACAACGCCGCCGCCGTATACGCCGAACACCCCGTCCCATAAGGCCCCTGGCACGGCGTAAGAAACGAATACGTATATTTCCCCGTCGCCGCCAGCGCCTCCGCCAAACCCAGCATCGTTCCCTGCGGCTGCCCCTGCGCCAGGTTATAGCTCACGCTGTCTCCCGCAGCGCCCGTGACTGTGATGCTCAGCGTATTACCGCTGATGTTCAACGTTGCCGCCGTCCCGCTTCCGATGTATTGAATGTCCAGCGCGTCCGGGTTCACGTAGTAGGTGTGCGAGATCGAATGCGACGTCACATCCCTCCCCGCATTGATCCATCCCTGAAATTCCGAAACCAATGTATTCGCCAGCGGATACCCCACCGTAATCGCCGCTCCCACCGGAACTCCCGCCGCATCCGCTACCGGCAGCACCGTGCCCGCATAATATGTATCCGCTCCCGGCGTCATCCCCGCGTCGTCCACGGTCAAAGTCACATACGCCGGATATCTCTGATACACCTGCACCGCCGCCGGAGTGTCCGCCGCAATATTTCCCGCTCCCGTAATCGGCCCCGTCCCGCTCGTCCACTCCACATCCGTCGATCCCGCCACCGCCAGGCTCGACGCATAAAAATGACAGTAGGAATATGTCACCGCTCCCGTGTTATCGACCAGCGCCCCATCCCGGTTCGCGTATCCCTTATCGTTCACCATCGTGATCGCCGTCGCGCTCCCATCAAACCGGAACCCGTCGTAATTCAAATGCGCCTCGGCGTTATAAATCTTGATGTCCCCCGGCCCCGGCGCGCTCTCGTTCACATAAAATCCCAGCGGCTGCGTCCCCTGCGGAATCATCGAGTCCGCTTCCATGTTCGCGAACACCAGATGATCGCTCGTCCCCTGCACGTACACCCCTTCGTCATCGAACCAGTTCACCAGGAAATGTTGGAACGTCAGCCAGCTCTTCCCATTCACATTGATCACTGGCACGTTACTCAGCGCCATCGGCACGATCGGCTCGTTGTAGTAAATTGCCGGATTCCCCACCGAATAAACGTACACATACCCATTCGCCAGATAAAAATCCCACTGCGCCGTCAAGTTCGACGACACCGCCGCTACCTTCTGCCCCCAGATCGATCCAAACAGGCAAAAATTAACCGCCGTGTAAGTCGAGGGCACCGGCGCTTTCCACGCATTCCCCGTTACCAGGACCCACGCCGTCGTCGGCACCGCGTAATACCCCGTCAAGTTCGGCGCCGCCCCAGTTCCATAAGCGTCAAACGTAATCGGACTCCCCGAACTCCCCGAAGAAGGCGGCGTCAAACTCTCATTCCAAACATCACCGCGCTTAAACAGAATCGAATCCCCAGGGTTGAACGTCTGCGCATTCACATGCCCGATCGTCTGCCACGCCGTCGTTGCAGAAGTCCCGTTATTCGTGTTGCTCCCCGTACTCGAACTCACGTAATAGGTCGCCGCCGAAGCCAAACTGCTCCACACCAGAAATGCAAAGACAATAAACTTACGTGCGCCCCGGATCCTCACCGCCACCATCACAGGCACAGCTCGTCGCTCCGCCTTGCGATTCCCCTTGCGGCGCTGCCGGCTCCCTCGCTGCTTCACTGTGCGATCCTCCTTCATATGAAATCTCCGCCCCAAATTCTCTCCGCGTCCTCTGCGGCCGTACTCCGCGCTCTCTGCGGTTAAGCTCTTGACTTCTGCCGCCAATAAAAAAGGCCACCAGCTCTCGCCGATGGCCCGCCCCACATCCGCCAGCTTCACCCTTCTCGCTCCGCCTCGTCCTGCACCGCGTCCGCACTGTCCCCAGTGTCGTAGTTCGTCAGCCCCGCATTCGCCGAGGGCGCTGGCCCAGGCTCCGTCACTCGACTCTCCGAGGCCGCCGGCACAGGCCACTGCCCGCCATCGGCATCCGTCCCTCCCAATATCGCCACCTGCGGATTTCGATCGCTCTGCTCAAACGCCTGCGTTGTAGTTGGTTGCCCCGCTTCCGGATTGATGGTGCTGCTCATAACGCTTTTCTCCTTTAAATTAAGAATTTCTCTCGAAAGGTAGTGGCCACAGACAGCAGTGGCCAGAGGCCGTAGTGGCCACAGTAAATGTGGGGACAGCCGCCCTCGGCTGTCCGCCGGGCGTAGCCCGCCTGCCTTCACTCCCTCACCACCTTAGTTCTGCATCTGATACGTAACCGTCGCCACCACTCCGCCTGCATTGGTGCTGCACCCCACCGCCGCCGTCGTAATCTTCAACCGCAGCGCATGCCCCGAAGCCACGTTCGCGCTTCCCGTCACCTGCGTATAGAAATTCGTTCCCGAACTAAACGTCGTGGAGTAACTCCCCACTTCCGCACTCGCCGTCCCATCCCACACCTGCAACACCGGATAGGTCGTACATCCCGCCGCCGCTGTGCTCGCCGCCACATCAAACCCCGTCACCGTGATTCCTGCCGGCACTGTCCAGTTGCAATACTGCGTCACCGCGGTTGTGCCCGCCACTGCACACGACCATGCCAAGTACGTCTCTGCCCGCACATACGCCGTGGTCGCAATCTTCGTCGAATTGTCCCCAGCCGCCGCCGTCGGCGCAGTCGGCGTCCCCGTCAATCCCGGACTCGCCAGCGGCGCTCGCGACGTATCCGTCGGATGCACATGGTCCGCCCTCGCAAACGTATTCGATGTCCCCACCGCCCCCGTCCCGTCCATATTCGGCGTCGTCGAAGAAGCCTGCCCCAACACAAAGGCCGTAGTCGCAACCTGCGTCGTGTTCGTATTCGCCGCCGCCGTCGGCGCGGTCGGCGTTCCCGTCAGCGCCGGCGATGCCGCCGGCGCAATCGATGAATCCACATACGCCGACGTAATCGTCGTACACGTCGGCCCACCCGTCAGCACTGCCGTCACTGCCTGGTTCGTACAAGTCCCGGTCCCCGCACCGCTGCTGCTCACATTTGATCCCGGCATGTCCAGAAACATCTGCACCGTCGTGCTTCCCGCACTCGCCTGCAGCACTCGCCCCAGGATCTGCGTCCCCGTCGGCCGCGTCGCCCCCGCATCATGGCATAAAGGATAAAAGCCGCTGTTCGCCGTGCTCGATGGCACCACGTAATCCCCCACCACCGTCGCCGTCCCATCGAAGCTGCAATACGCCGACCCCGTCCGCGCCAGCGTCGCCACTCCCGTCGTCCCCGCGTTCCCGATCACCACTCCTATCGCCCCACTCCCGAGCGCGCTCGCGGACTTCGCCGCGCAACCCCCGGTCGTCAACACCGCCAACCCGTTGATCACCGTCCCGCTCGTCGCGTCATTGCACAGCTCATAGCTCTCGCTGGCAAACTTCCCCAGCTCAAACCCACTTCCACTCCCCGAGTTCCCCGCCACATAAACCGTCCCCGGCCTCAGTCCCGTTCCGCTCCCGGAGTTAAAGGTCCCGATGTTGTACGTCTGGTCCGTCCACGGCTTCCAGTTGCTGCTCGCATCCACCACCCACTTCAGCCCACTGTTCACCCACAGTCCCAACCCCGGCGCCGTTCCCGACGCCGAATTCTCGCTCCGCACCACCGCATAGTTGTCCGTCCCGTCGTACCCTAGCGACGTCCTCTGCCACGTCGAGCTGTTCGTGTAACTCGAATACACATGCAGGTTCTGCGGATTCGTCGTCGTCTCCCCCACCACATACTGCCCCAGGTCGTATCCATCTTCCTGAAACAGATTCGAAAAATACGAACTGCTCGCCGCCGTCGCCACTTTCACCGGCGCGCCCGCGTTCGCCGAAATATAAAAGTTTCCATCGTTCGAAATCCCCAGCGCTGAGGTCCCCGCTCCCGCCGCCGCCATCGCCGTCCCCGGAATCGGCGAACTCACCATCCACGGCCCCGCCACCAGCAACTGCCCATTCACCGTCAGCGTTCCGCTCACGTTCACCGGCACATTAAAGGTCTTCGCCGTAGCCGTCAGCCTCTCCAGAAAATTCGCATTGTCTCCCACGTTCCCAATGTAATGCGAGATCGATACCGGCGCTCCAAAAGCCAACTGCGCCCCGCTCGCCAAGGTCGCCGCCGCGTTGTCCAGCCCAATGTAGGTATCATTGGCGTCATAATTCGGCCGCATTCCCGCCGTGGCCAGCGTCTTCGCAGGATTTGAATCCACCAGCGTGATCTTGTGGCCACCGTTGACGTTGCCGTACAACCCCTGCTCGAAGATCAGCCGTCCCTTTTCCCCCGGCGTATCCGGAGCGTTATACGCCCCCGTTTGCAACAACGTAGCTCCCGCTTGCGTCCCCGCCTCATTCTCCCCGCAGGAAAGCCACGCCCCTCCCGAAGTATTCACGCACTGCTGCGCAAAAAATTTCGGCAGCAAGCTCCCGAAGCTGCTCACCACCTGGCTTACTGGATTCGTTGCCGAGTTCGCTACATTGTCCCCGAAGCGATCGAAGTGCACTCCCGATGGCACCGGACTAATCCCCACCGCATCTCCTGCCGTCGTATAGATCACCGAACCATTCCAGAAGGGAAGTGCAGGCCAATAGGTCGGCGGGACCGTAACCGTATAACTCGCCGTGTTCGAAGACGCCGTATCCGTAAAAGTGCAGATGTTCGTCGCTCCCACCGCCGCGCAACTCGACCCCACCGTCAAGCCCGTTGCCACCGCTCCGCAAGTGGTCGCCGTACCCCCGCCGCAAACCGCCGTGTACGGCGCAGGCCCGTTCGCCGCACCCGTAGTGCGCACCACGTCATACGTTACCGTCCCCGTCGTTCCAAATTGCGGCCACGCCACCGCTATGCTTCCCGACCCATTCGTCAGCGCAATCCCGGCTAGGAACGGCGCGCTATAGCCATACGTGGAACTGTGCGCCACGATGTAGTAGTTGTATTGCGTCGGTCCCGTATTCGCAAAAACCGGCGCCGAGCCCACCGGACCCGTCGAGTTCTTCACCGAAGCGAATCCTCCCTCCACGATCAGCCCGGCCTCGCCTATGCCCAGCGGGTTGCTCCCCGCGCAACCCGCAACTTCGCCGTATACATTGTCCAGTTCCACGTTCGGCTCATTGCTGTACGTCGCCGTCGATCGCACCGCGAATTGCGCCTGCGACTGAATCACCGAATCCGAAATCCGCAGCGTATTCGCATTCTGATTGTCTACTCCGTTCGCCCCGCAATTCAGATTCATGTTCGCGTTCTTGATGTACATCAGCCCCGCATTCCCGCTGCCCCCTGCCCCTTTGATCGCCACCGAACAAAATGCCGTGGTGCAGTGATACCAGCGTGCGTTGTACGCCGAGAACCCATCGATGACCGCAGCCTGGTCGTTGTCCACCTGGATCAACGACCCAAACGAACTGCCGCTGTTCTGCGATCCAATGGGATTTGGATTCGCCGCCCCGATGCCGATCAGCCGTGTCTTCTGCCCCGCGTCTTCGATCATCGGAAAATTGCAGTTATTGCATCCCGCCTGCCCCGTGAAGTCACTGATCGTCACATCCCAAACGTACGTTTGATGCGTAGTACTACCCACGATCAGGCAGCTGCCGGCCATGTTGCAGGTTACGATCGACCCTGCGAAGTCGACCGTCATCGAAGGCGCCGGAACCGTTACCGGCGCTTGCCACGTATATTGTCCCGGCGGAACCACCACTGTTCCCGCCTCCACCGCCGTACTCACACTCGAGACAAACGGCGCGGCATTGATCGCCTCCTGCACTCCTTGCGACGCCGACCCTATCGCGTAACCGCTACCATGGCTGTTCACAGCCGTGAAGGTGATGGTCCCGTTCGATCCTCCCGCCTGCGTGCAAGTGCTCGCCGTGATCAGCGCCGCCTCTGGTGTTCCAACTCCGGAGATATACACATAGGTCTGCGCATTGGCAAAGCTGACCGCCACCAGCCCCCGCGGGCAAGGCGTCAACGTCACCGTGTTCGCTCCCACCGCCAGCGATCCCGTAGGATTCAGCAGCCAGTTATCGCCCGGCGTCACATAGCGAATCCCACTCAGGTTGTTCACGCTGAACTGCGTGCCCGCCGGCTGCGCAATATTCTGGCTGGCCGAGGGCGTCACCGATACGCTGCCCGTTCCCCCGCTCACATTCGCCGGCGCATATTGCCCCGACGATGACGAATACGTCAGCACCTGCCCATTCGACGGCGCTGCCGATCCCACCGGCACACTCTGAATCTCCGTCGCATTTGCGCTCGACCCGCACGACCCCCACGTTCCATTTCCCAGCAAGCAGTTCAACGCCGAAGCCACTCCACTCCCCAACTCGCCCGTCGGCACCAGCCCGCTCACCAGGTCTGCCTTCGCCGCCGTCGACGAATCCACATACTGCTTCGGCGCAGCCTGAAGGGGCGCAGTCGGATTTCCACTCAGCGTCAGCGTCCCCGACATTGTCCCGCCCGCCGTCGGCAAATAACTTCCCGCCCCCACTCCGGCCACGGAATTGTCCACGTAAGCCTTGTTCGCCACGTCGCCCGTGTTCACCGGCGTCGGTACATTCGGCGGCACAATAAAGCTCTTGGTCCCCGTGATCGTCTCCGTATTCGCCAGGTGCACCACCGCGTTGTCGTTCGCCTTGCCCGCCAGCGCCGTATTCACATACTGCTCTGATGCGGGTGGTGCCGCCGTCCCCGACCCCGGCGTGGTCCGCACCTGCGCCAAAGTCGCCGGAGAACTCGTCGGCACCACCCAATACTCCGTTCGCACTTCACTCGGCTGTAGTTGATAAACCACCGTGTAGTAAGTGTTCGGAGGATTCGCTCCCGCATTCGGCGTCAGCGCCACATCTAGCGCTCCGCCCGTTCCCAGCGTCACATCCAACGAACCCGGCGCTACCGCCGTTCCGTCCGCCGCCACAAACGCCGGCCACGTAATCACCAGCGTCCCTTGCGCCCCGCTGCCATCCGCCATGTACACGGTATCGACCACGCTGGTCAGCGCCGGGCCACTTTGGGGGGACGGCGAAGCCGCGCGCGTCGACCCCTTCAACGCACCCGGCTTCGCCGTTGGGGAAATTGCCGGTTTTCCCGAGGAAGCTTCTTCTCGCGCCGCAACCCGCGCGCTCATCCCCATCACCACTACCGCCACCACCAAATAAAAAAGCCGCCCCGTCGGGCGGCACGCCTCAAACATATTCCCTCCTAAACTTTGTTCTACCTTTTTTGCTCTGTCATCCCGAGCGAAGATTGTGCTTCACTTCGTGAAGCACAATCGCAGTCGAAGGATCCCTACCCGTCCTCGACGTTCGCGAACTCGCTAGGCATTTCCATCACAGAATCCTGGACCCGCCATCACCCGCCCGAAGCCCAAAAGCCGAAGTCCGAAGCCCAGCCTCATCCTCGCCCCTTCAAATACTCCTCATCACCACTACCGCCACCACCAAATAAAAAAGCCGC
>Ga0302319_10012534_pt1 | contig 15981 bp, 12 predicted proteins | sample Bog_T0_2_FD_203319 | JGI IMG/M metagenome (GOLD analysis project Ga0302319, IMG submission 203319) | Peat permafrost microbial communities from Stordalen Mire near Abisko, Sweden - Bog_T0_2 | ecosystem: Environmental > Terrestrial > Soil > Wetlands > Peat | place: Sweden: Abisko, Stordalen Mire...
CGTTCAACGAGCGCGCGCATCAATATTTCGGCCTGAAATTGCTGGACGGCGATGAATTGCGGAAGCTGAAAATCGGCGCCTGAAGCACGCAAGAAGCGCTTTATTCCCCCGGCGTTCGAGCGGCCAACCCCTGGCCGCTCAAAAGCCGCGAGACTCAAAATTTTTTTTGTTACTTTTTTTTAAAAAAGTAACTGCTTCCTTCTTGCCTGCTGCCGTCCGCGGCAAAATTGCCGCGCCACATTGAAAATACAATCCCGTCACCACACGTGATCGGCATAAGTTGGTGAGCGTGTTGCGCATGAATGTAATTTTCAGGCCGGAGTCTAGCCATGCCGAATGACGCCGCGAGGCTTGCGGCCGCACCCGCGGCGGATAGCGCGGACCTGCCCAGCATCGCCTATCCCAAAAGCCTCGTAGGCCAGCCCGCTTTGGTCACAGGCGCCAATTCCGGCATCGGCAAAGCCACCGCCCTCGGCCTGGCGCGCGCCGGCGCGGACGTGGTCGTCAATTATGTCACCAATCCGGAGGCCGCCGAGGACGTGGCGCACGAAATTTCCGCGTTCGGCGGCCGCGCCATCGCCATCAAGGCGGACGTCGCGAACGAGGATGCTGTCATCGCCATGTTTGCCAAAGCCGTTGACCATTTTGGCACGCTCCACATTGTCGTCAGCAATGCCGGCCTGCAGCGCGATTCGCCTTTTGAGCAGATGACGCTGGAGCAATGGAACACCGTCATCGGCGTGAACCTGACCGGCCAGTTCTTGTGCACGCGTGAGGCCGCGCGGGAGTTCAAGAAGCGTGGCGTGGTGCGCGAAATTTCGGTCGCGGCCGGCAAGATCATCTGCATGAGCTCGGTGCATCAGGAAATTCCGTGGGCGGGGCACGCGAATTACGCGGCCTCCAAAGGCGGCGTGATGCTGCTGATGAAGAGCATCGCGCAGGAATTGGCGCCGCACCGCATCCGCGTCAACAGCGTCGGCCCCGGCGCCATCCGCACGCCGATCAACACTTCCGCCTGGAACACGCCGGAAGCCTATGCGGACCTGATGCGCCTGGTGCCCTATAAGCGCATCGGCGAGCCTGACGATATTGCCCAGGCGGTCGCGTGGCTGGCATCGGATGCCGCGGATTACGTGACGGGTGCGACACTTTTTGTGGATGGCGGCATGACGCTGTACCCCGGCTTCGCGACCGGCGGCTGACCAAAGATGGCGGGATTGATTGAGGACTACGCCGTCATCGGCAATTGCGAAACGATGGCGCTGGTGGGCCGCGACGGCTCTATCGACTGGCTCTGCCTGCCGCGTTTCGACAGCGCCGCGTGCTTTGCAGCACTGCTGGGCGATGAGGGCCATGGCCGCTGGCTAATGGCGCCGGCCGAGGCGGACGCCCAAGTAACACGGCGTTACCGTGACGGGACACTGATTCTTGAGACCACTTTCGAGACCGAAAGCGGCGCCGTCGTGCTGATCGATTGCATGACCCGCGCGCTGGGCTGTTCGAATCTGCTGCGCCGGGTTCGCGGCCTGCGCGGCACGGTGCCCATGCAGGCGGAACTGACGGTGCGCTTCGACTACGGCATCTCGGTACCCTGGGTTTCCCGCACCGCGGATGGCCGCGTGCAGTTCGTCGCCGGTCCGGACCGGTTGCTGTTGCAAACCAGCGTCAAGGTTGAAAACAAAGCGCTGCGGACCAAGGGAAATTTTGAAGTGCAGGCGGGCGAAGAGGTGGATTTTTCGCTCGGCTGGTCGAAATCCTACCACAAGGCTCCGCCGCCGCTCGATGTCGGGCAGACGATTGAAACTGAGGATGCAGGCTGGCGCGGTTGGAGTAGCCGTTTCGAGGGCATCGGCGAATGGAGCGATATTGTGCTGCGTTCGCTGATCACGCTGAAGGCGCTGACGCATTATGAAACCGGCGGGATCGTGGCCGCGGCGACGACGTCGCTGCCCGAGAAAATCGGCGGCGAGCGTAACTGGGACTATCGCTATTGCTGGCTGCGTGACGCGACGCTGACGCTGTATGCGCTGCTGGAATCCAATTTCATCGAGGAAGCCGAGGCCTGGCGCCAATGGCTGATCCGCGCCATCGCCGGCAGCCCGGAGCAATTGCAGATTATGTACGGCATCGCCGGCGAAAGGCGGCTGGACGAATGGACGATTCCCTGGCTGCCCGGCTACGAAAAATCCACGCCTGTGCATATTGGCAACGCCGCCGCCGGGCAGGTGCAGTTAGATGTCTATGGCGAGGTGATGGACGCGCTGTATTACGGGCGCACCCGCGGGCTGCCGTCCGATGAGACGATGTGGGGATTGGAGCGCGCGCTGATCGGGCATTTGCAGCAAATCTGGGACCAGCCGGATGACGGGCTTTGGGAAGTTCGCGGCGGGCGGCGGCAGTTTACGCATTCCAAAGTGATGGCCTGGGTCGCTGTGGACCGCGCCATCCGCTCCGCCGAGGAATTCGGGCTGCAGGCACCGCTGGATGAATGGCGGGCGTGGCGGCAGCAAATTCATGATGAGGTCTGCAGCAAAGGTTTTGATACCGAACGGAATACATTTGTGCAGTATTATGGCGGCAAAACGCTGGACGCCAGCCTGCTGATGATCGCACTTGTGGGGTTTTTGCCGGCCAGCGATGCGCGCGTGCAAGGCACCGTCGCCGCCATCGAGCGTGGTCTGCTGCGCGATGGTTTTGTCATCCGGTATGACACCGCGGGCTCCGATGACGGGCTGCCGGCCGGCGAAGGCGCCTTTCTGGCCTGCAGTTTTTGGCTGGCGGATAATTACGTGCTGCAAGGGCGACTGGACGATGCGCGGCGGCTGTTCGAGAAACTCGTCAAGCTGACCAATGACGTGGGCTTACTGGCGGAAGAATATGACCCGGTGCAAAAGCGCCAGGTCGGCAATTTCCCGCAGGCGTTCTCGCATATCGCGCTGATCAACACCGCCTACAACCTCAGCCGCGCCTATGGCCCGGCGGCCGAACGCGGCGCCGGCGCGGCGCCAGAGGGAATCCGGGCCGATGCCGGCTGAGCCACACCGCACTCATTACGATATCATCGTCATCGGCAGCGGCCCAGGCGGCGCCACGCTAGCGCAGCGCCTGGCGCCGACCGGCAAAAGGATTCTGTTGATCGAGCGGGGCGATTACCTCGTGCGCAGCCCGGCGAACTGGGACGCCAAAAAGGTGTTTGTGGACAATGAATATCAGGCCAAGGAGACCTGGTATGACGCCAACGGCAAACCTTTCGCGCCGGGCCTACATTATTTCGTCGGCGGCAATTCGAAGGTTTATGGCGCGGCGTTATTGCGGCTGCGTGAGAAAGATTTTGGGGAACTGCGGCACAAGGATGGCGTCTCACCCGCATGGCCGGTGACATACGACGAATTTGAGCCGTATTATGCGCAGGCCGAAAGACTTTTTCACGTCCACGGCCAGGCCGGCGAAGATTTTTCCGAGCCGCCGCGCAGCAGCGCTTTTCCGTATCCGCCGGTCGCCCACGAGCCGAAAATTGCCGCGCTAAGTGACCATCTGGCGAGACAGGGGCTGCATCCGTTCCATCTGCCGCTCGGCATCCTGCTCGACGAGACGGACGGCAAGCCGAGCCCGACCAGCATCTGTATCCGCTGCGACGCGTTTGACGGTTTCCCTTGCCTGCTGAACGGCAAGGCCGACGCGCAGGTGATGTGCGTGGACCCGGCGCTCGCCGCGCATAGAAATTTATCGCTCTTGACGAACGCCTATGTAAGCCGGCTGCACACCGATGCCTCCGGCCGCTCAGTCGCCAAGGTTGAAGTGCAAATGCCGGGCGGCGCCGAATTGCTTTCCGCCGATATCATCGTCGCCGCCTGCGGCGCGCTATCTTCCGCGCTGCTGCTGCTGCGTTCGCGCAATGACAGGCATCCTAACGGCCTGGCCAATGGGTCGGACCAGGTTGGCCGCAACTACATGCGCCATAACCAGTCGGTGCTGATGGCGCTGATGCGAGAGCGCAACGACACGGTCTTCCAGAAGACGCTGGCCGTCAGCGATTATTATTTCGGCACCGGAGACTACCCCTACCCGCTCGGCCTGATCCAGATGTGCGCCGCGACGCACGCGGCGCAAATACGGGGCGAAGTTTTGCCCGCCTGGCTAGAATGGCTGCCGGACGCGCCATTTGAGAGCATGGCTCGTCATTCAATGGATTTCTGGCTTTCCTCCGAGGATCTTCCATTGCCGCAAAACCGCGTCCGCTACGAGGGCGAGCGCGTGGTGCTCGAACTAACCGAGAGCAATATGGAAGCCCATGGCGTGCTGCGCAAGAAACTCGAACAGGCCATGAAACACGCCGGCGCGCATCCCGTGCTGCTCGACCGCAACCTCTATTTCAGCCAGAACATCCCGCTGGCCGGCACCGCGCATCAGGCCGGCACCGCCAGGTTCGGGACCGATCCCGCCCGTTCGGTACTGGACATCCATTGCAAAGCGCACGAGCTCGATAACCTCTACATCACCGATGCGAGCTTCTTCCCGTCGATCGGTGCGGTCAATCCGACGCTGACCATCATCGCCAACGCGCTGCGCGTCGCCGATCATATCAAGCAGCGGCTGCGTGTTTGATGCTGACGTGGATCAATCTTTGTCTCCTGCCGATGCTGGCGAGAGTTTTTTTGGTCTGCATGTTCCCCTTCAGCGGCCTGGATAAAATCCTGCATTGGCAGGACGCCCTGAAGCAGGCGGAATCCTCGTTTCTTCCCGGCGGCGCAAAACTTCTCATCCTCGGCATGGCGGTTGAATTTGTCACGCCGGTCTGTATCGTTGCGGGATGGCACGACCGCCTCGCGGCCTTCATCCTCGCCGGCTTCTGCGCCGTCACCGCCATACTGTATCACAATTTTTGGGCCTTTCCGGATTTCTGGGCGAAGGGCGACAGCGTCGCCCGCGGCCATTTCTGGGATTTTACGAAAAATTTTGGCCTCTGCGGCGGGCTATTGCTCCTCATCATCGCCGGCGGTTTTTTGCCGCTCGCCACCGTCATCTCGCATCCGCTGGCCGCGGCACCCGTCACCGCCACGCCGCAGCCTTGAAAGATTCCTGCCATGAAGCCGCAAATCCATTACTGGCATCTCTGGACCGACGAACACGGCGTTAGTCACCAGACGAAATGCGTTTTGGAGAATTTCGAGTTCAAGGGTGTCGGCGACGCCGATCCGCAATGGAACAACAAGCAGCCAAGTGCCGACTCCACGGTCGTCTTCACGGTCCAGCCGGCGGGATGGATCGGCGAATGGCACGAAAACCCCGCGCCGCAATGGATTGTGCCACTTTCCGGCTCCTGGTGGGTGGAGGCGATGGACGGTACGCGCGTCGATTTCGGCCCTGGCGAAATTTCTTTTGGTGAGGACCAGAATTGCGTCGCGGATGCCGCCGGCCGCAAGGGCCACCGCTCCGGCACCAATGGCGGCCAGCCGGCGGTCCTGATGACCGTCCAGCTCCATATCCCGCCGGTCCGCAGACCCGGGCATTTCAAATAGACCATGGATGGCTTCGAAATTCTGGATTCGCGATTCGCCGCCATGATCCTGCCGAACGCGCCGCTCGAAGTTTTGGGCGATAATTTCCGCTGGCTCGAAGGACCGGTGTGGTTCGCCGACCACCAGCTTTTGCTATTCAGCGACATACCCAATAACCGGATCATGCGATGGACCGGAGCAGGTATTTCCACCTTTCGCACGCCCGCCCATTTCAGCAATGGCCAGACGCGCGACCGGCAGGGCCGGCTTATTACGTGCTCGCATCAAACTCGCTGCGTCATCCGTACCGAACTCGACGGCCGCATCACGGTCTTGGCCGACAGATTTGAGGGCCACCGGCTGAATTCTCCAAATGACGTGATCGTCAAATCGGACAACTCCATCTGGTTTACCGATCCACTTTACGGCATCAACACGGATTATGAGGGTGGCAAGCAGCCCTCCGAATTGCCGCCGCGGCTCTACCGGTTGGACGAAGACGGCCGCCTCGGCATCGCCGCCGATGATTTCGATGGCCCCAACGGCCTGTGCTTTTCACCCGACGAAACGCGACTCTATGTCACCGAGAGCGGCGAGCAATTTGCCGCCGAGCCGCGCCGCTGCATTCGGCTCTATGAGGTTGCGGACGATGGCGTAATGCTGCGGCGAGGCCGAGATTTTTATGGAATCTCACCCGGCTTCGCCGATGGCATTCGCTGCGATGAGGATGGAAATATCTGGTCAAGCGCCGGTGACGGCGTGCATTGCATCAGCCCGGACGGCACGCTGCTGGGCAAGATATTTGTGCCATCCACGGTTTCCAACATCGCATTCGGCGGCCGGAATTTTTCGCGGCTGTTCATCTGCGGCGGGCAGTTTTTGTACGCCATTTACACCAATGTGCGCGGCGCCGCGAGGCCATGAAGGCGACGGCGCTGCTGCGCCTGGGCCGCAACGTGAGCCAGCTGGAGTCTGTCGCCGCATTCTATCAACGGGCTTTGGGCTTTCAACCGGTCGGGCCGGCTGCCGCAGATCCATTGCTCGCGGCTATTCTTGGGCTTGAACGCGTGATTTTGCTGCGCCTGCGGCTGGGTGCGCAGGAGATCGAATTATCGGAATGTTTTCCAAAGGGTGCCGCGTATCCGATGAGCGGGCGCGCGAATGATTTGTTTTTTCAGCATATCGCCATCGTGACGCAAGATATTTCTGCCTCGTGCGGCCAGGTGGTGCGGCTCGGTGCGGAGGCGATCTCGCGCAACGGGCCCGCCCAATTGCCGGCTTCCTCGGGTGGCGTTTCCGCGTTCAAATTTCGTGACCCGGATGGCCACCCCCTGGAATTTTTGCAGTTTCCGGACCGTGCGGCGTGTGCGGCAGCCGAGTTTGATCATTCCGCTATCAGTGTTTCTAACATTGCCAGAACTACCGCCTTTTTTGCTGAACTGGGACTTGTTGTGAGGTCACAACAAGTGAACCACGGGCCAGAGCAGGATGCGCTGGATGGCTTGCCGGATGTGACCGTGGATGTCGTGGCGCTGCAACCGGCCAGGCCGTCGCCGCATGTGGAGCTGCTGGGCTACAGGTCGCCTAACAATGGTTTGGCGCTGCCCTATTCACCCGCGGATATTTGCGCCGACCGGCTGATTTTCGGCGCCGCCGATGGCGGTTTGCGGCTGCTGCGCGACCCGGATGGCCACGTCATTCTGCTTGACGGACGATGAGCCCGCAATCGGCTCTCTAACGCTTCCGCCCAAGCAAAAGCCGGGTGAAGCAAGAGTTTTTTGCGGAGGTGGCCCGCCTGGGCATTTTTTTCAAAAAAGCGACCGCTTTCTTAACTTTCTTCATTACCGGCGCTCACCGCCCGCAAGACAGCCGCCTATCGGGCTACAGGCCGCACTTGACACGCCTGTTTCAGGGCGGTCGAATCGCGTCGGGGAAGGAGTGAGCGATCGCGTGGACCTGCTTGCCAAGGTATTGTGGTTGCGTGAGCGGAAATGGGTGGGCTGCGCCGCCGCCTTTGCGGGCGCATGGCTCGGATTTTGGGAGCATTTGGCGCTTGGTCAGGCGCTCGCCACGGCGACGTTTCTGACGTTTTTCCCCGGCATTTTGATGGCAGCGCTGATCGGCGGCGTATTGGCCGGGGTCTTGGCCGCCTTCATCTCCGCCGGCCTTGCGGTGTATTATTTGATCCCGCCCATCGATGATCTGGCTGTCCTCTGGCCTGGGGGCTGGGTGGAGGTGGCGTCGTTTTTGGCCGTTTCCGCGACCTTGATCGCGCTGATCGAGTACACGGTTGCCACCAGCTCGAAGCTCGCCAGGACCACTGCTCTATTGCGTGGAAGTAATGACCTGCTGGCGGCGCAGGCGCGGGAACGCTCCGCGCAGTTGCAGGACAAGGAGACGCTCATCCAAACGTTCTTTAAGCATTCGCCGCAATGCCATGTTGTTTTCGTCGTGACCGAAGACGGCAAATTCCGTTATGAGGAGGCCAATCCAGCGACGTTGCAGCTCTACGGTAAGCGCCGTGAGGCGGTGATCGGACTGACCATCGACGATCTGTTCGATTCTGAAACCTCCGCGGTGCTGAACGCGCATCTCATCAATTGCCTGCGGCAGAATGAACCCTACCGCTACGAACGAGCGCAAGGTGCTGCGGTGATCGAGGCGTTGGTCACGCCAGTGCCGAGCGAAGACGGCGCAACCAGGCGCCTTATTGTTACCGCGGGCGACGTGACCAAACGGCGCCAGCTTGAAGAGCAATTGCGCCAGTCGCAGAAAATGGAGGCTGTGGGCCAACTGACGGGGGGCCTGGCGCATGATTTCAACAATCTGCTGACGGGGATTGCGGGCAGTATAGAGCTTTTGGAGAGCCGGATCGCGCAAGGGCGGATCGACAATTTGCAGCGCTATATTCACACCGCCAAGGGCGCGGCCAGGCGTGCCGCTTCTCTCACGCATCGCCTGCTGGCGTTTTCCCGCCGGCAGACACTGGATGCCAAACCGACGGATTTGAACGGGCTGGTCTTCGACCTGGACGAACTGGTCCGGCGAACCGTCGGCCCAGCCATTACGGTGGAATTCATCGCCGCGGCCGGCTTGTGGCTGACGCTGGTCGATCAGAATCAGCTGGAAAATGCCGTGCTGAACCTCTGCATCAATGCCCGCGACGCGATGCCGGATGGCGGCCGGCTGACGGTGGAAACCGGCAATAAATGGCTGGACGCACGCGCCGCGAAGGAGCGCGACCTGGACCCCGGCCAGTATGTTTCGCTCTGCGTCAGCGACACCGGGGTAGGGATGCCGCCGGAAGTGGCGGCGCGCGCGTTCGACCCGTTTTTCACCACCAAGCCGCTGGGCGAAGGCACCGGGCTGGGTTTGAGCATGGTTTACGGTTTCGTGCGCCAGTCGGGCGGTCATGCGCGAATCTATTCGGAGCGCAACGCCGGGACGATGGTCTGCCTCTATCTGCCGCGCTATTTTGGCGAGGCCGAACAGGAGGCGGCCGAGGTTGAATTTGCCGATGGATCCAGCGTCGAAAGCGGCGAGACCGTGCTGGTGGTTGACGACGAACCGTCCGTCAGGATGCTGGTCACCGAGGTGCTCGACGAGTTGGGCTTTACCGCGATCGAGGCGGAAGACGGCAGAATAGGTCTGCAGATTCTGGAATCCGGCCGCCGCATCGATCTGCTGATCACCGATGTCGGTCTGCCCGGCGGCATCAACGGCCGCCAGCTGGCGGATGCCGGGCTCGTTTTGCGTCCGGACCTAAAAGTCTTGTTCATCACCGGCTATGCCGAAAATGCGGTTATCGGGGACGGGCATTTGAAACGCGGCATGCGGGTGGTGACAAAACCCTTCGCGCTGGCGGACCTGGCCAGCAGGGTCAAGGATGTTATGGCGTAGAAGAAAGCAAGCGGTCGCTTTTTTGAAAAAAATGTCCAGGCGGGCCGCGTCGGCAAAAAACTTTTGATTGCCGCTACTGTCGCATCAGATAGGCGGCGCCGATGACGGCCTGGCCCAAAGCGAGGCCGCCGTCGTTCGGCGGCGTACGGGCGTGTGTCAGCACGCGAAAACCGTGGGCGGAAAGGCGGCCAATAATCTCTTCAAACAGAATCTTGTTCTGGAAACAGCCGCCTGAAAGGGCGACGGTGTCGAAGCGCTGCGGCTGCTCATCACCGCCGGCGAGCTGCACGGTCATCCTGACGATGGCGGCGGCGAGGCCCTTGTGGAAGCGCGCCGCGATCACCGGCGTGGGCGTGCGCAGGATCAGATCGCCCAAAAGCCCCCGCCACATCCCCAGCGGTTCGATATAGGGTAGGCCCGTGCCGCGAAGTTTTGGAATCGCGAAGTCGTAGCCGAGCGCCTCATCCTCATGCAGCAGGGTTCGCATGTCCACCAGCGCCTCGAGTTGCGCCGCGGCCTGGCCCTCGTAGCTCTGCGCGTCGCGGCAGAGGCCCAGGGCGGCGGCCACCGCGTCAAACAGCCGGCCGCAGGAGGAGGCGAGCGGCGCATTGAGGTTTTTCGCGATCATCGTGTCCAGCATCCGGCGCGGCCGGGCGGCGAGATCGGCAAAAATCTCGAGGTCGGCAAAATTCATTTCGAATTCCGCCCAGCCCATTTGCGCCATCAGGTGGGCATACAGATTTCGCCAAGGTTCGCGCATGGCCTGTTCGCCGCCCGGCAACGCCACCGGCCGAAATGTGCCGAGGCGCGTAAAACCGCGATAATCCGCGGCCAAAAATTCGCCGCCCCAGATGGTGCCGTCGTCGCCCAGCCCGGCGCCGTCCAGCACGATGCCCAGCACCGGCGGCGCATTCAGGGGCCAAAGATTCTCCGCCAGGCACGCGGCGATGTGCGCGTGGTGATGCTGGGTTTCGATCAGGCCGATCCCGGCGCCGGCCGCGGCTTTCCGGCCGAGCTTGGAAGACGCATAGTCAGGATGACGATCTATCACAATCGCCGCCGGCGCGTGTTGGAAGATCGCCGTGTAGAGGGCGAGGTTTGTCGCAAAATCGTCGCGGGTGGAAAGGTCTTCCAGATCGCCCTGGTGCTGCGAGAGGATGGCCTGGTTGCCGCTGAGCAGGCAGAACGTGCTTTTAAGCTCGCCGCCCAGCGCCAGCAGCGGCGGCGCGTCGGCAAACTCTTCCGGTATCGCAACGGGCGACGGCGCGTAGCCACGCGCGCGGCGCAGCAGGCGCGGCCGGTCCGCCATGACGCGCGCCACCGAATCGTCCATGCGGCTGGCGATGCGGCGGTCATGCACGAGCGCGTAATCCACGACGCCGGCCAGGCGCAACACCATTTCGGCATCGTCGATCACCTGCGGCGCGCCTGAGATGTTGCCGCTGGTCATCACCACCGGCCGGTTCATGCCGCGCAGGATCAGCAGGTGCAGCGGCGTGGTGGGCAGCATGAAGCCGAGCGTGGTCAGGCCAGGGGCAATCGCTTCCGGCAGAAACCCGGCGCCAGTTCGGTCCAACAGCACGATCGGCGACTCAGGGCCGCCGAGCAGTGCCGCCTCGTCACCGCTCACGGCGCAAAATTCACGAATCACGTCGAGGTCGCGCGCCATCAGCGCAAACGGTTTGGCATCGCGGCGTTTTCCCGCGCGCAGCTTCGCCACCGCGGCGGCGTTGGTCGCGTCGCAGGCGATCTGGTAGCCGCCAAGACCCTTGATCGCAACGATCTCGCCTTTTTGCAGCAGGCCGCACGCCGCATCGACGTCATCCAGCAGCGAATGCTGCTCAAAATACACGGCCCGCCCGTCCAGCCGGACCAGTTTTGCCCTGGGGCCGCAGGCATGGCAGGCGATCGCCTCGGCGTGGAACCGCCGGTCCGCGGGATTGTGGTATTCGGCGGCGCAATCGTTGCACATTAAAAATGGCGCCATCGCGGTGCGGGCGCGGTCATACGGGATCGCGTCGATGATGGAGAGGCGCGGCCCGCAATGCGTGCAATTCGTGAACGGGTAGCGGAAGCGCCGTTCGAACCGATCGAAAACCTCCGCGGCGCAGGCCGTGCAGATCGCCGCGTCAGGCGTGATTTCGGTGCAAGCCGGGCCGCCCTGGCTCTCGGCGATGCGAAACGAAGCCGGCAGGGCGCCAAAAAATTCGCGAGTCTCGATGGTATCGATCCGCCCGAGCGGCGGCGGTTCGCGCTGCAGCCGCGCGATCAAGGCCTCCAGATCGGTGCGGGTGCCACCGGCGCGCACGATCACGCCCTCGCCGTCGTTAAAAACCTCGCCGCGCAGGCCGAGCTCGCTGGCCATGCGCCAAACGGTGGGCCGAAAGCCCACACCCTGCACGCGGCCGCGCACGCGAATCTCCAGCGCCATCGTCATGCCGCCGCGTCCCGCAATAACACCCGGTTATCGCCGGAATCGGCGATCACAAGCGTGCCGTGGCGGCGCAGCGCGAGCTGGCTATAGCCTTTCGCCGGATCGGCAAAACGCCTGCCGGCGAACAACAGCGTCATCGAGTTTTTCACCATGTTCCACACGCGAGCTCTCCCTCAGCCGATGATCGCGAGGATGATGAGACCGGCGAAGATGCCCGGAATCACGGCGAGCGGACCGTAGAACGCGCCGATGGCCGCGGCAAGCCGGTTGCCCAGCGATTCGCCGCCCACGGCGACGCCACCGGCCGTTGCGCGGCCAAACTGTGGCCACTCAACGCCGGGGGAGCAAAAGTTTTTTGGTTACTTTTTTTCAAAAAAGTAACTGCTTTCTTCCTCACGCTTCAGTCCGCGACGCGCACCTCGATCTCATCATACCTGTTGTACTTATAAACCAGCACCGAGACGATCCAGGTCACAGCGAAAATTCCAATTATAAGGTAGCCCAAACTGCCGAAATGGTTGTTCAGCGCCGCCACTGCGTTCCAAAAAACCCCGCCCAGACTGAACGCGCCCTGCACCAGCCCCAAAACCTCGACGCCGCCGATGATCAGCGCCACCAGCACCGAGACCGAGGTGACGATGATGTTGTAATAAAGTTTGCGCAGCGGCCTGGTGAAGGCCCAGCCATAGGCGCCCAGCATCAGCACGCCGTCGGCGGTGTCGATCAGCGCCATGCCGGCGGCGAACAAAGCCGGGAATACCATGATCGACCAGATCGGCAGACCTTTGGAGGCTTCGGCGGCGGAGATGCCGAGCAGGCCGACTTCGGTCGCGGTATCGAAGCCCAGGCCGAACAGCACGCCGATCGGGTACATCTGCCAGCTATGGTTAATCAGCCGGAACAAGTTCTTGAACAGCCGGCCGAAAAAGCCGCGGCGGCCGAGCAGCAGGTTCAGGTCCTCGTCCGCGTACTGGCCGCCGGCTTTGACGCGCCGGAAGGTTTTGTAGATGCCGGCCAGAACCAGAAGATTCAGCAGCGCGATGGCGAGCAGGAAGCCCGCGGAGATCAGCGTACCGGCGATGTTGCCGAAAATTTCGATGGCGCCGAAATGGCGTCTTAGCGCCAGCGTGGTCAGCGCCACGCCGGCGGAGAGCGCGAAGACGATGGTGGAATGCCCGAGCGAGAAATACAGCCCGACGCCGACCGGAAGCTGACCCGATTGCATGAGCTTGCGCGTCACATTGTCGATCGCGGCGATGTGGTCGGCATCGACGGCGTGGCGCAGCCCAAAACTATACGCCAGAAACGCCGTGCCGATCAGCACCGGATAGTGGTAAAACGCGCCGATCGCGAGACCCCAAAGCAGCACATTGCCGGCGCCGAGCAAACCGAAAATCGCGATGACCCTGCCGCGCAGATGATGTCCGCCGCTACCCATGCCGGTCGGTGCACAGTCCTGGGGACGCCATGTCATACGACTTTGCAATTCAGCGACGAACTAAGCAGGTTTACCGAAGATTTGAAAGGGTGGCCGCACGGGCTGCGGGCGAAGGCGGCAGAAGAAAGCAGCGCTTTTTTGAAAAAAAGCGCGCAAGAAACTTTTGATTTATTTGCACCGTGCTGGTGCAACCGACGGTCGCCCAGAAATGCGGGCGGGCGGCTTTTTTAGGCTTTGGCGGCGCCGCTTGGCCTATGGTAGCCCTGCGGCATGACCGGCATGCTCCACACCTACCAGTTCGGCGCCTTCAGGCTGAACGCGCGGACCGGCGAGCTGACTCGCGACGGCGTGCCGGTGCCGGTCGGCGGCCGCGCCCTGCGCGTGCTCGCCGCCCTGGTCGCCCGCCCCGGCGAACTGGTCACCAAGGACCAGCTGATGGCAGCCGCCTGGCCCGGCATGCTGGTCGGCGAGGCCAACATCCCGGTGCAGATCAACCTGCTGCGGCGCTGGCTGGACGACGGCCGCAAAACCCATGGCCAGATCGTCACCGTCCCCGGCCGCGGCTATCGCTTCGCCGGCGAGGTGCTCCACCCAGAAACCTCGGCCCCGGACGAGCGCCCCTGGCCGCCCGCGCTGCCGCCGCAGGCCGCGCGCCATGAGGACCTGATCGGCCGCGAGCACGAGCTGGCGCGCCTGCACGCCAGCCTGGCGCGTCACCGGCTGGTGACGCTCACCGGCACCGGCGGCATCGGCAAAACCCGCCTGGCGGCAGAATTCGCGGCGGAATTTCTGGCCGACCCCGCCAGCCGCCTGGTGTTTCTGCCGCTGGAGGATATTCGGCAGGGCGGCGAGCTGGCGGCGCGCCTGGCCACCGCCCTGGGTTTGCCGGCCAGCGCCGAGCCGGAAAAAACCCTGGTCGCGGCGCTGCGCCGGCGCGGCGATTTTCTGGTGCTGGATAATTGCGAGCACGTGCTGGCGGATGCGGCGGCACTGGCAACCATGATTCTGGCGCAAACGGATCGAACCAAAATTCTGGCGACCAGCCGCGAACCGCTTGGCCTGCCGGACGAGGTTTTGCTCCCCCTCGGCCCCCTCGAACTGCCGGAACGGGACTCTAAGAGTCCAGCCCTGCCGCTTGCGGACTACGCCGCCATAAAAACCTTCGCGGCGGCGGCGCGCGCCAGCGGCGCCAGGCTGGACATCACCACCGCCACCGCCGCGCCGATTGAAAAAATCTGCCGGCGGCTGGAGGGGATTCCGCTGGCGCTCAAACTCGCCGGCGCGCGGCTGGCGACCCATTCGCTGGCGGCGCTGGAGCACACCCTGGACGCGCAATGGCGGCTGCCGGCGGCGACGCACCAAAACCTGCCGGCGCGCCAACGCACGATGGAAGCCGCCATCGCCTGGAGTGTCGCGCTGCTGGAGCCGCCCGCTCAAACCTTTCTGCTACGCCTCGGCGCATTCGCCGGCAGCTTTTCAGTCCCCGCCGCGCAGGCGCTCGCCCCGGACGGCGTCACCTCCGAACAGGCCGCCGCGATGCTGGACTCCCTCATCACCAAATCGCTTGCCGTCGCGCTGCCGGCGCTGACCACGAGCCGCTTCCGCCTGCTGGAGCCGGTGCGCGATTTCACCCGCCGCCATATCGGCCAGCCCGAGGAAGTGCGCTGCCGGATGAAGTTGCTAAGATATTTCGGCACGCTCTACGAGCAATCGATCGCCGATTACCGGTTCATGAACACCGACGAATGGCTCGCGCGCTACGGCGACGACCAGGCGAATGTGGACGACCTTCTGGATTGGGCGCTGCTCGGCGCCGGTGCCGGGCGGCCCGGCGTGGCGGCGGCGGCGCTGCACCTGCACCAGGCCGTCTCGCAGCTGTTCACGGAGCAGTCGCGACTCTACCCCTATAATCGCTGGGCGAACGCAACCCTGGCGCTGATCAACGAAAGCACGCCGCCGCTGCAGAAGGCCCGGACGTTGCACGCGCTGGCCAGCGGCCAGACCATGAGTTCCGGACGCAACGAAGCATTCGCACGCGAGGCCGCGGGTATTTTTCGCCAGCTTGGGGACCGCGCAAGGCTGGGCCAGGCCCTGATGTCTCTGGCCCAGGCCATCATCAACCCGGCCGATGTCGTTGCGGCGGAGCAATACCTGGCCGAGGCGGAAACGTCTTTGCGCGCGGTGCATGACAAGCGGAATCTCGCGAGCTGCCTGGGGTTTCGCTCGGTCTGCCGCGAACAAGCCGGCGATCTGCCTGGTGCCGAGCGCCTGGCGGCCGAGTGCCTCGCTTTGGCGCGCGAAATCGGCTGCCGGCGCATCACGCTGGAAGCCGGCGCCTGGCAGGTCACCCTGGCCTACCGCGCCGGCCGGCACGCCGAGGCCATTCGCCTGGCGCGGGCGCGCATCGCCGAATGCCGCGCGCAACGGCAACTCGCCGTGGAATTCTACCTGATTCAGCAATTGATGAGTTTCTTACTGCAAACCGGCGAGCCGAAGTCAGCGGAGGCGCTGCTGCCGGAGGCGCTGGACAGCTACGCCGGCAGTATGCTGGAAATCTTCGCGCTCCACGTGGCCGCCTGCCTCGCGCGGCGCGGCGCGTGGGCGCACACGGCGCGGCTGGTCGGCTTCATCGATGCCTGGCGCCGCAATCAGGAGCGCAAAGTGCTCGACCGTGACGAAAAATGGTCCTTCGATACCCTGCAAAAACTTCT
>Ga0302319_10012536_pt1 | contig 15978 bp, 11 predicted proteins | sample Bog_T0_2_FD_203319 | JGI IMG/M metagenome (GOLD analysis project Ga0302319, IMG submission 203319) | Peat permafrost microbial communities from Stordalen Mire near Abisko, Sweden - Bog_T0_2 | ecosystem: Environmental > Terrestrial > Soil > Wetlands > Peat | place: Sweden: Abisko, Stordalen Mire...
TCCCGGACGCCCTCTTCCTGGCTGGCGGAGGGTGGCCGGGATCAAATTGGAATGGTGGCCGCCATCAAATCGGTAGGCTGGCCGCGATCAGATTGGAATACCTGGCCGCCTTGCGTTGGAATTCGCATGCCGACGATCCGCCGGAATTCGCGCGCTGGCTTGCAGCGCTTCGCGACCCGCATCTGCCGAACGATGAGCACGGTGACATCATGGCGGCGCTGCGCGACATTTTAAAGCCTGAATAGCGGAGACGCGCTCGCTATCGGTGTGAGCCTGACGGCGGCGCCCAAAAACTGGCGGATTTACGTCGAACGGTAAAAGCCATGCTTGGCAGAAAGAGCCATTTCGTCCATATTAACGCGATAGTAGCGCAATCTCTTGCCACGGGATTCGGTCATGAAAACCATGTCGGCGCGGGAGGCAAAGAATGCCTTCGGCCTGATGATCGATGCGGCGCGTGCGGAGCCAGTGCTGATCGAAAAGCATGGGCGGGGCGTCGTCATGGTTATCTCAGTGGAAGAATATGAGCGGTTGACTGCCCGCCGGGGCACCGCAGAAGAGACCGACGGGCTGTTTGCAAAAGCCCCAAACAAATGACGAACAAAATGTCCATCCCTGGCAGGACCGGTCCGTTTTCGGAACATGCTGATTGGCGTCCGACCGAACGTCTCAACGGGCGCCACGAATTCCATCGCGGCGCACGAGCGGGGACCCGGGGAAGATGAAAACCCCATGAAGCCCGTCATCGACTTCATAGTGGGAGCACCATTCATCATCCAGATGAAGCCCGTCATCGACTTCATAATGGAAGCACCATTCATCATCCAGGTGGTGGCTGGCATACTGGTGTTTCTTGCAGCCTTCTTCGTTTCCCGCTTCGTGCTTCCGGCCATCTTTATCTTGTTCCGATTGAGACGGGTAGTACGTCGCCTGCGGCGTCTGAAGAGAACGGAGGATAGAGATCCGACGGCGATCTTTGCGCGGGGCAAAACGCTCACCCATCTCTGGGCCGAATATCGGGATACACTCCATGAGCAGCGCGAGTTTGATCCGGCTGCGGGTGTATTCAAGCCGCCCGTGCTGCGTTCCACCGTTCCGGCTGCAATGATCTTCACGACCGAAGCGCTGGTGGATAGCCGCCTCGCGACGGAGTTTTTCAAACATTTGCCCGGGCTGTTCACCGGCGTCGGCATCATCGGCACTTTCTGGGGTCTGATTCAGGGGCTGCAAGCCTTCAAGGTTTCCGATGACGCCGGGGTTGTACGAACCAGTCTCGAAGGGCTGATGCACCACGTCTCTGACGCATTCCTGGTTTCGGCTACGGCAATCATTGCTGCTATGGTTGCGACCTTCGTCGAGAAGATGCTGGTCGCAGCGCTCTATCGACAAGCGGAAAGACTAACCTTCGAACTCGACAGCATGTTCGAGTCCGGCGCGGGCGAAGAGTATCTCGCACGTCTTGTAAAGGCGTCGGAAGATTCGGCCGACCAAAGCAAGTTGCTGAAGGACGCGTTGGTTACCGATCTCGATCGCATTCTTTCAAGCCTCACGGACCGGCAAATCCAGGCGCAGGCGCAAGGCAGCCAGGACCTGGCAAAGCAATTTATCCAAAGCCTTACAGTTGGTTTGCAGGGGCCGCTGGAACGGATCGCCGAAACATTCCAGCAGACATCGCAGGGCAATTCACAGGCGGTTACGGGATTGCTCACCGACGTACTCGCGGGCTTCAGTCAACGGTTAGAGGAACTGTTTGGCGGCCAGATTACCGGCATCAACCAACTGCAACAGCAGACGATCCAGGCCCTGCAAGCCGCGGTGACCAAGCTGGATCAGATGGCCTCTACCGTTGAAGCGGCCGGGACCAAAACCTCTGAAACCATGGGGCAAAAGCTTGCCGACGCGATCGGCGGAATGGAAGCGCGTCAGAACATCATGAATGAGCGCATGACGGAGTTCGTGGAGCAGATCAGGAGTTTGGTTCGGGACTCTCAAAGTGAAACAAACCAAAAGCTTCAAACGACGCTCGCCGAGATTGGCGAGGCAGTCCGGGCACAAATTTCCGCGCTTAAGGATCAGGGCGACCAGGCCTCGGCATCACACTCCGAGCGGGAGGGGCGAGTTGCCGCGCAAACGCAGGAAATGCTGCGACAACTCGGGTCGCAGGTCGATGCGGCCATCGGTTCGCTACAGGCTCAATCCGAACAAACGACAACGGCTCAGATTGAGCGTGAGCAACGTATGGCGGCGCAAGCCGATGACACTGTCGCGAAGCTGGGGTCACTCACCGAAAACCTCATGGCTGATGTCCGCGCTATCATCGGCGAAGTGCGCGGCACGGTCGATGCGATGCGGAGTGTCACGTCGGATGTCGTGTCCCGGATGAACAGCGGTGCCGAGACCATGTTTCTGGCCGCGGACGAGTTCAGCAAGGCCGGGCAAGGGGTCTCCGGGGTCCTTCAGCAGGTTACCGGCATCTCCAACAAGCTTGCCGACGCATCGAGTTCCGTATCGGCGTCATCAACGATGTTGCAAGGCGTGGTCGCCGACTACGCCACGACGCGCGAAACCTTGGCCGCGATGTTGGCAGACCTGCGCAGTACGGTCGAGAACGCCAAGCGTGAAGCCAATCTCACCTCTGATATCCTTACCCGGATCGAGTCCGCCTCGCAGAAGCTCGGTCAGGCCCAAAAGGACGCAGAGGATTATCTGGCCGGAATCAGCGAAGTCCTCACGAGTGCGCACGCTGAGTTCGCGACCGGACTGCGGAACACGCTCGGGGAGGGCTACCGGGAATTCTACGAGCGCCTCTCGAATGCTACCGGCCTGTTACGGCAGGCCATCGAAGAATTGGCGTCCACCGTGGAACCGACGATGCGGAGGGCCTAATTGATGCTTCGCAACCAAATCGTCGTCAAGCGCGGATCGAAGGGCGAGGCCGAAAAGCCATTCTGGATTTCATATGCGGATCTAATGACGGCCCTGATGGTGCTGTTCCTGGTCGCGATGTCGGTGGCTATGCTTGCGGTCACGAACTCCATCAAGCAAATCGAACAGAAAAATGACGAATTGCAGCACACGGCGGATGCCTTGCGTGTGCTCCAAAAGACCCCGATCGAACTTGAAATTGAACGGCAAAAAGCAGAACGCGACCGGGATATTGATAAACTTCTTGATGAGGTCGCAGGCGCTGCGGGCCGGTATCAGGGTATTAAAGTCGATAAGGGACAGAATATCATCGACTTTGGCGACCGCGCCCATTTCGACAAAGGGAAGCATACGCTTACCTCCGAGCAGGCCCGTCTACTCCGGGCCTTCGTGCCCGAGGTTTTGGCGATCGCCCGCGATGATTTGGGGCGCAAATGGCTGAAGCAAGTGGTCGTCGAGGGATTTGCAAGTCCCGAAGGCGACTATCTCTATAACCTGAATCTGAGTTTGCAGCGGAGCCAGCGGGTTCTTTGCGTCTTGCTGGCGTCGCCATTTCCGGACGAACACGCGATGAGTCAGGGCGAGCTGGAGCAGATCCGGGACCTCTTCCTCGTGGGCGGCTATTCGTTCAACTCAGCCAAATTTAACGCCATTACCGCTTCCTATGATGAAAGTCGCCGCGTCGAACTGCGGCTCGAATTCCTAGGCATCGGCGAGTCCCGTCCATCAACCGGAGCCGCCCCACGCGGCAGCTTCGGGCAATGTGCATTGGGGGGATGATGTCCGGCCTGTCTCGTCTCCGCGTGGCACTTCAGGAGGCGGCTTCCGGGTCGTTGCACGGCCTCACATTCGATACAAACCCGCTGGATCGTGAGACCGCCAAATTGCGCGACTGGCTCGGTGATCGCGGGTCGGCCAAGCCACCACAAGATGTGATCGTCGCGGCCCTTCGGGCCTTCTTTCAAGTACAAGAACTGCAAAGTTACCGTCAGGCACTTCTTGTCTGCTTCGGTTGCCTCGATCCGGTTCTACCGGCCGAAGCCAGGTTGATCGAGGACCGTGACCGGTTTCCCAAACTATTGGGCGGTGTCGAAGCTTACCTGCCGAACCCGCGTGCATTCCGGCGATGCTATCGCGGGCTGCTTCATGCTTATTTCGGTTATGACTCTGAGACAGCGCGATTTGCTGGCAAGGACAACTGGGGCCGGCTCCGGACCTATCTTCGCGACAGGGCGGCGAATACCGTTGCGTCAGGACTGCAGCCGGCCTGGGTCGATGGGCTTCAGGCCAACCTGCGATTGCTGGGCGATGATCCCGGCGGGTTCTACGGGAAAGCCTTGCTCACCGGCCAGTCCGAGGAATTCGAGCGGGCGCGCGCGGCGCTCGATATCCATGAGAGTTCCTGGCTCATCTGGCAACTGATCCTGGGACAGATTGAGGGCGCCACCCACGAAGATGACGCCACTTTCCAGCGACACCTTCCGGGTTTGCTCGATCTGCTCGCCAAACACCCGCTCGCCGCCAATGCCGGGATCGCCAAGCTTCTCACCCGCTATCGCGCATGCAGGACCGTCACGATTCACCCTGGCTTGCGGGATTTCACTGTGGCGCAATGGGGAAATCCGTGGCTATCGCTGAACCGGGCGAAGTGGAGCCTGGTCGGCGACGACGCACGCGCGATGGTCGCCGATTGGCTCAAGCTGGAATTGATCCAGCGATTCTTCAGCCTGCTGGCGGCCGACGGCACCAATGACACGCGCAGGCTCAAGTTCTGGGAGCGATATCACGACAGTATAGACGACATGTATTTTGCGCTCGGCGGCACCGCGCGCTGGCACCGGGGAACGGACTTTCAGGATATCCGGAAAAAGATGGCCGGTCGGCTCCTGAATTTACACAGCGCCGGACCGCCGAATAACAACGCCTTTATTATGTGCATTGGCAATTTCGTCGTCGTCGAATTCGGTATCAAAGGCAATGCCTGCTTTATATTTGCGCGCGATCGTCTTCCATTTTTGTTGGAAGGAGAAATCGCCGGAAACGGTACAGCACTCAAGCATGAAAGTTCTGTCGAGCGGCTCCTGCACACTGACAGGATTTCCGAGACATGGGAACGTAGGTTCCAGGGGACGCTTGCCGGCCTGATGCGCGTGCAGCCGGGGCGTCAGCCGATCCGAAGCGTGAGTCCGGCCCAGGTGTCGCCGACACCGCCTGCCCAACTCATTGACGCCGCCCCGACTCTCTTCGCTGCACAATCTCCAGGAGCAACCGCACGAGCGCCGGCTCCGGGCGTGTCGCCGCGGCCTGACCTGGTCCCAGCGACGCGCGGGCCGCCCTTTTCTGAGCGGGAGCTTTCCCGGCTTTGCGATCCCCGACGGTTGCGGATCGAGGATTTTCGCGACCGGAACGGCAATTTGTGGGTGTTGACCGACGATACCGATGGGTATGTCAGCAGCCAGCTTCGGGCCTGGGGTTTCGCCTATAGAAGCGGTAGGGGCTGGTGGTGGAAATAGGTGTCTCCATGCTGAACTGGTTCAGGGGCAAAGCTACGCCATCTTCCGCAGGCACTGGAATGTCGCGTGCGTTTTGCGCTGACGGACTGGTTCTCGCCCACAGCGAGACAGATCTTCCGGCCAATTCATTGGACCCCAGATGGGTCGAATCGGTGGGGTTAGAGGGCCTGTTGGCGCAATTTGATGATGAAGGGTTGGTGGTTGCGCAGGGCGCGGCGACGCTGATTCCGTGGGATAACGTGTTCCAAATCCTTGAAAACCCGGATTATAGCGGATGCCGGGAATTGCTCGTTCTCCCGGAAGACACAGGGCTCGTCCCCGCGCTTGAGAGCTATCACACCCTGACGGATACGGATTTTGTGATTGCGGTCGCCAATTGGCATGACCCGGCGGGTGCGCGAATGCGCAACGTTCAGGTGTGCGGTGCAATTGCGAAGGCCGAAACGGGATTGGGGCTGTTGTCCCGTCAAGTCTGGGAGACGCTGTCACACATTTCCAGGTTCCAGCAGCGGCCGGATGCTGAGCGCGATGATGTGAGCCAGCGGCGACATTGGGGACAGATCAGACGTCTGGCGATTTCGGCCGGTGCGCGGCTTGATGGCTTTTTGTTTCGCAGTGTTGTCCTCACACCGGAAAAGCTCGATATCGGGCTCCGCAGCAACGAGGCCGGCGGAACAAGAGTCGTCGAGATCATACCGAGTTTTCAGGGTGCGCCGCCAAACTGGCTAGACGTGTTTGACGCACGGGGGTCAGTGCCAGACCTGTATAATATTCCGTCTCCGGACGGCATCGTTCAGGTTTTGCTTTCTCCGCATGTCAAGACGGTCCTGGAAAATATCAAGCGTCTACACGGCAGGCGCGTCGCCGGCGCCAGGGCGGAGGCCTTCCTTATTAACCCCTATGCCGCACTTGGCGAGGCGGCCTCAGAGACAATAGAAGAAGAGCAATTTCTGAATGCGCGAGCAGAAGCGGGACTGCTATTCGAACGGTTCGTGGCCCATATCGAGGGGGATGCGCTCGGCTATCCAATCGTGATTGCCCTGCAAATTGAAACCTCGAAGGCGGTCAGCGAGATTGAAAGCGAAATCCGTCCGTTTGCCGATGACAATGAACTTGAACATTTCATTGCGCAAATCGACTCCGCTCTCGCGGCGGGCCGCCAGTTGTGCGGCTGGCAGGGATATGATTTTGAGTTGGTGGGGGAGACTGCGCGCGAACTCGACCTGTTGAGACAGGCGCTGAAAGCGCATCGCGAGCCACGCATCCTCGTAAGCTACGCGACAATCTATGACCTCAGTCTGTACTCGTCGCGCATCGAGCAAATAGGTGCAGAGAAGGCTTTTTACTCACCGTTCATTGCCAAGAAAAACGAAGATGACGGCTGGTTCCCGGACAACATCGTTCCGGTGATTTCGTGGATTCCAGAGGGAGAGACTGAACCGGTTGCTGTGCCGGTAACCCCGGAAGCGAAAGAACAGCTTCAAGCCAAGATCAAGGAAGCCAGGGAAGCCGGCCACACCTCGTTTACCCTCAAAGGCTTCGACAAGCCGGTGCCGGTCGGGGAAGCCGAGTTCATTCTCCAGACCTTCAGCGATGTGCATGACGATGTTCGGAAGGGAACATTTGATCCGGGCAAACCCCGGAACGACCCGACGCCGCGGTCGAGCAAGCATCTGGTTATCAAAGCGAATATCCAGAGCATCGATTACGAGGAAGCACGTCGCGACATTCTGCTGAACCGCCCGGAGGCGCCAAGCCTGCCAACCGGGTTGCTGCCGAACGTGGTGCTGAAGGATCACCAGCTATCCGGCGTCGCCTGGCTTCAGCACTTGTTCGGCAACGCACCCCACCACTGCCGGGGTGCGGTTCTCGCCGATGACATGGGTCTGGGGAAGACACTGCAACTGCTGACGCTCATTGCCGGAGCGTTTGAGACGACGCCCTCGCTCCCGCCGGCCCTGATCGTTGCCCCGGTTTCCCTGCTGGAAAACTGGGAAGAAGAAGCCGCCAAATTCCTCGCACCCGACACGCTGTCGTTGCTCACCGCTTATGGCGATTCGCTGACGGCGCTGCGCGTGTCACGCGACAGCATCGACGCCCAGCTCCGATCCGAAGGTATGGTCAAGTTCCTGAAGCCAGGCTGGCGGGGACGAGCAAAGGTCGTGCTGACTACCTACGAGACACTCCGTGACCTCGAATTCTCCTTCGCTGCGGAGAAATGGTCGATCATGATCTGCGACGAAGCGCAGCGGATCAAAAATCCCAACGCGATGGTCACGCGCGCAGCCAAAAAGCAGAATGTGATTTTCCGGGTTGCCTGTACGGGGACGCCCGTCGAGAACACGCTGGCGGACCTCTGGTGTCTTTTTGATTATGTCCAGCCCGGCCTGCTTGGTGCGCTCAATGATTTCGGCCGCCGCTATCGCCGACCGATCGAGGCGGAGACCGAGGAAGAGCAAGCACGCGTGAAGGAACTGCGCGAGCGGATTTCGCCGCAAATTCTGCGGCGGACAAAGGCCGAAGTCGCCAAAGATCTCCCACCGAAAACAGACGTGCCGAGCAAGGTGCCCCTATCGGCCCAGCAGCGCTCGCTCTATGCCCATGCCGTCAACGCCTTCAAGAGCCGCCATGAGCCAGATGTTGTCTCCCCATTCAAAAGCCATCTGGGTCTGCTGCACTACCTCCGCTTGATCTGTACTGATCCGAGGCGGATCGGCTTGAGCGTCTTCCGGCCTGAACCGCTGGCCGATTACCGGACCCGCGCGCCGAAGCTCGCCTGGCTACTCGTGACGCTTCAGGAAATTCGGACGAATGATGAGAAGGTCATTATCTTTTGCGAATTCCGGGAAATTCAGCGGATGCTGCGCCACTACATAGAAGAGGTGTTCGGATTCGCGCCCGACATCATCAACGGTGACACGTCGGCGGCGGCAAAGCATGTCGCCAGCCGTCAGAAGCGGATCAAGGCATTCCAGGCGAAGCCAGGATTTGGCGTCATCATTCTTTCTCCGGTCGCCGTCGGCTTCGGCGTCAACATCCAGGCGGCGAACCACGTTATTCATTACACTCGAACCTGGAATCCGGCCAAGGAGGACCAGGCAACCGACAGGGCCTATCGGATCGGCCAAACCAAAGAGGTAAATGTCTATTGTCCGGTCGTCTTCGCAGATGATTTTACCACTTTTGACGTTAAGCTCGACCAGCTGTTGACATCCAAGCGGGCGTTGGCTGGGGATATGCTGAACGGAACCGGCGATGTCGGACCGGGAGAATTCGCAATCGAAGATGTCGTTCCTGATTCAGGCGACGGGGCATTTTCCGCGGCCATCACGCTGAACGACGCGCTTCGAATGGAATGGGGCTATTTTGAGTGCCTCATTGCCGCGATGTGGCAGAAGCAAAGTTACAAGACGGTGTACCGGACACCGCAACACGATGACGGTGTCGATGTAGTCGCCATCAACGGCTCGGCGGGCGTCTTGATTCAGTGCAAGACCTGTAGCTTAGATGAAGCCGCCCTGAGTTGGGACGCTGTCAAAGAGGTCGTAGCTGGAGAAGCCGCGTACCGGATGCGGCATCCCGGCGTCTCTTTCAAGAAAGTGTGCATTACGAATCAGTTCTTTAATAATACGGCTATGACGCATGCCGGGTTGAATAATGTTGAGCTATTGAATCAGACCCATTTGGCCGAGTTTCTCCAACGGTTTCCGGTTACAATGCTCGATGTCGAGAAGCTACTTTTTGCAGAATGGGAAGGTATTGCTTGAGGGCAATATCCGGAAGCCTTTGCTCCTGGTCTTTGCCGCAGCCATAACCTTGAGAGGGTGCAATGGTAGGGTTCGCCTTTCGGGAAACAGAAGAGGCCGCAGCGGAGGTCACAAGGCTGTTTGATTTCGTCTGGCCGACCGCCGTTGCGCTGTGGAATTTACGATGGCAAGTCGACGGTTTCTTGAGCGCCGTTCCTGGCGCGTCCTACGAAGACGTTGCCTCAAGATTTGTGCTCGGTAGCGACATAGCCGGCGCCGACATCCGCGCGATGCGAGATCGGATTACATGGGATCAGCAAAAGGAGCGGTTCGCTGAGTTCATCCTCACCAACGCATTCGCGATATATGAGAGTTGGGCGGGTCGCATTCTCACTTTGTCGAATGTCTCTGGGATGCGCGATTCCGATCTGTATACGGTCGGCAACGGCACCTCAAAGGGGCTCGCTGCCTTCATATCCCGTGTCACGACGCAACCCTCATCGATGATGCAACTCGCGTTCCAACCCAGCTTCATGAAACACAGGAAGGTCCATGTAAACGAGCAGGAAAACCTACTGAGGTGCTACAAGTACTTTAAGGAAATTCGGAATTGCCCGATACACCGTGGGAGCATCGCGGACCAGAGAGCGATTGATGCGCTCAACGACTTCCTTCCGGTGTCATCTGCCGCCTCATTGAAATCGAAGGAGCGGGTAGAATGTCTCCCCTTGGCATTGGGCGATCGCGTCAAACTAAGCTTACGCGGAGCCGTCGGCCTCTGTGACATCGTCTTGAAGATGCTTGCCACAGTCGATGCCCAGTTATCTAGCTCTGAAACTGCCGAGAAAGCTGTCCTGCAGCGCCTTCGAGCTGCGACACCCATTCAGCGCGTGCTCGGTTCAAAGGCATCCTCCGTTGAGAACAAAATAAAAAAGATTTGCAGAGTTGCAAATCTTCCGCCGCCGAGCGATGTCGAGGCCGTGAAGCGCTTTCTCCTCCAACACCGCCTTGTCAGCCTCTAGCTCAAAGGCAAGCGGCACTTCATCCTGCGGATGCAATCGGATCACCATATCAATAGGCCACCTTGAAAGTCGGGCTGTCCTCCGGCCGCGTTCTCCGGTGATCGTAGATGCGTGTGGTGGCGATGTTGGCGTGGCCGAGCCATTCCTGCACCTTGGCGATATCGGCTTGGTGGTCGAGCGCGTTCGTCGCCGCGGTCGCGCGCAGCGCGTGCGCGCCGATCTCGAATCCGAGCAACGCCGAATAGGTCCGCACCAGCTTATAGATGCCGTCTCCGGTGATCGCCCGCGCCGGCTGGCCGGTGCGGTTGTTGCTGACAGAGCGGAACAGCGCGCCGTTCTCGTCAGCGCCGTGTCCGACGGCGGCAAGGTAATCATGGATGAGGGCGTTGGTGCCGGGATGCAGCGGCAGATACCGCGTCTTGCCGCCTTTGCCGGACACACGAAGATGCGGCACGCCTTTCCGCGCGTGCTGGAAATCCTTGACCTTGGTGTGCCTCCCGCAGTGCTGCGATTTTATACGGTAAGGAGCCGCTTTCGGGGCCGATTTTGGCCTGAATCGGGGCTTCGTTGCGGCGTTATTCGATTTATGGCGTGTTATCATGGCGTGCAATGTGGAATGCGCGCCATGTTCAATACCGAAGCACCATATTGCACGCCATAAACGGGGCCTCTATCCTGGGGGTCAACGTGGCGTGCAATACAATCAGGCTCCGCGATGGATTCCCCACCAACCTGGCTACAGACCTTTCTCGATCGCCTGGCGGCCGACGACCTGGCGGCGGCAACCCGGCGCGGCTACCGCTACGATCTGCTGCACTTCATCGCTTGGTACACCGGCCTGTACGACACGACGCCGGAACTCACCCGATTGACCGAGCATGACCTGATCACCTGGCGGCAGCACATGATGACGCAAAGCGGGCTCAAGGCGGCGTCCATCAACCGCCGGCTGGAGGCGGTGCGCCGGTTGCTGCGCTGGGCCGAAGCCAACGGCACCGTGGCGCGCAACGTCGCCATCCACGTGAAGTCGGTTCGTATCGTCCGCGAGCCTCGGCCACTTGGTCTCACGGCCGCACAGGTGCACGGCCTGCTGCGTGCCGCTGGCGAGAGTTCGCACGGGCTCGCCCGGCGCAATTACGCCCTGGTCCAGCTCATGCTTCAGACCGGCCTGCGGGTCGGCGAGGTGGCGGCGTTGCGGCGACGTGACGTTGTGCTTCGCGAACGCGCCGGCACGGTCCGGGTACGGAACGGCAAGGGCCTCAAGGAACGTGAGGTGCCGTTGAACGCCACGGCCCGCCGCGCCTTGCGTCAACTGCTCGAACAGGAGCCTGCGGCGCAGTCCGAGGCCGCGGTGTTCCGGTCGGGTCACAGCCCGGTCATGCCGGTGCGCTCGATTCAGAATGTCGTCGCCGCCTTGGTCCGGCGGGCCGGCCTGACCGGCTCCGACATCACCGCCCACAGTCTGCGCCATACCTTCGCGCTCGCCTGGCTGCGCCAGCATCCAAGCCAGTTGGTCGAGCTGTCGCAACTGCTGGGCCACGAAAGTCTCGACACCACCGCTGTCTACACCCGCGCCTCGGCCGCCGATCTGGCGCGCGGTGTCGAACAGACGCCGTTCAATCTCGACGGCTGATATGCTCGACACGGCGCGAGACGAGGTCGATCTCGATGCGCTGCTACGCGACTGGTCACTCACCAAGGACGACCTCCGCGAGATCCAACGCGCCCGCGGCCAGGGTCGGCTGTGGACCGCGCTGCACGTGTGCAGTCTGCGCCGGACCGGGCGCTTCACCGACGGCCCCGAACGCATCCCGCATGAGGCCATCGTCCATCTCGCCCGCCAGGTCGGCATCCACCCGCCGGCGCGGCTGGCGATTTTGCCTCGACAGGCGACCGACAGCGCCATTCGTAATCGTGTGCGCGAGTACCTCGGCTTCGTGGCGTTCTCAGCGGACGCCGAAGTTCACCTGACGGCCAGCCTCGCCGAGCTTGCTCTCGACGGGCTCGGGTCGGCCGAGTTGGTCGAACGCGCAGAGGCCTTCCTGCTGGCGGCGCGCGTTGTGCTTCCCGCCCGCGCCGCGCTCGAACGTCTGATGGCGTCACTCAATCGTCAGGCCCTCGACGCGCTGTTCACTCGCATCGCCGGGCGGTTCTCCGCATCCACCCGCGCCGCTTTCGACCGCCTGGTCGGTAACACGGATGATGACGACGCGGAGGTTGATGGCAAGGCAACCGTCGGCCGTTACCGGACGCCGCCGGCCAGCTCGATGGGACGCTTCACGCGCACCGCGGGCGAGCGGCTGGAGGAGATCAACGCGCTGCTCCGGGGTCTGCCCGACCTCGGCGACATTCCGCATCGGGTGCTGCGACAGCTCGCCGAACTGTGCCGGCACTATGACGGTCATGCCCTGCGCCGCTTTCCGGCGGCCAAACGCTACAGCCTGCTCGCCTGCTTCCTGCTCGATCGCCGGCAGGGATTGCTGGATGACATGGTCCAGGCGCACGACAACCACATGACCGGGCTGATGCGCCGCGCCCGCCATGCGGCCGAAGCCGACGCCCGGCAGTTGCGGCAGGCGGCGGAAGTGGGGCTGGTCACGCTGATCGACACCGGTGAGGCCGTGTTCACCGGTGATCGCGAGGAATCCGTGGCTGGGTTGCGCGAGCGGATCGGCGCCAATCGTCTCGAAGGCGCGCTGATGGCATGCCGTGCCGTCGCCGCCAATGACGCGCGCGGTGTGGTCGACGCGGTGATCGCCCGTTATCCCGATCTGCGCAAATCGCTGCCGGCCTTCTGGTCGCTGCCCTTCGCATCCGACACCGGGCGGGGCGACCTGCTGGTTGCACTCGACGCGATCCGCCGCCTCGACCAAGGAGCCATCAAGACCCTGCCGGACGACGTTCCAACGGATTTTGTCCCCGCGGGCTGGCGGAAAGCGCTGCGCGACGACCATGGCCAGCTCCGGCGATCGCTCTGGGAAACCGCGCTGGCGGTGGCCGTCCGCGATGCACTGCGTTCCGGCGACCTCTACCTTCCCCACAGCCGTCAGCACGCCGGGTTCTGGTCGCTGGTATTGGACGAACGCCTGTGGGCGAGTTCCCGCGTGGCCTGCTATGCCGATCTCGGCCTGTCCGAGCGGCCGGCGGAACATCTTGCCCAGTTGGCTCGCGAGATCGGCGGTGCCGCGACGGCCTTCGCCGACGGGCTGGCGACCAACAGCTTTGCCCGCATCGATCAGGGCCAACTGAGTCTGCGCCGCGCCGATGCGCTTGTCGTCACCACCGAGCTGCGGTCCCTGCGTCGGCTGATCGAGAGCCGTATGTCCAGAATCCGGCTTGAAGATGTCCTGCTGGAAATCGACCGGCGCTGTAGCTTCACCCGTGCCTTCCGGCCGCTCGCCGGCTACGAACCACGCGACACGGATACCTACCGCGCGCTGCTCGCCACCTTGATCGCCCACGGCACCAATCTCGGGCTGACCGCCATGGGCAGCAGCGTCGAGAGGCTGACGGCGGCCGACCTCCAGCATGCTTCCCGCTGGCTGGTGCGTGAGGCGACATTGAAGGCCGCCAATGCCCAGATCATCGAATATCAGCATCGTCTGTCGTTTGCCGCGATCTGGGGCGATGGACGGCTGTCATCGTCCGATGGCCAGCGCTTCGCCGCGCCGCCCGGCACCCTGATCGGCGCCTATCATCCGCGGCACTTCGGCTATTACGACCGGGCCGTGAGCGTCTACAGCCACCTCAGCGATCGGCTTGGTGTCTACGGCACCCAGGTCATTTCCTGCGCGCCGCGGGAAGCCACTTATGTATTGACCAGCATTCTCGACAACGACACCAGCATCGACCCCGAGATGCACACCACCGATACGCATGGCTTTACCGAAGCCTTGTGGGGTCTGTGCCATCTGCTGGGCATCGATTTCATGTCGCGTCTCAAGGATCTGGCCGATCAGCGACTTTGGCGTATCAGCAACAGCCAGATCCCCGACTCGCTTGCCGGCTTGTTCGCCGGCAACGCCGATGCGGTGGCGATCACCGAGCAATGGGACCAACTCGTCCGCATCGCGGCTTCGCTGAAGGCGCGCACCGCGCCCGCCCATGTCGTGCTGCAGCGGCTGACCTCCAGCGGACCCTCCGATCGCGTCGCCAAGGCACTCACCGCACTCGGCCGGCTGGTGAAGACCCGCAATATCCTGCGCCACCTGCACGACGAGCCACTTCGTCTGCGCATCCAGACTCAGCTCAACCGCGGCGAGGCCCGCCATGGTTTGGCCAGATGGCTGTTCTTCGCTGATCAGGGCGAATTCCGAACCTCCGACTTCGAGATGATCATGAACAAGGCCAGTTGTCTCAGCCTGCTCTCCAACGCCGTCGTGCTATGGAACACCTTGCAGATTGAGCGCATCGTCACCGAATTACGCGCCAGCGGCACGACAATCCGCGATGAAGATCTCGTCCATGTCTGGCCACTACAGCGCCGCCACATCACCCCGAATGGCGTCTACTTCGCCAACCGCACCATGCCCGCCTTCGTTCTGCCGGACCCCGTCGAAGCCTGACCAGGCAAGGCATAACCAAGGGGTCGACCTGGCGTGCAATACGCTACCGTATAAAATCGCAGCGCTGCGGGAGGCACACCGATTTGCAAGGCACACCAGACCTGGGTGTGAATGCCGGGGCGGCTGGAGGCGAGAGTCAGTTCCGGTCCGGACAACAGCGACAGATAGTTCAGTCGCTGCCGGTCGTCGAAGTCGGGCAGCCCGTACAGGGCGAATTGCTCGGCGTCCGACAGGACGGTCAAGAGCTTGTTCTTCATCGCTATCGCCGTATCGTGCGCAGCCCCAGAGAACTTTCCCTATAATCCATGCTTTAGGGAAAGTAAGCTGCCGCGACGTGAGGCGCGGCCTACCTTTCAGGGCCACGACGGAGCCTGTGCCAAACATCGTTTTAGGGAAAGTTGTTCGCCATGAACCCGCCCCCGAAGGTCCCCAACGCCGATCGGCGCAGCCGGGAACACCTGACGCCGGCGGAAATCGACAGGCTGATCGCCGCCGCACGACGCCTCGGCCGCCACGGTGATCGGGACGCCGCCATGATCCTGCTTGCCTACCGGCACGGACTTCGGGTTTCAGAGATGGTCGGCCTGCGGCGCGAGCAGGTGGATCTGCAACAGGGGCTTCTCCATGTGCGCCGACGCAAGAGCGGGCTGGCAAGTACCCATCCTCTGCGTGGGCCAGAACTACGCGCTCTCCGCAAAGTGCTGCGCGACTACCCGGAAACAGCCTACGTCTTTGTCTCCGAGCGCCGGGCGCCGATGACCGCCGCGACCTTCCGCAAACTCCTCGCCCGCGCCGGCGACGTGGCCAGAGTGGGCATGCCAATCCATCCCCACATGCTCCGCCATTCGACCGGCTTCAAACTCGCCAACGATGGCCAGGACACCCGTGCCATCCAGCACTACCTTGGACACAAGAACATCCAGTACACCACCCTCTATACACAACTCGCTCCAGATCGCTTCAATGACTTCTGGAAGGATTGAAACGGTCACGGCTGAACTGCAAGGCGTGGACGGAATTTTCTGGGGTTTGGGCTTACACCCCCCTGAAGCTCGAACTTTGCAGCACCACGGTCCCGTTCAGATCGATCTGGAAACTCGCACCGGTGCCGGCCGTGGACCCCTGGATAATCGTTTCCCCACCTTGGGTGAAAGACCGCAGCTCCCCCGCCGCGCCGGAAAACGCATTGGTGCCGATGAAGGTGAAG
>Ga0302319_10012537_pt1 | contig 15977 bp, 15 predicted proteins | sample Bog_T0_2_FD_203319 | JGI IMG/M metagenome (GOLD analysis project Ga0302319, IMG submission 203319) | Peat permafrost microbial communities from Stordalen Mire near Abisko, Sweden - Bog_T0_2 | ecosystem: Environmental > Terrestrial > Soil > Wetlands > Peat | place: Sweden: Abisko, Stordalen Mire...
AGAAGGCGGTAAGGGTTATCGTTTTGGTTTCCCGAACAACCAGTTTTATTTTAAAACCCAGGCCGAAATGGGCAAGCTGTTTGAAGACCTGCCCGAATCACTGGACAATACCAATGAAATTGTTGACAAGGTTGAGGTATTGAAGCTGAAACGCGATATTTTACTGCCCAACTTTGTTATCCCGCCTGAATTTAATATTCATAACACCCCTGATGCCGATACGCTTAACCAATGGGAGTATTTAAAACACTTAACTTTTATAGGGGCTAAAGAACGTTATAAAGACATATCGCCCGAAGTTGAGGAACGTATAAATTTCGAATTGTTCACAGTAAAGACCATGGGGTTTGCCGGGTACTTTTTAATCGTCGCCGATTTTATAAAGGCAGGCCGGGATATGGGCGTGTTTATTGGGCCTGGCCGTGGGTCTGCCGCCGGGTCGGTGGTGGCGTATTGCATTGGCATCACCAATATCGACCCTATTAAATATAACCTGCTGTTCGAAAGGTTCCTTAACCCCGACCGTAAATCCCTGCCCGATATTGATACTGATTTTGATGACGCCGGCCGCCAAAAGGTAATTGATTATGTGGTTGATAAATATGGTAAAAACCAGGTAGCCCAAATTATTACCTACGGCTCCATGGCGGCGCGCACCAGTATACAGGATGTTGGGCGCGTACTTGATATGCCTTTATCGGAAATGAATGCCATAAAAAAACTGGTTCCCGATACGCTGGGGATCACGTTAAAGGATGCCATTGAACAGGTTCCCGAATTGAAGGAAATATTGAAAGGGAACGATCTTAAGGCACAAGTTTTACGCGAAGCTGAAAAGCTGGAAGGCTCGGTGCGTAACACAGGCGTTCATGCCGCCGGAATAATTATTGCCCCTTATGATTTAACGGATATTGTCCCGGTTGCTATTGCTAAGGATTCCGACTTGCTCGTAACCCAGTACGACGGCAGGGTTATTGAGGATGCGGGCGTTATAAAAATGGACTTCCTCGGGCTGAAAACTTTAACAATTCTCAAGGATGCTTTAAGGCTTATTAAACAAAACCATGATGTGACGATTGATATTGATAGTATCCCGCTTGACGATAAAAAAACTTTTGAGCTTTATCAGCGTGGTGACACCAACGGTACGTTCCAGTTTGAAAGTGACGGGATGCAAACCTACCTGCGTGACCTGCGGCCCGATAAGTTTGAAGACCTTATAGCCATGAACGCCCTTTACAGGCCGGGCCCAATGGAGTACATCCCCTTATTTATCCGCCGTAAACAAGGTATTGAACCTATCGCTTTTGACCTTGCAGATATGGAAGAACACCTGGCCGAAACCTACGGTGTTACCGTGTACCAGGAACAGGTGATGCTTTTATCGCAAAAGCTGGCCGGTTTCAGCAAAGGCGATGCCGATGTGCTGCGTAAGGCTATGGGTAAAAAGCAGATTGAAGTACTGAACAAGATGGAAGCCCAGTTTATGGATGGCGCAGCTGCTAAAGGCCATCCAAAAGATAAACTCACCAAAATATGGAACGACTGGAAAGCATTTGCACAATACGCCTTTAATAAATCGCACTCTACCTGTTATGCTTTTGTGGCCTATCAAACCGCTTATTTAAAGGCTAATTACCCATCGGAATATATGGCGGCGGTTTTAAATAACCAGAACAACATGGAAAAGATCACCTTTTTTATGGATGAATGCCGCCGCATGGGCGTAAAAGTGCTCGGGCCGGATATTAACGAGTCGGATATGGCGTTCGCCGTAAATAAGCGTGGGCAAATCCGTTTTGGGCTTACCGGCGTTAAAGGTGTGGGCGACAAGGCGGTTGAAAGTATAATTGAAGAACGTAACGAACGCGGGCCCTACCAGTCGGTATATGATTTTGCCCGGCGCTCCAATACCAGGAGCGTTAACCGGAAATCCTACGAAAACCTGGTTTATGGCGGCGGGTTTGATGAATTTGGATTAAACCGGGCGCAGTTTTTCGCCAAAACCGAAAATGGCACCCTTACGGGCATCGAGCGCCTGACAAAATATGCCAATGATTACCAGAATACCCAAAGCAGCTCACAATCATCCTTATTTGGCGGGACGGTAGCCTCCTATATCCCCGAACCGGTTATGCCGGAAGCTGAAGAGTGGCCGTTGATAGAAAAATTAAAGCACGAAAAGGAAGTGATCGGCATTTATTTGACCGGCCACCCGCTCGATAATTACAAGGTAGAGATGGAGCGGTTTTGCAATACCACCATCAGCGAGCTAAAAATGATGCAGAAGGCCCGTACAGGCGAGGGCGGTGAAGAAATTATGAACGCCTTTGCGGCCTTGCGCAAACGAGGTGAAATATGCGTTGGTGGCCTGGTATCAAACGTGCAGCACAAAATGACTAAAAATGGCAAACCTTTCGGCACTTTTGTTTTGGAGGACTATAATGAATCGTATGAGTTTGCCCTGTTTGGGGATGACTATGTAAAATTCCGCAACCTGCTGGTTGAAGGATATTTTCTGCATTTAAAAGGCATCATAGAAGAAAAATTCAGGCAGAAAGATAACTGGGACATGCGCATATTAAGCATGAGCCTATTGTCGGAAATGCGCGATAAGCTAACCAAATCGTTAACCGTATGCCTCGACCTGAACGCTTTGAACAGTCAGCTTTTGAATAATATACAAGGATTAATTGACACCAACAACCAGAAATACAATGTAAAAAACTGCACCCTTCGTTTTATGATCAAAGACCGGGACGAGAACATGCTGGTGGAGCTGCCATCCAAAAACTTCAAAGTAAACCCAAGCGATGATTTAATGGCGGAGATATTTAATTTGACGAATGCGCAGCCGGTGCTGAATTGACTTTTTAATTTGAAAATTTGGTGATTTGAAGATTTGAAAATGGTTGCAATCTTTGGCAGCTTGAGACGTAATATTTGTTGACTGGTTTGTCTTTGTTCTAATGAATGACTAAATTTGTTGAATACAAATTACGATGACGACGGCGGCGATAAGAGAAAAATTACGCAATTTTATTAATACTGCTGACGACAAGCAGGTGAAGGCAGTTTATTCGATTTTCGAAGACGAAATGGCTGAGAAATACGATCCATGGGAAGATGAAGGTTTTTTGAAAGAATTAAAAAGTCGCATTGATGATATTGAAAGCGGAAGAGTTGAAGGGATATCCTGGGAAGAAGTTAAACGTAAAACTCGAAATCGATTGAAGGTTAAGCACGAATAAATTTTATTATTAAAAGGTCTTTTAAATAATTAAGATGAAAGTTGAAAAAACGATAGAACTTGGGAATGGCCATCGAATTGAGTTTGGAAAAGCAACATGGGATGAAGATACTGTTTCTATCAGAAATAGATATCCTACTTCAACGGGTGGGTTTAGTCCAAGAAGTTCAAGTGAAATTCCAATCGAAGATGTTAAGATTATTGTTGAAGAAAGTGTAAAAAATGGCTACCTGCCAGATTTTCAATTAATTGAAATTGCTGAAATATGTATAAAAAAATTGAAAATCAAATCGCAGGCCAGCAATACATTATCTATGGCAAAGAAAATAGATTTTATGAAACAAGCATCATCCGACCCATTATTTTTGTCGGATGTAAAAGAAATCGGCGATGATTTTGCGTTTGTCGACAGCGAAAATATATGATCATAAAAAAATGGTCGATTTATCGGGCTAATCTTGATCCAACGATAGGCTCAGAACAAGGTAAAACAAGGCCTGTGTTAGTCATAAGCGAAGATGCAATCAATAATGTTCTCAATATTGTAAATGTAATTCCAATTACGTCCAGAAAGAAGGGGAGAAAAGTATATCCAAATGAGGTTGTAATTCCGGCAAATGCTTATGGATTAGATAATGAATCGATATTACTTTGTCACCAGATCAGAACATTGGATAAAACGCGACTGTCTCATTTTTATGGAAAAATTGATCTTAAAGAAAAGCAGGTAGAGATTATAGAAGCATTATGCTTTCAACTGGGTATCGATCAATTTTTTATCTAATACTTTTAATTCGAATTTTAGTCATTAAATAAAACATGATTGATAAAATAGAAAATGAAGCACAGTACCATCATGTAGTGGCTTCAATAGAACAGTTTTTAACTAAAGCGACGGATAGCGGTGGATTTAGTTTTTTATCCGAACCTGAAAAAGAAGAATTAAGCCATCTTAGTCCGTTGGCAGAACAATATGAAGATAATGTGTTGAAGATTATGCCTTTGATTGAAGTTGTTTAGAAAGGGCTGTTTTTCATTTTCAAATCACCAAATTTTCAAATTCCTCACTCTTCTAACTTAACCGCCCCCGCATTTTCATTTGCTGCATCATGAAAAGGGTCAGAAACTAAAAAGCCGTCTTTCCGGAATTTTTCAAAGCTTGCCCTTATGTACACTTCCATGTCATAATCTGCTGCTTTTAGCGCAAATTGATAGCCCGGTCTGTACCGGGTTAAAAATTCCGAGAGCGTATCGCCTTTCAAACCGGTTATTCGGGAAACTATGCCTTTATTAAATTTCCGGCTCACATAATCTTCATGTTCGTCGGTGATCAGCATTTTTTTGAACTTATATTCCGGGGCGCTTTTTTTAGTTAAAACCGCAATTAGTGTAAACGGGTTTACGGAAATAAGTTCACCGGTCATTTTATTAGGGTTGCCATTAAAGGCGTCCATCAATTTTGGAGAAGTGTAATTAAATTGTTTTTGGAAGGCCAAGCGGTTACTGATAGAATCTTGTTTAAAATCCTTGTCGCCATAAATCGTGACCTCTTTAAGCGATATAACGGTCGGCTCCAGTTCAATACGAAGAGTGGTGATGTCTTTACTTAGAGGCATCATACATGTTTTATAACCTATATGAGAAATTTTAAGTGAATCGTTCCCATTAGCGTTAGCTATTTCAAAACTGCCATACGGGTTTGTATAAGCTCTTGAAGCGCCCAAACTAACCGATGCGCCATGAATTGGCCTGCCGGTACTTATATCGGTAATAACGCCAGTTATCTTTTGCCCGTAACTACGTATAGCAGAAATAAAAAGTACAAATACCAGGAAAAATTTCATGCAGAAAAAAAGCTTGATCTGTAATATACAGTCAAAAATAAACATCAAAATTACTATAATTGGGGGTTTAACATCATTTAACAAAAGCGTGTAATTATCAAAATCTATTTTTAGATTTATCACATGACATCACTTAAGGACTATCCTTCGCAAAACAACACTCCTGGGGTGGTACTTTTTATTTTATTTTGGGTAGGCTTGGGATTATTGATAGCTGCCATGGTGCTTTTCGACGAAGTTTTGATGCCTGTTTTTATCGCTGTTCTTTTGTGGATATTACCTGGAGTTATCATCACACCTTTTTTGTATAACGCATTGCCCAGCAAAAAACTAAAGGGTTTTGGTAAAGCAATTATGCTGTTATTGGTAAACACCATTGCTTTCGGTGGTATTGTCCTTTATATTGTTTTAGCAATGGATTACTATGATGCAAAAGGGAGTCCGGTGACTACCGGGAGATTTCCGGTAGTTGAATACGGCTATACAACCCGTTCCCGTGGCGGTGGTGAGAAGATACCTTTCGCAAATATCAGCTATCAAAATCAAATAAAACGAATCAATTTTCCCGGTTACGCTGTCGGCGATACGCTAAACTATCATTCAGTGCAGTTGGCCACCACGCCTGGTTATTTGGGTTTCGATATTATAAAAAGTAAAAAATTGTTGAAATAACATTCGAATTTATCATTATCGTTTTAAAAGCGTTTCGAATTTTTTAGTTTCTAACTTCCGGACTTTTCCGACTTCCCGACTTTCGGACTTTCCCAAAAAAACTATCTTTGCGCTATTATGAGCAAATCGACCGACGAACTTTTTAAGAATGTTATTTCCCATGCCAAAGAATATGGCTTTGTTTTTCCTTCCAGTGAAATTTATGATGGCTTAAGCGCTGTATACGATTACGGGCAAAATGGTGTTGAGTTAAAAAACAACATCAAAGCCTATTGGTGGAAAGCCATGGTACAAATCCATGAGAATATTGTCGGGCTTGATTCAGCCATATTTATGCACCCCACTATCTGGAAAGCGAGTGGTCACGTAGATGGTTTCAGTGATCCGATGATCGATAACAAAGATTCAAAAAAACGTTACCGGGCCGATCAGCTATTAGAGGATAAAATCGATCGTTATAAAAAAGACGGCAAAACTGCTAAAGCTGAACTTTTGCAGGAAGAGTTGGATGAGGCCATGAAAAAAGACAACCTGGCCAGGTTGAAAGAGTTAATTGTGGATCATGAAATAGCCGACCCGATCAGTGGAACCCGCAACTGGACGGATGTCCGTCAGTTTAACCTTATGTTCAGTACCCAGATGGGCGCCGTAGCCGATGATGCCGATCTGGTTTACCTACGACCGGAAACTGCCCAGGGGATATTTGTTAATTATCTGAATGTACAAAAATCGGGCAGGATGAAAATCCCTTTCGGGATAGCACAAATTGGTAAGGCTTTCCGGAATGAGGTTATCGCCCGCCAGTTCATTATCCGTATGCGCGAGTTTGAGCAGATGGAAATGCAATACTTTGTACGTCCCGGCACACAAAAGGAGTGGTTTAACAAGTGGAAAGAAACGCGCCTTAAATGGCATTTGGCATTAGGCACCAGCCCGGAAAAATACCGTTACCACGAACATACTAAGCTGGCCCACTATGCAGACGCCGCTTTTGATATTGAATTTGATTTTCCTTTTGGGTTTAAGGAAGTGGAGGGTATCCACAGCCGTACCGATTTCGATTTAAGTCAGCATCAGAAATTTTCAGGGAAAAAGATGCAGTATTTTGATCCGGAAGTTGACCCGGACACCAATAAACCCTACGGCAATTATATCCCCTATGTAATTGAAACATCCATCGGCTTGGACAGGATGTTTTTACTGACAATGATCAATGCTTTTGAAGAAGAAGACTTGAGCACCGAAGACAAACAAGATAGTCGCACAGTTTTAAAACTGCACCCATGCCTTGCCCCGGTCAAAGCAGCAATATTCCCACTAATAAAGAAAGACGGTCTGCCAGAAAAGGCCCGCGAGATTATGGACAGGCTGAAAGTTGATTTTAACTTGCAATATGAAGAAAAGGACGCCATAGGCAAACGCTACCGCCGCCAGGATGCAATTGGTACACCGTTTTGCATTACGGTTGATCATCAGACTTTAGAAGATAATACCGTAACCATCCGTCACCGGGATACCATGCAACAGGAACGTGTAAATGCGGATAACCTCGAAAAGATTATTGGGGATTTGGTGAGCTGGAAGAATTTACTTGTCTGAACCGTTGATTGTAGCTGATTTTTTTGATTTCGCAGATTGATCGGTAATCAGATTTGTCAACTTTTTAAAAGTTGACAAATCTTTCGGATAAATTCATTATCCAGAATTTAGCCAAAATTCATGCGTAATATTGTTTAACTGAATTATTAAACTAAATTTTAGATGAAAAAGTTTGCATTTATTACCCTGTTCGCTTTAACAGTGTTTTCAACTGTTTTTGCTCAAAACTATCATATCGTCAAAACATTTCATATCCCGAGTGCCGGTGGGTACGACTATATAACCGTCGACTCGGCGTCCGATAACCTGTACGTTTCGCACGGTACGCAGGTAAATGTTTTAAATAAAGTAACCGGGGATTCTGTTGGTGTTATCGCTACTGATAAAGATGTCCATGGCATAGCGCTGGTACACGCGGTTGGCAAAGGATATATTACCAATGGCGGGGCAAACAGCGTTCTGGTTTTTGATTTAAAAACCAATAAAGTGCTGGGCCACGTGCCAACAGGCATGTTTGCCGACGGCATTTTTTACGATGATTTTTCTAAAAAAGTGATCAGTTGCAATGGCAGGGGCAAAAATATGACGGTAATTGACCCGGTTACCGACCAGGCCGTAGCCACCATACAATTAACTGGCTGGCCGGAAACTGCTACCAGCGACGGCAAAGGGAAAATATATGTAAACAATGCCGAAAAAAGCGAAATTGACGTAATAGATGCCACAACCTTTAAGGTGATCAACACGTGGCCTATTGCGCCAGGCAAAGGAGCATCCGGCTTGGCGATGGACCGTAAAACGATGCGCCTGTTTGCAGGTTGCGATAACAAGGTGCTGATCGTGATGGACGCCCTTAACGGAAAGGTTGTAGCAAGCCTGCCGATTGATGATGAATGTGATGCCGTTGGCTTTGATAAAAAGCTGAAAACCGTTTATTCATCGAATGGTGAAGGTACCTTAACCATCATAAAAGAAATTTCGTCGGATAAGTTTGAAGTCGCAGAGGTACTGAAAACAGAAAAAGGCGCGCGGACAAATGCTGTAGATCAAATTACCCACAAAGTTTATTTGCCTACTGCTGATTTTAAACCAAAGGATCCAAAATCTTTCAGGCCGGCTGCCATACCGGGGACGTTTAGGGTATTGGTTGTCAGTAAATAAATAACGTTTGTAGATACGCGATGCATCGCGTATCTACAAATAAAATAAAACCAATTATAATTCATACCTTGATACCCTGAACTTTATCAGAACAGGTTTGGAAAATTACGAAAACAAAATCAGCATAAAATCATGGGCGGAAGAAGACCGTCCACGCGAAAAACTGAGCGGGCAGGGCAGGCGGGCGCTAACTGATGCAGAACTTATCGCTATATTAATTGGCTCCGGCAGCCGTAATGAAACTGCGGTTGAATTGAGCAAACGCATATTGCACCATTATGATAATGACCTGAACAAACTCGGCAAAGCAACCATTATTGATCTTTCTAACTTTAAGGGTATAGGTGAGGCCAAGGCGATCTCCATCATTGCGGCATTGGAAATAGGCCGCAGGCGCAATGAATTTGAAACCAAGGCTCCCGACATGGTTTTGTGCAGTAAAGACGCTTACCTGATAATGAAGCGCCACCTGGTAGATTTAAACCATGAAGAGTTTTGGATAATACTGATGGGAAGATCACAAAAAGTATTAACGAAAGAATTGGTAAGTAAGGGCGGTTTATCTGAAACCGCCGTCGACCCGAAAATTATTTTTGGAATGGCCTTGCAACACCAGTCAACCGGCATCATTTTAATTCACAACCATCCATCAGGTAACTTAAAGCCAAGTCAGAACGATGTTATTCTCACTAAAAGATTATCAGATGCAGGAAACATGCTGGGAATAAAAATACTCGACCATATCATTATTTCAGATCAGGGCTATTATAGTTTTGGAGACGAAGGAATTATTTGAGAAATTCGGAAGTCGGAATTTTAATGAACAGAATAGAAACAAATCGCTTAATTTTACAGTTAATATTCAACTACTAAATATAAAAAACTATGATCACACCGAATGATGAGGTACTTCCTGATGACTCAGACGAATTTGATACGGAAGACCAGCAAAGCCAGCAGGACATTCATTCAAACGGGCTTGATGAAAAGCTAGTTTATGAAGTACCAGCTGATGCCGATATTTTGAAGCAATCTTATGATGCTTCGGAATCAGCTTATACGCTGAGGCTGGATGAAGACAAAGCTGAAAGTAAGGACAAAGAATAGCGGTTACCAGTAGGCTTATGGGTTGCACCGATTGTGCAATTTTTCTTTTTTTATTGTTTTTCTACAAATAGTTAGCCCGTACCGGGCAATTCTTGGTATTTTAAATTCTTTTTTCATTTCCCGCTTTCGGAATTCCGGTCCTTCGCGATCCGATAGTTATCGGGTTTCGGACTAAATCCTTTTTCTTTTCTACTTTCGGACTTCCGGTCTTCCCGACTTTCGGACTAAATCCTATCTTTGCCGATTATCATCCTGAATGAATGAAGATATCTTATAATTGGCTAAAGGAGTTTATTGATACAGACAAAACCCCGGAAGAAATTTCAAAAATACTAACGGGTACTGGGCTGGAGGTGGAGAGCCTGGAAAAAGTGCAGCCCATTGCCGGCGGACTGGAAGGTTTGGTGGTAGGTTATGTAAAAGAATGTTCGCAACACCCCAATGCTGACAGGTTACGTGTTACCAAAGTAGACGTTGGTTTAGGGGAAGACCTGCAGATTGTTTGCGGCGCGCATAATGTGGCGGCCAGACAAAAGGTCGTTGTCGCTACGGTAGGGACTACGGTTTACCCAACTTCGGGCGAGCCTTTTAAAATCAATAAATCAAAAATAAGAGGGGAAGTGTCTGAAGGGATGATTTGTGCTGAAGATGAAATTGGTTTGGGATCTGATCATGCAGGCATATTGGAGCTTGACGCTGATGCTGTTATTGGCTCATTGATTAAAGATTATTTTAAGCTGCAGGACGATTATATGTACGAAATCGGGTTAACGCCCAACCGTGCCGATGCCGCTTCTCATTTAGGTACTGCCCGCGATATCGCAGCCTTTTTAAAAATAGGGATCAGTAAACCCGATATTTCTGCATTTAAGGTTGATAATACCAGCCGTACTATAAGGGTTGTTGTTGAAAACAAGCAGGCATGTCCAAGGTATTCGGGTGTAACTATTTCTGGCGTCGAAGTAAAGGAATCACCAAAATGGTTAAAAGAGCGTTTGTCGGTTATTGGGATACGTTCGATTAACAATATAGTTGATGCGACCAATTATGCTTTACACGATCTCGGCCAACCCCTTCATGCATTTGACGCTGACGCGATTAAAGGCGATACGGTCATTGTGAAAAATTGCCCGGAAGAAACACTCTTTAAAACATTGGATGGCGTAGAGAGGACGCTTTCTGCCGACGATTTAATGATATGCAACGCAGAATCGCCGATGTGTATAGCCGGGGTTTTTGGCGGGGTTGAGTCAGGGGTAAAACCGGGCACCAAAAATATCTTTTTGGAAAGCGCGTGGTTTAACGCGGTTTCAATCCGGAAAACGGCAAAAAGGCATGGTTTAAAAACTGATGCGTCGTTCAGGTTCGAGCGTGGCACAGACCCCGATATTACGGTTTATGCCTTAAAACGGGCGGCGTTGCTTATTCAGGAAGTAGCCGGTGGTTTAATTTCAAGCGACATTTCTGATCATTACCCCGATCCCGTGGCGCCTTTTGCAATTGACGTTACCTATAAGAACATTCACCGGCTTATTGGCAAAGAAATCCCCCATGGCGAAATAAAAGCCATTTTAACAGCCTTGGATATTGAGATTGCCGGGGAAACCGGCGAGGGCCTTTCATTACAGGTACCTCCCTACCGGGTTGATATCACCCGCGAAGTGGACGTTGTGGAAGAAATTCTGCGTATTTACGGGTATAACAATATCGAAATTCCAAGCCAGGTCAGAGCGTCACTTAATAATTCGGTAAGGCCGGAAAAAGATAGCGTGCAAAATGCTTTGTCGGACGTTCTTACCGCAAATGGGTTTAACGAGATTATGTCGAACTCCCTTACAAAATCTGCGTATTCATCAGACATTGACAAGGCTGTTAAAATTTTAAACCCGTTAAGTAATGACCTTAACGTTATGCGGCAAAGCATGCTGTATTCGGGTTTGGAGGCGGTCTCCTATAATTTAAACCGGCGCAATACTGACCTAAAACTGTACGAATTTGGTAAAGTTTATGAACTTGACGGTGAGAAGTATAAAGAAAGTCAACGGTTTGCGATATTTTTAACCGGTGAAAGCCAGGTCGGACGGTGGAACCAGAAGGCGGAACTGGTTTCCTTCTACCATTTGAAGGCCATTGTTGATGGCGTAATATCCCGGTTGAAAATAAAGGATATTACGACAGAAGATGCTCAGAACAATGAGTTCGCTTACGGTTTGCAATACTTGTGGAATAAAAAGCATCTGGTTGTTTTTGGCGCCGCGGCATCACAGGCTTTAAAAAAAACCGGAATAGAACAAGAAGTTTTTTATGCTGATTTTAATTTTGATATGATCCTTACCATAGCCCGGAAAAACACTATTGTTCACGAAGACGTTTCTAAATTTCCATCGGTGAAGCGTGATTTATCAATGCTGATCGATAAATCTGTAACCTTTGAACAGCTACGACAGATTGCTCATAAGACCGAACGTAAGCTTTTACAGGAAGTTGATGTGTTTGATGTTTATGAAGGGGAGAGGCTTCCGGAAGGAAAAAAATCATATGCCCTAAGTTTTATTTTGCAGGATAATGAAAAAACCCTTACCGATAAAGCCATAGATTCGGTTATGCAGAAAATTATGTATAACTTAGGGAAAGAAGCGGGAGCAGAGATAAGAAAATAATTATTGAATTAGTGAATTAATGATTGAGCGAATGTTTATCTCAGTATATTTTTCAGACTATTTATTTAAATCACTAATTCACCAACTCACTAATTCGCTATTTAATTAACAAAATGGCTTCCACAGCAGAACAATTAACCAAAATTGTAGAAAAAACAGAGCACTTAATTGAGCTGTGCACTGCTTTGCAGGAAGAAAATGATTTGTTAAAATTAGAGAGTGAAACGCTGAATACGGCATTAAATGTGAGCAGGAATAGGACAAAAGAACTTGAAGAAAAGCTTCGTGTATTGAAGCTCGCTAAATCTTTTTCAGAAACAAATGAAAAAAGTCTTGACATAAAGCAAAAAATTAACGAATTTGTGCAAGAAATAGATAAGTGTATTGTATTGCTGAAAAAGTGATGCAAAAAGTGAAAAGCTCAGATGGGAGAAATCTCAATAAAAATAAATATTGCTGACAGGGTTTACCCCTTAAAGGTAAACATGGAAGAGGAAGAAATAATACGCAGGGCGGCCAAACTAATTAACGACCGGATAAAAGAATATCAGGAAAATTACGCAGTGAGGGATAAACAAGACTTGCTTGCTATGTGTGTTTTGCATTACGCAACGTCCACATTAAAAGCAGATCAGAAAGTTTCTGTAGAAGATACAGAGGTAGCAGACAAGGTTTATCAATTGGATTATCTGTTATCAGAATTTTTTTCAAAGCAATAACGTTCTTTAAAATATTAAGAGCATTTAAGGTTTAACCGCGGTTAAATTTTAAGTTTCACTATTAAAAACTTAACGCTTCAATATCTGAGGATCAAAGAGGCATGCGTTAATCGTTTTAGTTAACGGTAACCTGTGATTCCATATCCGAAAAGAAGTTTTTCAATACATGACACTTAGAAATTTAGTTGCGGTTTTTTTATTAATACCAATTTATAGACATGAGTACAACAATATTATACCTTATCATCGGTGTATTGATAGGAGGGCTCCCCGGATTTTTGATCGGGCGATTTTTACTGAGAAAGCTGTTTAAGGAACAGGAAATATCAGCGCAAAATAAAGTAAAAAAGATTTTAAAAGACGCAGAAGTAAATGCGGAAATCTTAAAAAAGAACAAACTACTCGAAGCAAAAGAGAAGTTTTTGCAGATGAAAGCCGAGCATGAGCAGGAGATAAATGCAAAGAATAATACGATTAACCAGCGCGAAAATGTGGTGAAGCAAAAGGAACAATCGCTTAATTCACGTTTGGAGAATATGAACCGTAAGGAAAATGAACTGGATAATACCCGTAAAAACCTCGAAAAGCAAACGGATATTGTTGTAAAAAAACAGGAGGAAGTTGAACACCTGAAAAATCAGCATGTGCAGCAACTGGAAACCATAGCGGGCCTGTCGGCAGAGGATGCAAAAAACCAATTGGTGGATACCTTACGGGAAGAAGCGCGTAGTAAGGCAATGATACAGATTAAAGATATCGTAGATGAAGCCAAACTTACGGCGACAAAGGAAGCGAAAAAAATAGTTATTCAAACTATCCAGCGTACTGCTACCGAAAGCGCGATAGAAAACACAGTTTCGATTTTTAACATTGAAAATGATGAAATAAAAGGACGGATTATTGGCCGGGAAGGAAGAAATATCCGTGCGCTCGAAGCAGCTACCGGCATAGAGATTATTGTGGATGATACGCCGGAAGCTATCATTCTTTCGGGCTTTGACCCGGTACGGCGCGAAATTGCGCGCCTTGCAATGCACCGCCTGGTAACCGACGGCCGTATCCACCCGGCACGTATTGAAGAGGTAGTTGCCAAAACAAAGAAACAGATCGAAGAGGAGATTGTTGAAATTGGAGAGCGTACTGTTATCGACCTCGGTATAAACGGGCTCCATCCCGAATTGATCCGGATGGTTGGCCGTATGCGTTACCGTTCATCCTATGGTCAAAACTTATTGCAGCACTCCCGTGAAGTAGCCAATTTTTGCGCTACTATGGCGGCAGAACTTGGTTTAAATGTAAAGCTTGCCAAACGTGCAGGCTTGCTCCATGATATCGGCAAAGTGCCTGATGATAATCCGGAACTGCCACACGCTATTTTGGGTATGCAGCTAGCCGAAAAGTACAAAGAACATCCGGAAGTATGCAATGCGATAGGCGCCCACCACGATGAAATAGAAATGACCTCAATGTTGTCGCCTATTATACAGGTTTGCGACGCTATATCAGGCGCCCGTCCAGGGGCCCGCCGTGAAGTGGTTGAGAGCTATATTAAACGGTTAAAAGAACTGGAGGAGCTGGCACTTTCGTACCCAGGTGTCGAAAAAACATTCGCTATACAAGCGGGCCGGGAATTGCGGGTTGTTGTTGAAAGTGAAAAAATAAGCGATGCCCAGTCGGAAATACTGGCTGCAGATATTTCAAACCGGATACAAACCGAAATGACCTATCCGGGACAGATTAAGGTAACGGTGATCAGGGAAACAAGATCGGTTGCGTTTGCTAAATAGGAATAAAACGTTTACATTTATCGTATAATTAAAAAACAGAAATAAATGCAGGCTACTTTAAAATCAAAGGTCTCCGAAATTTTCACCAAATATCATTTTTCACGTGAAGATGCTGCATTTATTTCTGATGTTTTAGGCGAAATTGACAACCGGCAGGATGAAAAGTTTCAACTAAGCAAGGAGCTTTTTTTAACGCAGAAAGATAAAACAGATATTATTGAACGAATTGACGGCGTTAAAATAGACCTTACTGAACGAATTGATAGTGTTAAAGTCGACCTGATTGACCGAATTGAAAGTTTGAGAACTGATCTTAGTTCGAATATGTATAAAACTGTTTATACAGTTGGCTTAATCCAGCTTTTGGCTATAATTGGTTCTGTTTTGGCTATAATTAACTTTATTCATAAGTAATTCTGGTTTGCAAAGTACTTCAAACAAAAAATCCTCAACTAAAGCCGAAACTAAACGGCCTGTGGATATTTATTTTGATAAATACGCCGAAAGCCATCAAAACCCCACCAATAAAATCATCCATTGGATATGTGTGCCGCTTATTGTGTTTAGTTTATTCGGACTTGTGTGGACAATCCCTTTTCCCTATATTAATTTCTTAGGCCGGTATAACGGTTTTATTAACTGGGCGTCTTTTTTACTCGCGTTCAGTGTTTATTATTATTACAAGCTCTCGCCTATATTGTCGTACCTGATGTTACTTATAGTTTTTGGCTTTAGCTATGGGATTATTGAGTTAAGTGCCTGGCAAAAAACGGGCGGCCCTGCATTATGGGAGGTGTGTTTGATTATTTTTGTATTATCCTGGGTCGGGCAGTTTATCGGTCATAAAATTGAAGGAAAAAAGCCTTCGTTTTTTGATGATTTAAAGTTTTTGCTGATCGGGCCGATATGGCTGCTACATTTTATATTGAAGAAATTTTCAATCAGGTACTGAAAGGAGCATGAGCGGAGAATCAAGAACCAGGAAAAAGCCCCAGGGAGGCTAGTGTTTGTTGTGTTACGCAACAATAATTTAATTTTCAATATTGTAGCGGGAATACCAAACCTATCGTATTATAGGTTATGAACGTTAAAGCTACAATTTTTACCCTGCTTGTAGTAGCGCTTGGTTGCCGCAAGGACACTGGTCCTAATGTGGTACTTAATGGCGCTTTAACCGA
>Ga0302319_10012538_pt1 | contig 15976 bp, 11 predicted proteins | sample Bog_T0_2_FD_203319 | JGI IMG/M metagenome (GOLD analysis project Ga0302319, IMG submission 203319) | Peat permafrost microbial communities from Stordalen Mire near Abisko, Sweden - Bog_T0_2 | ecosystem: Environmental > Terrestrial > Soil > Wetlands > Peat | place: Sweden: Abisko, Stordalen Mire...
TCGAACGTTCTACCCTTGTGCACCACCAATAGGCTTTCGGTCTCGATCGTGATTCTTGTGGTTTTCAATACCATGGCACGCTCCGATCAGCCCAACGCTACGATCGTTGCTTCGTATTGAGCGCATGGTCGACGGAAACGGCCAGAAAAGTCTTCAGGCCACGGTTCAATATTTCTCAGTGAGTCTCAGGGGAAGTCTTTTGCCTTAAAGGAATAGACTTAGAGAGGGATTCGCAAGACTGGGTATGGTGCTTCAAGGGCGCTCAAACGCATTTGTGGTAGATTGCGCTTACGTTCAATACCCCTGCCAAGACCGTTCTTCGCTCGCTGGATTTTCAACTTATGACCACGGACCCTAGGATTGTTTACGAGTTCGGACCTTTCCGCATGGATCCTGACAGGCAGGTCCTGTACCGTGAAAACCAGCCCGTCCCAATTCCCCCGAAGGCCTTCGAGACGCTGCTTGCCCTGGTTCGCCGCAGCCGCGAGATAGTCTCGAAAGACGAGCTGCTGAAGGAGGTCTGGCCGGACTCGTTCGTTGAAGAATCGAACCTGAGCCAGAACATTTTTCTGCTGCGGAAGGCTCTGGGAGATACGGCGGAAAATCGCCAATACATTGTGACGTTGCCCGGCCGCGGCTACCGATTTGCCGCGCAGGTTCGCACCGTGACCGAGCAAGGCGAAGCTCTCATAGCCCAGGCGCGGACCCGCACGCAAATCGTCATTGAAGAGAATGAAGCGGAAACAAATTCGCCGCTGAGGGCGCTCCCCGTTCCACGGAAGCCCCGAGCAGGCCAGACAATTCTGCTCTCACTGGCGGTGGTGGCTGTGATGCTGGCGGTTGGCGTTTTCATTTTCATTCGCAGTCGCCGGCCTGCAAACCCGGCCGAGAAAAACTCCATCCTCGTGGCCGATTTTGTGAATACGACCGGAGATCCCGTCTTCGATGACACTCTGCGCCAGGGCATGGAAGTGCAATTGGAACAGTCGCCTTCGCTCAGCCTGGTTTCTGAAGACCGGATCCGGCAAGCGCTCGAGTTGATGGGGAAGGCGGCGGATACTCGCCTCATCGGGCAGATTGCCCGAGAGGTATGCGAGCGTAATGCTAGCTACGCAGTGCTCGAAGGCTCCATCAAGCCCCTCGGCGGCAACTACGTCCTGGACCTCCACTCCGTCGACTGCCGAACCGGAGAAAAAATAGATGATCAGCAGGTTCAGGTCGTGCGGAAAGAGGACGCTCTGGATGCGGTAACCCGCATGGCGCGCGGATTTCGGGCCCACGTCGGCGAATCGGCGGCCGCGCTTCATAAACATGACACCCCGTTGGCCGAGGCTACCACTTCTTCGCTTGAGGCCCTGAAGGCCTACAGCCTTGGCTGGAAAATCGCGCTACAGCAGGGCGATGAACCTGCCATTCCGTACTTTCAGCGAGCCGTGGAAATAGATCCGCGCTTCGCAATGGCTTTCGCCTCGCTGGCGCTGATGTCCGGCTCTTCGGGGTCTTCGCAACTTGCCACAGAAAACATCACACGGGCATATGAACTTCGCGATCGGGTCAGCGACAAGGAGCGGTTTTTCATCACCGCCTACTACTTTGGACGAGCAACCGGAAACCAGGAAAAGGCGAAGCAGGTTTGCGATCAGTGGGCGCGGACCTATCCGCTTGAACTCTTGCCGCATTCATTCCTCGCCGGTTTTATCGACCCCGTCCTCGCCAACTACCAGGGAGCAGCCGAAGAGGCGCGAAAGGCGGTAGAGCTCAGTCCCGACGGCTTAGGATATTATCTGCTTGGCTACGCCTCGCTCTACCTGAATGATCTTCACGGTGCGGAGAGTGCGGTCCGCATGGCAACGGATCGCAAGACTGGTCAGGTCCGCATGGCGACGCTCCGCTTCGACCTCGCCTACTTGAAAGGCGATGCGGCAGGAATGCGGCACGAGGTGGAACTGGCTCAGGCCCACCCCGAAACGCAGGATTGGATATTGGATCGCCAGGCTTTTGCGGAGGCATCCGGCGGCCGGTTGAAGGATGCAGTCAACCTTTCACGCCGAGCCGTCGCATTGGCGTTGCAAGAGGGAAGGCGCGAGCAGGCAGCCGTCTTCGAAGCTCGTGCAGCTGTGCGGCAAGCGTTTTTGGGAGATCCCGTCGAAGCAAGACGAACCGCGGCAGCCGCCCTGACTCTGGCCGGCAACCGTGAGGTGAACTACGGCGCGGCTCTCGCGCTGGCTCTTTCCGGAGATTCAGCTAAGGCAGAGAAACTCGCCGGCGATATGGAGAAGCTTTATCCGGACGACACATCAGTCCGCTTCAGCTACCTGCCGGTGATCCGTGCGGTAGTCGACCTGCAACATGCCGATTCATCAAAGGCGCTCGACGCGCTGCAAGCCAGCGCACCCTACGAGATGGGTTCGCCGCGCAGCAGCCAGACCGCATTTTTCGGCGCGCTTTATCCCGTGTTCTTCCGCGGCGGGGCGCTCCTGGCAGCGCACAAAGGGGGAGACGCAGCCAATGAGTTCCAAAAGATCCTCAGCCATCGGGGCATAATGGTAGGCGATCCGGTTTGGGTTTTAGCTCACATCGGCTTGGCTCGGGCCTATGCCCTTTCGGGGGAATACGCGAAGGCTCGAGCCGAATACGACGAGTTCTTCGCTCTTTGGAAGGACGCCGATCCCGACTGCCCCCTTCTCAAACAAGCAAAAGCTGAGTTCGGGAACCTTCGCTAATTACGTCCTCGTCCTGTGACCGTCTCAGAGCTTTGAGATCCAGACCGGATCTATCAAAGCATTTTGACGGCGGCGTGGCCGGTAACAGTAACAAATTGCGTCACTGAGCTTCACGTTCGGCGTTACTGCCCCTAATCGATAGAAAGGGTGAAATGATGCGCACCTTGCGGTCGCCCAATGTCCTGGAATGATGGTCAATCGCCAATGCGCGTTTCGAGCGAGATCCAGTCTGGAAGCGCCGCGGCCTGTCACCGGCGCACGTATCATTGGCATCACGAGGTGTGCGATGAACGCAGGCACAGCACAGCAGTACGCGCGGTGGACAGGGATTCTGTATCTCATCACCATCGTGGCAGGCGGATGGGGCGAATCGCACGTGCCGAATACGCTGCTCCTCGCTAAGGATTTGGCTGGGACCGCGCAACGGGTGGCCAGTTCGGTGGGACTTTTTCGGTCCAGCTTTGCCGCTTATCTCATCGAAGCTGCCTGTGACATTACGCTCAACGTACTGCTCTATGCGCTGCTTCGGCCCGTGAGCCGCAACCTGTCGCTGCTGGCGGCGTGTTTCGGGCTGATGGGGACGGCGGTCTTTGCTGCGGGAGAAATGTTTTACTTTGCTGCCGCGCTACCGGCCGTGGATGCCGATGTTGCTCGGGTAATTTCGCCCGAAGCCAAGGCTTCGCTCACCTATCTCTGCCTCACGATCTACGGATACGGCTTCGGCATCTTTGCTATGTTCTATGGGGCCGCGGCGGCGGTGCGCGGATATTTGATTTGGCGTTCCGGCTACCTGCCGCGCGCGCTTGGCGGGGTCCTCATCTTTGGCGGCGCCAGCTTCATCGCCAAGAACTTTTTAGTCGTCCTCGCGCCGCGGTACGACCTGCCCTACGTGATTGTGCCCATGTTCCTGGCGCTGGCGTCCCTAATGCTCTGGCTGCTGATCAAGGGTGTGGATCGCGCGCGATGGGATGCGATACAGACGGCGCGTCATAGGGCCGCGCTCTATCGATTGGTGCGATATCGTCAAGTATCCATTTGATCCGTTTTCGGCTGGAAACGCGCTAAGGCCTGTTATCGCCAGTCGAAGAGCCAACTTTCGATGCGCTCGGTACTAGCTCAGAATCATCCACGGTTACGCGACAAGTCATGCAGCTCTTCCTCAAGGCACCTCTATAAACGCGTGCCATTGGCCATGGAACCGCCTAATCACTTAATTTTAAAGTCACTCACAATCAGTCGCGTATCCACTGTCACATGCGGTGAAATTGCGTGATACGCCCATACATGCACCCACGCGTTCCCCGTCCGACAGGTCAAAAAAGACTTCATCAACCCAGCCGGAGTAAACAATAAGTAGACGAACGTCAGCGACAGCGCAGTCGCTAAAATCGAGTCGTACCGCGTGCCCGACTCAAAAATATGCATTGTCGGATAACTCACCGCCCCCAACAGATAAGCGGTCATCGGCGAAAACAGCTTGAAGTATCTCGGCATCAAGATCGAGTAGATAACAATCATGACTGGCAGATCGGTCCCGAACAGATGGAGCCAAAAGGACAACAGTCCGCCGACAAGCTGCTGATGCCGCGTGAGCTGGAAGATATTCGGTCCCATCATGTCCATACCCGCGCTGAAGGCAAGCACAACCGCGATCACCAGCACGTCACTCTTCAGGTTCGCGGATTTCAAGTTGAGTTGCTGGTTTGAATATCCTCGCATCCGAAACACAACATAGGGAATGAGTGCCAGCAGGATCCCGTTGTAGGCCGCCCATGTATACACCTCAGTTGGTGACTGCACCCGCGTCGCTCCGACCAGCGACCCATTCAGATGCATGGCAATCCCTTCGCCAAACAAGTGCTGCCCGATCAGACGGCCGGCTACCATCACAACCGCGACATAGGCCCACATCGCCAACGTCTCGCGCCGCGCAATAGAACCTTCTGGAGCGCGCAGTGCCAGATCAGGCACGGGCCGCTTTCGTGTCAGCAGCGCAACCAAGCCGAACATCAGCACTACCAAAACGAGGTATCGCGACGATCCCACAACCAGGCCTCTATAGCTCGGCGTATGTCGAGAAATTAGGAGTCCTGCTCCGCACAGAAGTAGCCAAAGAAGGATCGCCACGTACAAAGCTCGCTGTCGAACCAACCATCCGATTCCGCCGAAACGCTCGCTCATAGCCATACTCTACGCCTGATGAGTGCCTCGGCCTGCTCTCGTCAACCCAGGATTGAGTACCAGTCGAGGCGTACTCCCGACGACCTGAGCGTTTCAAGACCCTGGTCGGCAGACGTACCGAGGGGAATGTGACTGCTTGCGGTATTTTTTTGTATTTGACAAATAATTCGACCGGTCAGTATATTTTATTCCATCGTGCCAAGTGGTTCTGGTGCCTCGGCTTCTTCGAAACAACAGCCGGAAGGTAGAACAGTAACCGACACTGATCCACCCTGAGGAGAATCAGGCCTTGGTGTAATTTCGTACAGATTCAAATTGAAAATGATCAAACGGAAGCGGCGTGGCTCATGAGCATACAAACAGTCAAGGAACTGAAACCTAACAAAAATGGTCTGCGGTCGAAACAGACGAGAGAGTTGCTGCTGAATTCCGCCGAAATTGTTTTCGTGCGAGATGGCTTTCTGGGAGCCGAGCTGGGGGAGATCGCGGCGATGGCAGGGCGCTCAAAAGGCGCCATCTATGGCCATTTCAAGAGCAAGGAGGATCTCTACTTTGCGCTCTTGGAAGAGCGGATAAGCAGGTACCGCGGACGCGTCGAGGAAGTACTTCTCGGATGCACCAGCCAGAAGGAGATTGGCCGCGCGCTGACGGATCATTTCTTTTCGGCCGTCAAACAGGACAAAGCGTGGTGCCGTTTACTTCTTGAATTCAAACTATTCGCGGTCCGGAACCATCCCGCGAAGAAGCGGCTGCAAAAGATCCATAAGAATCTCTATTTCAAGGAGCATTTGAAGGACCTCCCTGAGATTTGGGCGAGGTTGGGGCAGAGAAAGCTGGATAGCCGGATTGGTCTGGGAGCTCAAGCTGCTCTAGCGTCCATGGCGGCAATCGTGCCTGCTTTGATTCTTGAAGAAGAGTTTGCGCCCGCGGTGCTGAGTGAGGCGAAACTGAAAGACGTTGTGACGCAACTCGTCGAAGCTCTTCTCATGAACTGAGAATGAATGCGAAGGATTTACACGCGCGAAACCGGAGGGGACATGGGATTGACGACAAAACAAGGATCGAGAAGGCGCATTGCATTCGCAGTCGCACTGATTTCCGCTCTCGTGACCGGTTCGTGGGCCGACGCCCAGCTTGCGGGCAGGCCTGAGCCAAAGCACTATCCCTGGTCCGATGCGAGCCTCTCTCCGGATGAGCGCGCCAGCATGGTCCTGAAGGAGATGACGCTCGACGAAAAGTTACTGCTACTGCACGGCCAGGGTATCTCGTTCTTCTCCGAGGGCCCTACGGAATCGAATGGCGGGGCTGGGTACACAAAGTCCATTCCGCGGCTGGGGATTCCGTCAATTCAGATGGCGGACTCGGCCTCCGGCGTCACGTTAGGCGCTCTGCGGGGACGCTATTCAACTGCATTGCCCAACAATCTTGGCGCGGCCTCCTCGTGGGATCCGCAGTTGGCATTTGAATACGGGGCATTGATTGGGCGGGAACTGCGCAACGAGGGCTACAGCATGTCCCTGGGCGGTGGTGTGAACATTGCTCGCGAGCCGCGCTGTGGCCGCACGTTTGAATATCAGGGCGAAGACCCATTGCTGGCTGGCACACTGGCCGGGAACGTGGTGAGAGGAGTGCAGTCGCAGAACGTCATCGGCGATTTGAAACACTTCGCGATGAACGACCAGGAGAGCGGACGCAGCGCGTTGAACGCGAATGTGGACAAGCGCGCGATGCGGGAGACGGATCTGCTGGCGTTTCAGATTGCGCTGGGAATCTCCGACGCAGGCGCTGTCATGTGCTCGTACAACCGGGTGAATGGCGATTACGCATGTGAGAACCAGTACCTGCTAAGAGATGTTCTTAAGAGAGATTTCAAGTTCAAGGGGTTCGTTCTCTCGGATTGGGGAGGGACGCACTCCACAACAAAGGCGTCCCATGCGGGCCTCGATCAGGAGGAGCCTGGCACATTCTTCTTTGGAGACGATCTGAAAAAGGCAGTGGAAAGCGGCGAAGTATCGCAGGAAGAGTTGAACGATCATGTCCACCGCGTTCTGCGTACGCTCTTTGCGGCCGGGCTGTTCGACCATCCTGTGCAGATGCAGGTTCCCGATGTGGATCGCGGCCTGGCGCTGGCTCAGAGCATCGCGGAGAAGAGCATCGTTCTCCTGAAGAATCAGGGCGGCGTTCTGCCGCTCAGCGGCGTTCGTACGATTGCTCTGATTGGCGGTCATGCGGACGTTGGCATGCTTACCGGCGGCGGCTCGGCGCAGACGGACCCGCCAGGCGGCTCGGTAGTTCCGCCGCCCCCCGCGACGGATGCTCTGTCGGCCGTAATTCGCCCGGCATGGATGCCGGGTTCCCCCCTTCGTGCTCTGACAGCGAAACTGCCGAATGCCAAAGTTACCTATACCTCGGGAGACGACCTTGCCGCAGCCGCAGCCGCCGCAAAGCACGCGGACGTTGCGATCGTCTTTGCATACCAGTGGGAGGCGGAGGGTTCCGATCTGCCCACTCTTAACCTTACTCCCGAGCAAAACAAGCTGATCGAAACGGTAGCGGCAGCCAATCCCAGGACCATTGTCGTACTGGAGACAGGAAGCCCAGCGACTATGCCCTGGATCGACAGGGTGCCTGGAGTTGTCGAGGTGTGGTATCCGGGAATCCGCGGCAGCGAGGCGCTAGCCAACATCCTTGTCGGTGAGGTGAATCCGAGCGCGAAACTCGCGATTACATTTCCTCGGAGCGATGCCGATCTGCCGCATCCCAAGCTGGTTTTGCCTCCGCCAGAGTCCGAGTTCCATTATGCGGAAGTCAAAGAGTTCTCTGATTTCATGAAGCTGGCCGCAAAAGGGCTGCCCCCGTTCCAGATCCACTACGACGAGGGCTTGAAGGTGGGATACAAGTGGTATGACGCCGAGAAGAAGCCTGTGCTCTTCCCATTTGGGTTCGGCCTCTCTTATACCAGCTATGCGTACTCCGGTATCTTCTTGACACCCAGTGATCCAACAACCGTCTCGTTCACGGTAAAGAACACGGGCAATCGCGCCGGTACTGAGATCGCTCAGGCATACGCCTCGCTGCCCGACTCAGCCGGAGAGCCGCCAAAGCGGCTGGTGGGTTGGGCCCGGGTCGAACTTGCGCCCGGCGAGTCTAAGCAAGTTTCGGTCCCGGTGATCCGCGACCGGCTCCTTATCTACGACGAGGCTTCCGATTCCTGGAAACTTGTCCCCGGAAATTACGTCATTTGGGTTGGCAAATCATCGCAGGATCTTCCGTTGCGGCAGTCAGTTTCGTTCTGAAAGAGCCGCCCGTCTCGCCAGCCAAGGTTCGTCCCGCTCGATGGATGCATAATCGCCAATGCATGATTCGAGGCTCTTCGGTGCTGGAAACGCGCGTTGGCCTGAAGTCGCCAACCGAGACGGGAGTACGCACCCTCAAGGGCTCAACTCCATTTTGTCCGAAGGGCAGCCGGCCTTAATTCAAGATCTATCTCCCTGCCAATCTGCAAAGCCAGCGGGGGCAATTCTCTAATGTCGCTTTGCGATGTCCGAAAGTTCACGATGCAAGCACGAATTGCAAATTTTCCGTTTACGATCGCGTTTGAGAGATAGACTTTTCCGCTGTTATTCAGTCTCGAAAGGATTTCGCGATTTAAGCGGTCCAGATAGGCTTCTGTGTCCGCATGGGTACGGTCAAGGCCAAGTGGCACAAAACGAAATGTTGTGATGCTCAGTGAACAGCTCAGTGCGTCAAAATCCGGACGCTGCGAGACCTGCAAATAGAGTTCTTTAGCCAAAGAGATGTCATCCGAGATCATTTGCGCGTAGCCCTCTTGGCCGGCCTGCTGGAGCGCAAGCCATACTTTCAACGCTCGAAATCCACGTGAATTCTGCGGCCCCATGTCGAAGTAATTGATGGCTTCCGTCCCGAAAAGATAATAGGGAGGATGATAGGCAAAGGCATTGCGCAAGTGCGCAGGCCTGCGCACAAAAGCGCAGCCAGCCTCCAGTGGCGCGTACAGCCACTTGTGAGGATCAACTGCTATGGAGTCGGCCTCTCGCATTCCCGCCAGTTCCGGCGGTGGGTCTTTGGCCATCACAGCCAGCGCGCCGTAGGCACCGTCGATATGAAACCACAGGTTGAACTCGCGACAGATCATCGCCATCTCGCGCAAAGGATCAAAGGTTCCCGTGCTGACTGTTCCGGCAGTGCCAATTACTAGAAATGGGCGATCGCCAGCTGCGAGGTCCAGCACAATCTGGTCTCGCAATGCTGAAAGATCCATCTGCATCTGGCTATTCGCAGCAATCCAGCGAATAGCATCCGTGCCCAATCCGGCAACATCGGCAGCTTTCTGAACCCATGTGTGTGTCTCAGAAGAACAATAGATGCGCAAAGGGGTCCCCTTGAGCCCCTCTTTTCGCAAATCCCAACCAGCCTTGGCTTGTCGAGCTGCGAGGACGCAGACCAGGTTTGCCATATTGCCGCCACTGACAAACAGGCCTCCACAATCTGTCGGGAAGCCCAGCATCTCGGCGATCCATCGTATTGTCTGTGCTTCGATCTCACTTGCCATGGGAGAAAGCGCCCAGGCTCCCACATTTGGATTCACTGCGGCCGCAAGCAAATCTCCGAGGGCCCCAATTGGCGCGGCGGAGGATGTGATGTATCCCCAAAAGCGTGGATGCCCATTCAGAAGAGAGTGCTCCATGAGAAGATCGGTCGTCCGATCCAGGATTGTGCCCGCGTCTTCGCCTTTTTTGGGAAGCGCACGATCTGCCTGCAGGGCATGGCGAACTTCCATCGGCGCTTCGCTTGGAGTCACTTTCCGCTCGGGAAGCGACTCCAGAAAATGCGCGATCTGATCGACGAGTCGATGGCCCAAGGCCCTGAACTCAGGAGCGTTCATCGAGAGTGCTGATTCTCGATTTCGCACACCGGTATCCTTCTCTTCAGCAATTCTCATGGAAACTCCTTCGTCTATTTCTTCATTTCTTGGGCATGGCGCGGATCGTCGGCTGGGTTCACATACTTGAATTCCACGGGGCCCTGGCCGTAAAGAATGATGGTAGTCTCTTCGTTTGAGGTGTAGGCATAGTGATTCATTTGCGCCGGCATGAGAGCGAAGCCTCCTGCGGCGAGCGTCTTGTTTGCCTTGTCTTTTGACAGCTTGGCACCCATTCCAAAGGTCAGCGAACCGGATACCACCACGACATGCTCATCGGTCGGATGGGAATGAGCGGGTATTTCGTATTGGGCTGGGAACTTCAGGCGAATCGTGTACGGAACCGCCTTGGTGGGATCGCCGGCGAGTACTGCAATCTGTGCTCCGGCAGGGAGCAGCGGGGGAGCTGGTCCCCACTGCGCCTCGGCCGGGGTCTGTATGACGTGGGTAGGAGTTTGCGCGAATAGGACGCTGTGCGAGCCAACAATCAGGGCTACGCCCGTCGCCAATGTGAACCAAACTGCTTTCATCGTTGTCTTGCCTCCTCGGGCCTGGCCTGGATCACCAACGCCGCACGATTACCATGCGTGAGCGACAATCCAGTACGCATCGCACCGACGGGTCATTTTAGTTACCAAACATAGAATGGCCCGAACGGGCCAGAGGCGTCAGGCGAACAGTCCGCGCCGCGTACCCTGCGCGACGGCGGCAGCGCGCGTTGAGACATTCAGCTTGTTCAAGATGTTGGCCAAGTGCCTGTGCACTGTGTGTTCGCTGACGAATAGCTGTTTGGCGATGGCTTGATTGTTCAGGCCTTCGGCTACGAGGTGCAGCACCTCGATCTCCCGCCGCGTCAGTTGCTGACACTCGGCTTTCGACACAGGTTCGGGACTGGTGTGCTCCAAAGTTTCGAGCGCCGCCAGGACATCCTGAGCTCGCGCCACCTCCAACTCGGCCTTCAGTTCCGACAGCGACAACTTCGCTCGTATAGCTTCCGCCGTCGCAGAGTCCTTGCGCCCTAGTCTAGCGAGTGTGCGAGCCAGCTCAATACGAGCCCGCCCCACTTCAAATGGGGCACCACTGCGAAGGTAGAGATCCACAGCATCCTCGAAGCATTTGCGCGCCTCGTTCGCCCTATCTTGTCCCAGGGCCAGATATCCGGTAGCGTAGCTCGCAGCCGCCTGAAGAGGGCCCGTCTCGACCAGCGTTGCGATCTCGCGCAGCTCCGACAGCGAGATTTGAGCAGCCTGATAGTTGCCGAGAGTCACATATGCCCGCACCAGAGTTTCCAGTCCGGACGCTCGATTGGTCCGGTTTAGCAGTGGCACGTGGCGCAGATACTGCTCTGCCCGCTCGACAGCGGCGCCGGGATCGCCGCTGTCGAAAGCCAGTTCCGCGCGTTCCAGCAAACCCGACCCATGCGGAGGCACCTGTTCGATCAGCGCTGCAGATTCCACAAGCCGCCCCTGACGACGCCGAAGCTCCGCCAGTCGTACGAGCGCTTCGCCGACCATCGCCGGTCGGCTTGCGGCCAATTCCTCGCTGGCCGCATATAACTCCTGCTCCGCTTCAGCCCATGTGCCGCGCCACAAGCAGATCGAGGCGTACTGTGTGCGACACACTGCGAAAAGTGGCCTCAATCCCCACTTCGCGCAGAACTCCTTCAACCGCCGGCACCATTGCATCGCTCGGTCATAGTCGCGCACTCGCTCGCAGGCTGCAATCAGGTAACACCCTGACAATCCGATCGCGACCCGGTCCGTCAATTCCCCAGCGATAACTGCTGTGTTCACCTCGTCGAGGTTACGCATTCCCTCTGCCACATTGCCTTGCGCAACCAACGAGAGCCCTTGCACTGCGCGGCCCAACATCTCAAGGTCAATGCTTCCGCATTCCTGCGCGATGCGAATCCCTTCCAACGCGAAAGCAAGAGCACGTACCGGATCGCCTTCTTCGAGCAAACATAGTGATCCTTCCCGCGCCTCAAGCCAGGCGCGCTCCGGGCACGATGGCTGGCCTTCCAGCAGTCGGCGCGCCCGTTGCAGCCATCCATTTGCGACGGCATTCTCTCCACGAAAGGCCCAGGTATCCCACGCCAGCCAAACTGCGACTCGCGCGGCACCCTTAGGATCGCAAGCGGCCAGATACAAACGATACGCACGCTCACGGGAATCAAACACCAGGTCAGCTCGGTCGAGCCACCAGGCCGCAGTCCCCAAACCTTCGAGCGCTTCCGGAGAATCACAATTCGCAGACGCCTCTTCGAAGGCCTGACGAGCTTCCTCCCAAGCACCGCGAGAGAGAGCTTCATCGCCGTTCTGACACCTGGATGGTCTTGATGCGGTCATTAGGCAGGGTTTGATTATAGAGGGACGAGAAACCATTAGTTCAAAAACGATCGAGCACCCGCGAACAGGCAGCCGCAGCCTTGGCTCGGTCTCCTTTTCAATCTGGATAGTCTGGCCGATCGCGAAGTTCAACGAGTGCATAATCGCCAACGCACTCAGCGAGAAAGGCTCTTGGATGTTCGATGTAAAGACCCCTTCCCAACGTCTAGGCGTTCAACCATTCAAGTGCTTTGTGGAGCTGGCCGTCTACGCCGGTTCTCCGTTCCTGCCATGAATAATCCGCCACGACGTCAGGCACGATAGGACTCCCTTCGAGCGTCGTGCCGTGCCAGGTGTAATAAGCTCCCGTGGGAAGCGCCAATCGAAAGCCGTGTCCCACTTTGACAGATGTTGCCGAGAGTAGCCGTCCGGCCGTTTTTTCCCCAACAATCGTAGCGAGCTTATTTTCCTTTGCAAAAACCGCAACCATCTCAGCAGCGCTTGCCGTGTGGCGATCCACGAGCAGGGCAATATGGCCGTCATAAGGCTTCGGCCCTAACCCCTCAGACTGCAAAACAATGGGAGATCTCGTAATAAACGCCGGCAAATATCGCAGACCCAGCAGCCAGAGAAACCGAGTTGATGAAGGGATTCTTCCAAGGCGAGGAAAGGACTCTCGAAGTTTGGACAGATCACGCGTCGCCCAGCGTCTGTCGGCGGCATAACCGACCGGCACTCGGTTAGGAGTCAGCAGGCTCATCAGCCGTAGCGATCCAGCACCACCGCCAGTATTGCCGCGTAGATCTACGATGAGCCGTTCGACATTGCCCAACTCCGCAACCGCGCTCGACATTGCATTTGAGACATCGACGCCCAGCATTCCTGGGAACATCGCAACCTTGAGATAGCCTACACGGTCGCTGAGCTTCTTTGATTGAACAAGGGTAGGCTCAACGAAGTGGAGTTTTTTACCTTTTGGCCGGGCGACATCGACGGCGACACTCTTCTCCGTTCCGTCGTTCGCAATGAAGTCCAGCGTTGATTTCTTTCCCATCGGGAAGACCGGGTGTTCAGGCGGCACAATTTCCTTTCCGTCAACCCGGAGAAGGATGTTGCCCGGTTCAACGCCTGCCAGGGCCGCAGCTCCTCCGTCATGCACATCTTGAAAGATCCACCGGAAACCGAAGGCTGTTTCGTCGGAAAGGTAGGTCGCGCTCAATGCTGCCCGGCTTGAGGCCCGCCGGGCGGCCCCATGAAAGAACCCCAGATGAGATGTTTTGAGCGTCTGCAGCAACGCCATCATTGCTTGCTCGAAAGCGTCAGCCGTCGCGGCCGATTCAATCTTGGCGCGATGGTCAGCGATCGCGTTCTGCCAGTCTCGCCCGAGGAGTTCCGGTTTGTAAAATTTGGATTCGAGGGCCTTCAGAACACGTTCAAGGACTTCGTGTTTAGCTTCCGTCGTCATGCCCGTTTCGGTGGTAGGGGGAGTATTTGTATCCACATCTCTATTTTGCCGCAAGAGACCTCAATTGATTTTCAGAGGATAGTAGTACGTACCGTTATCGGTTCCGCGCACCGTCCCAAGGAAATAGGCTCCCGGCTTGGCGGCGCGAAGATCGAGCGTTACATTCACCGAGACCTTTTCTCCGTTTCCTTCGACTGCGTTCCCAGTTCCTGATGCGACGAGCTGGCTACCAGTTTTGTCGGTGGACACATTTACTCTGTAACCGCCAACTTCACTAAACCGGGGCAGAACCACTGAGAGATGGACGATTGCCGCTGGCAACGACACCTCTTGCAAAGGCGTCGCTTCATCGTCGGCCCCCCGCAAGGTTCCGCTGTTGAACAGATCCACAGTGGCATTCACTGGTTGGGCCGATGCAACCTGTAAGCTCGGAACACCCGCAGAATGGAAATACCTGAATGCAATATAGCCGCCGCTCAACATCACAATCAGTGACGCAGCCACAGGGACAGCACCGAACCGCCAAGTCTTCTTCGCTCGCGGTGCGACCGCAATCGGACCCCTCGCACTGGATCGAGTACCGGCGCCAACCTTCAACTCTTCCCAGTCCAAGCGGTAATGCCGGTATTCGGCGTAACACTCGGAGCAAGACCCTACATGGAGCCGCGTCGAATCGTCTGCTGGCAACCTATCCTCAGCGAGTGCTTGGATCGTTTTGTCGTCCAGACAGCCTTTTCGTTCGGGATTCGGAAATGTCTCAAGAAGGAAGTCCTTCATCAGATCTTGGTTCAATGGATCAGGGTTCAATGACGATTTACCCTTTCGTCTCGCAAAATTGCGGTGATCCTTGCCCTGGATCACCCACTTTGCGAGCCCCGTTCAGTTTGGAAGCGATTCGTTCTTTGACGCGCTGAATTGCTTTCGCGGCTGCAGGGTAAGAAGTACCCAATGCCTTTGCGACGGTCGCGGGACTCGTATTGTCTTGCAGGAGCAGAACGAGAATATACCTATCTCGCTCATTCAGCGTTGCCTTTAGTTGTTCAAAGAGTATTTTACGGTCTACAGCGCCCTCGAATGACCCATTCAGGCCGCCGATGCGTTCGAGGTCGCGCCCCAGCCCGGCAACGTCCTCCTTGGCCTGCGCACTCCTCATCCAGTCGTGGACTTTCCCTTTGAGAGCGGCGTAGGCGTAACGTTGCGGGGAAACGATGGTCGTCACCCGCGCTTGCATGCTGAGCGCCACTTCCTCAGCCCAATTCGCAATCATCGCGGAATCGAGCTTCGGAAAGTCGCGCAGCACCCAGTGAAATGACCGTTCGACAGCCGTTTCAACCTCTGAACAGACAGCCCTTCCAGAAGTGTCCACGAGATGCAACTGTGCCCGAGTCATTGGCAATTCATCTCTGCGTAAAAAATTGCGCAATGGTGTCAAAAACCTTCCCTCTCATCTCGCTTAGAGATTAGAAGCAGCTCTTTGAGATGCCTCTAACCGACCGCCAAAGCAACCAACCAAGGAAGGGAATTACTTCTTTGAACTTTTTGACCGCGACTCGTCACTTTCGATCAAGCCGAGACCTTCAACCAGTTCTTCGACTGGTATTTGAAACACCTCGGCAATCCTCAGCAGCGTCGGCACAGAGACCCCATCGCCTTTTTCTATGCGCTGAATCTGCGTCAGGTGAAAACCGTGCTGGACAACCAGGGCGCGCAAGGTCAACCCGCGTTCCTTGCGCAACTGCTTCACTCGCTTACCTAAAGCAGCAGAGAACTCTTTGTAATCGTACCGCAGCATGGAGTCGTTGTTGATGTGGACCTCGCTCAAGAAGATAAGAGCACAGCGCAAACTCCCGGCATAGCGTTCTCTGCGAAATCTTAGCAATCTCCACTGCACACACACAAATGTGAACTGGTCGTTCGTGTGGTCAACACAAAATTGTGAGTATCAAAAGTGTGTTGACACGGTGCGACGAACTCGCTATAAGTTGTGCATGGAAACACAAGTTTGTGGTAACACAACAACGTGTACATGGCGGCGAAGCGTTCCGCATGAACGTAGGGTTGTGGACCACAAATCCTAACGAGAAAGGAGGGAAAACTCAGATACGCGGACGTTCCGTGAGGGCAGATCACCGGCCCGCGGGCGAAAACGCAAACATGAAACCGCAGTCTCCAAAGTCAACCGATCTCCCTCAACCGTGAAAGAAAAAGGAGCTTACTTTGAGCAAACGAATGACTTCCCGCCTCGCGACCGTGGTCGCGGCAACCTTCACCAAACAGCGTCTTCGAACGGCAGGTCGCACTCTCGGACCCCTCCTAATTGCCCTGGCGGTCTCTCCTC
>Ga0302319_10012539_pt1 | contig 15975 bp, 10 predicted proteins | sample Bog_T0_2_FD_203319 | JGI IMG/M metagenome (GOLD analysis project Ga0302319, IMG submission 203319) | Peat permafrost microbial communities from Stordalen Mire near Abisko, Sweden - Bog_T0_2 | ecosystem: Environmental > Terrestrial > Soil > Wetlands > Peat | place: Sweden: Abisko, Stordalen Mire...
TCCATTACTACCGTTACTGGTAATGCGGCTACGGCTACGGCGCTCGCGACGGCACAACCCATCACCTTGTCCGGAGTCGTTTCTGGTACGGCAAACTTTGCCGGCAGCACTGGCGCCACCATCACCACCACATTGGCGGCGGTTGGCGCAGTGGCGGCAACCTACGGCAATGTGGTGGTTGACGCCAGTTCACGTGTGGTTTCCGCCTACACCCCGCTCAATCTAACCGGCGGCACCCTGACAGGCGCGCTGGTTGGCACCACAGTAACAGCAGGGACGTTCTCCGGTGTCCATGTCGGCACAACCGGCTCGTTCTCCAGTGCCGTGACAGCGGCTTCCTTTGTCGGTCCGCTAACCGGAACAGCATCGACAGCAACTGCGTTGGCAACAGCGCAGACGATAGCTTTGGGTGGTGTCCTTAGCGGTTCTGCAACGTTTGCCGGCAACAGCGGTGCGACCATCACGGCAACCCTAGCGACAGCCTATCTGCCAATCGCAGGCGGCGCACTAACCGGCGCCGTGTCGGGAACTTCAGCATCATTCTCCGGTGCAGTTGTGGCGGCGTCCGGTTCGTTCTCTGGTGCAGTTGTCGCCAGTTCACACACAGGGACAAGTGGTTCGTTCTCCGGCGCGCTAACAGCAGCAACGGCTTCTTATAACGGATCGGTTACAATTAGCGATCCAAATACCAACACTTCATCGCTGGTAGTCAGTAATACTAACCCCAATGGTGCTAATATCCAACTTAAAGGAAATGGCGCCACCGCTCCGAACAAAACCATCCGCGCATATAATGGAGCGTTCCATATCGTTAATTCGGCATACAGTTCAGTAATTCTAATCTTGAGTGATACAGGAAACTTATCGACAGCAGGAGGTATTGACAACACCGCCATCGGTGCCGTTACGCCATCAACCGGCGCGTTCACTACCCTGTCGGTATCCGGGGCGATGACATTAGCTGGGGTTAATGCTCCTTGGCTCCAAACAGGAACTGCAGGAATCTATAGCACATCGGTTCCATCCATCGGCACAACCGCAACAGCGTTTGACGCTTGGGCAACATCCGTGTTCCGTTCATGCAAGTATTTCGTGTCTGTGACAAGCAGTGTCGCTGGTTATCAGGCATGCGAACTGACCGTTATTCAGGATGGCGCCGGAAACGCCTATCTCTCGGAATATGGTGACGTTTATACGACAGGTTCTGCGATTGCGACATTCAGTGCCTCAATTGGATCAGGAACATTATATCTCTGTGCGGCATCAATCTCGGGCACTGTCACGGTTAGTTATGTAAGGACACTAATGAACGTCTAACCCAAAAAACTCACCTTAACAAACAAGGAAACAGGCGCGCCCATTCCGCGCCTGTTTCTAATCTCAGGACAGCTTCGTCTTCGAAAATCAGGAATGTTATGGTTTTGTTGAGTGTTTTTCAATATGCTAAATAGATTCAAACAAAGGAATTTCTCACATGCTAGCATTAAGGATTGTCACGGCTATACTAGTTGTCTTCCTGCTTATTGGCGCCGGATTGTATATTGTGTCACTCCGCCACCAAAGAGCACAGCAGACAGCGGACATCAAGGCACTTCAGGCGTCAAGCGTACTGTTAGCACAACAACAGGATGCGCTGACCGTCGATAAAATAAAAATCAACAACGAAAACGCAAGTTTAAGGACTGATATTGAAAATGCAAAACAAACATCTGTATGTGCGAATAGCGGCGCTGGCGGGGCTTTCCTTAATGGTGTTCGGGTGCAGCAACAGCAACAACCTACAACTCCAGCCCAGAGCCATTATACAACAGGCACCCACAACCACGCAACCAATCCCAACCGCTGACTTGACCTGTGGCGACGAGCCGTTGGCACCGGCTGCACCGTCTTTCGGACGAGTTTTAACCGATAACGACTATTTTCTATGGAGCAATGACGTGCTCACTTGGGGACGGACGTGTCATGATACCCTGGCGAGGGTCCGTGGCATGAATCCACTGGTCGGCGTCGTCACAAAATAAACCATTGCAACACGCCAAGTCACATGTTAGGATTTGAGAGAATTTGTTTAAGGCTTTAAAATGATCGCTGATCCATATGCAACTTTGGGACTACCACAGGACGCGCCTGAGGAGGATGTAAAGCAAGCTTATCGCAAATTGGCGATGCAATATCATCCTGACCGTAACCCAGGCAACAAAGTCGCCGAGGAGAAATTCAAGGAGGTCAACAATGCCAATGACCTCATCAAAAACGGTTGGCATCCTGGCATGCAAAACGCCGCCGGTAATGGTCAACCACAATGGCATACCGCCAGTGGCAACGATTCCTTTTTCCATCAGTTCAATGACATAGGAGGTGGGGGTTTTGCAGATATATTTGCCGCGTTTCATGCGCAGAATGCAAGACGTAATCGAGATGTTCATGCGGAATGCCCGATAACACTTGAGGACGCATTCAAAGGCAAGGAAGTAACGGTAAACATCAATCATACCGGCGAAGCCAGAACAATTAAAGTGCAAATTCCCGCTGGCGTCGATACCGGAACCCGTGTCCGTGTACCACAGGCTGGCGACAAAACATATGCGGCTTTCACCCCAGGCGATTTGTATATCAATATTCACATAATCCCCCACGCCAGATTCAAGCGTGTCGGACCGCATCTGATTACAACCATTGATGCAAGCGTCTTCGACGTAATGCTTGGAGCAAAGCTGACCGTCATCGGTATCGATGGTCGTGAGGTTGCATTGACCATCCCACCGGGATTCAAACCGGAACAGCAATTGCGGGTGCATGGCTATGGCATGCCAGCGTCGTCCAATGCCACGCAACATGGGGATTTGCTTGTGTCCCTGAATATCGTCTATCCAACACTGACGCAAGAACAAACTGATTTGATGACGAAGGTGCGTGATCTGTCAAAAAAAAGCGGTTGACGTCGCAAAAAATGTGGGCTACAGTTGCGTGTGTATTTCAGACAACACAATATTTTCAGAAGATATCAAATGTCGGACGATGCAAATATTATTCTTAGACCGATCGCTGTGCGGGCAATTGAAATTGCCTGCGGCTACGAGCATGAAATGGCTACACTTGAACATGTGCTCGCTGCACTCCTTGAAAGTGAGGAAATTCAGCAGTGCCTGATTGCTCTTGGCGCAGACAGTTATTCACTCGGAAACGCAATCGCAGCGTTCATGATTTCCGGGTTTATCGAAAAAAAACCCGGCGTCACGCCACCTGAAGTGTTGAAAAGCCAGAATTTTGAGACATTGTTCCTTCGCGTTGTCGGAACCTCCCTGTTCCAACCACAGCGCACAATTACCGCCGTCGATGTCCTCATGCATATGACACAAATGCCGTTTGAGGATAGTCATGCCGTCTCAGCACTGCTAACATTTGGGCTTAACTCACTCGTCCTCAAACGGTATCTATCCCATGGTGTCAACAATGCAATTGCCACAATGAATCAGCCGCCCCTCCGTCAGGAAATGCCAGATGGCATGCTTCCCATGCCTGAGGCAGAACCAAAAAACAAGGAGGAAGCAGTTGCCTATTTGGCAAAATATTGCACCGACCTCAACCAGATGGCACGCGACGGCAAGATTGACCCGTTGATCGGACGTGTCGCTGAGGTTGGACATATCATTCAAAATACTGCACGGCGGACCAAAAACAATTCGATGATTATTGGAGAGTCAGGCGTCGGAAAGAGCGCTTTGGTCGAAGGTCTTGCGCTGCGTATCGTCAATGGCGAGGTTCCCAAGGCAATTGCCAATCTGAATGTCTGGATGCTGGACCTTGGCGCTTTGATTGCCGGCACGCGATTTCGTGGCGATTTTGAGGAGCGTATGAAGAATGTGCTCAAAGCACTCGAAGTTGTTGGCAACGCGCTGTTGTTCATCGATGAAATGCATATGATGATGGAAGCGGGCGGCGGTTCGAAGGGCAGTATGGATGTCAGCAACCTACTCAAGCCAGCGCTCGCCAAAGGTCTGTTGCGGTGCATTGGGTCCACCACACCAGAAGAATACCGCAAGCATGTCGAAAAGGACCACGCCCTGGTCAGACGCTTCAAGATTGTTCAGATTGACGAGCCTTCGCCAGAGGTGACCAAACTCATTTTGCGCGGTCTCCAGGGTGTCTACGAAGCCTTTCATGCGCTCAGCTTTACGGAGGCAGCCATTGACGCAGCCGTGGACCTGACCTATCGTTATGTTCACACAGGTAAATTGCCTGACAAGGCGATTGATATCCTGGACAATGCCGGTGCCCGGCAGCGTGTGGCACCGGCTGAAGAACGGTTGACCGTCATTGGTGTGACGCAGATTGAGGAGGAAGTGTCGAAAGTTACAAAAATACCGGCACAGGAAGTCGCCGCTGATGAAACTGACCGGCTTTGCAATCTTGAAACTGATTTGAAGAAGGTTATCTTCGGACAGGATGGCGCGATTGAGACGTTGGTCAATGCCGTGTTCATTTCACGCGCTGGTCTTCGTGAAGAGAATAAGCCTACTGGACGCTATTTGTTCACTGGTTACAGTGGGTGCGGCAAGACCGAGGTTGCCAGACAGCTTGCAAAAACCCTTGGTATTCCGTTGATTAAGTTTGATATGTCGGAATACATGGAGAAACACGCTGTAGCACGCATGATTGGTTCGCCGCCCGGTTACGTTGGCTATGGCGAAGGCGGCGCCGGTGCTGGACTGTTGATCAATGCCATTGATACCAATTCAAGTTGCGTGCTGCTGCTGGATGAGATTGAGAAGGCGCACGAAGATTTGTTCAATATTTTCCTTCAGGTTATGGATGACGCAACACTGACCGGTGGCTCTGGGAAGAGTGTTAGTTTCAGGAACGTTATCATGATAATGACATCCAATGCCGGTGTCTCAGCAGCGGAGAAGGCGACTATTGGTTTTGGCAAGCTGGATGATGCGCCGCCTGATATCGATGATAAGGTGATCAAGCGGCTGTTCAAGCCGGAATTCCGTAACCGTCTGGATGCCATGGTCAAGTTCGCCAGATTGCGTCCGGAAGCCATGCTGAAAATTGTGAACAAGTTCATTGGCACGCTGTCTGTGCTGGCGGCTCACCGTGGCGTCACAATTGATGTGGATACGGCAACCCGTGAATGGCTGGCTGGAGAGGGTTACGACCCTATCTATGGTGCCCGTCCGTTGGAGCGTGTTATTCATGAGCATATCAAGCAGCCGTTGTCACGTCTGATGTTGATTGGGTCCCTGAAGGGCGGCGGTAGGGCTTATGTCCGTGTTTCCTCCGATAATAAACTCACAGTGTTGGACACTGTGGAGACGGAATTGGTTGATGCAACGCTGTCCTAGCGTGCAAAACGATAGGGCTGGCTGGCGCCTCGGTGGCTCGGTTGGCCCGTCGCCATTCGGGCGCGTCGCCGTGCGCGCCTCCGGTTCATTCAACATCAAAACGGCGTCTGGACTGCGGCAGGGAATTGGCTGGAAATGGTGCACTGCCATCCAGCGCGGAGATGGCTATGGTTATTCGACAACAAGAGCACCGCGCTGATGCGCGGTCCGCTATTCCTCCCGGCCCTGAAGGACCGGGCTTCTCGCGGAAAAATGGTGAAGCGATGACCGGGATTCCAGAGGCGACTGGCGTGCCTCTGGCCGAGGAAGGAGAAAACCTCGCACAATGGATGGTGTTCCTGGGTGAGCAGGCGCAAGATGCTCCGCGACTTGTTCGCGCCGCTGGCGTTATGCGCGACCTCGCAGCCGAGAATGTTAGACTACGCAAGGCGCTGGAGTGGATCGCTCAGATTCGTCACGGCCTTGATGTTGGCTTTGACGCGGAGCAGCGAGCCGTTTACTGGTCGCGTCTGGCGACTGAATACCGGGGCGTAGCGGCCCGAGCGCTGGGAGTGCAAGATGACTGACCTTCCTACAACGATTTGGGAGGCGCAGGAGGCGGCGCGCTGCGGTAGGTCGATGGGGACGCGAAAAATCGTCTCGATGCAAGCGTGTGGGGGGATGGCAATGGCTGATATTGAAACGACCGACCCGCTCGCACAGGCGGCGCGGGCCTACCTCGCGGCGTGTGTTGGCTTGCACCCCGACCCGGATGCGGCCCTGTCAAATTTGGTTCGCGCCGCCGCCAGTTTGGCGCACCTGATCGGCTTTGAGATTCCAAAGCCCGTGGAGAATGTGCGTGAGAGACCGGAATGAATTCCATCAGCCGACCGAGGCTCCAGTCGCCGCCGCCAGCGGCGGCTGGCCGCCATGACGGACCTTCCCGAGACGACCAAGCCGCGATGCCAGCGGTGCAGAGATGGCGGTTGGCTCATTTCCTGGCCCGCTGGCGGACAATGCCATCTAAGGGCATGCCCAGATTGCGGTGCTGGACGAGATGCGGAGAAAGTTGTGGAGGCGTGCAATGTCAATTCCTGAGACGACCGCGCTGACCGTCATCCCCCTAGTGTCGCGCGAGCCTTTGCCGCGTGAGTTGGTGGGGGAAATCGCTATATGGAAATCGGAAAGGAGGTCGCGAACCACATCGAGACGATGTACTCGATCATACGACACATCACGCGTACCTCATGCGAGCATACACAACGTCTCGCGCAGGAGAAAGCGCAACCATGACCGATCTTTCTGAAACGACCTAAGGCGCACTCCCTAAATCCGGCTAAAACTAAACAAATTATTGATTGTTGAGACTTTATGTTGAACACCTTACTTACACACCGGCTTATTGACAAAGGCGTTATCAGCCAAGGCACCGCATTCCTGGCTTATTATGATGCTCCTGGTTTGTCTTGCACAACTGATGCCAGGATAACCGGGAACTTCATCGTACATTCGGTCAAGCTCTTGGCTACAACCAAACAAATTATATTGGAAGGATGTGGTGCGGACAAAATCATGCGCCGTTTTCGCACTGAGGATGTAATCACCGTCGATGGCATGGCTGCAAGCCGTCTGGCGAGGGTCTACGGACTGTTGGAAGACGGGACCGATGCACAGACAGGAAAGCGTCGTGGACGTCGTGGTGCATATGGCTGAGTTGCTTGATTTTGACACGCCCCTGACGCGGCTGAAACAAGTCTATGAGGAAAAACTTCTGGTCAAGGACCAGTTAATTGAGGAATTGACCAGCGCCGTCAGCATCGCCAATGAAAAAACCGGAACGGTAAAAGGCGTTAACGAAATGCTGAAATTGTTGCTTTTGGATATGGGGGTTCAGGTCAAAGGTATGGGTGAGCAAATCAAGCTGATGGAACGCAACATTGAAGAAATGCGTTCCAAGCTTCCCGACATCGATTAACAAATCTTCGCACGAAAACAAGGAGAGAGCGCTTAGCGCTCTCTCCTTGTTTTTTCAATAACCTTGTGGCAGGTTTGCCGTTCTTTCGATCCATCGACCCTTGGCGGCGACAGCACCCATGCGTTCTGTGATCATATTACGTGCATTGTCCGGGGTAAAAGCCGCCACGCAATCGGAAAACGAGGAAGATTCATCAACTCCTGCCGAGAACGCTCCCGTATAGGCGTTTGATGTGGCTTCACGAGTATCAAAATCAATCAGGGTGGGCTGTCCGTTTGGCGCAGGACGGTTGGCAGTTGGGTTGTTAAAGAACGGAATTGCGTTCATGACAACCGCATACTCCCGCGTTCCCTCGTACAGGTTTGGGTTGCCTGGATCATACAGGCGGTCGGTTACCCGGCAACCAAGCCAAAGCTCTTTCACTTTGTGACCGGAAGTATTCCGAATGGTCGCAGTGACGATGTTGTCAGGGAACGGACCTGGGTAGTTGTATGAGGACCGGTGAACGTCGCTGACGCTATCCACAAACACAGTGGACGCGGTTGGATGAGGGCTGGTACTGGAATAACTGCTGGTGGCAACGGAATTGTGGTCGGGGTCGCACGCATCCACAATTGCTCCGACAAAACATATAACCGCGAATGCGATAAGGCATTGCTTCGGTCGGCGAATGATAAGGGTAAAGATTATCGCAAAGACGACGATAAAGCCAAGGCGGTGTTTCATCTGATAACTCATGGGATGATCTCCTTCGACCACCACAATGTCACGAAATTCAATTTCGTCAAGATTTATTTTTCCATAAATACGTGACATTCGGGAGGGTTGAAGGTTTCTATGTTTGCTGGCATCGCCAAAAATAAATAACTAACAACGTACTAATGGGTTTTCTGCGCGATGGAAAAAAGCGTGATCATGCTCTCTGCGATGGATGAAGTCATTAACATGATATCAACACCGGTCAAGGCTGCCGGCTGGTATGGACCAACGCAAGCCCTGCATACGATAGCCATCAGGACGCTCAATTTTCGGGGCAGGGTGTTTATTGAAGGAACCCTGGTTGTGGCACCCGCCGAAACCGATTGGTTTCCAATCCTGCTGGATGGTGCAGACCATTTGATTTTTCCACGCCCGTTGTTTTTGCTGGCGACCGGACCCGTCGATCCAGGCTGGCTCGGTGAATCGGTGACTCTGGGCTATAGTTTTATTTGCAATTGTCTTTGGCTGAGGGCGCGAATAGTGCGTTCTTATATTATTCCACCTTATTCAACGCCAGATCAAATCTCCGTTTACGGCGCCATCGATTCAATATTACTCAATTTTTGATCCACTGCCTCAAATTGCCTAAATAACTAAAAGAATTTTAAGGAACACACCTATTATGCCTATCCAGATTTCAATTGGAAACGACGAAGTCATTCTGCCGAATAACTTATCAAGCATTCCAACAATCGGCAATGCTGACACTTCCGTCCCGGTTTTGCCGCCAAATATTACACCGTTGTCCGGGTTGTCGCTAACGGCGCTCAGTGACGAAAACATAGTCGTGACAGGTTCGCCAATCGTAAACGGCGGGACATTGACATTCGCTTTGGCGGAGATGAATGTTGTCCCAGGCACTTATACGTCGCCGGTTTTAACCATTGACGCATATGGACGCATTGCCGCCGCCGAAAGTTTTGCGGCAACACCTGGGCAAGGAACCGTTATCGAGATTGCCGCAATTGGAGACAAGAACATCACGGTGATTGGCGATTCTGTTACAGCGAGCGGCACATTTTCGTTCGCTCTTACAACAACAGGGGTAACTGCCGGCACATATGGCAAGGTCACCGTGGACGAATACGGGCGCGTCACTGCCGGCATTGATTTGGCGGCGGCTGACATCAATATCGCTCTTGGTCCCTATGCGGTGGCGAATGCAAACGAGGCTGGCAAACTGGCAGCGGCACAGACCATCGCAATTGCAGGCGACGCATTTGGCGAAACAACTTTTGACGGTTCTGCTGGCGCAACCATTGTGGTCACTTTGGCAGCAACTGGTGTGACAGCGGGCACCTATACCAATGCCGCTTTCGTTGTTGATGAAACGGGACGCGTGACCAATGCGGATTCCGACGTCGCCGGCAGCGATGGAACATTCAGTGCTTTTATCTCAACCGATGAAAATATTACTGTTGCGCCTCCCTTTATAACAAACAATGCCACAATCGCTATCGGACTTGCCACGAACGGCGTTTCTGTTGGGACCTACACGCTGCCAGAGATCGTCGTTGATGCAATGGGACGCGTGACATCCGCGATAAGTCTTGATATAAACAGTTTTGTGATCAGCATTGGTGATGACACTCAGGAAGTGGTTCACGTTTATGCCAGCGGCAATTCTTTTGGTCAAGCGCAATTCCGTGGCATGGTTGGCAACGGCAACATCAGCGTGGGGTTAACCACCGATGACAGTTCCCTGACATTCAGTCTCACACCGACAACGGTTACGGCTGGCACATATAGCAATGCGAATATCGTTGTTGATGCTTATGGACGCCTGACATCAGCGGTCAATGGAACGTCTGGTTCAGGAATATCCGGTTCGCCATCAAATGAATTGATCAGTGTTGATGCTATCGGTGATTCGAATATTTTCGTTAATGGCGGACCTATTACCACAGAGGGAACTTTGACCATCGGTTTGGGCACCACAGGGGTAATTGCTGGTTCATATACCAACTTCGTTGTTGACTCCTATGGACGTCTGATAGCAGCCAGAGGGTTGGTGGCAAGTGACGTTACAACTGCCCTTGGGACATATGCCGTTTCTGCCGCTGCTTCAGCGGTCAGTTCCGAACAGTTGGCAACAGCGCAGACAATAGCTATCGCCGGTGATATTGCTGGTTCAACAACATTTGATGGCTCTACAAGTGTCACCATTACGGCAGCTTTGGTTCCGACTGGTGTCGTAGCCGGAACCTATACCAATGCCAATATCGCGGTTAGTGCGGATGGACGCGTTTTGAGCGCAAGTTCTGCCGTAGCAGCAATTGGTGATGGCGGAACATTCAGAGCGGCATTTGCCACTGATGGCAATATCTCGGTTTTTCCTGACGCCATAACAAATAACAGTATTATTACGATTGGTCTTGTTGCCAACGGCGTTTCGGTGGGAACTTACACAAATGCCAATGTTGTTGTTGACGCCTATGGACGTTTAACCTCGGTGTCTAACGGCACATCATCAGGCACGGCGCCTGCTCTCACGGCAAGCGATGTAACGGCAGCACTTGGAACAGTAGCTGTTCCTGCGGCAATTTCGGCAACCACCGCCGATCAACTTGCTTCGGCACAGACGATTGCCATTTCCGGTGATGTAAACGGTTCAACCATATTTGATGGCTCTGCCAATGTTACCATTACGGCGACTTTGGCTGCGACTGGTGTGGTAGCTGGCACTTATGGTTCCGGCTCTGCTGTTCCTGTGATCTCAACAGACGCAAACGGACGAATAACGGCAGTCCGCACGGTCGCAATTGTCGCAGCGACTTCCAGTGGCACAACATCATCTTCTTCCCAGAATGTCAATGAATATGTTTTCACTGGAACATCAACAGGCAGTACGGTAATTCTCACCACAGATGGTAGCGGAACGCCGAATGGAACCAATATTGGTAATATACCAGTTGACACAGCGGCTATTTTTACGCTTACTATTATCGCAAGAAGCGTCACCGGTTCTACCCAGAACATATTTACCTGGTCTGCCATAGCGCCAAATAGCGGAAAGTTGGACAATTGCCTTGTGTTTTGTGGCAATGACCCCACAACGCTTGCATTTGGTGAGACCAGCCTTGATGGAAACCCATTGCCGCCACAAATTGTTTCAGGACCGCAGTCCAATAGCTCGGCAACCGCGCCACTGCCAACGCTTGGCTTGGACACGACAAACGGTGGTTTTGCAATTACCTGGACGCCGCCAACTTCCGATACATGGTCCATTGTCGGTTATATGAAGACAATAACGGTTCAGTGATAAGGCTAAAAACACACTATGCCATTATTCAGCAGCGGACGCATCCAGGCAGGAACTGGTGATGTCATGTTGTCGATGCCGCCCGCCGCATCGACAACAGCGCCTGCGGCAGCGGTAACGCCAAACACAGCACAGCAAACCGCTTTTGTCTCTGTGACGTCACTTGCTGCCGGATCGTTTCCGATATTGGTTGTTGGTGTGGATGGCGTTGAGGTGGTTAGCCTCGCCAATGGAACATTAACGCTGGGACTTACAGCGACAAACACCCAAGGCACATATAGTTACCCGTCCCTTGTAATTGACCAACAAGGCAGAATCGTCGGTGTCAGCAGCGATTCCGTTGTGTCATCGCTGACAGCACTGGGCGACAGTTCCATTGCTGTCACCGGTAGTCCGCTCAAATCAGCCGGAACGTTGTATTTCTCCCTGCTCAACACCGCTGTTACCGCAGGAACATACAGCTTGGCATCCGTGGTTGTAGATGCCCAGGGACGCATTCAGGCGGCGATGAATACGGTAATCGAAACCGTTGTCAACGTTGGCATGTCCGGTAACGATGGCATCACGGTGATGAATTCACCGATAACGAGTAGCGGAACGTTCGTGGTTGGCATGGCGCCATCCGGTGTTTCTCCGGGTTCTTATAGTCTGCCAATAATAACAATTGATGCGCAGGGACGAATCACCAAAGCAGCCAGTGGTGTCATCGAACAAACGGACATTTTCGTAACAGGGGATAATGCCATTGGAGTGGCTGGCAGTCCAGTAAACCAAACCGGCACGCTGACATTCAACTTGGAATCGACAAGTGTTGTTGCTGGAAGCTACACCCTCTTTGCGGTTGATTCACAAGGGCGGCTTACCCACGCGAGAGACCTCGCAATCACCGATTTGGGGGTGACATCAGTATCTGCATCTGGTGATAATGCTATTTCGGTTTTCGGCAGTCCGGTTACAACCACCGGTACAATAACGTTTGCGCTTGCCGCAACAACCGTGGTATCCGGGACCTATACTTACTCGTCCATTACCGTTGATGCACAGGGACGAATCACCAAAGCTGCCAGTGGCGTCATCGCGCAAACGTCCATATCGGCAGTGGGCGACAACGCCATTGGAGTGTCCGGCAGCCCGGTAAACCAAACCGGCACGCTGACATTCAACTTGGAATCGACAAGTGTTATTGCTGGAAGCTATACCCTCTTTGCGGTCGATTCACAGGGACGACTTACCTATGCAAGAAATCTTGCCGTTACCGATTTGGGCGTTACCTCGGTAGCGGCATCTGGTGACAACGCTATTTCCGTTTCAGGTAGCCCGGTTACAACCACCGGTACTTTATCCTTTGCACTTGCAGTAACAGGTGTTAGCGCAGGAACATATTCATATCCGTCCATCACTGTTGATGCGCAGGGAAGAATTACACTTGCCCATAGCAATCCCGGAGGCAATGTAACATCAGTTAACGCTGTTGGAGCGAATGGAATATCGGTCTCTGGAGGTCCGGTTACAACATCTGGAACGTTTGTTGTAACGCTAGGCAACACCAGCGTTATAGCCGGAACATATATTAATTATGCAGTTGATACAACAGGTCGTCTTACATTGGCGCGAAGCTTGTCAGCAACCGACATCGATAATATTCTTGGCTACACACCGGCAAATGCTGCCGGAGTCGGAACTGTACAAACAATCGGGTTGCTTGCTGGCGCCGGAATAGTGGTGACCGGAACAAGTCCGGTTACGGTCGGCGGCACATTCTCGGTTGGAATGTTGACAAGTGGCGTAACAGCGGGAACGTATTCATATCCTACTGTTGTGATAGATTCATTGGGAAGAGTAATTTCCGCCGCCAGCAATCCTGGCGGCAATGTAACCTCGGTCGCTGTCGCCGGAGGGAATGGCATATCTGTTATTGGCGGCACAATCACAAGCGCCGGAACGTTTACAATTTCGCTAATTAACACTACTGTAACATCAGGCACATATATCAATTTCGCTGTTGGTGCTGACGGACGCCTTACTTCCGCCAGAAATTTAAATGCGGCGGACGTCATCAGTGTTCTTGGATATACGCCATTGCCCGTTACCGGCGGCACGCTTTCCGGCGTACTGGGTGGCACGTCTGGTTCGTTTTCCGGTACCGTGACGGCAGGCACGTTTATCGGCGTAGTGTCAGGCACGGCATCAACGGCGATTGCTCTTGCAACAGCACAGCCTATTGCTCTAGCTGGCATCGTAACCGGTACAGCCACCTTTGCTGGTAATACAGGCTCCACGATAACCACCACTCTGGCAGCAGTAGGCGCTGGAGTAGTCACATATACGCATATCATTGTGGACGCCAACGGACGTGTCTGTCCAACCAGCACTGCGTTGACAGGATATCTTGCTCTTGCCGGAGGGACCTTGACTGGCGCTGTGGCAGGAACAAGTGGTTCGTTCTCCGGTACCATGACGGCAGGCACATTCATCGGCGTGGTATCCGGCACAGCATCAACGGCAATTGCCCTGGCTACCGCGCAGCCGATTGCACTGGCTGGCATTGTCACTGGCACGGCAACTTTTGCTGGCAACACAGGCTCTACTATTACGACCACTTTGGCGGCGGTAGGCGCTGGCGTAGTCACATATACGCATATCATTGTGGATGCCAACGGACGTGTCTGTCCAACCAGTACCGCACTGACAGGATATCTTGCCCTTGCTGGCGGAACCTTGACTGGTGCACTTGGTGGTTCGTCCGGTTCGTTCTCCGGAACAGTAACGGCTGGTACTTTTATCGGCGTGGTGTCAGGCACGTCATCAACGGCAATAGCCTTGGCAACGGCACAGCCGATTGCACTGGCTGGCATTGTCACTGGTACAGCAACTTTTGCTGGCAACACAGGCTCTACTATTACGACCACTTTGGCGGCGGTAGGCGCTGGAGTAGTCACATATACCAATATTATTGTGGATGCCAACGGACGCGTTTGCCCAACCAGCACCGCGTTAACAGGCTACCTTGCCCTTGCTGGCGGAACCTTAACAGGCGCTGTGGCAGGAACAAGCGGTTCGTTCTCCGGTACCATGACGGCAGGCACATTCATTGGCGTGGTATCCGGCACAGCATCAACGGCAATTGCCCTGGCTACCGCGCAGCCGATTGCACTGGCTGGCATTGTCACTGGCACGGCAACTTTTGCTGGCAACACAGGCTCTACTATTACGACCACTTTGGCGGCGGTAGGCGCTGGAATAGTCACATATACGCATATCATTGTGGATGCCAATGGACGTGTCTGCCCAAGCAGCACTGTGTTGACAGCAGCCCAAATCACGTCAATTGTGGGATATACACCGGCTAACGGGGCAAATTATCTTGCGCTTGTTGGTGGCACACTGACCGGCCCTTTAGGGGGAACCACAGGTTCGTTCTCCGGCGCAGTGACGGCAACGACATTTACCGGTGCGTTTGCCGGAACAGTTACGGCGTCATCAGGAACGTTCAATGGACCGGTTACAATTAACGATCCAGCTACCGACACTGCATCGCTGATAGTCAGTAATACTAACACCAATGGCTCTAATATTAAGATTACCGGCAATGGCGCCACCACGCCGACTAAAACCATTCGCGTAATCAATGGGTTGTTCCAGGTCGTCAATAACGCCTATTCCGTGACGATCCTATCGTTGACCGACGCGGGAAATCTGTCAACAGCCGCTGGCATTGACAGCACACCTGTTGGTGCCAATACCCCATCAACGGGCGCATTCACCAATTTGTCGGCGACGGGATATATACGTGCCACACAGGGCGCACCTAACAGTACCGACACCAGCACAGTCGGTTATGCATTTGACGGGGATGGAGACACCGGATTATTTTCTCCCATCGTAGGTGGCGGGGTCGGTAACGGCATCGCGTCCTTGTTTACCAATAACGTGGAGGCATTGAGGGCTTCGGCTGGCAATGTCAATATTTTGAACAGCCTCAGTGTGAATGGTGCATTGACAGGCTCATCCGGTTCGTTCTCTGGCACAGTGACGGCTGGCACCTTCATCGGTGTCGTATCCGGCACGTCATCGACGGCAGTTGCATTGGCAACCGCACAACCCATCGCGCTGGCAGGTATTGTCACTGGTACAGCCACCTTTGCTGGCAACAGCGGCTCCACAATAACCACCACCATGGCTGCGGTTGGTGCGGCAGTAGCCACGTATTCCAATATCATCGTTGATGCCAATGGTCGCGTTAAGAGTAACAGCACCGCGCTGACAGGCTATCTTGCCCTTGCCGGAGGCACACTAACCGGCGCCTTGGCTGGCACGTCTGGTTCGTTCTCCGGCACCGTGACGGCAGGCACATTCATCGGCGTTGTATCAGGCACGTCATCAACAGCAGTCGCATTGGCAACTGCGCAACCCATTGCCTTGATTGGTGATGTAATTGGTTCAGCCACGTTCGCAGGCAACAGCGGCGCCACCATCACCGCAAATCTGGCTGCGGTTGGCGCAGCCACCGCAACTTACACCAACATCATTGTTGATGTCGATGGTCGTGTAAAAACCACCAGTACCGCACTGACAACAGCGCAAATCACGTCAATTGTCGGATATACACCAGCCAACGGCGCAAATTATCTAGCACTTGCCGGTGGCACACT
>Ga0302319_10012541_pt1 | contig 15974 bp, 8 predicted proteins | sample Bog_T0_2_FD_203319 | JGI IMG/M metagenome (GOLD analysis project Ga0302319, IMG submission 203319) | Peat permafrost microbial communities from Stordalen Mire near Abisko, Sweden - Bog_T0_2 | ecosystem: Environmental > Terrestrial > Soil > Wetlands > Peat | place: Sweden: Abisko, Stordalen Mire...
GATATCCCCACGATGCGCGCGGCGGTCGCTCACGCCGCCAACAAGCGGCACGCCGCGGTGGAATTCAAGCGGAGCAACCTGCAACTCCAGGAACTTCAGCGCGTCATTCACGATCAGCACGAACGCGAGGAAATGGCGCGCACCCAGGGCGAAATTTACGCCAGCGTCCTCCACGATATCAACAGCCCGCTCACCGTCATTTCAGGTTTTATCGAACTCATCAATCGTTCGATGGAAAACGCCGCCCGGGTCGAAGGGGAACAGCTCGAGAGCATTAAGGGCGATCTGAACCGGCTGAACGGCCAGGTGGAACGCTGCGTGGAGATTTCCCGGCGCTACCTGAGTTTTCTCCACAATCAAACGACCGAGAAATCGTACGTCGGGGTGAACCAGATTCTCACAGATTTGAAAGAGCTGCTTTCGAGACACCCCAGCGCCAAAGGGCATCAGCTCGTGGTTCACGGCTTGGACACGGAAGTGATCGCGGAAATCAACGGCACCGATTTTCTTCAGATTCTTTTGAACCTTACGATCAACGCGCTCCAGAACACGCCGGATCCGCATCGCGTGGAAGTTGCGTGCGTCCTGCACCCGAGCCCCATCGTGCTCACGGACTTTCCCGACGGACCCCAGCAGCGCGTTATCAACCGGGACGGATTCTCCAACCGCACGCCAATCCTGACGGTATCGGTCGAAGACAACGGCACCGGGATCCCGCCGGAAGTGCTCCGCCGAATGTTTGAGGAACGCTTTACCACGAAACCGCCGCATCTCGGCACCGGTCTCGGCCTTTCGATCGTCAAACGGCTGCTGAAGGAAGCCCGCGGGGCCATTGTCATTGAGACAAAACCCGCGCAGTTTTCAAAGTTCACCCTCTGCCTCCAGACGCTGGTCTAGCGGGGCGAGGGAATCCGCGCCTTGAGGAAGGAACGAAGGACGGCTTGCCCGCCCGAGGGAGCGCGGATCTCGTTTGTTCCAAAGCTTTGTCGCCCGGAAAGGATTGTGGCAGGGAAGCCAGGCTCCGTTCATCACTCCCGACCATGTCCGCTCGATCGTCCCGATTCCCGCTCTTCCTGATTGCGTTGCTGGCCAGCGCGCTCGCGTCCACCGGACAGTCAGCCTCCGCGCCCGAGCCGGCGTGGACCCAGTTTCGCGGCCCGGCCCAAGGGCATGCCGACCCCGCAAACCCGCCGCTGACCTGGAGCGAGACCGAGCATGTAAAGTGGAAAACACCGCTCCCGGGAGAAGGCTGGTCCTCGCCGGTGGTCGCAGCGGGCCAGATCTGGATGACCACGGCGCTGGACGGAGGAAAATCCCTCCACGCCCTTTGCTGCAATCTTCAAACAGGGCAGCTCGTCATCGATGTCGAAGTATTCAAAAACGAGGCTCCGCCCCCAAAACATGATCGCAACTCGTACGCCTCACCCACCCCTATCATCGACGGCGACCGGCTTTACGTCCATTTCGGGACCATGGGCACCGCCTGCCTTTCCACGAGAGATGGCCGAAAACTCTGGGAAAATCGCGACCTGAAGATCGATCATCAAAATGGCCCCGGAGGTTCTCCCGCCCTCTATCATGACAAACTCCTAATCGACTGCGACGGCATGGACTTTCAGTACGGAGTGGCGCTCGACAAATTCACGGGAAAAATTGCCTGGAAAACAGACCGGTCCGCCATTCCGAAGCTGGCGCAACGGCCGGCAGATCGAAGGAAAGCCTACGGCACCCCGGTGATTCTGAATATCGACGGGCGCTCTCAAGCCTTGAGCACCGGAGCGGAGCGGCTTTATTCCTCCGATCCGGAAACGGGAAACGAGCTATGGTCGGTGGACTACCCCGGCTTTTCGAATGTTCCCCTGCCCGTCAGTGATGGGAAACTCGTCTTCGTCTGCACCGGATTCGGCCGCCCGGAAATCTGGGGCGTTCGGCTCGGCGGCGCAAAAGGGGACGCGACAGCCAGCCACGTGGTATGGAAGCAGCCCGCCGGAGCGCCGGACCAATCCACGCCCGTGGTGGTCGGCGACCGCATCTACATGGTCACCGCTGGCGGTATTCTCTCGTGCCTGAACTCGAGCACCGGTCAAATCGTCTGGAAGGAGCGGATCGGCGGCGACTACGCATCGAGTCCGTTGGCTGCGGGTGGACGTATTTACCTCTTCAGCGCCTTCGACGGAAAGACGACCGTGATTGCCCCAGGAGACCAACTGAAGGTGCTGGCGAAGAATGTTCTCGATGACGGATGCATGTCGTCGCCCGCAGTGGTCGGCAACGCCATGATTGTGCGGACAAAGAGGAACTTGTACCGGCTCGAAAACTAGACCTTGTTTCCGCCGCCGCCGGGCCGCCTTCATTGACTCGGCGGCGCGCCGATTTACGCTGGGGCATCCATGCCATCTCTCCAGCATTCTTTGCAAACCGCGGCACTCGCGCTCCTTCTCACCCCCGCCCCGCTCCTGCATGCGGACGAATCCGGAGCACGGGCGGAGCAACTCGCGCGCGGCGCCAAAATCTTCTCGGAAAAATGCGTCCTCTGCCATCAAGCGACCGGACAGGGCGCGCCTCCCGTATATCCACCGCTGGCGAAAAGCGACTGGCTGCTCCAGGACCGCCGGAGAACCATCAAGGTGCTTTGCGAAGGGCTCTCCGGCCCGATTCAAGTGGCGGGCCAGGCCTACAACAACATGATGCCCGCGCAGATTCTCGACGATGGCCAGGTTGCAGATGTCCTGACCTACGTCTCCAATACCTGGGGTAACCGCCTGGAAGCATTCACCGCCAGGGAAGCGGCGACGGCGCGGACCGATTCCCGATTCCCCACGTACGATCTGCTGGTCAAGTCCGCCGCTTACCAGCCGCTGCCAAGGCCGCCGGAAGGATTCACCCTGCGCGAAGTCGCCCAACTCCCGGAGTTCCTCACGCGCCTGGCCGGTGATCCGGCGGGAAAGGCTGTTTATGCCCTGGCGCAAAGCGGAACGATCTACTCGCTCGATCAGCAAGCCGGCGCGCTGGCTCCCATGATCAAATCCGAGGAATACCTCGACCCGGCGCGCGGCGATTTCGTGACGCTGGGGCTGGCGCTCGACAAGGAAGGCCGGCTCTGGATCGTGAGCAATCAGAAACTTACGCGCGATGTCCCCTACTACACCAACGAGGTCATCATCTGGCGCACGTCGCAGACCACGGACGGGCATCCCTCCAAGCCGGAACCCTGGTTCAAAACAACCTATCCCCAGGGCGTCGGAGGAATGAATCATGGTGTGAGCCATCTGGCGTTTGGGCCGGACGGTTTTCTCTATGTGTCCAGCGGTTCGCGGACGGATGGCGGAGAACAGCCCGACGTGGAGCACTTTTGGAAAGGCGGCGAGTCGGAGATCACGGCTTGCGTCTGGCGGATCGATCCCCGGGCGGAAAAGCCGCAGATCGAGGTTTTCGCGCGGGGAATCCGCAACGCATACGGGTTCGCATGGGATGACCGCGGCCATCTCTTCACCTTCGCCAATGGCCCGGACTACAGCGCGCCGGAGGAAGTGGATTTCATCCGGAAAGGCCGCCACTACGGGTTCCCGTATCAGTTTGCCAACTGGCCGGTGAAGCCTCATTTTCCATATCCTCACACGCCTCCGCCACCCCCTGGCCTGGAGTTCACGTGGCCGGTGGCAAATCTGGGCCCGGCGGGCGGCGGAACGCCGGAAGGCCTCTACACTCTCGATGCGCACTCCTCTCCCGCGGGCTCCATCTGGTGCGGCGATGATTTTCCGGAGCCTCTCCGCGGAGGTTTCCTCGTGACCCGATTTGGAAATCTGCTCGGCCCTCCCGCGGCTCCCGAGGACGTGGGCTTCGACTTGCTCTCCATACACATGACAAAAATCGATGGCGAAAAGTTCACGGCTCGCGTGGAAACCGTCCTCGCCCCGCTGGCGCGGCCGTTGGATATTCTGGGAATCGGAAAAGGCCGGGCGCTCATCCTGGAGTACACCCGCCCGGCGACGTTCAAAGACAACATCGGATGGCTGCCCGGCCGAATTCTGGAACTGGCGCCCGGCACGAAGTAAACAGAAGACGCCTTCCCGGAAACCCTGGATGATAACGCCGCCCGATCTGCTCGATGAAATCGCCGCTTCCCCGCCAATCGCGGAGAAGGTGAATCGGTTGCAGGCGGGAGAAAAAGCGCTGGTTTTCGATCACGTGGCGGAATCGGCGCAGCCGTTCCTCACGGCCCTTCTGGCGCGGCAATTGAGGGATCGGCTTTGGATCGTATGCGCGAATGTGCGGACGCAGGAGGTCTTCCACAATGAGCTGCTCCACTGGTTTCCGGATGCGCTCTTCTTTCCCGAAGCGGACCGCGCTCCCATGGAGGGCGCGCTTCCCGATCCCGAAACCGCCGCCGAGCGGCTCCTGATCATTCAACGCCTCGCGAACTCGAAGAAGAAGGAAATCGTGGTGCTGACACGATCCAGTCTCGACGAGGAAGCGCCAGCGCCGGCGGCGCTCAAAAAGCTGGAAATCCGCCTGGCGCGCGGAGCAGCGCTGGACCGCGAAGGTTTGATCGCGCAGCTCACCGCGACCGGTTACGAAAACGCCGCGCAGGTTTCTGCTCGCGGCCAATTCGCAGTGCGGGGCGGCATCCTGGACGTATTTTCATTCCAGCACACGTTGCCGGTGCGCGTGGAGCTGTTCGGAGACGAGATCGAGTCCCTTCGCGAATTCGATCTCGATACGCAGACGAGCGTCCGCGTGCTGGACACCTGTACGCTGCTGCTCGGCGAAGCGGAAAGCCGCACGGTATTGCTGCGCCAATACATCGGAGCGAAAGACGTGATCGTAGAGACCGATGCGGGCGCCAGCGACGCGGCCCAGGCTTCGCCCTCGAAGCCCGCGGATTTTGCGCGCGGAACCCTGGCGCTGATCTCCGTGGGATCGCCAGGTGGAGAGGCTGCGGAGGATTTTTCCGGCGCCTTCCTGGATCATGGCCTGGGGGAATTCGAAGCGGGCGATTTTGTGGTGGACGAGCTCAAGCGCGAGCGCTTTTTCGGGCAGCTCCGCGAATGGCGCGCAGACGGTTGGCGGGTTCACATTTTCTGCAACAACGAAGGCGAAATCGAACGCCTCCGCGATCTCGTGCCCCCGGTCGAGGAAGAAGCTCTGCGCTACACCGTTGGCACGCTCGCGCGTGGTTTCATATTTCCCGCCGCCAAAATCGCGGTGCTCAGCGATGCGGAATTGTTCGGCCGCTATCGCAACACCCGAGCGCGCCGGATGGCGCTGCGGAGGGCCAGGGAACAGGCCAACCGCGCCCAGATCGACTTCACCGAACTGAATGAAGACGACCTCGTGGTGCATCTCGAACACGGCATTGGCCGCTACGAAGGGATGAAATCCATTCCCGCGGCGGATGGCAAAGCCGAGGAAGTGCTGGTGGTGGCGTTTGCGGACGACGCCCGCGTATATGTGCCCCTGGAGCAATCCTATTTGATTTCGCGATACGTCGGGGTCGGAAAGAACAACCCGCCGCTTTCCACGCTCGGAGACGGAAAATGGTCCAAGGCAAAAAAGAACGCGGAGAAAGCGGTTTTCGACTACGCTGCCAGGCTGCTCTCGATGCATGCGGAGCGCGAGACGGCCAGGGGATTCGCCTTTCCGGAGGACAATAAATGGCAGCGCGAATTCGAGGCATCGTTTCTTTTCAAGGAGACCGCCGACCAACTCTCGGCCATCACTGCAACGAAGGCCGACATGGAAAACGAACGGCCCATGGACCGGCTGATTTGCGGCGACGTGGGATTTGGCAAGACGGAGGTCGCGATCCGCGCGGCATTCAAGGCGGTGATGGGCGGCAAACAGGTGGCCGTGCTGGTACCCACCACCGTGCTCGCCCAGCAGCACTACCAGACCTTTCGCGAGCGGATGTCCGATTATCCGATCACCGTGGATACTCTCTCCCGTTTTCGTTCTCCCGCAGAGCAGCGCAAGACGGTGCAGGGGCTGCGCGATGGCGCGGTGGATATCGTGGTGGGCACACACCGCTTGATTTCGCGGGACGTGTCCTTCAAAAACCTGGGGCTGGTCGTCATTGATGAAGAGCAACGCTTCGGCGTTCTTCATAAAGAACGCTTCAAGGAGATGTTCAAGCTCGTGGACATGCTCACGCTCTCCGCGACACCCATCCCGCGGACGCTCTATCTCTCGCTCATGGGGGCCAAGGATATGAGCACCATCGAGACGCCGCCGCTCAACCGCATCCCCACGGAGACTTTCATCTGCGCCTACGATGAGCGGATCATTCGAGACGCGATCCAACGCGAAATGGCGCGCCAGGGGCAGGTCTATTTTCTCCACAACCGCGTGCAATCCATCGAGCGCTTCCGCGACCGCATCACCCTGCTCTGCCCCAAAGCGCGGATCGTCATCGGGCACGGTCAGATGGACGAGCACGAGTTGGAAGACGTGATGCATCAGTTCGTCAGCGGGCAGGCCGACGTGCTGATTTCCACGACGATCATCGAAAGCGGTCTCGATATTCCAAACGCGAATACCATCATCATCGATCGCGCCGACCGATTCGGCCTCGCCGATCTCTACCAGCTTCGCGGCCGGGTGGGCCGAGCCCAGCACAAGGCCTACGCCTACCTCATGCTGCCGCGCGATATGATGACCGTCGGCGCGGCCCGCAAACGCATCAATGCGATCAAGCAATACAGTTCCCTCGGGGCGGGTTTTAAGATCGCGATGCGCGATCTCGAGATCCGGGGCGCCGGCAATATCCTTGGCACGGCGCAAAGCGGGCACATCGTGAATATCGGCTTCGATCTCTACTGCTCCCTGCTCCGCCAGGCGGTGTCGAAACTGAAAGGCGACAAAGTCCGCTCCCGCCTCGAAGTCATCCTGCGAACCGATTTCGTGGCTACGCGCGAAGCGGAATTCCAGAAATCGGGAACCGAGTATGCGCCCGCGTATCTTCCGCAATCCTACATCGGCGAATCAAAGTCCCGCATCCAGGCTTATCGCCGCCTCGCCGAGATCAGTTCGCAGGAGCAACTCGACGCCCTGCGCAAGACGTGGCGCGACCGCTTCGGCCCACTGCCCGAGCCCGTGGAAAATCTGCTGATGATGACCGAGATCAAGCTCGCGGCCGCGGCGAGGAAAATCACCATCGCTGAAGCCCGCGAAGGAAAGCTGATGCTCACCCGCGGCGGAGATTACGTCCTGCTCGGCGGAAAATTTCCTCGACTGAACGAACCGGCTCCCGCCGCGCGGCTCCGGGAGATGCTAACGATGCTAAGGAGCTTTTAGAGAACGCTTCGTTGCGACTCAGGGAAACGAGGACTGGCTCGCCGAACGTTGACCCAATAAGCGCAACGCGTCAACTTTCCAACATGAACTGGACTGAACGGATCTCTGTCGATCCAAGCATCTGCCACGGCAGGGCGTGTAGTCGCGGAGCCCGCGTGATGGTGTCCGTCGTGCTCGATAACCTGGCTGCTGGGCTCAGCCCGTCTGAGGTTGTGAGCAGCTACCCCCTGGCTCCAACCCGATGACGTTGCGGCTGCGATGGACTACGCAGCCGAACTTGCCCGCGAGCGCGTCGTCGCTACACCGAGCGGCGTGTGTCCGCGGAGACACGATTCACAATCCCAACAAATCGCGAAGAGCCTGTTTCACCCGATCCATTAAAGGCTTGGACAGCGTTCCCATACGGTAGGAAAGCTTACGACGATCAAAACTCGCCAACCCCTGCACATTCACCGCGGAATGCTTCGATAGCCAATGTGGTTTCCCAATATCGACTTCGCCTCGCATCCCTCGAATCTGCGACGTCAGCGGAGCCACGATCACCAGCGAACGGGCATCCGTATCGAGAGGGACCGCGAGCACGAGGACAGGCCGGCTTTTCTCAGCAATTCCCAGATCGGCGAACCAAACCTCTCCCGGTTTTGGTTCAGTAGGCGCCGAACGCCTCGGTCCATGCCGTTCCCTGCTCGTCGGATGATGAAAGCATCGTCCTTGCCTGCGTGGTGATTTCGAATGGAACTCCTTTGCGAAGCTCGATTTGTGCGAGGAGCATGTTAAAGGCGTCACCCGGTTTCATGCCGAGTTGAGCAAGGATCCTTTCGGCATTCTTGAGGCGCTGCGCGGGAACGCGCGCGCGGAATAGTGCCGTGTTTGCAGCCGTGCACAAATATGCTCGATAAGGCTCAAGTATACAATACTTCAGGAAAAGTCATGGTTCGCTATGAACCGCAAACTGCAGCTCAGACAGCCTTCTGTAGGTCCCCCCGTGAGACGCCATCAGTTCGGAGTGCGTGCCGGACTCCGTCACGGCCCCGTTTTCAATCACGCAGATGCGGTCGCATTGCCTCACGGTGGAGAGGCGGTGCGCGATGATGAACGCGGTGCGACCGGCGAGCAGCGTGACGAGAGCCTGCTGGATCAGCGCTTCGCTTTCGCTGTCGAGTGAACTCGTGGCCTCGTCCAGGATCAGGATCGCGGGATCCTTGAGCAGGGCGCGGGCGATGGCGATGCGCTGGCGCTGGCCGCCGCTCAGCTTCACGCCCCGCTCACCCACCAGCGTCCCATAGCCTTCCGGGAAGCGTTCGATGAACTCGTGGCAATTGGCCCGGTGGGACGCCGCCAGGATTTCCTCCGAATTCGCGCCGGGTTTGCCATAGGCGATATTGTCGCGAATCGAACCGCCGAAGAGCAGCACCTCCTGGGGCACGATGGCCATATTGCCCCGCACCGCGTTCAGCGGGAGATCGCGCGCATCCTGGCCGTCGAGAAAAAGATGGCCGGAGTTTGGCTCATAGAAGCGCAGGAGCAGTGAGACGATCGTTGATTTCCCCGCTCCGCTCGGACCGACGAGCGCGATCTTCTCGCCGGGCGCCGCCGCGAGCGAAAGCTCGCGGAGCACCGGCAAATCCGGCCTGGACGGATAACGGAAACTGACGTCCACAAAGCGCACTTCCCCCGAGAGGCGCGCCGGAGCCGATGCGCCCGCCTTGAGCGCCTCGGGAGGCTCTCTCAACAATTCGCGAACGCGATGGGTGGCGCCGAGCGTCTTCTGCACAGTACTCACAATCTCGGGGATCGAGGAAGCGGCTCCGCCGATGAACATGGTGTAAAACATGAATCGCGTGAGTTCCCCGTGAGAGATCACGCCCTCTTTCATCAATCGCGCTCCGTACCAGAGCACCAGGACAATCGCGCCAAAAATGCCGAGGATCACAAACGCGATCAACCCCGCGCGATAACGCGCGTTTCTCAGCACCGTCGCAAGGTAGCCGCCCAACCCCTGCGCATAGCGGTCCGATTCGTAAGGCTCGTTTCCAAACGCCTTCACATTCGCAATCCCCTGGAAGGTCTCCTCGACGACAGTCGCCGTCTCCGCGAGGCGATCCTGGGCGATTCTGGACAACCCGCGGACCCGCCGTCCGAAGAGCACGCCAAGCAGCATCAGTACGGGCACGGAAGCCAGCATCACCAACGACAGGCGGAGCGACGTCACGGCGATCGCGATGAATCCGATGAGGCACATCATCGTCTGCCGAATGATCTGCGCGACCGTAAATGTCATGGTGTCCTGAATCTGGCTCAGATCATTGGAGAGCCGGCTGGACAATTCGCCGACGCGATGCTCGCCGAAGAAGCGCATGGGCTGGGCTATGAGGTGGGCGTAAAGCTCGCGACGCAGATCGACCACCGCGCGTTCCCCGATGATATTGAAAGTGAGCGAGGACACAAAGGTGAGCACGGCTTGGATGAGGAGCGTGCCCATCAGCACCAGCGCGATGGTATTCAGGTTCGGCAGCCACGGCGAAACCGGAATCACTTTGATCGACGGGATGGAAGCATCCAGCAATTTGCCCACGAGAAAGGGAAATAATCCGCCAAACGACATGGACACCAGCGAGGCTGCCATCGCGAGCAGAAATCGCCGCCGATACGGGCGCAAATAGGAAACAAATTGAGTCAATTCACGCAGCGTCTCGGGCCGCGGGTTCGTGGCGTCTTCAGGCATCGCGGTCTTTGTAAAGGGCGCGGCGCCGACCGCAATGGGAATCGCGGGATCAGCCACCCGCCCTTCAGAGGGCGTTTAGGGCTTCTTCTTCCGTTTCCGGTAAAGCGTCGCAGGATCGATATCCAAAATCCTCGCGGCTTCCTCGAGCGTCCGGCAGTTTTCGATGACGCGCCGGATGTGCTCCTCCTCGACCTCCGCCAGGGAGACCTTGCCCCCGATGCTGATCTCCGAACGTCCGAAGATATTCTCCGCCAGATCGCCGGATTCGATCTGCTCTCCCGAGCTGAGAATGACCACCCGTTCGATCACATTCCGAAGCTCGCGCAGATTTCCCGGCCATCCATAGCTCCGCATCTGATCCATCGCCTCGGTGGAAAGCCCCTTCACCGGCTTGCCGGATTGGGATGCGAAAAAACTCATGTGGGTCTTCACGAGGCTCTCCAGATCGTTCACGCGCTCCCGCAGCGGGGGCAGCACGACGGAGATTACATTGAGCCGATAAAACAGATCCTCGCGGAATTTTCCGACGGCCACGGCTTCGGCCAGATTGCGGTTCGTGGCCGCGATCACGCGCACGTTGGCGCGGTGGGATTTGGTTTCCCCTACTCGCTCATATTCGCGCTCCTGCAAAAGCCTCAACAACCTCGCCTGAATCTCCAGGGGAAGATCGCCGATCTCGTCAAGAAACAGTGTGCCGCCCTCCGCAGCGGTGACTTTTCCCCAGGTATCCGTGATCGCGCCCGTGAATGCGCCCTTCGCATGGCCAAACAAATCGCTCTCCAGCAGCTCGCGGGACAGGCTGGGGCAGCTCACGGTGATGAAGGCTGCCGCCGCTCGCGGGCTCCGCTGATGGATGCCGCGCGCCAGCACGCTTTTCCCCGTCCCGCTCTCCCCGAGAATCAAGATCGTGGCCTCGCTGTCCGCCGCCTTGAACGCGACGTCGAGCGCCCTCTGCACCCTCGGCGAAGCGCTTTGCAAATCAAATTCCGGCGCATCCGATGTGGCTCGCGATTCCAGTTCGGCGACGCGGTTTTCGAGCTTCCGCGTCCTCTCGACTCTGGCCAGGACCTGGCGGAGTTGTTCGGGCGTGCATGGTTTCGGCAGGTAGTCGAAGGCGCCCCGTCGCATCGCCTCCACGGCGGTTTCCAGCGAAGAGTAAGCCGTCACCAAAATGACGGCGATGCGCGGCGAGATCCGCAAGATTTCCTCCACGAGTTCCAACCCGCTTTCACGACCCAGCCGCAAGTCCAGCAGAACCACATCGAAATCTTCCGTCTTGAGCGAATGCAGCGCGAGCGCCCCGTTCGTAGCGGACGCCACCTCGTGCTTCATCGCCTCCAACGCGGTGGACAGAGTAAGGCGGATGTTTTTTTCGTCGTCAACAATCAGGATACGCACTCGGGGAGTTTATCAGCGGGCGCGCATCCGGTGTAAAGCGAGCTTCTCGACCGGAGCCGGGCAAATGACGACAAGGGCGCCCTCCGCATCGTCATTCGTCATTCTGTTTCGTCATTGCGCCGCGCCCGCCCCGCAGAGGTCCGCAAGCGCGGGCGCCAATTCGGAAAAGCGAAACCCAAAGCCGTGTTCTGTGGCGACGGCCGGCATCACTCGCTTGCTCTCCAGCAACTCGGCCGAAAAGCCGCCCAGGGCAGCCTTGAGCGCCCATGCCGGGACACGAAAAAAAGCGGGGCGGCGAAGAGCGCCGGCCAGAGATTTCGTGAACTCCGCATTCCGCGCCGGCCAGGGCGCACTCGCATTGAGCGCCCCGGAAATATCCATATTCTCGATAGCGAACAGGATGAGGGACGCCAAATCCTCCAGATGAATCCACGGCATCCATTGCCGGCCATTCCCGAGCAAGCCCCCGAGGCCCATCTTGAATACCGGCTCCATGGCCGCCAGCGCCCCGCCCTTCCGCCCCAGGACCATCGCTGTGCGGAGCAGGACCAGGCGCACTTCCGGAGCGCGCCGCGCCTCCGCTTCCCAGGCTTTCACCGTCTCCGCAAGAAAACCACCGCCAGGGGCGGACGATTCCGTGAGTTCTTCTTCGCCACGATCTCCGTAGAAGCCGACTGCCGAACCGCTCACCAGCACTTCCGGCTTCACCCGGGCGGCCCGGATTGCCTCGACCAAACGGCGCGTTCCGAGCACGCGGCTCTCGACGATGTCACGCTTCTTTTTCGACGTCCAAATCCCGGCGACTGTCTCGCCGGCGAGATGCGCCAGAGCCTCGCATCCATCGATATTTGGAGCCGCATCGAGCGAAAAGCGCCGCATCTCGCACCCGGGAATCGTCCTTCCCGGCTGACGCGTAAAGGCCACGATCTCGTGTCCGCGGCGCAACGCGACATCGATCAATTTCATTCCGACAAAGCCCGTTGCGCCGGTAACGCCGATGTGCATGCGTTTGAGAAATTAGAAATAAACTCCGCGTTCAGCAAGGCGATGACTTTCGCGCTCTTGAATCCTCGGGCTATCGCAATCCGCCAGCTCTCAGCTTCCCGGCTGATCGAAACGGCCATGAAGCCACTGATAGGGAAAACGGTTGCCGGGGCAATCCGTGGACCACCGTGGCGGGTTGATCTCGCGGTGCGCCTTCACGATGGCCCAATAGCGGTCGATTTTACCGACTCGCTGGCGAAGATACCGGACGAGTTCTTCAGTGGCCTCGAGTTGGCGTTTGGTCGGGAAATCCCTGTTGAAATCTCCCACCAGGCAAATGCCAAGCGCGATGCTGTTCAGGTAGTCGCTGTGGACATGGCCTCCATTGATCTGGCGGCGCCAGCGGTTTCCGATCTCAATCTGCCCGTCGCCGGTGGATGTGCCGTTTCCAACGACAAAATGGTAGGCGAGGCCATTGGGCATCCTCCGAACGTGCAGATGATAGTAGTCGAAAGCCTTCGCATTTCCCTGACGGGTGCCGCTATTGTGGACGACGATGTAACGCCAGCGGCGGGCCAGCACCGGCGCGCGGTCAATCTCGGCTCGCACGGAAGGGCTGAGGTATTTCCAATGCTCAAACCAGCCGACGGGCGGCGCCGGTTGGTTGCCGTGCCGTTCTTCGTGCCCGGATTTTTCGATAACCACAGGCGGCGGCTGTCTCGGAGGCAAAGTGGGCTTGGGCGAAGGCTCCACGGGAAGTCGCGGTGTCGCCTCGGGAGTTGGTTTCGGCCGCGGTTTGGGCGTGGCTTCCGGCTCAGGCTCGGGCTTCTGCGGGGGGCGCGGCGTCGCTGGCTCGGGCGTGGTTGTCGGCGTCGGTTGAGCCGGCTTCGGTCGCGGCTTGGGTTTTGGCGATTTTTCCGGCGAGGGGGTCAGCGGCAGCGTTTTCATCTCCTCCCGCGCCTTGAGGAATTGAAGCCTTTTTTCTTCCTCGGTCGTTTGCCCCAGCACGGCCCTGACTGGCAGCATCCAGAGGGCAATCAATAGAAGAAAAAAGATTCGCACGCGGCGGATGCTAACAAACCACTCCGCGCATTCAAGCTGCGCGGCGCTTTAGATTGAGGTTTTGGCGCGATACTTTCTCGCAGGATAATCCGAAGATTTGCGAAACAAGAATGCCGGGGGCCATATCAGCGGAATGGTGACCGAGCGGCGCTTAGCGAGTTTCGAGCGCAGGTGGACCGCCAAACCTCTCGAGTTTGCGCCGACGGTCCAGCCACGCCTCCGTAGGCAGCGTCTGCGGCGTGCCGTCCGCGTCGAGTTCCATTCCGGTCAAAACCTGCACCCAAAACGCCAGCCGGGCAGGCTCGGATCTGATGGGCTGAGGGGGTGTCCACAGACGGGCCGTGCCATCGCTGCTGGCGGTAAGGATCGTCCGCCCATTCGGATGGAATGCGACGATATTTACCGGGCCGTGATGCCGAAGCTCGGCGCCCAGCGCGTCGCCTGTTTCTGCATCCCAGAGGCGCGCGGTTCCATCGTCGCATCCCGTCACCAGCATTTTGCCATCGGGACTGAAATCCACGGAACGGACCCAGCCGTCATGCAGGATCGGCGCCCTGATCAACCGCCCGGTAGGCGCCTCCCACAACCGGACGGAGCCATCGGCGGTGGCCGTAGCGACCACTTTCCCGTCCGCACGGAACGCCGCCGCGCGGACTTCACCGCGATGGACCATCGGAGGGCCAAGGGGACGGCCATCCGTAGCCGACCACATGCGAGCCGTCTGATCGTAGCTGCACGTGAGGATCACGGTTCCATCCGGGCTCAAGAGCACGGCATGCACTTCCCCATCATGTTTCATCGGCTCGCCGATGGGGCGCCCATCCGGCACACTCCAGAGATGAGCCGCCTTGCCGCCGCCGGTCACGAGCGAGCGTCCATCATGGGAAAAAACGAGGCTCCAGACCCACTGGCCTTCGCGTTCGTGCGCCGACCATGAAGCGATTTGCTTCCGGCTCTCGGTTTCGTGCAATTGCACCACGCTGCCGCGTCCACCGAGAGCCACCAAACGCCCGTCCGGAGAGAATGCGGCGCCTCCGACGACGCTCGGATAGGCGAGCGGCGCTCCGGCGATCGACGAGTCGCCCGTGTGCCACAACCGCGCGGTGGCGTCATTTCCGCCCGTGAGCGCAAGTTTCCCATCAGGGCTGAACCCGACAAACATCACCTGGCCCTTCTGGGACATTGGCGGACCAAGCGGTTCGCCGCTGAAGGCATCCCAGAGGCGGGCCTCGCCGCCCCCCCCGTCGGATTGCTGGCAACCGGTCAGCGCTTGCCGGCCATCCGGGCTGAACGCGGCGACGGCCACCGCCGCAGGATGCCGCAGGATTTTCGCCACTTTTTGCTCCCGTGCGATGCGCCAGATGCGGACCGCCCCCTCAAAACCTGTCGTAAGAATGCGTGTTTCATCCGGGCTGAACCACGCCTGCCGCAATTGCGCGGGGTGCGCAAGAACCTGGCCGACGAGATTGCCCGAAGGAATTTCCCAGAGCCGGGCGGCGCCATCCTCCGAACTGCTCAGGAGGAGCGTTCCATCGTGGTTGAAGACCACGCTTCGCACCGCAGCCTTGTGGTGTAAAATGTCGCCGGAGATCCTGCCCGTTTCTATGTTCCAAAACCGGATGCCTCCGTCCAGGCAACCGGTCGCCAGCGTCCCCCCATCCGGGCTGAACGCGGCCGCAAACACGACCCCCGGATGCCGGAGCGGAGGGCCGACTGGCTCGCCGCTCGCGGCATTCCAGACTTGTGCGGTTCTCTCCATGGAGGCGGTGGCGATCCGCGAGCCGTCGCGGCTGAATACGGCGGTATAAATGTTTTCCGCGCAGGCAAAAGCCGGCGGGACTGGCCGCCGCGTGACGACATCATAGTACTGGAGACGCGCCCCGCTCTGCGGCGTCACGGCGGTCAAGGCCTCGATCTGCAGATTCTCGCTTTGCGCCGCCACCAGGATGCGCCGCCCGTCGGGGCTGAAAACGACCGATTTCACGGTGGCATCGTGTAAAATCCGGGCGCCGAATTCTCGCAGCGTGGCGGCGTCGGCGATGCGGATTGCGCCTTTCATCGTCGAGGTCACGACGAGTGCGCCATCGGGGCTGAAGGAGCCCCCGGAAACGGGAGCCTCCGTATTCTGCGATTCGCCACGCTGAATACCGCTGGCCGCATCCACGAGGCTGGCCTTGTTTCCGCCGCCGACAAGGATCGTTTTTCCGTCCGGGCTGAAAGTGGCCACCACGCCCTGGCTTGGATAGGAAAAGGCCGCGTCCAACGTATGAATCATCGCCGCGGAGGAGGAGAGTGTCGTGCGAATGGCTCGCTCGAGATCGGGAGCGCTCGAGGGGCATTGGTCCAGGCTTCGGGCGATCCAAAGCAATCCTGGGCCGCCATTGCCTTGTTCCGTCAGGTCCACTCCTTTTTTAAATGTCATCTCCGCATTGAGGCGCTGCGTTTTCACCTTCTCGCTTTGCACTGCGAGCGTGGCTCGACGCTGCATGATCGCGGCAGCCGCAAGCACGAG
>Ga0302319_10012542_pt1 | contig 15973 bp, 11 predicted proteins | sample Bog_T0_2_FD_203319 | JGI IMG/M metagenome (GOLD analysis project Ga0302319, IMG submission 203319) | Peat permafrost microbial communities from Stordalen Mire near Abisko, Sweden - Bog_T0_2 | ecosystem: Environmental > Terrestrial > Soil > Wetlands > Peat | place: Sweden: Abisko, Stordalen Mire...
CAGGGGCGTGCCATCACTCGTTGCAACGGGCTCAGTCATCAGTGCTCTCACTGCTGGTTAGACATCGCCCACACCGGAATGTCACGCCCCTCATTTTTCCTGCTAAATCTCTTGCATTACACCCCTCACTGGGGCACCCTATACGCCCTTTTTAAAAAAACTTATGTCAACTGAACTGATGACCGAGCTTCTCGAAGCCGGAGTCCACTTTGGACACCAGACCAAGCGGTGGAACCCGAAAATGAAGCCCTACATTTTCGAGAAGCGTAACGCCATCTACATCATCAACCTCGGCGTCACCGTCAAGCAACTCGACGCCGCTACCCAGTTCCTTTCCGACGTCGCCCGTCGCGGTGGCAAGATCCTCTTCGTCGGCTGCAAAAAGCAGGCCCAGGAGGCCATCAAGGAAGCTGCCACCGCCTGCGGACAGTTCTACGTCAATCAGCGCTGGCTCGGGGGCACCCTCACCAATCTCCAGACCATCCGCAAGAGCGTCGGTCGCCTCAAGTACATCGAGGAAATCGACAAGGACCCCAACTTTTCCAAGATGGGCAAGCAGGAACTCGCCGCACTCCGCCGCGAGGGCGAGAAACTGCGTCGTAACCTCGAGGGCATCCGCGACATGCAGAAGCACCCCGACGCCATCATCATCATTGATACCACCCGCGAGTCCATCGCCGTGGCAGAGGCCGTCCGTCTCAATATCCCCACCGTCGCTATCGTTGACACCAACGCCGACCCCAGCCTCGTCAATTACCCCATCGCCGGCAATGACGACGCCATCCGCGCCATCCGCATCATCCTCCAGAAGCTCGTGGACGCCATCGCCTCCGGCGGCGGCGAATCCGCCCGCCGCGAAGAGGTCGAGATGGCCGGCGTCAGCGAGTAAATCCTCCCGGATCCGTCGGATCTCAAGGCATCCTGTCACAACGGGATGCCCGTCCCCAACTCTCCCAACCCCATTTCTATCCCATGAGTGAAGTCAACCCACAACTGGTCAAGACCCTCCGCGAGAAGACCAACGCCGGCATGATGGATTGCAAGCGCGCCCTCACAGAGGCCAATGGCGATCTCGAGAAGGCCGAGACCATCCTCCGCACAAAGGGCATCGCCGGCGCCGCCAAGAAGGCCACCCGCGCCACCAAGGAAGGCATCGTCGCCGCCTACATCCATCTCCAGGGCAAGGTCGGCGTCCTCGTCGAGGTCAATTGCGAGACCGACTTCGTCGCCAAGAATGATAACTTCCGCGAATTCGTGAAGGACATCACCCTCCACATCGCCGCCGCCCATCCCCTCTTCGTCACCCGCGACCAGGTCCCCACCGATCTGCTCGACCGCGAGAAGGAAGTTTACCGCGGCCAGGTCAAGGGCAAGCCCGCAGCCATCACCGAGAAGATCGTCGAGGGTAAGCTCGAGAAATACTTCTCCACCGTCTGCCTCCTCGACCAGGCCTTCATCAAGAATCCCGACGTCACCGTCAACGACCTCATCGCCAGCAAGATCGCTGAGCTGGGTGAGAACATTGTGATCCGCCGTTTCACCCGGTACATGGTCGGCGAAGAGAACACCGCCGCCTAGCGGCCGCGCGATTCGAATCTGCGATTCGAATCCCCATCTCAAATCATGGCTTCCTCGCAGACCAATGTCCTCGGCGGTCCGCTGGAGTGTTGCTGCTTGCGTCCGCTCACCGGTTTCTACCGCGACGGCTTCTGCCACACCGGCCCCGGCGATGTCGGTCTCCACACCGTCTGCGTCGAGGTGACCGACGGATTCCTCAAGTTCTCGAAATCCCGCGGCAACGACCTCTCCACTCCCGCACCCGAATTTGGTTTCCCCGGCCTGGTTGCGGGCGATAAATGGTGCCTCTGCGTTACCCGCTGGCGCGAAGCCCTCATGGCCGGCATGGCCCCGCGCGTCAGCCTCGCTGCCAGCCATATCTCCGTCCTGGAGTTCGTCGATCTCGAGGACCTCAAGGAGCACGCCCTGGACCTCGAGGCAGGAGAATAGGTCTACAGCTTCTCCGGCTCTGCCAGCAGCGCCGCGATCCTCGCCAGCATCCGCCCCGCCCCGCCGCCATCCAGCACCCGGTGGTCAAAGCTCAGCGTCATGTTCGCTTCCATGACCGGCACGAAAGCCCCGGCCTTCGCATCCCAGCTCGGCTGAATCCGCCCGGCTCCCAACCCCAGGACCAGCGTCTGTTCCGGCAGTGGGATAGGCGTCGCCCACGTCAGTCCGAACGTTCCGAAATTCGTCACCGTCGCAATCGAGCCACCCGTCGCAGTCGGCGGCAAACGGCGCAGTCGGGCCTGCTCGACCAGCTCGTTGTATTTCGGTGTGAGTTCCACCAGCGGGATCGTATCCACCGCACGCATCACCGGTACCAGCACCCCGTCTTCCGCCTCCACCGCGAAGCCGACATCGATCGCACGCGGGTGCACGATCCGGTTCCCCACCAATCGCCCCGCCGGCGCCGAATTCTCAGCCAAAGCCATCGCCAGCGCCCGCAGCGCGTAGAGCGCCGGGCCCGGCTTCACTGCCTGTGCCCTCCGGTGGGCCAGCACCGGGTCCAGGTTAATGGGGAGTGCCACCGTCGCCAGTGGGCGCGTCCAGCTCCGCCGCATCGCATCCGCCACCGCGACGCGCATGGTCGAGGCCGGGCTCATCTTGTTCTGTTCGATCTGCGAAATGAATTTCTCGAAATCCTCAATCGTCACCCGCCCCGCCGCCCCGCTTCCCGCAACCCCCGCAAGGTCCGCCGCATGCAATCCCAATTCCGCCATCCGCGCCCGCATCCGCGGGGAAAGGTAGCTCGCCCCTGCCGCGTGTGCCGGTACCGGCAGCCCACGCACCGTCGGCTTCACTGTTTCCTTCTTCGGAGTTACGGACTCGGCTGAAACGCTGGGCTCTGCATGACCGTTGGTCTCCTGCGATTCCGCCGCCACCGGCGCAAGGGAGGGGGTATCGAGACCAGCCCGCGCCGCTTCTTCCGGCGTTGCATTCAAGTATCCAAGCACGGCTCCCACCGGGTAGCTCTGCTGCACCTCGACCGCCCAGCTTCCCATCGTCCCGCCGCAGGGGCTTGTCACCGTCATCACCGCCTTGTTCGTCTCCACCTCCAGAACGTCCTGGTCCGGTCCCACCGTCTCCCCCGGCTGCACCATAATATTAACAATCGTGGCCTCGGCAATCGATTCGCCGAGTTGGGGCATGGGGATCGGTATTCTAGGCATGGCGTGAAAAAGTTAGCGCCGGAGCAGATCCTTCACCGCCCGCGCGATGGTTTGCGCCGTCGGCCGGTGGGTGCCCCAGAGGTTTGGGTGATAGGGCACCGGCGTCTCTTTTGCATTCAAGCGCATCGGCGCGGCATCCAGAAGATTGTATCCATCGCACGCCACCCGGGCCACCACCTCCGCCGTGACGCCACCCCACGGCCATGCCTCGCCCACCGCCAGCATTCGGCCGGTTCGTGCCACGGAGGCCAGCACCGTGTCGGTGTCCAGCGGCTTGATCGAGCGCAGGTCCACCACTTCTACCTCGATCTGCTCCGCCGCCAATTCGTCCGCCATCGCCAGTGCTTCATGCACCATCGCACTGTAGGTCACCACTGTCGCATCCCGGCCTGCCCGCGCGATGCGCGCCTTGCCCGTGGGCATCGCTTCCGTCGGGAGCGCCTCCGCCTTCAGGTGATAGTACAGGTACTTGTGCTCGCAAAAAATCACCGGATCATCGATCTCCACCGCTTCCAGCAGCATGCTGTAAGCATCCTCGACCGTTGCCGGCGTCATCACGATCAGCCCCGGATACGTCGCATAGAGCGCCTCCATGCTCTGGCTGTGGAACGGTCCGCTCCCCGGCGTCCCGCCGGATGGCAGCCGGATCACCAGCGGGCATTTCGTTTCCGTCCGCCAGAACAGTGTCGCCGCGTTATTGACGATCTGGTTGAAACCGACCGTCGAAAAATCCGCGTACTGCATCTCGATGATCGGACGCATCCCCTCGATCGCCGCACCGATTGCGCTCCCCACCATCGCATCCTCGCTGATCGGCGAATCCAGCACCCTCCCGGGAAACTCATTCGCAAGGTTCTTCGTCGCCTTGAACGCCCCGCCGAATGCCCCCACATCCTGCCCATAGATATACACGCGCGGATCTTCGGACAGCGCACGCGCCTGCGCTTCGCGGATGGCTTCCAGGTAAGTAATGCTCATCGTACTCCGTTCATTGGCATCCCCCGCCATATCCATCTACCAGCCGTTTCGTCGAGATCGCACACCATTCCTCGGTGGCCGGATCCGGCGCTGGCTCCCGTTGCGCCGTCGCGACCGCCTCCTCCACTTGCAGCGCCGCGGCCGCCCGCCACCGTTCAAGCTCCTCCGCAGTCGCCAGACCTTCGTGCACGATGAACTGCTCCGTCAGCTTCAGGCAATCCGTCCCGGTCTTCGACCGCTTCAGCGTATCCAGCACATAATGGGCGTCGTCGTGTTCCCCATGTCCCCCAAGCCGCAAAATCGAGGCTACCACCAATTGCGGGCCATGTCCCGCCCGCGCCCGTTGCGCCGCCCCGCCGATCACATCCATGCACTCGGAGAGGTCATTGCCAAACTCGATCGTATGCCCTTCGATGCCATACCCCACAGCCTTGTCTGCCAGGTTGGCACAGGCAAATTGCCGCGCCGTCGGCGTCGAGTACGCATACTGGTTGTTCGTCACCACCACCACCAGCGGCAGCTTCTCCACCGCCGCCTGGTTCAGCGCCTCGTGGAAGGCCCCCGTCGACGTCCCCCCTTCGCCCAGCGACACCGCGCCGATTGCCCCTGGCTCCCCCTTCGCCCGGCGCGCGATCAACGCCCCGGATACCACGGAAATCATCGCTCCCAGGTGGCTGATCATCGCCATGTATCCCTCCCGTGGCCTGCCACGGTGCACATTGCCATCCCGTCCCCGCATCGGCCCCAGGCGCGAGCCCAGGTACGTTCGCGTCGCATCCAGCAGACTCTCCCCAAACGCCAGCCGCCCAGCCTGGTCGCGGATGAGCGGTGCGAAAATATCCCCCTTCTCCAGCGCCATCGCTGTCGACACGGAAATCGCTTCCTGTCCTTTCCCTATAAAGACTCCGCCCGCGATTTTGCTCGCCCGCAGGAGATTGGCATATTTTTCCTCCGAGATGCGGGCCAGCAGCATCCAGCGGTACGCGGTCAGGTATCGTTCGCGCATCATGGGGTTGTTCTCGCGCGGGGTCGCACCGAACACGCACAGACAGGTCGGGAGACAAGTTGCGGCACGGGGGCAGTGTATGCGCCGGGTTTGCGCCCGTGCAATCGTTTCTTCGCGCATGGCCAACCCCGGCCCAGCATTCGCCAACCCATATCCTATCGCTCAAACCCCGCCCGCGCCCGCGCCTCGTCATACAGCGATTCCAGCAGCCGCGTCTGGGCCTGGATTTCCCAGTGGGCCGCCACGTCGTTTGCCGCGTTCGCGCTCATGTTCGCGTACAACATCGGCTCCCCTGCCAGCCGCAGCAGCGATCCCGCCAGCGCCTCATGATCGTGCTCCGGCGAAAGCAGGCCCGTCCCGCCATTCTGCACCGCTTCCGGAATCCCCCCGTGCCACGTCGCCACAACGGGCAGGCCCGTGGCCATCGCCTCTAGGATCGCGTTGGGCACCCCTTCGCGATCCCCGTCGGGTCCCGTCACGCTGGGATGCAGGAAGATATGGGATTGGTAGAGCAGGTCCCTCAGCTTCGCCTGCGAGACGAACCCCGGGAACGACACTCGCGATGCGATCCCCAGGTCCTCCGCCAGCTCGGCCAGGGGCTGGGCGAGGGGGCCTTCGCCGGCGATGGTCAGGCGGGACCCTGGGTAGGATGCGACGAACGCCGCAAATCCCCGGAGAGTTGTCTCGATCCCCTTCTTCGGGATGAGGCGGCAGGCCTGCAGGAAACGCCAATGCCCGTCCTCAGGGACATAGCGCTGGGCGAATGGGAATCGATCCAGCGGGATGCCAGTGCGGTGCAGGCGGACCTTGTCTTCCGGGCAGCCAAGTTCGATGAGGCTGTCGGCGATGGCTTGGGACCGCGGAAGAATCAGGGTGGCCAGCTCGAAGACGCGGCCGAGGGGTTTGAGGTGGGACTTCTTTTTAAGATCGATCCCCGCGTCCGCGCCGTGAAAGGAGACAACCACTGGCAATCGGCTCTTCCGCAAATAGGGCAGGAGATGGATCCCAATGTGGCCAAAATAGATGTGCAGCAACGATGCGTTGGATTGTCGCAGCCGCAACGCTAGGTGGCGCGCCTCTGCCCCGGAGATCAGCAGCGGGCGCCCAAGGATCGACTTTTGCCAGAAGCGGCGGAACTCCCGCGTCCATGGCCGGGGGAGCGTGATGATGGGCTCAAACGGGAAGCGCTTCGCGTTTTCGCGCTTCTGGGTGAGGATCAGCGGCTGATATGCGCGGAGGGCGCTGATTTGCCGGTAGATGTGCAGCATCTCCGGCTTGAGAAAAGTAGCGCAGTATTGGGCGGCGACCGGCTTGCCTGTGACTTTCACGAAGGCAGCAGGGTTCTGCAAAGCGCCCCCGCAGGCAATCCCGAAGCACCGCGTACCCCATTTATTTATAGGCCCTATGACCCCTATGGGGTCTCGAAGACACCCCTATGGGGGCTAGAAGACGACCGTGAACAGCCGCAGGCCTACTGGCGCAGGCCGATTGGCCCCGTGGCCCGGGTTGATCCCGGTATTTTCATCGCGCGGGGTCACATACTCCTGGCCATCCCCGTACTCCGCGGGCGCGAAGGGGCTGAACATCTCCAGTGGGTTGCCGAGCCGGGCTCCGCGTTGGAGACCGCCTTCAGCTTGGGACGGATTCACCGGCGGCAATGCGCGGCGGTGCACGACGGGAGCGGATATGTTATTCCCTTGGGCAAAGGACGAACCGGCCAGCATGGCGGCGGTCGCAAAGGTGATGAGCGTTTTCATAATGGTTTCTCTCTGCAGATAGCTTCGGAAGCTGGGAGGCATGCGGCCGTTCGCGGCCCGGCTGAAGATTCCATGGCATCCGCCGTGCGAAATGATTGAACCCCCGGTATACTCACCTATTCTCTGCGCGCTCTCATGGATCGGGAACTGACTATTTTAAACGAACTGGGGCTGCATGCGCGGCCGGCGGCGGAATTTGTGCGGTGCGCGCGCAAGTTCAAATCCACCATCGTCATACGGAAGGACGGCGGGGAATACTCCGCGGAAAGCATCCTGGACGTCCTGAGCGCCAATCTCGATTGCGGTTCGCGGATGATCGTCAGCGCCGACGGCCCCGACGCCCGGGAGGCGCTGGACCAACTGGCCAACCTTCTCGTCCAGTTCCAGACCCAGGAGTAAACACAAAGGCCTCCGGCGGCCCCGCAACCTTTGGCTTGATCCTCCCCGGGAACGCGGAGATTCTCCACGTGGCGCTGCAGGCACGCGACCCCCCGCTATCTGCAACACTGGATCAGCAATCATCAAACTCCCAAACCCCATGCCCCGACCCCCGGTGGCAGCACCATCTTCGTCAGTGGATTTTCTGGAAAAAGCCCAACGCGTATTCGAGATCGAGATTTCCGCGATCCGTGAGGTGCGGGAGCGGCTGGATGGCGCGTTCGTGCGGGCGGTGGAGCTGATGATCGCCGCCATGGAAAAGCGCAACAAGGTCGTCGTGGTGGGCGTGGGCAAGAGCGGGCATATCGGGGAAAAAATCGCCGCCACCCTGACCAGCACCGGCTGCCCCGCCGTCGTGCTGAATTCGCTCAACGCGCTCCACGGGGACCTCGGCGTGGTCGCGGATGGCGACATCGTTCTTGCCTTGAGCTATTCTGGGGAGACCGATGAGTTGATCACACTGGTTCCCGCGCTCGAGCGCTTCGACGTCAAGCTGATCGCCATGACCGGCAATTCCCATTCCTTCCTCGCCATCAATGCCGACGTCCACCTTGCCGTCCATGTGAGCGAGGAGGCTTGCCCGCTTAAGCTTGCCCCCACCTCCAGCAGCACCGCCATGCTGGTCCTCGGCGATGCCCTGGCGATGGTCCTGCTCGAGGCGCGCGGTTTCCAGAAGGAAGATTTCGCGCGATTCCATCCCGGTGGCCGGCTCGGACGCACGCTGCTCTTCAAGGTCCACCAGATCATGCGCGGTCGCGACCGCATGGCCATCGTGCGGCCGGCCAGCAGCGTGCGCGATGCCATTCTCGAGATGGCCAGCCGGCGGGCGGGCTCCGCCGTCATCACGCTGGAGACGGGGGAGCTGGCCGGGGTCTTCACCCATGGCGACTTTGGCCGCCACTTTCAGGCCGACCCCGATTTGATGGAGAAAAGGGTGGGCGACCTCATGACCCGCAACCCCATCCGCATCGTCGGGGATCACCTTGCCGCGGAAGTCCTGCGCATCCTCCAGCAGCACGCCATTGACGATCTCGTGGTGGTCGATGAAGGGAACCGGCCCATCGGAATTGTGGACTCGCAGGACCTCGCGCGTTACCGGCTACTGTAGTTATCTTCCGGCTTCACAGCTCTTTGCGCACGGTGGGACCGGACGGCATCGAATTTGGAACTTGGGAGGAGCGGCCGAACGAAAAATGAGTCTATTTGTCCTATGGATGAGCTTATTTGTCTATCGGACTTGCTTGAGGTCCAGACAACCCGTGCGACAATACGTTCATCAGAGATTTTGCTCTGAAAACTCAATCGATTAGCGAGCGACTTGGAGAATACTTTTATCTCCAAGGGCTTGATTTTCAGAGAGAAGCAGCACTTACCCCCAGAAACTCCCACGCCCAGTCAACCTACCCCGTAAGGAAAATAAGTTTATAGCGCTATCTGTCCCCAGGTAGATCCCACGCTCCGCTTGTTCCCCTAGCCCTGATTCCCGCCTTATGAAACCCCGTCTGTTGTCCCGTTTGTTCTCTCGTTCTTCTGCCAACGCTAATATTATTACTTACGGTATAACATTATCATTAAGGGCGGTTCGCAAAGTGCCGGAATTCACATTCCGCGTCTCGGCGCTTGCGCTCGCCGTTTTTTCCCTTGGCGGCTTCAATACGCAGGCGCTTGCCGCATCGGTCGATACGTGGACCGGTGGGGGAGCGAGCACCGACTGGGTGACGGCGACCAACTGGGCGTACTCGACGGGGACGGGGCCGGTCGCCAGCGGCGATTCGCTGGTGTTCACAAACACAAACATCCAGGGGACGGCAACACTGACCGACTCGCTGACGAGCGCCGCCTTCCTTTTGGCAGGCATTACCTTCAATGCGCCTGCGATCAGCTACACGACCACGGGGAATGCCTTTGAGTTAACCGGCAGCATCCTCGACAGCAGCACGAACACCGAGACTATCGATAACGCCATTTCTGAGCCGGCGACTGAAACGCTGACGGTCGCATCCGGTGGCGACCTTGTGCTCGCCGGGCCGATTACCGGCGCCGGGGGCATCACGCTGAACGGCCCGGGGACGGTGACTCTAGCCTCGCTAAACGGCTTTACGGGTAGAACCACCGTGAATGACGGGACGCTGACCCTGAACTACACAGCCGGAGGCGCGCCGACGACCAACATGATCAGCGCGTCGTCGCCCCTCACCCTCGGGGGCGGCACATTGACGATCACTGGCGCCAGCGCGTCGAACACGCAGGCCTTCGCCGGCACCACATTGAGCGGCGGTACCTCAGTGGTAAACGCCACGGGCTCCGCGACTGTGGCACTGGGCGCGATCACTTATGGCGTCGGATCGATTCTGCAACTGAATGGGCCGGCCTATAATAATTCGGTGACTACGACTGCGGGGCAGGCGGGCACGGGATTGGTGGCCGGTGTGGGAACCATCACCACGACCAGCGGTGCGGCGAACACGGTGTTGAACTCCGCCGTCGGCGGGAATGCCGATTACATCACCTACGCGACGGTGGGCTTGTATGACTGGGCCATTGCTTCCGGTTCAACCCCTTTCAGCCTGATCGGGGCTTCACAGGGCACGGGCGGCACGGCGGGGGACGGCGCCTACGTGATCGACAATGGCGGTGCATTGCCGGCTGGCGGGCTGATTGACATCATTGGCACGGCCACCAATCGTACGACCCTCAGTGTCGGCGCGCTTCGGTTTAATGTGCCCGGGGCGGCTCTCGCTGTCACGTACATCACGGACGTTGAAGGCATGCTGGTGACGCCGAATGTCGGCGCGAACAATGTCCCGATTTCTACTGCGGGCGACCTGCAGCCGGGCGAGCGTTCTTCGACCAACGCCGGTTCATTTTCCATCGTCCAGAACGACACCTTGGGCATGATGGTCTTCTCGGGCGCTATTTCGGATGGCAAAAAGGCCGGAAGTTCGATCGTGCAGTCGGGGCCGGGAACGGTCAACTACGGGACCGTCGCCAATGGCTACTCGGGTTCGACCTATCTTGACGGCGGGGTTACGGATATTCAGGTCGATGGCGGCCTCGGCAACGCCGCGACCGGCGCGACCACCTTTGTGAACGGGGGAACGATCTTTGGGGCGGCTACTTTTACCCTGGATAATGGAGCCGGAGCCAATGCGCGGCCGATTTCCCTTGGCGTTGATGGAGGCGGGTTGGCGGAACTGGCGGGCGATACGATGACGGTGGATGGAAACATCAGCGGAAACGGCGGGCTGATCGTCGGAATCCCGGCCTCGAGCGCGAACCAAAATGTGCTGGGACAGGTTCCGGGTTCGGGCGCCGGGACGGCCAACGCGCAGCAACTGGCGACGGGGACTGTCGTGCTGACCTACCCGAACGGCTACTTTGGCGGCACCACGCTGGACACGGGCACCTTGAACATCAACGGAATCTATGCCCTAGGCGGCGCCGATTACGGCGGAGTGACCTTCAACGGCGGGACATTGCAATATGCCACCGCCTTTACCGGCAATGGCTCGGGCGATCTGACCTCCATCGGGACGGCGGGGGTTACCCTTGCCTCCGGGGGCGGCACCATTGATACAAACGGGAATGCGGTCACCTACGCCGGCTCCATCGGCAATGGCGGCTCCGGAGCCCTCACGGTCGAGACCTCGCAGACGGGCGGCAGTCTCACTTTGAATGGTAACAATACCTTTACTGGCGGCGTCACCCTTCTCTCCGGCAAGCTGACGTTCGGCGGATCGAATGTTTACACAGGCCCTACGGCCGTCACGGCCGGGACTCTGACGCTTAAAACCGGTTCATCGCTCGGCAATACGGTGATCACCGTCTCGAGCGCTGCCACGATGGTTGCGGCGCTCACCGGGAATGGGAACATCAATCTTGGGACCACCGGGGCGACCCTCACGTTGAGCGGCGGTTCGTCGCTCATCCTCCAGGCGATTGATTCCGATACGCTCGATACCTTGACATTGAACTCCACGATTGCCGCTGGAACGGGAACGGTGCTCACCGTCGGTGGGGCATCCAGCGCGGCCGGCCTGTATTTTGACATTGGCAGCGCCGGATCCAACGAACTGGTGGTCAATAATGGCGTCACGGCGTTCGGAGCCGATGGCGGGAAGATATTCATTACCGACCTTGACACCAATACGCCGGCCAGCAGTTACACCCTGGTGAGCGACCCGAACGGCGGCTTGGTGGCCGGTGGCATTACCCCCGGGGCGGACTTTTGGCTCGGCACCACCGGGCTGACCCTCGGAGGACAAAGCTACGCGCTAAGCCTCACTTCCTCCGGAACCACCCTTGTCCTGAATCTCACCCTCAATACTCCCAATTACTATTGGACTGGGGGAACCAGTTCGTGGGGAACGTTGTCCAATTTTGCCACTTCCGCGACCGGCTCCGCACAGACAACTCCCTTGAGCGCGACCAGTAATGTGTTCTTGACGGCAAACAGCGCGACGAATTTTTCCCAGACGCTGGATGGGAATTACACCATCAACAGCCTGAACTTCACAGGCGCGGGCACCAGCGCCGCGAGCAATTCGATCACCCTGGCCGATGGCACCGGCTCCGCGCTGACAATCAATGCGGCCAATGGCTTCGTCGATTCCAGCCTGAACAGCTACCCGGCCGGAACCGGGTTGGTAGTCCAGCCCGGCTCCGCAGCGCAAACGATCAGCGCGAACATCGACCTCGGTAACAGCCAGACCTGGCTGGTGAATAACAGCCCGGCTACCCCCTTGACGGTGTCCGGAGTGATCGCTGACTCGTTGGCGGGCAGCGGCGATACCCTGACCAAATCGGGCACAGGGGCGTTGATCCTTACCAATGCAGAGACCTACGATGGAGGCACCGTTGTCAATGCCGGTACTCTGCAACTGGGCAGCGGCGGATCGCTGCTGGCCACGGGCGCGCTCACAGTGAGTGGCACCGGGACCTTTGATCTCAACGGCAACTCGCAGGCGGTGGGCGGCCTTTCGGATGGTAGCGTCTCGACGGGTATCATCACCTCCTCGACGGGAACGGCGGTGCTGACCTTGAATAATAGCAGTGCTTCCACATTTAGCGGCACCATTACCGACGCGGGGACGGCGACCAATGGAGTGAGTCTCGCGCTGACCCTCAACGGTCCCGGCAACGTGACCCTCTCCGGTTCGAATAGCTATAACGGCCTCACCACCTTGAACGCCGGCAACCTGACGGTTGCGAACAATTACGCGCTAGGTAATCCGACGGCGGCCAATGGCGGGCTTACAATCGCCAATGCAGCGGGAACCTCGAATGTTTACTTTACGAGCCTCAATCCCACCATCGCATCGCTGAATTCGAGCACCTCGGTAGGCACCAATATCGTGCTGGGCAACACGGTGGGTTCCGGCACCTCGACCACATTGAACGTAGGGGGCGCCGGCGGCATCAGCACCTTTACCGGCACTATCAGCGACTTGACCGGCACGAAGGCCCCCGCGATTGGAAACCTGAATGTATTCGGAGGCGGGCTGCTGATCCTTACGGCCGCCAACACGTTCACCGGCGTAACGACCGTTACCGGCTCGAACGCATCGTTCGCATCGGAATTGGAATTGCAGAACGCCGGGGCGCTGCAGGACAGCACGCTCTATTACAACAACCAGGGCGGGGTCATCAACTTCAGCACCCTTGGAGCCGTGACCTTTTCCGCATTGACAGGAGCACAAAATCTCGCCCTGACAAATCAATCGGGAACAGCCGTGACCCTGACCATCGGAAACTCAAGCGGTGTAAACGATACCTACACTGGCAATCTGGGCGGGCTGGGAGGATTGATCAAGAACGGCTCGAATACCTTGACCCTTGGCAGCCTCGGTGTCGGCGGGGCCAGCTATGGGGGAACGACGACCGTCAACCAGGGAATCCTGGTGATCGGCGGCACCAGCAGCTTGACCGGGACCATCGTTCTTACGGGTGCCAACGGCACCGACGGTATCACTTTCGATGATGATGCCGTTGTGAACACCCCTGGAATACTGATCGTCGACAGTGCTGGCGGCGCAGCCTATCCGGGCGCCGCCACCCTGCTGGTGACGGGGACCGCCAGCGTCACGGTGGGCGGCTTCCAGGAGGGCAATACCACGCGGGTGGGTGGGGGGAACTCCGAGACCGTTTCGGGTTTGGGATCCTTCACCGTCAATGGCGCTTATGACTTATACCAGAGCGAGGGAAGCACTGTCGGGAACAACACGGTTAATCTCAATGGCGGCACTCTGGCGGTCCAGGATTTTACGTACCCTGGCGGCGGCGGTGCGGGCAGCGTCACTACATTGATTTTCAATGGCGGTACGCTGAAGGCCCTGGCAAGTGATCCTACCGGTTCGAGTTTCCTCCCGCTGTTTACGACTTTAACCGCCGATGTGAGTACCGGGGGCGCATTCGTCAACACCAATGGCTTTAATATCACCGTCGCCCAGCCCCTTCTCCATTCCGGCACCGGCACCGATGGGGGACTCACTGTACTGGACAGCGCCGGCGGCGGAAGCCTGACGCTGCTGGGCGCGGAAACTTATACCGGCCCGACGACGATCAACTCCCGCGCGACGTTGCAACTGGGCAATGGCCTCACTGGCGGCGACGGCACGATCACCACCTCCAGCGGCATCACGGACAATGGCACGCTCATTTACAACCGCTTCGGCGCGCTCTCCTCGAGCCTGGTCATCAGCGGCACCGGGAATGTGCAGGTCTCGGGTCCCGGCAGCGAGACCCTTCTGGCCGTCAATAGCTACACCGGTTCCACCACCATTAACTCCGGCGCGACCCTCCAACTGGGCAACGGCGCCACCGGCAATGATGGCACAATCGCCACCTCCAGTGGCATCACGGACAATGGCACCCTCATTTACGACCGCTTTGGCGCGCTCTCCTCGAGCGTGGTCATCAGCGGTGCCGGCAACGTGCAAGTGTCGGGTCCCGGCAGCCAGGCCCTGCTGGCCATCAATACCTACACGGGTTCCACCACCATTAACTCCGGCGGGACCCTGCAACTGGGCAATGGCACCACCGGCAATGATGGCACAATTACCACCTCCAGCGGCATCACGGACAATGGCACCCTCATTTACGACCGCTTTGGCGCACTCTCCTCGAGCCTGGCCATCGGCGGCGCGGGCGGGGTGACCAAGCTCGGCCCCGGCAGCCAGATTCTCACCGCCAATAGCGGTTACACCGGTTCCACCGTCGTCTCCGCGGGTTCGCTCATCGTGAGCGGCTCTCTCTCCGGGAGCTCCTCCGCCACCGTGAACCCCACGGGAAATCTGGAGGTCGATGGCCTGTTCAATAACGCGGCCACGATCCAGGTGACCGGCGGCGAACTCTCCGGCAATGGTTCGGTGGGCGCGGTAAGCGTGACTACCGCCGGCACGCTGGCGCCCGGCCTCAGCACCCAGAATTCCGCGGACAGTGGGACTTTGACGGCCAGTGGGGCGGTCTCGCTCGACTCGACCTCCTTCTTCTCGATCCGCCTCGGCGCAAGCAGCAGCGATCAGCTTGCACTCGCACCCGGCGACCTGCTCAGCCTCAACGGCGCGACCCTGAAATTGAACCTGGATGGCGACTTCGTGCAGCAGGCCATAGGTTTCATCTATATCCTGATCAATGGCGGAACCGCTACCACGGGCGACATCAGCGGGCAGTTTGCGCAGGGCGGCCAGATCACGGCATCCAATGGGTACGTTTTCAATATTCTGTACAACGTGGATGCCAACGGGAATGCCGCCGCCGGCGACGACGTCGATCTGCAATTGACTGCCGTCCCCGAGCCGGGCACCTGGGCCATGATGCTCTCCGGCATGGGAATGCTCTGCGTCTGGCAACGATCCCGCCGCCGCCGGCGGAGCGATGCCTGATACCGGAAGACTCCAGTCGCGTACACCCTAAGGGCCAAAGCGGGTAAACCGGCTCCCAGAGGGCCAAGTCCGAACAACTGCTTCCCAGAGCCCCAAGCCCGGAAAATCGGCTCGCTGAGGGGCCAAGCCCGAACAACTTGTTCCCATAGGCCGAAGCCTGGATAACCGGCTCGATGAGGCCCAAGCCCGAACAACTGGTTGCCAGAGGGCCAAGCCCGGATAACCGGTCGATGAGGCCCAAGCCCGGGCAACGGGGCTCTCTGAGGGCCAAAGGCCCGCCCCAAGCCAGCCCAGGGTGTAGCGAGGAACGAGCGCAACCCTGGGTCACAGACCCACCAACGGGCAAGCCCTGAAAGGGTAATGGCGCTTAGTTAGTATATAAAACGTTGATCATAAATCACTTCTGATGAGTCCAGCAGGGACGACCCGACAATAGCCGGGGGCTTTAGCCCCTGGATTGCGCGGAGAAACGGTTGCAACTCCCGCAGGGACGGCAAAGAAGCCTGTCATAATGATCGGCTTTACTCTGTAGATTCCTTAACTAAGCGCCACTACCCCAAAAGGGCGCCTCATCCACTGCGGCTTCCGTATTAGTGTAGCTGTCCAAAGCCGATGAAGTTCCGTCTGAATGGCGCGGGCGCGATCCGGAATTATTCCCGGAATATCATTCACGAGAGCGAA
>Ga0302319_10012544_pt1 | contig 15971 bp, 11 predicted proteins | sample Bog_T0_2_FD_203319 | JGI IMG/M metagenome (GOLD analysis project Ga0302319, IMG submission 203319) | Peat permafrost microbial communities from Stordalen Mire near Abisko, Sweden - Bog_T0_2 | ecosystem: Environmental > Terrestrial > Soil > Wetlands > Peat | place: Sweden: Abisko, Stordalen Mire...
CGGCTCACAACAGACAGGTCACTGATTCCAGTCCGTCAGCTTGCCGTTGACCCAGCCGAGCGCGACACAAGCAGCCTCCATCCGGCTTTCCCCTGTCGCCTCTCAGCCGGCATGGGCTCCGGGCTTTTCGCGAAAGATGCCGCCCTGCACCGCCTGGAGGAGCGCAGCGGCCTATAATTGGCCATGGCCTTCGATGGCGCCCGCGTCCTGTCTCTCGAAAGCCGCCGCGCCGGCGAAATGGCCACGCTGATCCGCAAGCAGGGAGGCGAGCCGTTCGTCGCTCCGTCGATGCGCGAAATCGAACTCGACCGGCAGGAGGAAGCCTTCGAATTCGGCCGCCGCCTGCTCGCGGACGATTTCGACGCCGTCGTCCTGCTCACGGGCGTCGGCACGAGGCTGCTCCGGAAGACGCTGCTCACGCGCATCGGCGAAAACGAACTGAAGGCCGCGCTCGGGCGAACAACCATCGTTGTGCGCGGTCCGAAACCCTCTGCGGCGATCCGCGAAATCGGCCTGACTCCGCAAGTTCAGGTCCCCGAGCCCAACACCTGGCGCGAACTTCTCGAAACCATGCGCCCGCGCCCGGAAACGCGCATCGCCCTTCAGGAATACGGCAAGCCGAACACAGCGCTCGTCGACGGTCTGCGTGCTCAGGGCCGCGATGTGTCCGCCGTTCGCATCTACGGCTGGGGATTGCCGGAAGACACCGCGCCGCTTCGGGAGGCGGCGGCGAGACTCGCACGGCGCGAATTCGATATCGTGCTCCTCACCACCTCCATGCAGGTTGTGAATCTGCTGAAAATCGCCGAGGAAGCCGGAATCGAACGGCAGGTGCTGGATGGACTGCGGGCGTCGCGCATTGGCTCGATCGGCCCCACGACCACCGAAACTCTGGAAGAGTATGGACTGACGGCGGATTTCGAGCCCTCGCACCCGAAGATGGGACTCCTGGTGAACGAGGGTGCGCGATACAGAAGTGGAAAAACGCAGCCCTGCGAGCCGCGGCTATAACAACACTAACCGCGGAACCCCCGGCCATATAGATACCGCTCGATTCACGTGCGGCAGGATACGGCGGGCCTAAGAATCCGACCCCCTGCCGCAACGGCGTCTTACATCACCGGTAGCGGGATCGGTGTCTCTCTACTTCCCCGATTGCTTCTTCAACTCCGCCAGAAACGCCTGTTCTCTCTCACCCACATACGCCCTGTAGCCACCGGGGTCGATAAACGGATTCACTCCGCCCGCCTGCAGCCGCGCGTACTTCGCCGGCATCCCGTAGTAATCTCCATGCGCACCCAGAAAGATATCGCAGGGCAACGACTTCAGCACGCGAAACGTCGTCGCGAAATCCTCCGCGATCCGCGGATAAAGCGCATTGTCGACCAGTTTGTATCCTGCATTCACATTGGGACTGCCGATGATCACGACATCGTAAGTCTTGCCGCCGTCCGTGGCTTTCATCGTCCACGTGGTGCAGCCTTTCGTATGGCCGGGCGTCTTGTGCGCGGTCAGCGTGACGCCGCCGAGTGTAACCGCATCGCCATCGTGCAGCACGCGATCCACCTTTGTCGCGGGATACCGATTACCCGGCGACTTCCCGTACTGAAAATCCGTGGTGCCGCCGCTCTCGACCACCGGCACGTCGTCGTCCATCACCATGTACTGCGCGCCGGTGAACCTCTTGATGGCCGCGCTGCCGGCGTCGTGATCCCAGTGCGCATGGCTGATCAGCAGGATCTTCGTATCGCTGAATTTGAATCCCAGCTTCAGCACGCTCTCCCGAAGCAGCGGAACAGAAGCCTCCAGGCTGCTGTTGATCAGGATGTTTCCCGCGGGCGTCGTGACCAGATAGGATGCCAGGCCCTTGCTGCCGACGTAATAGAGGTTGTCGGCAATCCTGTGCGGCGGAAACGGTTCGGTCCAGTCGGGACTCTGTGCGAACAAGCCGCCCGCGACAGCGAACGCTACTATCGACAACCGCAAAGGAATTTTCTTATCCGCGTGCATCTTTGTGTATCCGTGGCCATTTTTTCCGTTATCGTCGATTTTAACCAGCCTCTGCATACTCTCAATCATATACAGATCTCCGACAAACGCCTGGCCGCCAACCGCGCCAACGCGCAAAAATCCACCGGCCCGAAGACCCTGTCGGGCAAACGCATCTGTTCCGGCAACGCCGTGAAACACGACATCCTGGCCAACGCCATTCTCATCGACGGCGAATCCCGCAAGAGCTTCCTCGAACTCATCGCATCCCCTGGAGGAGGAGTACCAGCCCTCAACCCCGACCCGGCACGCGCTCGTCGCGAAGGTCGCCTCCTTCCAGGGGCGTTCCCTCCGTCTCCTGGCCGTCGAGTCCGCCGTTTCGACCACCGCATCGACCGTCAGCACCACCGTTCGATGGAGGCTCTCGCCCGGTTGAAGGAAGAAGAAATCGCACGGGACAAAGGATATGACGGCCTTCGCGCCGGGGCTGGCGCTGTGTCTGCGTAATATGACGGCGCTCGATGCGGCCGGTCTCCATGCCATCTCGGTTCTCGCCCGGCGTCTTCGCGAATCGGGCCGGACTCTGCTGCTTTGCGGCGCGCGCGATCAGCCGCAGGCGCTGATTGCGGAGTCTTTTCCGGCGGACGACGGCGCCGGCAAAACATTTTGCCCCACGTGGATGCCGCGCTCACCAGGGCAAAAACCGAACGTGCCGCCGGCAACCGGGCACCGAAGCGGCTCAGGGCAAAGGAAAGGGTACGAGGATTTCGCGGCGTTGGCGGCGATCTCGCCAAAGACATGAGCGGGCGCGTCCGTCTGAGCTCGCGGGCCACTGGCGGAACTGGACTCTGTGACCGGCTCGCGGGCCGCCATGACGAGCCTCGCCGAAAACTATACCGGCTTGCCGATGGACTGACGCGAGTGCCGCGCGGATACGGCTTGCTGGAACGATGAATGGGTACTACGGGCCATCCGTCCCCAGCCGGCAGTGCGACCTCAGCACCGGATCGTACTCCTCCACCCCCTGGTAAACGTCACCCGTCTCCGCCGCCCGCCCCCACTCCCAAATCCTCCCCTTCAACAACCGTTCCGCGAGCCGATCCTCCACGCTGTCCGCCTCGGATTCAAAAAAGTCTTCCCCCTCCACACCAGTCATTGAGCTTCCTCCCTTTCGCCCGCCGGCAAGCCAGCGCCAGCGCAATCGCCAGATCGTCGTATTCCCCGCACCGGTCCGCCCCCATCCTCGTCCGTCCCCCTCCGCCTGTCGAGATCCGCATGTCCCCCAGCTCTCGCGCCAGCCGGCCCGCGTCCCTCACATCCCCGATCCTCAACTGCCCCTTCTCCAGCAGAACCTGCACTTCGGCGATCAAATCCCTCTTCGGCACTGATCCCGCGCTACCGGCCTTGTCGCCGCCGGTGATCGTCACCGCCGTCAAATCGCATCCCAGCCGCGCGGCCCGCAGCATATCGACCACCGGAGCCCCCACCCCGGTGGCATCCACGGCGAGCGCACAGTTCCCGTACAACTCGTCGCTCCGGACAATCTCCCTGACTCTTTCGACGACCCTCGGGTAAGGCGTCCCGAGCGGCATCCGTTCCACATACCGCACCATCAGACTCTCGAAACGATACCCCTGGAACGGCTGCCCGCGGTCGACGCGTTCCACCACCACGACCGCCGAATGATCCCGTTTCTGTCCCAAATCCAGTCCCAGATAATACATAAGTTTTCCCGCGTTCATCGGCGCTCATAGGCGGCCCTGAATCTTCAACTCGGTCACTGTCTTATCCATAGCCGCGTCAATCAGCGCGCGTTCGAACACCGCATCGTCGCTCCCGGTGAATTCGCACATGTACTCCTGAGCGAACCAGTCGCCGGTCATCTCCCCGCGTTCCTCTTCCAGGAACGCCGCTGAAATCCGTTCGCACTCGGTAGCCTTCACGCTCACACGCATCCACGCCGGATCGCCATTCCTCCACGTCTCATAAAAGAACCCCCGTTGACCCCACGGCGTGCTCATCAGCCACAAATCCCCATTCCCCACCGCCAGCATCGGCCGCAGGCTCTGATACATCTCATCCGGCACGCGCGACGCCTCATCGATCAGAATCAGCGACACCGCCGAGAACCCGCGCACCGTCGCCTCCGTCCCCGGCAGCCCGACGATCCTCGATCCATTGGGAAACAGCAGCGAAATCGCGTTATCCCCATCCCCGCGCGGCCGAATCTTCAGCCTTCGCACCAGTTCCGAAGCCTTCCTCAAAAACTCCGCGCTCTGCCGCTCCGAAGGACTCGCCACCAGCACCAGCGCCCCCGGCCGCGTATAAGCCCGGTGCACGGCCTTTGCGGCGGCCACCGTCGATTTCCCCCATTGCCTCGAACAATTGAGAATCCCGCGCTTCGCCGTCGACCGCAGCACTTCCATCTGTTTGGCGTCGGGAACGATTCCGAGCCTGGTAAGGGCAAACGTCCCGGCATCGATTTGTTCTGGTGGCTCGGCCTTGGTCATCCTCCGTAAAGCCTCGGCCTCAAAAGTCCCCGTCACGCCATACCCATACCACGCCCGCGACAAAATCCAGCCGCAGAAAATCGCCGATCCACGCCGCAACTATAATAATCAAAAAGACTTAACGGCAAAAAATAAAAAAGAAAATAGTCGTGACCCTACGGGCACTTTGTTCCCTTGGGAAGCTGCGCCGTCACAAAAGCCTGGTCTCTGATGTCGACGATTCCGTCCTGGTTGACATCGGCGTCGGGGTTGTAGCCAACCTGCCCTGTCTTCTTGTTCAGCGAAGCCTTCACCAGAGAGACATCGACGCAACTGACGACGCCATCGCCGTTGACATCGCCCGCGGCGCTGACCACCAGCGTCAGCACTTGCTGGCTGGAGCCCAGTTCCGAAGTGGCGACCATGGTGATATTGTAGGTGCCCTGCGAACCCGGGAACGGCGAACCGGTGAGAATCGCTTCGCCCGTGTTACTTCCATCCGCGGCCGCCGGATGGATGGCCGTGCCGGAGGGCAACTGGCCCGCGCCCAGCGTTACGGCGATCCCGTTGCTGAGCGCGCCCGAAGGCAACGTGAAGCCGGGAATCCGCGGAAAACCGTTCGCAGTGATGAAGAGCTCACGATTCTGTCCGACCATGAGCTTCGATGTCGGCACGGACGAAATGGACGGCGCTTCCAGAATATTCTCGGTCAAATATTGCGTTGCCGTCCCGTAAGAATTGGTTGCAGTTATCTCCAGCGGATAGATGCCGCCGGAGCCGATGACCGGCGTAGCGGTGAGGGACGCCGAGGAGTTCAGGCCTGAGGGGTTGCTGGCGAAAACCGTTCCTGTGGCCGGTTGTCCGGACATCGTGAAAGTCGCGGTCTGGGCGGTCCCGATGGTGAAGACGGTGATCTGGCCGACCTGGGCCGAAAACGAATTGGCGCTGGTGAAAACCGGCGTTCCGATGATGGTGATTGCGAAGTTCTGTTGTACGGAGCCCGCTACTCCGTCAGCCGCCAGGAACACGGTTGCGTTGTATGTGGCGGAACTGCCCGCCGGAGGCGTGCCGGAGATTTCCGCCGTGCCGTCGCCGAAATCCGTAATCGACAACCAGCCCGCGATCGCCGCGGGGATGGCGGCCGTGAAATGAGCTGGTGTTTGCGCGCCGGTGGCCTTGAAAAGCGCGATCGTCGTGTTCCCCTCACTGAAGGTTGCCGAGGTCGGACCACTGAGCTGAGGCGCTGGCGGGGATACTACCGTTATGGTAAAGAACTGATCAACTTCGTGGCCATTCTCGTCAGTCGCGGCGAAGACGCAGGGAGACCCGCCGATCGCCACGGGGCTGCCATTCGGATCGCATCCGACAGCATCGAGCGCGGGCGTGCCGCTGATCGTTGCGCTGCCGCCGCCATGGTCCACGAACGTCATACCGTCGGGCAGAGTCTTGAAGAATGCCGAGATCGCGAGTGGGGGAATGCCCAAAACGGAAACGTTGAAAGTGGCCGGTAAGCCGCGCGTGAACGTCACGGAGCCGGGTGAAAGATAAGTGATCGGCGACGATGTGTAGTTCAAATTGACAGTCTGAATGGCCGAGCCGGCGTTATTGGTCGCCTGAACGATGAAGGAATTTATAGCACTCACCTGGACGTTCAGCGGACCGATGACCTGAGCCTCCCCGAGAATTCCCAGCGCCGCGCTGCTCACGAACGTAAATCCCGGAGGCAGGGGTGAGAGAACGGTAAGAGAAGGCGTGGGACTCCCGGTCGCGTTGATGGTGTAGACCGTGGCGCTGGTGCTGCTGATCGGGAAATTCATGTTGCGCGTGGGTCCATCGGGAAAAACGGGCAGTATCTGGTTCGGCAGCGTCACGTTCTGCAGGACTCCGCTGCCGTTGAGCAGCAACAGCTGCCTGACCACGAAACCGCCGCAGAACTCCACCGCCTGAGTACCCTGCGTGTCGGACTCCCCGGTTGCCGGATCGATCGGGCAGGCGATGTTGAAGCTATTGGTGGGCGCGACGGTGAATCGGTCCGCCGAAAAGCGGCCAGCCGTGATCTGATCGTTCGTCGGCGTGCCCGGATAAAGCCCGCGTATCGTGGCGGTGATGCCCGAGACGGTATTGCCGCCACTGACGCTGGTTTGAACCAGCCAGCCACCCCATGTGCTGGCGGTCCAGACCTGACCGGCCCAGTCCTGATAGGACATCTGTATGTTCGAAACAGGCTGCCCGCCGACCGGGGAAATCTGGAAGACGGGATCGGTTGAGCGATGGGTGGGCAACGGGGTGGTGAGAAAGACTTCCGGAAGGGTGGCGGAAACGAAACTGGCGTTCAGCTTTAAGATACCGATAACAGGATCGTTCAGGAATGAGAGCAGATCCGGCGGCGTGGCGTGCGAGGCTGTATTCAGCGTGTCCAGATCGCCGAGCGTGGCCAGCGTCTGGTCGGCCTCGTAAGCTTCGGTTCCAGCGGAGATGCCAGCCTCGATCATGAGGCTGACGACGATTATCGGACCCAGACTGGTCTCACCAGCGATAGTCTCCGGCTCGGCATCTTCCACGGTTTCCACAGTCTCCTCGAGCCCCTGAGCGCGCAAGGTTGCATTCTGAGTGCGCACGACTGCCGCCGCCTTTTCGACGGCAAGCTCCATGGAGCGTGTTACCACATAACCGGCGGAGAAACCCACGCCTCCGGCAATGCCGACGGCGGGAATGATCCCCCACTCCTGATTGGCCGCGAGGCTGGAAGCCGTGGTGGCAAGGATCGGGCTGCCGCCGGGCTGGTTTGAGATGCCGTTTGCGTATACATTTTTGAAAGCGGCCGCCTGAAAATAAGATTCGCCGGGGACAGTCGGGGAAGCTGCCAGGCCAAGGAGGTTGCCGCAGAACGCGCCGCCTTCGTAGACGAAACCGTATTGCGAGGCTATATCCGCGTCGGGTGTCCAGTGGCACTCGTCGGACAGGAAGCTGTTCTTGTCGTTGACGGCCGCCTGGGTCATGGCCTTTTCGTTGGTCCAGACGCGGTTCAGAAACCAGTTGTAGAGAGAGGCTTCGAGGGCATTGCGGTTGGCGGGCGCCTCGACAATGATGGTGTAGAGGCGCAGCAGCATGAGGGCGCGAATCTCCGTGCGCAGATCGCTGCGGCCGTAGGTATAGACGACGTAAGAATCGGTGGACGGCAAGCCGTGCTGGGCAAGGTAAGCCTGAACCATGTTGCTTTCAAACTGGACCAGATTGTCACCGTACTGCGTATCGGCGCAGGGGTTCACAAAGATCGAATTCACCTGGGCGGTACAGGCCCATGAGACGGCCGGCAAGCCGAGAACAAGGCCGAGAGAGAACACGGCCACGGAGATGGACCGCAGCCCTCGCTTCGCACAGCTAAAGACTGTATTTTCCATAAGAGTCTCGATAACCGGTGATTTATTTGCACTCCTGGATCTGATCACGTCCGGCAGGGGGTTGTGTTTTCCGGTGGTTATGTTTTCCGGTGGTCATGTTCTCCGGAAGATACGCTTTCGCAGGAAGACTCCAACCAGCAGCGTGGGCACCATCAAGAGAAACGTAGCCGGTTCCGGCGTGGAGGAGCCAGGGGCGTCTTGCGTCGATAAGCCTTCCGCGGTTGTCGGGTCGACAGACAGGAAGTCGAAATTGTCATCCACCAGGGACTCGTCGAACAGGTTAATAGTGCCTTCGCCCGCTGAAGTCACCAGAAAGTTGAGCCGCAGAATATCGTCCTCGGAGGTCATCCCGTCAGGGCCGGAGATGGTGTCGTTGATATTGGTCACCACGCCGGGCCCAGTCGGCGTGTCCCAGGAAACACCGACGCCATTGTCCAGGAAGTAACCCTCTTCATCGGCATCCACGAAGGTCAGGAAGGCGGGAAATACGGCGTCCACGTTGTAACCGAAAATGCTGAGTGGGTTGGGATCGGGGACGCCGTCGAGAACCCCAGGTATGGGAACCAGCACAACGTCGAAGGAAAGAGTGTCGCCCACGTTTCCGGTGCCGGACTGCGGGAGGATCTCGAAGAGACTGGCTCTGAGCGGCAGCCCAGAGATGAGTAGAAACGCGGCTGTAAGTAGTAGTTTCATTTTATGATTGATTTTTTTCCGTTGGTCCAGGTCTTACGGACACTTTGTTCCTTTGGGAAGCTGAGCCGTCACAAAAGCCTGGTCTTTGATATCGACCACTCCATCCCGGTTGACATCGGCGTCCAGGTTATAGCCAACCTGATTCTGCTTCTTATTCAGCGAAGCTTTCACCAGAGCGACATCGGAGCAACTGGCTACGCCATCGCCGTTCACGTCGCCGGCAGCGGCCACAATCAGGGTAAAGATCTGCTGGCTGAAACCTACCTCCGACTGTGCAACCAGGGTGACATTGTAGGAGCCCGGCGAGCCTGGGAACGGGGTGCCGGTGAGAATCACCGCGCCGGAATTACTTCCGTTCGCAGCGGCCGGGTGTATCGCCGTGCCGGAGGGCAACTGGTTTCCGCCGCCCAGTATGCTAATCCCGGCACTGACCGCCCCGCTGGGAAGCACGAAGCCCGGAATCCGGGGGAAACCGTTTGTGAGGATAGGAATCTGCCGATTGACTCCGACCATCAGTTTCAAGGGCGACAGTGTCGAAAACGAGGGGGCTTCCAGAACATTCACCGTCAGGTACTGTTCGGCCTGTCCGTAGGAGTTGGTTGCGGTTACGATCAGCGGATAGACTCCGCCGGAGCCGGGAGCCGGATCGAGGCCCAGACTCGCCAAAATGCCCACGCCGTTGGGATTACTCGTGAAGCCGCTCCCGATCGGCAGTTGTCCCGAAAGAGTGAAAGTGGCAGGCACGTTGGTGTTGATGCTGGCGCCCAGAAACGAACCCACCTGAACCGAAAAGGTGCTTGGTGTGGTGAAAGCCGGCAACCCGATGATGGTAACCGCGAAATTGGCCTGCACGGAGCCCGCGACGCCGTCGGCAGTCAAAATCACGGTTACGTTGTAAGTGCCGGAACTGCCGGTCGGAGCCGTGCCTGAAACCTGCGCGCTGCCATTACCGAAATCCGTGATCGACAACCAGCCGGAAATCGCTGCCGGAATACTGGCCGTGAAATGAGTTTGCGTTTGCGCGCCGGTGGCGCTGAAAACACTGGCGGTCGAGTTGCCCACGAAGTAGTTCGCGGAGGCGGGGCCGCTTATCTGAGGCGTGGGCGGCGACACTACGGTGATGGTGAAGAACTGATCGACATCGTGGCCGTTTCCGTCAGTCGTGTCAAAGACGCAGGGAGACCCGCCGATCGCTTCGGGACTTCCATTCGGATCGCACCCGACGGCGTCCAGCGCGGGCGTGCCGCTCAGGGTTGCGCTGCCGCCGCCATGATCGACGAACGTCATACCGTCGGGAAGGGCCTTGAAAAATGCTGACATCGTGAGCGGGGGAACGCCCAATACAGAAACGTTGAACGTCGCAGGCAAGCCGCGCGTGAAAGTAACGGAATTGGGTGAAAGATAACTGATCGGCGCCGATGAGTAGTTCAGATTGACGGTCTGCGTGGCCGATCCGCCGTTATTGGTCGCCTGAACCGTGAAGGAATTGATCGTACTCAACTGGACGTTCAGCGGACCGACGACCTCCGCCTCCCCGGGTATTCCCAGCGTCGCGCTGTTTACGAAGGTAAAGCCCGGCGGCAGGGCCGTGAGGGCGATGAGAGAAGGTGTGGGGGTCCCGGTCGCGTTAATGTAGTAGACCGTGGCGTTGGTGCTGCTGACCGGGAAGTTCATGTTACGGGTGGGGCCATCGGGGAAAACGGGCAGATCCTGGTGCGGCAGCGCCACGAACTGCAGGACTCCGTTTCCATCGAAGAGCGCCACGTTTCTCTCCACGAAACTGTTGCAGAATTCCACGGCCGTGGTGCCCTGCGTGTCCGATTCTCCGGTCGCCGGATCGATGGGGCAGTCAATGTTGAAACTATTGTCGGGCGCGACGATGAAACGGTCTGCCGAGAACCGCCCCACGGTGAGATCGTCGTTGTTGGGCGTGCCAGGGTAGAGTGCGTTCAGCGAGGCCGTGATACTCGGGTAAGTGACCCCATTTTTCACATTGGACTGAACGAACCACCCGCCCCAGGTGCTGGCGGTCCAGACGGTATTGTTCCAGTCCTGATACGTCATTTGAGTGTTCGGAACGGGGGTTCCGCCGACGGCCGAAATCTCGAAAAAGGGGTCGGTGGTGCGGTGAGTGGGCAGGGGGGTGGTCAAAAACACCTCAGGGAGGGTCGCGGACACGAAACTGGTGTGCAGCTTGAGAATACCCACCGACTCGTCGTTGAGGAAAGCACTCAGATCGGGCGGTGTTTGCTGCGCGGCGGTGTTCAGCGTATCCAGATCGCCGAGTGTGGCCAGCGTCTGGTCCGCATCGTATGCTTCGGTTCCAGCGGCGACGGCGACCTCGATCATGACGCCGACGATGATCCCGGGCCCCAGGCCGACGTCGGCACCTTCTTCTACTTCTGGCGCTGTATCCTCGACCGTTTCCAGCGCCGCTTTGGCGACCGACCTGACTCCCGCTTTGGCAAGCTGGGAAGCGTCTCTGGTAAACGGCGCAATCAGCTTAACCCCTACATTGACGCCGGCTTTGACAAGTATCGATGTGGCCACTGTCGGAATCGCGGTGTACGCCGCGTTGGCGAACATATTTGAAATGGTGAGATCCAGGATCTGTCCGCCGGCGGGCTGACCGGCGACGGTGTTCCCGTATATCTTTTTGAAGGCCGCAGCCTGGAAATACGACTCCGCGGGCACGGTGGGCGACGCGAAGAGGGAGAGAAGCTGGCCGGGACAGAATGCACCTCCTTCATAGACGAAGCCGTACTGCGACGCAATATCGACATCGGGCGTCCAGTCGCATTTGTCGGCGAGGAAGCTGTTCTTGTCGTTGACCGCCGCCTGCGTCATGTTCTTTTCGTTGGTCCAGACGCGGTTCAGAAACCAGTTGTAGAGAGCTGTGCCCTGCGCGCTTCGGTCGCTCGGCGCCTGGGTGATGATCTCAAAGAGTTCGAGCATCATGAGGCCGCGAATCTCGGTGCGCAGATCGCTGCGACCGTACGTATAGACCACGTACGAATCCGTGGACGGCAGGCCGTGCGTTGCCAGATAACCCTGGACGGTGTCGCTTTCGAATTGCACCAGCGCACTGCCGTAGGTAGTATCGGCACAGGGGTTAACGAAGATGGAATTCACGGGCGCGGTACAACCCCATGAACTCGCCGGTATGGCCAGAAGGAGCATGAGGAATGCGATCAGCAGGGCGGTGCGCGGAATTCGCCCCATTTCCCACATCGCCCCACGCCTGCCGCGTTCAGTAGTACCGGTACCACTTCGCAAGGCGTCTTTTCCTGGTTTTGGTATCAAAGTCATAAGTTTACGGCCAGCCCTGACTGGAGCTCTTATTACTGGTTAGGGCAAAACGGAACCTGTTTTCGATCACGAAATGAATGACTATTTTCGGAGTGTGGGAGAATGTGGAATCGCAAATGATTGCTGCGTCCAGTCCTGACACCGTTCGTCGCCTGATGACAGCCTTCCGGCAGGGGGATAAAGCCGCGGCCGGACAACTGGTTGAGCTTTTCTATCCGGAGTTGCGCCGGCTGGCGCAGGCTCGCATGAGATCGGAACGGGCGGAGCATTCCTGGCAGCCCACGGTGCTCGTGAACGAGCTCTATCTTGAACTCATCCGCATCAGGATCCTGCGGGAATCGGATTCCGACGGCGATGCCGAACGTGAGGCCTTCTTCCGGCTCTCGGCCCATCTGATGAGACGCCTGCTCATTCATCACGCGCGCCGTTCCGTCCGGTCGCGGGAGGATCAGGGTGACATGATGCTGTCCGACCTGCCGGACGAGCGGATTCCGGGCGTGGATGCGCTCGCCCACGTGGAAGACGTACTGGGCCGACTGGAAACGATTAATCCCAGCCTCAGAACCCTGGTGGAACTCAGGGTCTTTGAGGGGCTTACCGGCGCGGAGACTGCGGCGCGCATGGGCTGCGGCTCGGCGACCGTGACCCGGCACTGGAATTTCGCCCGGCAGTGGCTGCAGGACGAGCTTGGCGCATCATCTCCCGCAATTGCCCGGAGCCCCTCATGCTAAGAGCCGAGCCGCGAAGGTACTGGCGCTCTGACCAGCAAGAGAGTCGGCTTTACCACGGGCTGCTAAAAAAAGCGCGGACTAAGTAAGAGCGCCTCATGCTAAACCAGAGCCCCTCATGACCGACCAGCGTTGGCGCGCTGTGTGGGATATTTATGAGGCTGCCTGCGAACTGCCGCCCAGCGAACGCCGCAGGTTCGCAGCCTCCGCCAGCGCCGATTCCGAGGTTGCCGCCAGGGTTTCCGTGCTGCTCGACGGGCTGGAAGCCGCTGCGGCCGTTGATGAACCCACTGCGGAGGCGAAGGACGACTGGCCCCAACTCGGCAATATCTTTGGCCGTTTCGTCGTGACCTCCGCCCTCGGGCGTGGCGCGACGGGCGAAGTCTACGCGGGGCGGGATACGGAATTAGATCGTGCCGTCGCTCTGAAGTTCCTCGGGCAGGGGATATTGGGGTCCGCCGGCGCGGTGAACCAGATGGTGCGCGAGGCCCAGACTGCCTCGGCGCTGAACCATCCGGGGATCGTGACGGTCCACGAAGTGATTCGTTCGGGGCCAGTGCTCGCCATTGTCATGGAATTGGTGGAGGGGCAGTCGCTGCGCGCGTTCTGCGGCAGTCCGAATCGAGCGGCAACGGTTGCGGAATGGGGCCGCCAGGCCGCGCGTGCCATTGAGGCGGCGCACGCAAACCGCATTGTGCATCGCGACATCAAACCTGAAAACCTGATGTTGCGGCCCGACGGATTTATCAAGATTCTCGACTTCGGGATGGCGCGCCGATTCACCGGTGACCAAAGCGACCCGGCTGGCGGAATGGCGGCGGGCACCTTGCGTTATATGTCGCCGGAGCAGGTCCGCAGTGGGCAGGCCGGGGCTTCGAGCGACATCTTCTCGCTGGGAATCGTGCTCTACGAACTAGCCACGGGGGTTCACCCGTTCCGCTCGGACTCCGCGCTGGAGACCCCCTATGCCATCGCTACCCGGAAGCCCGAATCTCCGCGAGCCCTGGAGGCGGCCATCCCGGAGAAATTCGAAGATCTGATCCTGAAGATGCTGGACAAGAATCCACTGGAAAGGCCGGGTGCGGCAACCGTGGCGAAAGCGCTGGCGGATTTGCACGCCGGCGCGACTTCGGGGAAAGCCCGGCGCGGGCTCAACTGGCGGCCGATGGCCGCCGCGCTCGCAGGGGTGGCGGCAATCCTGCTGGCGGCATTCGCGTGGAATGGATCCCTGCAACGGCGACACGCCGTCCGCCCTCTTGAAACTCCGCGAGCGTCAGGTACCGCGCCCGTATTGGCCACCTTCTCCGCCACCGATTCGTCCGGAAACGAGGGCAACCCGGTATTTTCGCCTGACGGCACGAGGTTCGCGTATGAGTGGGACCGCGGCCGGGAAAGCGACAACCGCGCGATCTGCGTGAAACCGGTGGTGGCGGGACAGCCCCTGGTCCTGACGAAGGACGACCACGACTATTTCAGCCCGGCATGGTCACCGGACGGCCTTCGGATCGCGTTTCTTCAGCACTCCGGAAACGGCCTGAGTGTGCTTATCGTGCCTTCGATGGGCGGTGAGGCGCGCAGCGCAGGCAGTGTTACGGTGTCCCGTCCCCCCAATCACCCACTATTGGCATGGACGCCCGATGGGAGGTCTCTGATCGTTTCCGACGAGCCGGCGGGCAGGCGGGGCGATTTGCAATTCTACCGGCTGGGGATTCAGGAGCTGGGGATTCAAGAGATGGAGAAGCGCGCGTTCCTCTCCGCTCCGGAAGGAGCCAGCGACGTGGCGCCGGCATTCTCTCCCGACGGAAAGACGCTGGCATTTCTGAGGCTGCGAACCGGAACGCCGGATCAACTGATGATCGCGGATGCGGACTCCGCCCATGCTCACGAGTTAATCTCCAGCGGGACGGCAATTAACAGCTTCAGCTGGACTCCGGATGGCCGGTCGCTCGTTTATAGTTCGGGCTCGCCAGTGCCCTCGGGTCTTTGGCAAGTCGCGGTGTCCGGTGGCGTGCCTCGGGAAGCCCCCTTTCGGCTGCGGTCGCCGGCGAGGCAGCTGGCGATCGCGATGAAGGGCAACCATCTTGCGTATTCACGGCCCCTGACCGATAGCAATGTTTGGCGTCTGCATCCGGAATCCGGAGGGCGGATGGAGCCCTTCCTTGCATCGACCCGTGAAGATCTGGATCCGCGGTATTCGCCCGATGGCCAGCGAATCGCCTTCGCGTCCCGGCGCACGGAGAATCTGGAGATTTGGATCGCTAGCCACGATGGTTCGGATGCCACACAGATCACTTTTCAGGGGGCGGCATCCGGGAGTCCGAATTGGTCCCCGAACGGAAAGCAGATTGCATTCGATTCGTCCACCGAACCGAGTGGGTTGCCAAAGGCGGTTTGGCTGCTGGGCGCGGATGGCTCTCATCCGCGACGGCTGGTGATTGAAACCGGGGATAGTTACAACCCTTCGTGGTCCCGCGACGGAGCCTGGGTGTATTTCGGTTCCCGGCGCAGCGGCAAGAGCCAGATCTGGAAGGCTCGGGTCTCGGGCGGTGGCCCGCCACAAGTCGTAACGCGGGATGGCGGCTTTGAGGCCTACGAGACCCTGGACGGCAAGTATCTTTATTACACAAAGGAATACCTGACCGCCGGCGTCTGGAGAGTGCCAGTCACAGGCGGCGATGAAGAACAGATTCCGGAACTCGATCCCGTGGTGAATCATCGTTATTGGGAGATGGCGGAGAGGGGGATCTACTTTGTGGATTCAGCCGGTACGCCGCGCCTGCGATTTTTCAAATTCGCCACAAGGCAAGTGATCACTCTGGCTACTCTGCCGGAAGCGCCGCCCAAAGGATCGCAGGCGCCTTCGCAGATTGTTCGGGGACTCTCGGCGGCGCCGGACGGCCGTTCATTCCTGGATGTTCGATATGGCAGTGACCGCGTGGCGATTGTGATGGCTGACCTGCCGTGAGATGGCGTTTATTTTCGGCTTCCGGCTGATAGCGGTGCAGCCAACCTGTCACTCAACATTAGGAATTAACTCACCCTTTGCGCTAGACTCCTGTTGTGCTCTCAGGCTCCGCGGTATTCGCCACATCCATCGGCACCAAAGCAAAACCCAATAATAAGTAACGGCCGCGACCGACCGCGGCCGCAAGGGCGTCAGTAGTTTAGTTCACCGAGCGGTTGCATCGACTGGCGGACCGAAGTCTCCCGCCACAGCCAAAATCGTGCCCCGCCAGCCGAAGCAATCTTAACCGTCAATACCGTTCACTTAACAACTTCGATGCATTTGTCGATTTCGATGCGGCGGGTGGGTTGGCGGGCGCGAGGACGCAGATTATAGTTGCTCATCTTGCGCTTGACCC
>Ga0302319_10012547_pt1 | contig 15967 bp, 13 predicted proteins | sample Bog_T0_2_FD_203319 | JGI IMG/M metagenome (GOLD analysis project Ga0302319, IMG submission 203319) | Peat permafrost microbial communities from Stordalen Mire near Abisko, Sweden - Bog_T0_2 | ecosystem: Environmental > Terrestrial > Soil > Wetlands > Peat | place: Sweden: Abisko, Stordalen Mire...
CGGGGTCTGCCACGAAGAAGAGCATCCGCCAGCAATGGCACCGCAGCGCCACCCCACTGAATCAGCTCGAAAACAGTCGAGGAAGTGTCATGTAAATCATCAAGTTTTGCAATAAGATTGGGAACTGGGCTCGAGGTCCAATGGAGTTGTACGTGTGAAGACGACATAACCTAAATGCTCCAGAAAAAGGAGAATGTAGGAGTCATCTTCCCGTTTTAGGCGGGCGGTTATGGCGAAACTCCAACGCCACCCCGATTATAAACCAAAGCTGTGCTTGCGGACAACACGAGAATTTAACAAGTAAGCGGAAGGAATTGCACTAATAAGAACTGTTACCGATCATAACCCCTAGTACTTGGATGGCATTGACATCTTTCTAGACTGCGTCGATAATCATGGTGGCGTTGGAGTTCGCCTCTAACTGCCCCGTAACTGGGGAAAATGACTCCTACCAGGGATATTCTCTGGCAGGATGGGTCGTTTCCCTGACCTGCCTCCCCTGTCCAGAGAATATCTCCAGAGTTATTTAGGCCGTGGCGGGGAACCCGTCCGGCTCAGGAGGTTCTCTGTGCGCAGAGATTTTCAACGATCAAATCAACCCGCATCTAGCGCCGATTTGGATCAACAGAGGGTTTCACTCGATCCCTCTTCTCTTCATTTCACCCCCATTGACGAATTCCCCGCAGCACGCCCGCTCCCGCAGAGCGAGCCGGGGAACTATGTTACCTACGAGGTGATCTATCGCGATGGACAATCCATTCTTCGAGGATCGGGGCATCCGGCCTTCACCTTCATGTTGAAGGACGCTCGCCAGTTCGAATGGCTGCTCCGTTCAGATCTCTATTCCGCCGCTCTTGCCTTCATTCGTGGAGATTTCGACATTCATGGCGACCTAGTCGCAGCGATTCAATTCAAGAGCGAGAAGACGCACCGCGGCATGCGAGATCTACTCGCCTCTATTTCCGCCCGCGTAGCGCCTCGACGTATTGAAACCTGGTTTCAGACTGCTTCGCGGGCGGCCCGCAACATTCGCTTTCACTATGATCGCTCGAATGATTTTTACCAAGCGTTCCTCGATTCCCGCATGGTTTATTCGTGCGCGTACTTCAAGGACCCCACCAGAACACTTGATGAGGCCCAATTGGCGAAACTGGACCACATCTGCCGCAAACTTGACCTTCGACCCAACGAGCGGTTTCTCGATATCGGCTGCGGCTGGGGCGCGCTGGTTGTCCGCGCCGCCGAGCAGTTTGGCGTCCTGGCCACGGGTTGCACGCTCAGCCTCCGGCAAGATTTGTTTGCCGCTAGGCTGATTGCCTCGAAAAAGCTGGAAGGCCGCGTCTCGGTCCAGGAATGCGACTACCGGAATTTGACTGGCCAATTCGCTAAGATCGCGTCGGTGGGGATGTTCGAACATGTTGGCCGCCACCGGCTCGAGAAATATTTTCGTAAGATTTTCAACCTCCTTGATGATGACGGCCTATTTCTTAACCATGGCATCATCCGCCCTGAGGGAATATTGGACAGCCCGGAATCTCTTTTCCTTCAAAAGAACGTCTTCCCAGGGGGCGAACTTGCCAGTTTATCCACGGTGCTGCGGGAGGCGGGGCGAGCTGGGTTTGAGGTTTTAGATGTGGAAAATCTTAGGCCGCACTATGCGTTGACCTGCCGCCATTGGGTGGAACGGCTTCAGCGGAACACCGACGAATGTTTACAAAACGTCGATTGGGAAACGTACCGCACCTGGCTGCTGTACCTGGCCGGGTCGGTACTGAGCTTCGAATCTGGCCGGACGGATCTCTATCAGATTTTAATGACGAAGCGGCGAGCTTCCCCGGTGCGGCGGCTCACCCGCGATTACATGTATGTCTAATGCGCGTGACGAGAGGTTCAATTTGTCGCGGGCACGGGAGGTAAACGGGAATGACAATCACACAGCAACCAGATTCGGATGTCCTTCACGAGTACGCACGACTGAAACTGGAGCTGGCCGGCATCGTTCGGTCTCTGCTGCACACGGCGGAAAAGCGTAAGGACGACATATCCATCCACGACTGCCGCCACGCGCTGGCACGGCTGGCGGAGGATCGCTTCAATCTCGCAATTGTAGGTCAGTTCAGCCGCGGCAAGAGCTCGCTTATGAACGCGCTGCTTGGCTCGGATAAGCTGCCAACCGGCATACTCCCACTGACCTCCGTGATCACGACGGTTGCCTACGGCGAAAGCGAACGAGTGCTGCTGCAACGTGAAGGCTGGACATTTCCACAAGAGACTCGGCTCGATCAGTTGGCGGAGTATGTCACACAGGGTCGAAACCCCGGTAACGAGAAGCGCGTGGTGCTCGCGGAAGTTCAACTTCCTAACGAGTTGTTGCGTCTGGGAGTCCACTTTGCCGATACCCCGGGCATTGCCTCCAGTATCGCGGCGAACACGCGGACCACGCGCCAGTTCTTGCCCGAAGCGGACGCGGCGATCTTAGTTACGAGCGTTGAGTCCCCAATGACCGAGGCGGAAGTGAAATTCTTAGGGGAAGTTCGTGAGCACGCTCATAAGGTATTTATCGTTATCAATAAGCTCGACTTGGCTCCCGAGGAGGAGCATGGTGCGGTCCTGATGGCTGTGTGCGAAACTGTGCGCGCAGCCTTCCCCGAACTTCAGCCCGAGATCTTCGCAATTTCCGCCAAGCAAGCCCTTCAGGCCAAGCAATTGCATGCAACTGAAGAGCTAGCGCGCAGCGGGCTCCCCGCACTCGAAGCGGCGTTGGCTGAGTTCCTTAGAGAGGGCAAAGCCCGCGAATTCCTCTTGCGCGCGGCCGAGCGAACGGCTCAGATTGCCCAGCAACAGGAATTGTCGATTCGCATTTCGCAACGGGCGGGCAGTGTCGAGGAAGCCGCCTCTCTTCAAGAGCGTCTTAAGGAATTTGTCGCCTGCCTGACCCAGGATCGCGGATTGATGATTTCGGCCATGCGGCGCCGCCTACCGCGTCAGTTCCGGGAACGCTGCGCGGCGGTTCTACCTTTGTGGAATTCTGAAGTCGAAGCCTTCCTTGGCTCTCAGCTAGACGCTTGGTTTTCCGGCGGGCAGGAGGACATATCTGGAAGGGCTTTTGAAGAGTTTCTGCAGAAGACCTTCAAACAGGTCTTTTCCGCCTGGCTCTCACGGCATGGCGATCAGATTGACCAACTCTTCCGGCAGCTAACCCAAAAGGAAGATGACGCCATCGACGATGTCGCGAAAAGAGCTATGGCTGTGCCCGCCAGCTTGCTTGCCGAGGATGAGAACACATCCTTGCCCCGCCCGCTCGATGTCCATACTCCGGTGTTTCGCGAGTTTCGGGTTTCACTCGGGATCTTTGAGGCCCCATGGTGGTATGATCTCGTTCCGTTCGGTCGCTGGCGGCGTCACCTAGCTTCCCGGTGGCGGAGACGGATGTCCGAGTTCCGCGCGGCCTACCATCGAGCCGGTTCTGACCTGCTCGAAACAGCGATGAATGACTGGATCGACAGCGTCAATCGCGAGTTGAGTAGTCGCATCGAGCGTATGAGCGCGCAAGTGAGCAGTTTGCTGGCACAAAAACCGCAGCCAGCCGAATTGTCCGAATTAGAACAATTGATTGACCGCGTGCATACGTTTATGAAGACAGTACTGCGTATGGGAGGCGAAGCGCCCGACCCATGCATAGGGTCGACTTTGTCCAAGGCCCCTGGAGTCCAGAATCCGATTTCCCTAAAGCCATGTGGGATCTGCGTGCGCCTCGAGAGGACGCTACGGGACTTCATGGCCAAGCGTCAGTATGACCTCAGCGTGAGCGAAAGCGACCAACGCAACCATGCCTTGCGGTCTGGTTTCTGCCCGCTCCATACCTGGCAATACGAAGCCATCTCGTCACCCCAGGGAGTGTGCGCGGCATACTCGGAATTATTAGGCTTGTATGCAAAGCGGCTTCGCCTGCTGGCCCAAGAGGCAACCTCTGTTCAGGCGATGGAGAATGGCGTTCAGGCGATGCTTCCGAGCGCGAGATCTTGCGCCGCCTGCCAACTGGTAGCTTCTACGGAAAAGGCCGCATCCCATGAAATCGCTCGTCAATTAGCCAGCGATGATTCTTCGGCCGGAATCGTCTGCGCCTTTCATCTTCGCTCCGTCCTGATGTCTGATCCCGAACTAAAAGTGGCCGCCAGACTTCTTCTTCAAGAAGCGCGAGTGTTCGAGCGGTTAGCGGAAAACACACAGAACCACATCTTGAAGCATGAGGCGATCCGCCACGACCTTTCAACAAATGCGGAGTGGGATGCGGCCGCGGGCGGGCTCGCTCGTCTAGTGGGTACGCGTAACACGGTCGCTCCCTGGAGGATTGAGTGACATTAACGCCGAATGGAAGAGCGGCCGATTGCTTCAAATCAACATGACACGACTTACTCAATCATCAATGAAGTTGTCACACAGAAGTGCGATTGCAATTTCCGTGGGGCTCGTCTTCCTGCTAGCGGTGCTTTTGACGTATGAACGGCGGTTGGCTTTTGTGGCGATCCTCGTCATCTTCATCACCAGCATTTGGGCAGCAATAGATTCGCACCGCGTTGGCCTCACAGGCTACCGAACGCGCATTGCGCTACATCCGCTTGTTCTTTTCAACGCGATGTACCTTATGTGGCCGGTTCTATTTCCTTGGTACCTGGTTGTATGCAGCAAAATCCGAGATGGCACCCTCGCAAGAAAATGAACCATCATGATGCGGCGCCTGAAATTGCCCGAGAGCGCGGGGCTCAAGAGCCCGTGGCCATCGTGCCCGGATCTGTATTGGAAGATTGTCGCTTGTGCGTGGACCAGAAATGATATGGTTTATTGTTTACCAGGCGGTGGAGTCCGCCATTGCCTGCCGCGCGAAGCGGCCAATGACTCCTACATCGAGAGAATTCGTATGTGGCGAGTCATTTGCAGAGCGCGTTCCCATAAACGTTTACGCAACCTCAGATCCCTTTCTGATCGGAAAGGTGCCTCACATCGCGACGTCTCAATCGGTCGCGCGACAACGGCCCTTGCCGCGCGGCACCACGTGATCCTTCGCGTCAATTACTTCGAGGACCAGCATGATTCAAACCATTTCCTATAACGTGATGCAGGTCGTCTTCATCCTCGCTTTCGCACCCTTGTACGCGGGCGTTCTGTCGCGGTTCAAAGAGATTGTGCAGAGCAGGCGCGGGCCGAGTATCCTCCAACCCTATCGCGATATTTGGAAGCTGTTTCACAAAGACCAGATTCTGTCCGAAGAAACAACTTGGATCTATCTTTTGACACCCTACCTGGTGTTCGTGATCCCCATCTTTGTGGCAATTCTCATTCCAGTGCTCACCGATTTTCCCCTGGTATTTGCGTTCATGGGAGATATGCTCGCCGGCGGCTTCTTCCTCGGATTGGCGGGATTCTTTGCCGCGCTCGCCGCCGTAGATACGGGGAATCCTTACGGGCCCATGGGAGCGAGCAGAACTCGAATGGTAGGCTTCCTCGCTGAACCTGTATTCATGATTGTGTTCTTTACCGTCTCCTTCGTTGCGCAATCGACCATACCTTACATTGTTCAGCAGAAGTGGATCGCTAGCCCGGGCGCATTCTTTGCGCCAGCCCATATTCTGCTGCTGATTGCATTTCTGATGCTAATTCTTGCGGAAGGCGGAAAGATCCCGGTCGACAACCCGACCGGCCACTTTGAATTAGCCATGATCGATGAATCGAAGGGGCTCGAATTCTCGGGACGCGGTGCCGCCCTGATGAAATGGGGCGGCCAGATGAAATTCCTTGTGCTCGCTTGCATTTTCTTAAACGTGCTGGTGGCTCCCTGGGGACTGGCCCACGGTCCAGCCCTATTTGGAGTCATTCTTGCCGTGCCGCTGATTCTCTTGAAGATTTTCCTCTTTGCCATTGTGCTCGTTGTCATCGAGTCTTCGCTAGCGAAACTTCGCTTATTCCGAATCAGCGAATTTCTGGGTGCCGCCTTCATTACCGCTGTAGCGGCGATGGTCACCAGCATATTTCCAGGAGCGCAAACATGACAGACCCGAAGGTGTCGATACCGGAAGCGTTGAACGCTCTCAGCGCGGGCTTGGTTCTCCTTTCGGCCTTTGCGATGGTCGCCACTCGGCAGGTACGAGGAGTCGTACGCTTCTTTGTCATTCAATCCTTGCTTCTGGCTGCCTCGTGCTTTTTGTTGGGATACAGCCGCAATTCGAACCACCTTTGGACTCTCGGGGCGATTACAGTCGCAGCCAAAGCTGTAGCGATTCCCTGGATCTTGCGGCGTCTCCTCCCGGGTGAATTCTATGAGCGACGCGAGATCGCCCAAGCGATTAACATCCCAGCTTCTCTGTTGTTATCGTTGCTCCTGGCCATCTTGTCTGAATTTCTTGTGGGACCACTGGCGGCAGCAAGCATCGACTCCGTGATTCGCATCAATTTGCCAATTGGTCTCGCGGGTGTTCTGATTGGGGCCTATTCTCTGATCGCGCGGCGCGAGGCAATTCCGCAGTTGATCGGCATTCTGGCGATGGAGAATGGCGCTTTCTTTGCCGGAATCGCAATCGCCAACGAACTCCCGCTTATTGCTGAACTCGGTGTAGCCGTGGGTGTGATGCTCATCGCTGTCGTAACCGGACTGCTCTCTCGAAACATTGGACAGACCATCGGAACGACTGAAACTGGCACCTTGAGCGAACTGAAAGAGGAGGCCACGCCGTGGCGCTAGACGCAATTGTCATGATTCCGGCGCTCGCCGCCTTCTTATGCTCGATTCTTCCTTTTCGCAAAGCAGCGTGGGTGATCACCTTGGCGTCGACCTGGACGGTCCTTCCGCTTTCCATCGTACTGGCGGCCCAAGTTCTCTCGGGGAAAAGAATCGTGGGAGTGCCCGGATGGATCGAGGCCGACGCTTTGAGTGCCCTAGTGCTTGCGCTCGTTAGTCTCGTCGCTGCGCTGGCCGCAGTGTTTGCCGGCGGATACATGCGGCGCAGAGAACATGATCTATCCCACCTTTGGTGGTTCTATTGTAACTACAATCTGTTTATCTTTGCGCTGCTCTTGGCTCCGGCACTCACTGAGCCCAATCTCGTGTGGGTTGCCGTGGAACTTATTACTTTGTTCGCCGTTCTGCTAGTCGGTTTTGAGAAAACCTCGGGAGCGCTTGAGGCAGCCTGGAAGTACGCCGTTCTGACAATGATGGGAGCTCCGATCTCCCTGCTCGGTTTCTTCGTATTGTTCTGGGCATACCGCTCGGCTGGTGGCGGAATGCCGGAAACCTGGGAAAGGATTCGGGCGCTCGCTCCATCAATGGACACAAATCTATTGAAGCTTTCTTTCCTGCTCGTATTTGTGGGCTTCGGCGCGAAGGCCGGGTTAGCACCCATGCACACTTGGTTGCCGGATGCGCACAGCCAGGCTCCCTCGCCGGTTTGCGCGGTCCTCTCCGGAGTGAAAACGACAGTCCCCCTCTATGCCATCCTACGGTTCCTTTCGATCATCCTCGCGTCCCCCGCCGCGCGAGTGGGGAATTGGATGATTGTACTCGGGCTGGTGTCGGTTGCAATCGCCGCTTTTCTCTTGCTTCAGGTTCACGACTACAAGCGAATGTTCGCGTACTCGACGGTGGAACACATGGGCATCATCCTCACTGGCGCAGGTCTGGCAACCCAGGCTTCGGACTTCGGCGCCGTTTCTCAAATGATGAACCACGCGATCACGAAATCGCTTTGCTTCTATGTCGCAGGAGTAATGCTACTGACTCTGAGCACACGGGAGATTAAATCGATCCAGGGGCTATTCCGAGTTTCACCATTCGCCGGATCGGCCCTGCTGCTCTGCGCGCTTGCCATTGCCGGTGCCCCGCCGTTTCCCATCTTCTTGAGCGAATTCTCTATCCTTTCCGCAGGCGTTCGCGCAGGCAGGTATACCGCAGTCGCGATATTGGCGTCGCTCATCGCAATCGCCTTCGTAGCCATCATGTGGCAGGTCAACCGAATGATGTTTGGAAGGCCGGCGACGCAGTACGTAGTGGAATCGCCGCCGGTGACTTGCCGCCTTGCTGTAGTGGGGGCGGCACTTCCGGTAATACTGCTGGGCGTCTACATCCCCGCACCCTTGCATGATCTGCTTCAGCTTGCCGCGCGGCAGTTGGGAGGTCATTGACCATGGTCACCACCCCTTCTTTTCCTTCGGAGCCTCCCGATGTAGTGTCGTTGGAGTCCAACGTCGAGGCGCGATTCGAGACAGCAGTCTCAGTCTCCCAGCGTCGCGGCGAGGACATTTCCATCGTCGTTCGGCGCGCCGCTGCACTGCCCGCGCTCTGCAAATTTTTGTTTGGGGATACCGGGTGCTCGTTTGGCGGATTGATCGTTGAGGAGCGGAAAGAAGATTGGCACTTACTCTATCTGTTTCATTTGCCGGGAACCGGTTGGATTCACGTGACTTTGCAACTGCCATTAGAAAACTCAACGGTTCCCAGCATCAGTCCACAAGTTCATGCAGCGGATTGGTACGAACGAGAGGCTGAAGACCTGTTCGGCCTCCGTTTCGAAGAGCACCCGCGACTCGGAGACTTCATCCTTCACGATCAAGTCTGGCAAGAAGGGCTTGCTCCTATGCGACGGGCCTTCGATCCAGGGCAGGTCCATCTTGAACGGTGCCCAAACCAGGAGTGGAGACCAAATCTGGTGGTCAAAGATCCCGGCGCATTTGCCATGCCTGTGGGGCCGGTCTACGAAGGAGGTTTGGGCGAGTCCATCCATTTCTTGCTCGAAACAGTTGGCGAAGACGTTATCCGCGCCTCGCCTCGGCTTTTTTACAAGTACCGGGCCGTCGAAAAAATTGCCGAGGGCAAGGCTGTCTCCGATGGCTTGCTGCTCGCGGAACGCTTCGCGGCAAAATCTGCTTTTGCTCATTCCCTTGCCTATTGCCAAGCCGTAGAAAAGGCGACCCATCTCGAGGTTCCGGTTCGAGCCCGTCGCTTGCGCGTCGTGCTAAGCGAACTTGAGCGGCTGAGGCATCACGCGGGCGCAATTGAGGCGATCTGCCAGTCTACTGCTCTCAACGTTTCCGAAGCGCAGGCCGCCATCATCGAAGAGCAACTACTCCGCGCATCCTGCTGTTTCACGGGACACCGCTATTTATTTGGGTTGAATGCGCCCGGAGGATTGCGACGCGACTTCGATGGGCCTGCTTGCCAGGCTCTTTTGGCGGCTGTCGAGGCCGCGCTGGCCCGGTTGCGCCGGCTCGAACATCGATTGCGTTATACCAGCAGCTTTCTCGACCGGTTGGAAGACGTCGGAGTAGTTACGGCCGAAGCCGCGCGCGATCTGGATCTGCTAGGTCCTGTTGGGCGCGCCTCTGGTCTCGCGAACGACTTGCGAAGAGTATGGCCCTACGCGGGCTACCGGGAATCTGCCTTCGAGGTGGCGTGTGAGAAAGAGGGTGACGGATACGCCCGTCTGCGGGTGCTCTTTTTTGAAGCTCAGCAATCGGGCCGTCTGATTCATCAAGCAATTGAGGCGTTGCAACCTGGAGAAGTATGGGCAGAAGGCCAGCGAATGGTCCCCGGACCTACGCTGGGTTGGGCCGAGGCTCCAATCGGAGCAACCGTGCATTGGCTCAGGCTGGACGAAGATGGGCGGATTGATCGCTACCGGATTCTCTCACCATCGTTTAGAAATTGGCTCGGGTTCCACGTGGCGGTGGAGAATTTCGCATTTCAGGATTTTCCAATCATTCTGGCGACGTTCGGGCTGTCGGCTACAGAATGTGATCGCTAAAAGGAGTACGCATGGCTTCCTGGTTCTGGTACGGCTTGCGAAACGGGATTCAATCGACACGCTATCCGCAGGCGCCGGAGTTGGCCCCGGGAGTTTCACCGGGACGGCCGCTGGATACCCTCTTTCCGGATGCTGCGGAAGCGGCGCGCGCCGCGGCGAACTGCCCTGTGAACGCCATAACGGCTGTCGCTAGCTTTGCCAACGTCGATTTCAGAAAGTGCATCTATTGTCAGCGTTGCCATTTTGGCGCTCCAGATCAGTTGCATTGGGACTCCAGCTTTGAATGGACCCAGGCGCACTCCACACCAGGCGGATACCAGCCGTTGCCGGGCGAATTTTCGCACTCCCTCCACGTCATCGTCGTCGACGCAGGAGATTGCGGAGCCTGTCTCAACGAGGTGAAGCAACTCAACAATCCCCTCTACAACATGCATCGGCTTGGAATCTTCTTCACGCCCACTCCGCGCGCCGCCGACGTCTTGCTAGTAGTGGGACCGGTCAGCGAGAACATGCGCGGACCACTGGTGAAGACATATGAAGCGATGCCCGACCCCAAGCGGGTGGTGGCTGTAGGCACTTGCGCCATTACGGGAGGAGTTTTCGGGCGAACCTTTGTGTCGGCCGGAGGTCTTGGCTCCGTCTTGCCCGTCGATCTAGAGGTTCCGGGCGATCCGCCACCGCCGCTCGCGGTTCTTCACGGACTGCTCGCCGTCACTGGGCGAAAACAGCCAGCCCCAGCGGCAGATAATTTCCATAAAGGGAGTTTGTAAATGACTGCCTGGATCGCCGGTGCTCTACTACTGTTCTTCGTATTCTGTGCGACCGGACTCGTCCTCTCCTCCCTTGGGGGCAGTCGATACGCCGCAATCGTCATTGGATGGCAAGGGGCTTTATGTTCCGTAATGTTGATGCTCGCGGCGGTGTTCCGCTTGATGGGTGCCCAGGACTTCGATCTGGCGCTGTGGACGTTGAACGGTTGGGGCTCACTCTCCCTTCACCTCGACGCATTGTCCGCGGTATTCCTTTTTACCGCGGGGCTCGTGTATCTCTCATGCTCGTTCTTTGTGCCGGACTATCTTCTGCACTACTTCAGAAACCGCTATCCCGCTGGACGTTACGGCGTACTTCACTTTGCGCTCATGGCGACGGTCGTTCTGGTGCTCGTCGCCGGTGATGCGCTCACCTTTTTGCTGTCTTGGGAGTGCATGTCGATTCTCTGCTATCTGCTGGTGAATTATGAAGAGGCACAGCAGACGGATTCGAGCGCTGGGTACATCATGCTTGCGATGAGCGAGGCGGGATTCCTCGCGATTGTCGTCGCTTTTCTGGTTGTTGCCGGCAACGCGACTGGAATCTCCTTCACCGCGCTTCGTGCCGCATCTGGCGATCTGTCGAGGCCCGCAGTATGGGGGGTTTTTGCACTGGGACTCTTCGGGTTCGGTGTCAAGGCTGGATTGGTTCCTGTGAACTTCTGGCTGCCGCGTTGTTACACGGCTTCGCCGCCGGCCTTCATTCCAGTGCTGGCCGGAGTGACCTTGAATCTGGGCCTCTACGGAATTGTTCGGTTGAACGGCGATCTGGTTCCGGGCCACGATATCGGAACAGGTCTGGTCGCGCTGATTGTCGGAAGTATTACGGCGTTGGTAGGCATCCTCTATGCCACTACCGAGAACGACTTGAAAACCATGCTTGCTCACAGCTCGATCGAGAATGCGGGCATCATTGTGGCCGGCTTCGGCGCATTTCTCGCGTTTCGGAACTCCGGAAACGCCGCACCCGCGGCAATCGCCCTGACCGCTGCCCTCTATCACATGGCCAATCATTCCGTCTATAAAGCACTGCTCTATCAGGGAACAGGCCACATTGAAGCTGCCACTGGCACGCGGGACATGGACCGCCTTGGTGGCCTCATTCGCCTCTTGCCGGCGCTATCCGTCGTTTTTCTGGTGGGCTGTCTCGCGATTTCGGCAGTCCCGCCATTCAATGGCTTTGTGAGCGAATGGTTGATCTTGCAGACCTTCCTGCGCAGCGCCATACTTTCGTCGGGTTTGGTGAAGATCGTATTCGCGCTTTGTGGAGCGATTCTGGCCCTAACCGCCGCTTTGGCGGTGACGTGCTTTGTGAAAACGTATGCCATGAGTTTTTTGGGGATTCGCCGGGGCACGTGGAAGGTCAACAAGGCGCTCCCTGCCCGTAAGTGGCGTTTTTCCCTGATGATTCTAGCGGTTTCGTGCCTTTTGCTGGGGGTCTTGCCAACTTACGTAATCCCAGTGTTGGATGGCGCCGTTCAGCCCCTCGCGGGGACGAGTGCCACTGCCGCCCTCGTTCCACCCTTCTTTACAGCGACGCCGCAGAACCAGCAACTGCCTCCCGCGTTCTTACAGGACTTTCACAACTTGGGCGCGCAGACCGGTGCAGGAGCGGTTCCCGGACGTGGACTTGTAATCTTGCTGCGAGGCTCCGAGCAGAACCCCGTTGTCTTTGCAATGTCACCCTCATACAGCATCATTGCGTTAGCTATTCTCTTGTTCCTCGCGTGGATCGTGGTGGGTCGCTGGACCCGTCGACGCACGGTGGAGAAGCGCGAACTCTGGGCGGGAGGCATCCCAAGATTATTGCCAGAAATGAGCTATACGGCGACTGGCTTCTCAAATCCGGTTCGCGTCGTGTTTCAAGCGATCTTTCGCCCGAATATTATCGAAGACACGCGCGCCACTGTCGGTGTACACTTCCGCACAGCGATACGACGCCGCCGCGACGAGACCCATCTCGTCGACCGCCTATTCTTTCACCCGGTTGGCGACGTGGTTGGCTGGATCGCACGTTCGCTGGCAGCAATGCACCACGGAAACCTCAATGCCTATGTGAGCTATTCTCTGGGCTTCCTTCTGCTGATCCTGTTCCTCTATCGCCTCGCCTAAATTTGGCTGCCCTGGCAACGTGAGTAAATCGGCCAGTTCTCACACTTGCCCAGTTTTAAGGGAATGTTGTATCATTTGATAAGAAGGCGGTGGAGTTCGCCGTTGTCTGCCGCGCCAAGCGGCCAATGACTCCTGCATCGAAAGGCTTCGTATGAGGCGAGTCGTTTGCAGAGAACTCTACCATTCCGCCAGCCGTCTACTAGCTGCTCAATTCGTCGCAGTTACGCCCCAAATTCATTTCAAGCTGTACAGGTGCCTTAGGCAAAGCGTGCCCCAGCGGAAAGCGATATTGTTGGTTCTGAAGGAGGCTAAACCCAATGCTCCCTAAGGGTATTGCCAAGAAAGTGACCATCTATTTGAATCAGGACACGCGCGCTCATGTCGACACGCTCTGGTCTGCGATTCTGGGGTTCTTGAGGCACAAGCATGTGGCAGGCGCCACACTGATTCGCGCCGATGCCGGATTCGGTTTCCACGAGCAATTCAGCAACCCTCAGAACGAATACATTGGCGAACACAGCGGTGTTCGGATCGAGTTCATTGACACGCCCCAAAGAGTCGATGAGTTGCTGCCGACGCTATACGACATGGTGACCGATGGGTTGATCGCCGTACAGGACGTGACAGTAGTGAAGTCCGTCGCGAAGGACGCGAAAACAAAAACGCCTAAGCCGGAAGCCCCCAAGAAAATCGTGAATGCGCCAGCAAAGCTCGTTCGTATCTATTTGGGTGAGTCGGATAAACGCGACGGCGAGCCGCTTTATGAAGCCATAGTCAAAAAGTTGCTAATGATGGATTTCTCAGGGGCTACCGTATATCGCGGCATACTCGGCTACGGAGCGAAAGGCCATACACATAAGGGCGGGCGATTTCACTTGTCACACGATCTGCCCATCATGATTTCCGTTGTAGAAAAACCCGAGAAGATAAACGATCTTGTTCGCATCGTGGCAGAGATGATGCAGGACGGGATCATCGTGACTTCGGACGTAGAATTGCACCATATCGTACATGAAATACCGGTCTAAGGAAGATTCGCAGTAATGAACGGCCAACCAGCTAAGCTACTTCGCCTTTATGTCACCGAACACGATCAGTACGGTGGCAAGCCACTCTATGAAGCGATCGTGCATCGCTGCCGAGAGCTGAATATTGCCGGCGTCACCGTCTTCCGCGCGCTGGAAGGGTTTGGCGAAACGGCGGAATTGCATCACAAGCACTTATTACATAGCGATCAGCCAATCGTGATCACCATTGTTGAAAGTCCGGAAAAGGCGCACCAAATACTACCTGAACTGGAAGCCATGATGAACAGTGGGATGATCGCCGTGACCGATGTGGAGGTGACCCTTGTGTCGAATGGAGAGAGAACTCCTCTTTGATGATCGGGGCTAATATTTCATGTCTTCCCCTGCTGCACAACAACTCGCAATCCCGCGATTGAAAGCCCTATCGGAACTAGCGTTGATCGCTCGAAACCGAGAAATGGCTAAGCTGCTGCGTTTAGCCGCAGCCAAAACGCCCGCGCTTATCCACGGCGCACCGGGCTCCGGAAAGACCCGTCTGCTTCTCGACTTGCGCAATCAGTTAATCGCAAGTGGCAATGATGTGCTTTACGTCCGGTTCGAACAACCGTTGCACACATTTTTTTTGAAAATCGCAGAAGAGCTTTCAGTCGAATGCGTGAAGACGTCCAGTATTTCGGTTCGCGGAGTGCTCTGGAGGGCGCTTGAAGCGAAACCGTATATTATTCTGCTGGATGATATCGGAGAAGCCACGCCTCCCTACTATCGATTCTTCCAGCGGGTTCTTGCCACCAAAGGAAGCACCATCATCGGTTCCACCGTGCATGAGTACGCGGTGGGCGCGTTGCGGCACATCTTCTGGAATCAGCAAGCCGCCATTCCTTTGCGCAACCTGAGTAAGCGAGACGCCTGCGCTCTCATCGACGCCGCCATTTCTGTGTTCCTATCCGATGTCGCTCTTCCGTCTGATTTCGCGCTTCGAGTCGCGCAGGCGGCTCGCGGCAATCCCGGCCGGATTGTTGAAATGTGCATTCTTGCGGGGAATCCCGCTTATCAAGCCGCCGACCATCACATCCGCTTCGGCGCACTCGTTATGGATTCTCTTGCCGGTCTATTGTCATGAGCGATCCAACGCCAGAACACTTCAACGAGCCACAGCGATCGCGCATTCTGGCGTGCGTCAGCACGATGGACAAGCTCTTGGTGAGCGTGGAAGAGATCCTGGCAGCATCGTCTTCGGAAGCGTTCCCAAAGTACAAGAACCCGCTGACTCCCGTGCAAGTCCGAACCACAAGAGACTACATCAAGCGCCTGAGACAGCAGATTACCCATGTTTTGAAAGACGTCGAAATCTCACTGCCGCCGGCTAAGTTCGATTCCACCCACTCCATTCGCGTCAGTTTGCAATTTGTTGAGATTGCGATTGAAGAACTTGCTCCCGGGCGCCTCAAAGGCTATGGCGAGCCGCCGCCAACCCTACTACGCAGGCTGTCCGGTGGGCTGCAGGAGATGAAGGGTATCGTTCGCCAGATCGATTCCTATCTGATTCAACAACCCAATTCGGACTTGAGCGCTCGTCTGAACCGGTTGGCGGATACAGGCGCAGTGGCGAAGCTCTTAGCAGATCTTGCAGCTATCATCGACCGCTATGGATTCATAGAGTTTCGCGCACCCCTGTCCCGGCTCGTCCAAAAGATGGAAGAACCGGCGTACGAGATTGCGTTCTTCGGACGCGTCAGCTCCGGAAAATCCTCTTTACTAAACAGGATCATCGGAGCCGACCTGCTGCCGACGGGCGTGACGCCGGTTACATCGGTTCCGACACGCATTCGGAACCGTCCAAAGCCATCCCTTTCGGTTTGGACCGCGAGCGGGCAATTGGAACGTTACGGAATCGAACGGCTGGCGGATTTTGTCACCGAAGAACGAAATCCGGGCAATGACAAGCGAGTCACACGCGTTGTCGCCGAAGTTCCACTCGCCATCCTACCCGAAGAGGTTGTCTTGGTTGACACGCCAGGGCTCGGATCGCTCGCGCTCGAAGGCGCCGCCGAAACTCTGGCCTATCTCCCAAACTGCGATTTGGGCGTCGTATTGGTGGATGCGGCGTCGAATCTTCACACCGATGACATTGCCACCCTGGATGCGTTGCGGTCTGCCTCTGTGCCATGCGTCCTGGTTCTCAGCAAAGCCGATCTCGTGGGGCCGCGGGACATGGAGCGGTTGGTGG
>Ga0302319_10012549_pt1 | contig 15965 bp, 11 predicted proteins | sample Bog_T0_2_FD_203319 | JGI IMG/M metagenome (GOLD analysis project Ga0302319, IMG submission 203319) | Peat permafrost microbial communities from Stordalen Mire near Abisko, Sweden - Bog_T0_2 | ecosystem: Environmental > Terrestrial > Soil > Wetlands > Peat | place: Sweden: Abisko, Stordalen Mire...
CGCATGCTCTCCGCCGGCGATGCAACCATCTATTTTGACAACTTCCAGATCTTTCAAAACCGCGCCGTCGCCAGGGACGTGAGGGTTCTGGTGAACGGCCAGCTTAACGCCGCAATCAAGGTGACCCTGCTGGAGCCACTCGCCCCCTCTGACGCCGATCTGGTGAAGCCCCCCTCCAATGCGATTGCCGAGCCGTACACGATCGAGCCCGGCCTTCCCACACCTGAACCGGTATTCGAGGTTGGGGCTTCCATCCCCATTCAGCCTGACGGCTTTCCTTTTCGGGGAACGGTAAGTATTCCGGTGGTCATTCAAAAAGACGGCAGCGTCAAGATCAGCCGCGACGCCGCCAGAGGCTGGATGAGAGAGGATATCGTGGATGCCGTTAAGAGTGCGGTGGTGAAATGGAAGTACAAGCCGTACCTGCTCGACGGTCAGCCGATTGATGTGGGAATTTCGATCCAGTATCTCGTCGATGGGAAGCCGTTTGTTCCCTCATACAACCGGCCCAAACCCGCCGCCACGCCTTAGTGCAGTGCTAAAGTTGCTGTATCCCGGCAGGGGCTAAAGCCCCGATCATTTTTGCCGCGTTGATCGGCCCGGCTGAAGCCGTGCCCTTGTTACAAAGCCTCGACCGGGATACAGCAACTCGAATTCTGCTCTGGAACCTCTCCGGCAACTCAATCGCGGAGCGGCTGGGCCGACCATCCAGGCGTTACGCTTTGAACAAAGCCCCGATCAACCGGCTGTTTCACGCCACGCGCACAAACTCTCCGTGTGCCGTGCGCTGCCATCCCTGAGCCAGGCGTCAAGCTGGGCCGGCTCCTTCAATTGCTGGCCGCGCACGCGCGGCACCGCTACAAAGCGGCAGTCCAGCTCCGCAAGCGTGGTCATATCGCCCCACAATTTCTCGAACTGCGCCACCGGAAAGATATCTTCCTGTCCTTTGCCCCAGCGCTTCTTTACATCCTTGAGGGTGATGTAGGTGGGAATGCGCGCGGCTACAGCGCGAACTGCGTTGTCAACGCGTGCAGCATCGAAAAGAGTATCGCGCGAAAGCCCGAACAGCGTCAGCAATCGATCCACATCGATCCAGTACGTCGCGCTGTTGTAGTAGCTGAGGCGGCTCTCCAGATCTTCGCTGGGCAGCGCCAGGCCCTCCACCAAGCGGACCCGGCCATCCACGCGGGCCAGGCCGCCGCCGCGGTCCTCCAGGCGGCGCGCGATCACCTCGGTTGTCAGCGCGGCGCCGCTATGAATGTGCTGCCCGAGAACATCCGGATCGGCATCGGCGGCCACCGTGTCGATATTGTGCACCATCAGGTAGTTCAATTGCGGGCGCATCTCAATCAGAGTCCGCAAAGTGCCGTTGCGCAGCAGATTGGCTACCTCATACCAGTGCCCCACCGGGTGCAGGCATTGCATGGGGAGATTGTCGGTATAGTCGGATCCTTCGCCGGCGCTCTTTGCCCATTGAATGAGCGCCGCGTGCAGGCCGTCGCGCACTTTCTGCGCCTGCGCGTCCAGCAGTTGCTGCGGCACTTCCTCCCAGGCGAACCGGAGATCGCGTTCCATCGGAATCATGCGCAGCCCGATGGTGCGTCCGGGAGATAGCAGCAGCGGGCCGGGATAGCCATAATTGTGCTCGGCGGCCAAGTGAGCGGCAATCGCTTCGTGGGTGAGGTAGCTGGTGGTGATGACGTGCGGAAGCGGGCTGCCGCACTCCCGGCTCACGCGAAGACTTTTTGCAAGGTGGACCTCGATGAAGTTGCGGAATTGTCCGCCAAGCTTGCAAAAGGGGTTGAGGGCCTTGACGACTCCAGCGCCACGGGTCCACCGTGTGCCAACACCTCCCGCCAGAGTCACCACAGCTACACGCCCCCCCGCCAGGGCATCGAGACCGGCGGCGCGGTGGCGATCGTCCACGGAATCCACCGCGACATCCTGAATGAGGGTTGTCGCCGGCAGGCGGTTCTGCGCCAACCCTATCCGACCCGATTGCAGGCTCTGACGGATCTGTTCGTGTTGCATGCGGTCAAAGCCGTAGTTATTGAGCAGCACCCGCAGCGATCGCTCCTGGCCGACCTCGGCATCCTGGCCAGCTGGGAGCATGTGGTCAAAGATGGTTTGAATCATCCCCGCGTATTCCGGCCTGGTGCGACATGCCGCTGTGAATCGCTCCAGTTCGGCTCGGCGCGCGGGCGACATCCGAGGAATCTGCGTCCGAATCAGCGGGGGCACCTGCTGCGTGTAATAGCCGGCAGGCATCAGGGCTTCGTCACCGGAATGGAGCGCCGCCTGCGTTCCCTGCTCGTTGATAGCGAAGTCGTAAACCACGGGCTCCATGGCAAACGGCACACTGTGCTCCATGTCGCTCCTGGTCTGGCTCATAATGGCCTGCATGCGTACCTGGGCTTGAGGCCGCCGATCGGGCGAGAAAAGGAATCCCATGCCGCCGCCGCTCATACCGCCAAGCATCCAGAAGCCCCAGAAATCTGCGCCGAATTCCCTGCGCACGCGGTCGATAAGCGTGTTGGTGTAGAGGTTGGCGGCCCACGGAATGATGGCCTGCAATGGACCGTCGAAGCTCCGCTGCAAACAGCCGCCGAGCGCACGAATGTCACCCCGCTCGAGATGCCCGGTGATCTCTTCGAGCATTTCGATCGCCTGGCGGCGGCCGAGCCACTCGGTCTCGCTCCTCAGAAGGTACTTCTCAGTCACCATCTCGAGAATCGGACCGACATCCTGCGCCATGCCTCCGTGAACCAGCACCAGGCTCTGTTGAAGTCTCTCGCGGGCATCGCGGGGAACTTCTGCTTCCGTGAAGATCCTGTGATCCGGAAGCAGGCGCCCGCGGCTGATGCCGAACTCGGAATCGCCCGCTTGAGCGAGAACTCCGTGAATGAGCTTGATACCCGGCCATACGCCGCCGGAATCCTGCCAGCCGCCGCCGCTTCCACCCAGCCATTCGCCCAGGATGGCGCGCGCGGCCACCAGCCTTCGGTCACTCTCCGCCAAGCCTCCCGTAAGCGAGCGTATCTGCCCGGTTGCGCGCATGCATACGGCGATGATGCAGGCGAGCAGGTTGGTGGAGACAGCAAGGCGGGAGCCTTTAGGGATATCGTTTACGCTGGTGACGATCTCAATGCCGTAGCCAGGCCTTCCCGTCAGACGCTCCAGCAGGGCCGCCAGGGGTTGCGTTGCCCCTTCGATCCCCGGAGGAACGATGCCGCTCGCGATGACACCCGCCTTGAGGAGGCCCAGGTAGTCGCGAGGAAAATCGAAGACCTCGGCAATGGAAGAAACGTCGGCGGAAGCGTGCAGATCCACGCTGGTCAGTCGCAGAACCGGTTCATCGATCATGCGAAACCAGGCCTCGACCGGCGGCCTGGGCTCGCTAAATCGCTGGCTCTTACCGCGGACCGCAAGGTCGACGGATATGTTGATGACGCGCGCGCCTTCGGGGAAATCCATGCCCAGAAAGAAAATATCGCTCCACCCGCTGTGCGTCAGGTCCATGCGGACCGGCGTCGCCTCACGCAGGATTGGGAAGACCCCATCGAGCGAAAGAAGCTCGGGACGCACGCACAGCGGATAGTCGTCTGTGTGCCCGGCGCGAAACATCCACTGGTTGCCGCGCACGGTCCGCACGCTGCGGCGTACCTGGTCGGCAAGCGTCTGGAAGCCGAGCGCCCGGTAGCTCGCGCCCAGCGCACTGGAGATGGCGGCGCTGGGGCCCTGTTCGGCTTGGGCGGCCAGAAAAATCTCGATGGCTTCCTCGAAGCGGCGGCCGAGCAGCTTTTCATACCCGGTGAACGGGATCAACGCCGGCGCTGCAGTTGCCGGAAAATTAGGAATGTGAAAGCGATGGATCGCGTAAAGGAAGAACAATGCCCGCACACGCTCGTAGAGGTTATCGCACCCGCGTCGGAACTCTTCGAGCGCTGCACATTCGCGCAGAAGCTCATCGATTGTGAGGCCCCGGCACAAGGCATCCAGCGACAAGTTGCGCCGTTCCCCACTGGCGGTGATGACGTCGGTAAACCGGCTCACGAGTGCGAGCCTCCACCGTTCCCAGCCAGCTCGCGGTCGGCCAGAAGTTCGAGCATTTGTGAGAGCACCTCGCTGCGGTCGCGGCCGTTCAGCGCCAGCGCCAACTGCGCAATCAAAAGACCATAGGGTGCGCCGAGGTCGTAGCGCCGGCCGTCGTCCTCGACAGCAAGGTAATGTTCCTGGCTCGCGAGTTCGCTAAGCGCTTCCACCAGCGTAATCGGCGCGCCGGACGATTTCGCCAGCTTGCGGCCCAGAATATCCATCACCAGCGGGGTCAACACGTGGATGCCGAAGAAACAGAGATAGTGTCCCGTGCGAATGCCGGGGATCAGCAGCCGCTGCTCCGCTTCAGTGGGGGTTGGCTTTTCGATGACTGTATCGACGCGATACAGGCCGCTGCCGGGCGGCACGCGTCGTCCGCCAACGGTGCCATAGCGCATCAGCAAGCTCTCGCGCGTGGGTTGCACACCGCTGACCGAACAGCTTTCCTTCTGCGCCAACTCAACCAGGCGCTGGGCGGAAGGCTTGGGGGACGTGCTTACATACAGGTGGTCTCCCACCATGTGCAGGAAGGGGTCGCTGTTGGTAAAGGAACTGGCGCAATGGATGGCGTGACCGTAGCCGCGCGGTTCAGCCTGGGGTATAAACCGGATGGACGGAGCGTGGGGCCCGGCAGCTTGTGCATAGGACGATTCATCGCCGGGCCAGACAACAACGGCGATTTCCTCAACTCCGGCCGCGAGCGATTGGTCGATCAAAATCGAGAGCAGTGATTTCCTGTTGCCTTCGCCATCGATGAGGGTCTGAAGAGGCAACGCGCGTTGAGACCGCGCGGCGGCGGTAATGACAGCTTTCTTGACTAACAAAGAGGCTCCTGACGGCACTTTATCACGGCGGCCACCCCAACCGGAACCGCGTAGAAGCAAATGCCGAGGAGAACGCCTCCCGCCAACCCTGCGCGCCGCACGCGGGCGGGTCCGGGCACCCCGCCGGCACGTCGGCAGGAATCGCGAGCACCGGAACCGGCGCCGGATCGATGTGCAGGTAGTCACCGTGCTGGTAATTCCAGTTGTCCGGAATCTCGAACGGCGCCTCGAGGTTGGCCGCCCAGGGCTTCGCCGGTCCGCAATGCCCCAGCGCGGCCCGCCACCACGGATGCCCCTCGGCAATGATCCCCGCAATAAAATTGCCGATGGGAAAAGCCATCTTCAGCACCTCATCCATGCTCGACGACAGCGCGGAGATGGTACCGATGTTCTGGGCCGCGTCGCTGAACTCCGTATCCAGGCAGTTGTCGTCGATGGCGCCGGCCATGATGGTTACCCGCCGCACCGGCCGGCTCAGTTGCGAGATGGTCGCCAGCACCACGCGCGCCCCCAGGCTGTGCGACGAAAATGAAACGCTGGCCGCATTGGCAAAGTTGGCGTCCACAAACGGAGCGATCAGCGCGCCCGCCTCATCCGCAATCTTTGGCTCCTCCGGATAATCCAGCCCATGCGCCCACACCGAATCTCCCGGCCACAGCAAGCCCACAAAAATGGAGGAATCCGGAAGCTGCAACATCCCACCCCAGTTCGCCAGGCACGCAATGCCGGCGGCGCGATCTACGTTGAAGCCGTGTGTCCCAATCAGCACATGCCGCCCGCGAATCGCTGCCTGGAATGCTCCAAGGCTCACGCTAAGATAGTCGCCCGCATCGGTCTGCTGGTTCACGGCCACCGAGGTTGCCAAATCCCCGCCCACCGCCAAGGCTCGAACATCGAGAAACAGTGTCATCGCGCCCCTACTTCTTCAGCGTCTGCATGGTGTTGACGGCGGTAGCCAGCGCGCTGGAGAGGTCCTTCGCGATGGGCGCAAGCGGCGTGGCCAGGAAGCCGACAAGGATAGCCAGGCACATGTCCTTCGACAACCAGAATGTGCCGCCCATAATGCTCCATCCGCCGGCCAGGGCCAGCAGCACGGCAACGAGCGCCGCCAGCGCCCGCGTCCCGTTGCGATAAACCTGATCGGAGAGCTGATACGCCTCGTCCAGCATCGCCGTCACAATCAGGTCGAAGCGCGAATACACATCGCTCTCCGGCTGGGTCAGCGACACTCCCGAAGCGATTTTGCCCGCAATCGAGCCCAGCACCGCGGGATCGACGTTGGTTTTTGCCGCCAGCGCCGGCGCATTGCCCACGCTCAGATGCAGCTTGACGAGGGATTTGGCAATCGCCTTCTGGCTGCCCACATCGGTCCCGTTCACCCAATTCGCCTCAACGGTTTCCAGAATGTTCTTGCGCGGAAGCGCATTGATGGGTATCGCGGGAACGCCGTCGCCGGTCTGGTCCGGGGTCAACTGCGAGGTAACCTGCTTGATGTGATCCAGGCCAATCCGGTTGATGAAGCCGAAGGCCGCCTTGGAAGCATCCACAAGCCCAAAGGCCGCCGTTCCCAATCCGCCAATCGCGGTCACAATCTGCCCCAGTGGCATGTCTTGCAAACCAGGCATCGTTCTCTCCCATGGATTTCTGCTGCATGTATATAGGCAAAGCGAGCGAAAGTAAAGCGGGAAGTTTCTTGGGGAGAAAGTTGCTGAGAGGGCACGGCTCAGGCAGGCGTGAAGGGTCAGTTTCCGGCTTGGCAGCAATCAGGCTGCCCGCCGCCTGACTGCCCCCATCGGAAGCGTCGGTAATGGTGTAGTTTCCGGATTGGCGATAATTCGACCAGAGCGAGACTCGGAGACGAACCGGCCCCAATCTTCACTCATTCTCTGAGCTTACTGGCTGCCAGCGATAAGTTTGTCCCTTCGGAGCGAGAACATCGCCTTCGGACGCAAATGCCCCGACTACCAGTCGGTACGGTTTTGGACGCGGTGGTCCGTAAAAGAATCCGATCCCAGTCAACCCCGAAATAGAGTCAACGAACGACGGTGCTTCGCCAACCGATTTGATTGGGCCGTTGAAAACCAAGATTTTGAATTTGTGGGGAGTGTTTGTCCGCATCACCGCGACTGCAAAATCAATCTCGCCATCCCCGTTGAAGTCTCCGCGTACGACGTAGGGATGATAATCGAGCAACGGTTTCCATCTTCCTCCGTACCCAGTCACGCGCATTGTGTGCAAATCCGCATCGCATGCGCAGTCCTTGTCATTTGCGAGGCGATATCCCGGATTCTGGCGGAGCCACGCCGACAGGACTTCCCGTTGATCGGTGCTCAGGGAGTGACTCGCAAAGGCCGAAGGTATCAGGGATAGCACGAGCGCCAACGTGAATACCCAATGTCGATAGACCATGGCCAGAATAGTATTCGATCTAACGAAGCGTGCCAACTGAGCGAGCGGTCGCGAATTTGGAAACTACCACAGAATCCCCGAATTGGTCTTGAAATTCGCTTCATGGAGGTTATAATTCGACGGGCTCAGCGCTGGATCACAAGGCTCCGGATAAAGATTGAAGCTCCCGTCTGCTCGGCTGTTGCTCGCGATGTCAAAGCAAAGCCGGTTGCGATGCGGTGAGTCTGAAGATCATCGAAGAACAACCGCAGATTCTTCGACTCACCACCCCCGATCTCCACCCCGCAGACGAAGACCAGTCTGCGGGGGCCCCGAACTGAAGAACGTTCGGGGCCCCGTTCGCTCAGAATGACATCCCAATATTGTTGCGAACCTCTGGGACACCACACCAGGATCGGGCCCCGGATCAGGCTTGAGATCAGGGTTTCGCCTCGTTGGAACCGAAGCGTTTGTAATCCCGGAACTCCATCGTGTTCACCATGGCTTCGTGCAGTCCCTGCTTCAGTTCCAACTCCGCGCTCACCGGCACCAGATACTTCAGTCCGTTGATGGGAATATAGTCGTAATCCACGCTGATGGATGTAGCGTGCGTGGAGAAATTCGCCGGCAGATCGTCGGCGCTCAAGGTTACTCGCCGCGCACGCCGGGAGGAGCTGTCGATGAACACCTGGCCGTGGAATCCAACCTTGACCTGCTTGCCTTCCGGTCCCGTCACTGAAAACGTGGAATTGGCAGAATCGACGTGATAGTCATAGACCTCGACCGTCCCCGAATTTAATGAGTCGGTCTCCTTCCACTTGAAATCGGCCTTTGACTCATTGCGAAACACCGCCTGCAGAACGCCGCCAAACTCTCCGGCCGAAAAAACACCCTTCATGGCCCCGCGTTCGGTGTGGCTGGCGTTGCCGTTCACCTCCAGCATGGTCCGCGTTTCCACCCGATCGCGATAACTCAGTAACTCAGTAAGTGTGTCTCTGGTTCTCCATTTACCGTCTCCGTTAAAATCGACGGAGCGCTTTGTAACTTCAGTGCAGGTGAAGTTAGGCAGGGTTTCGTTGAAGTCAAGGGCGCGCTGGCGGGCATCTTCGATCAGCTTGCTCGCTTCGTCCGCCAAGGGAGCCGCAACCGGCTTGGCCAGCGCAACAATGGCTAACTCGCTCGGCGGCTTCGACGGGGCCGCTGTGGGCTGGTCTCCGGTGTCCGCGCCAATCGACGCGCTTTCAAACCAGCTCGAGTCGGCATTGGCGGCTTGGGTGCCCGGCGTTCCCGCCACGTGAAACGTTCCCGACTCTTCGGAAGTCTTTCCGCCCTGGCTCAGGTATGCCTTCACTTCATACGCTCCGGGCGCCAGAGCACGGGACCTTACATTTGCCAGATAGGGTATTGGCCCACGCTCGCCCTCCACGTGCAACAGCGGGATGCGTTGGCCTGCCTTGCCATTGTGGATCAACTGCATCTCCAGCGTGGTGGGCGCGCCTGAGGCTGGATCAGGATGCAGGATGAAGAACATCGACACATCCTTGTCATTGGCCGGCATTTGCCCGGTCAGGTTCGGTGTCACTTTCCGGTGTTCGTAGCGAAGAGGCTCCAATGGATCGACCTGTTCTTCTTGCGCGCCTGCAACGTCGCGCACCAGAACCATGTCGCTGATTGAGAGTGCGCCGGCTCGATCGGGAATCTCAAAGCTGGTCCGCTCGGCGCCGGCCTTGCCGCTGTTTTGATCCAGGACCGCAACCTCCAATGTGTACTTGCCGGGAGTGGTGATGAAGTGCCGCTCAAGAGCCACCATTGCCGTCCGGTCACGATCCAGGGTCTCGGTTGCGCCGCGCTTGGTAATGTCTTTGCTGTAGTGTTCAATCACCGTCCCGGTCATGTCCTTGATCTGCACAACAATGGAAACATGCGCTGAAGATAGATTGCTCTTCGCATCCCGCTTCGGCTCCAGCTCTGCGAGCGGCACTTCGACTCCAACCGTGCTTGTGTTTCCATCGGGCAAATCGCCAAACCGCAGAACAGCCGCATGAAACTTGAGCCCCGTGGGTAACTCGGGCGCAGCCAGCGCCTTGAGCAGGGGCGCTTCAAACGGCTGAATTCCGCTCTCTGCATTGCCCGCGAGAGCAAAGTAACCCGTCTTGGTTTGAATTTCCAGCCCAGTCCGCAACGGCTTCACATGGATGGTTCGAAACTTCCCGTCATAATCCGTGAACGGCGGCACATACGACGCCTGGTAGTAGGTCGTCAAATCCTGAACCATCTGCTCCAGCGGCTTCTTCGTCGAGTTCAGCCCATCGATGTATGCGCCTCCCGTGGCCTTTGAAAAAGCTGCCATCGGGCTCTTCGAATCCGCAAACGGATCGGTCAGGTCCTCAGGGCCGTTGCGCATGAAGTCGGTCATCACCCTGATGTCATCCTGCTGATTCCAGGCGTACCCTGTTGAACCCTGGCCTTGGGGAGTGAGTTCCTTTGGTCTCGCAGATTCCTCCGCGGGAGCATCGACAAACTGTTGCTGGCCGGCGTGCAAATTGGCGTTGTCCAATTGCTTGCCACCGGGATTCATAGCATCCATGTCCACCGTATAGATGGTTACGCCCGCCTGGGCCGCTGCGCCAGAAATGGTTTCCAGCATCTTCTTTGAGTCGCTATTCAGCTGCCGGTTCTGGGTAAAGTAGATGATTATCTTTCTATCGCCAATGGTCTGCTGTGACCGGACCAGTGCCAGCAACCCCGCAAGCGATAGCATTGTGTGCTGTTCCTGCGCGATGGACTGCGAATCGTTTAACGCGGTAAGCAGCGTCTGCGCCAATGACCGTTCCTTCGCCCCGACATGACGTCCGGCGACGTCCACCCCCGTCTGCGCAACCGCAATCAAGTTCTTCTCCGCGGCCGCTGAAGTCTTCATCCGGGCCTCATCCGCAGCTCGGTCGTTCATCATGTTCACGTCCAAGCTGAGCGCTGAAGTCGCGGTAATTGGCTGGCTTTCGGTGACCACGTGAATCGCCTGGTCCACCGTTGGCCGGTCGTCGGAAAAGCTTTGCATCAGTATGAGCCGGTTGGCGAATTCCAAAACCGCAAAAGAGTAGCCCGTGGTGGGAAGCACACTGAGGATTCTATCGGCGATAATTCGCGCGCTCCTGGATATTGCACCATGGAACGTATCGAACAAGAACGTGACCACGTGCCCCCTGGCCGCGGCTGCGTCCCCGCTCACCAGGTGAAACCCGGTCAGCGTCACAGGAACGTTATCGTCGGTAACGACCAGGTCTTCCGGCTTCAGGTTGGTAACAAGGTTGTGCCGCTTATCGTGAACGGCGATGTCCAGCGAAACCTCATTGACGTTGGTGCTGAGGCCGGGAACCTGATCCGGCTCCGCGGGGGGCGATTGATTTCCCGGCGCAGCCTGGCCGTAGACCGCGGAAGCGAAAAGTACGAGGGAAATTGCTGAAAACCACCGTGTGGCAGTCGTATCGACAATCCGTGCGCCTGGTAACGCTCTGCAATTTTCTGTCATTTGTAACCCCGGTTCGCCGCGCATGTTTGTCAATCGGATGGAAAGCTCGCGCCGGGACAGGGTACCGTCCCCACGCCATCTGTGTGCGCTTCGAGGCGGAGATTCCGCTTGCGTGAAATTCTACTCTGGAGATTGCCCCTTATGCGCCTCTGTTTAGACCGCAGCTTGCAAGCACAGGTTATGTTCTTCTTTCAAAGCACAACACACAAGCTAACCAAGAACCTCGACACTGTTCGCCGTACTAGGAAGAAACAAAAATGCAGGTTCAACAAAACAGGGCGCAATCGAGTTCTGCGGGCTCCCACTCATCGGACAAGATCGTCCGATGAATGGGGCACAGTTTCATCCTTGCGGGTCGGCAACGCCGGTGGGAGACCAGGAAGAGAACCGGGCGTCGCCTTGAGCGCAGCTTTGACGGGCAAGAGACGGAGCGCTCCTGTGCCCGCTGCCTATCCCGCCGATTCCCTGGCCAGGAACCGCTCCATGAACCCCGTGTCGAATTCGCCGGCGCGAAATTCCGCATCCGCAAAGATGCCCTGGTGCAAACTAATCGACGTCTCGATTCCCTGCACCACAAACTGGCTCAGCGCGCGATCCATCTTGGCAATAGCCTCCGCGCGATCCAATCCATGCACAATCAGCTTGGCGATCAGCGAGTCGTAGTAGGGCGGCACCACCCCCTCGGCATACTGCGCCGTATCCACGCGCACACCATTGCCGCCGGGAACGTTGAAGGCTGTAATCTTTCCCGCCGAGGGCGTGAACTTCTGCGGATGCTCGGCGTTGATGCGGCACTCAATGGCGTGGCCGCGAATCTCGAGGCTGGCGGGGAGAATAGCGTCCAGCCGCTCACCCGCCGCTATGCGCAACTGCGCTTTCACCATATCGATGCCGGTAATGGCCTCGGTCACCGGGTGCTCCACCTGGATGCGGGTATTCATTTCGATGAAATAGAGCTGCCGGTCCGCGTCCATCAGGAACTCAACCGTGCCGGCGTTCTGGTAGCCGATATCTTTCAGGCAGCGGCAGAGCGTCTTGCCGATCTGCTCGCGCATTTCCGGTGTCACCTGCAGCGACGGCGCTTCTTCAATGAGCTTCTGGTGTCGCCGCTGGATCGAACACTCCCGCTCAAACAGCGAGACAACATTGCCATGCTCATCGGCCAGTATCTGAAACTCGATGTGGCGAGGCTGCTCGATAAACTTCTCCATATACAGCTCGCCATTGCCGAATGCGTTAGCCGCCTCGGTGTGCGCCGCATGAAACAGATTCGACAACTCCTCCGGCGTCCGCACAATTCTCATGCCCCGGCCGCCGCCGCCGGCCTTGGCCTTCAGAATCACCGGGTAGCCTACACCCACGGCCTCGTCCAGCGCCTCTTCGGCAGTAGAGATTACCCCATCCGAGCCCGGAAGAATCGGCACTCTGGCCTTTTTCATCGCCTGCCGGGCCTTTTCCTTTTCCCCCATCAAGCGAGTGACCTCAGGCGGCGGACCAATGAACTTGATGTTCGAGGCCCGGCAGACTTCCGCGAAGTTGGCGTTTTCGCTCAGCAGGCCATAGCCGGGATGGATCGCCTCCACATCGGCAATTTCAGCGGCGGAAATGACTGCGGGCACATTCAGATAGCTGTCTGCCAGCCGTGGCGGACCAATGCAGATAGCTTCATCGGCAAAGCGCACGTGCAGCGAGTTGCGGTCGGCCTCGCTGTAGACGGCGACGGTGCGGATGCCGAGTTCGCGGCAGGCATTCAACACGCGCAGCGCAATCTCGCCGCGATTGGCAACCAGTACTTTACGAAACATTCAGGTGACCTAACTCAGCCGGACGGAAAAAAGGGGCTGCCCAAACTCGATGGGCTGGCCGTTGGAAACAAAACACTTGACGATCTCGCCACTGGCATCGGATTCGATTTCGTTCATCAGCTTCATGGCTTCGACAATGCAGATGACCTGGCCCTTTTCCACGTGTTCGCCAATGGAGACAAAAGGCGAGGCGCCCGGTGAAGGAGAACCGTAATAGGTACCGACGATTGGCGATTTCACCACGTGCAGGCCGGCAAGCGGATCGGCGGCAGGCTCCGCGGTCGCAGGAGCGGCAACTGGCGTGGGGGCGGCCGTCTGAGCCGCGCCGGACCTAGTCCCGGCCCCGGCCAGCAAAGTTGCCAAATCCGACAGACCGTTAGCCGCAAGTTCAGGCTGGTTGAATTTGAGCCTGACCCTGAATTCGCCCCGGTCCAACTCGAATTCGGCAACCTGATTTTCCTTCAGGAATTCGACCAGTTCCTTCAGGTCGTGGATATCTTCTGGATTCAGTGGATTCATTCGTTCCTTGACTCTCCCACACTCGGCTGGTATCGCCTTCTTCGTTCTTCTTACCTTCAGTTCAAAGCTCAATCAGTGCTTTCGGAGATGGCGTAAGCACCTCGGCTCCGGTTCGCGATACCGTCACCATGTCTTCAATGCGAATGCCGTACCGCCCCGCCAAATAGATTCCCGGCTCAATGGTGACAACCATGCCGGGGAGCAGCCTGGTTGCCTGTCCGGCGCCAATGCGTGGCGGCTCATGAATCTCCAGCCCCACGCCATGGCCGGTTGAGTGTGTAAATGCCTCCGCCAGGTTCGCCTTGCGCAATACGCTTCGAGCTGCCTCGTCCACTTCCCCGCAGCTTATGCCCGGCGTCACTGCGGCAATTGCAGCCTCCTGCGCTTCCAGCACTGCAAGGTATGTGTCGCGCTCCGCTTCGCTGGGCCTTCCCAAGTGTACGGTGCGCGTCATATCCGAGCAATAACCTTTGAGGATAACACCGAAGTCGAGGGTCAGGAATCCCCGCCTGGGCAGCGGTGCGCCGGTTGCGCGTCCGTGGGGCAGAGCCGAGCGAGCGCCCGCGGCGACTATGGTCTCAAACGACATGCCTTCAGCGCCTAACAGCCGAGCTCGGTGCTCAAGTTCGGCGGCTACCTCGATCTCCCGAATGCCCGGCCGGATGAACCCCAGAATATGCTCGAAGAGCTTGCAGCCCACCAGCGCCGCCTCGCGAATCAAGGCCAATTCGTCTTCGTCCTTTACCTGCCGCAAGGTCTCAACCAGCGGAGCGGCCAGCGCGGAAAGAAACGCGCGCCGAAGCCCGGATGGCAGCGCAGCCTTCCATCGCGCCAGTTCGGCCACGGTGGTGCGGGCCGGGTCGAATCCGGCAAACTCCACCCCCGATTGCGCCCCCAGCCACTGCACAGCTGCAACAGCCGGGGAAGATGTGACAATCTCCACCTGCGCGGCCTTCACCTCTTCGGCAGCCTGCGCGGTATAGCGCCCGTCGGTGAACAGACGCGCGGCGCGGCGCGTAACGGCCAGCGCGCCGCTGGAGCCCGTGAATCCAGAGAGATAGCGAAGGTCGGGAAGGTGTGTAACGACAATCCCAGGCAGCCCGGCGCGAGTCAAACGGCGGCGAAGTTGCCCGATGCGGCGAGAATGGTCCACTCATTGAGGATAACAGGGGGGGAAGAGCAGGGGTTAGTGGTTAGTGGTTAGTGGTTAGTGGTTAGTGGCTAGTGGCTAGTCGTCAGTTGTCCGCGTTGGGGATTGGCGCAACCGATCAGTGACCTTCAGACGATCTTGGTGGCTCAATGGCGCAGCGGACGACTGCGGCGAACGCGGCGTTCTTCCCCAGATTGTGGCTTTCGACGGATGCGTTGTACATCTGTTCGCGGGTTACCCGGCTCCAGTTGATCGAGTGGCCGGCCTCGGAACCCAGTTGACGAATGAACTCGCGTTGGGTGCGCCCGTTGCCTTCTCTAAAAGGATGGATCGAGTTCAATTCGCCGAGATAATACGCCGCGCGGCGGGCAAAGGCGTCTGCGTCCAGCCCCTTCAGATGGTTCTCAGCGGCGAGATTCGCCAGCGTGGTGTCGAGGTTCTTTTCCAGGAACTGAACCACGGCAAAGGGGTATGACGCCGCGCGGCTGATGTTCACCTGGCGAAATTCGCCTGCCCATGGATAGATGCTCTCGAAGATTCGGGCGTGGATCTGCCGAAGGTGGGCAGCGTCGAACGCGCCTTTGATTGGCTTCGTCCGCAATCTGACGAGCGCTTCGGCTGATTCGGCAGCTTCGAACCGATTAAGTTTATCCTGAGTTGTTAAGCCTGGGACATTTTTCAAGACCCCGCGTGCGTAATCGAAATGTGGATCGATAACACTGGGATCGATGGGCATTGAGACTTAGAGGATCGTGGCAGTGTACTCGTGAATGAGGCGGGTCATTTCGTCCAGAAGGATCTCGCCCAGAGCGTACCGCTCAAGAATGCGACTGGGAACGGCTTCGAGCTCCATGCCTTCGATTCGCAAAGAGCCGACTGCGCTTTCGACTGCCAGACGACGTTCATCCAACTCTGCCGGCGAGAGCGAAGTGACGGAAGCAGTCGCGGGGGTCATATCACACTCCTCTTAATTGATTCTATCAGTCCGCGAATTCTCAGCCGCGCCGATTCTGAAATATGGAATCCATAGCCTACTGGGCCGAGTGTGTCAGGCGCGTGCGTTGATTCTCAGGTTCGAAAACCGTTTCGTCGTTGGGTCATAAAGCGCCTGCCAGTAGCAGGTTGCACCGTCAATGACGACGTACAAGTGGTCTCGCCAATTGATCGGCGGCATTTCGTCGCAGAATGCGCTCACAAATATCTTCTTTTTACCATCGACAAGCATTGCCACATACTGCCGGTAGTATTGTTCCGGGTGATCGATGTGAATCCTGGAGCCATATCCAAGTATTTCTAACTTCGGAATTTGCGGAAGACCTGCCTCCAACCCATCAAGATCCGCTTGGGTTGGCTGCCAGCTCTCACCGAATTTCTGCGTCCATTCTTTCGAGTACCGGTCTGAAACGGCCTTCGCTTCGTGCGCGGGAAGAAGCACAGACCGCTGCCCTTGCTGTCCCGATGCGTCTTGGGCGACCGATAGCAGGATCAAAACGAGAATTGGCTTCCACGCTAGCACTGGGCTCTTCCTATTCCCTAATCCCTGTTCCCTGCTCTTCAAAACGCCTGCCGCACCGGTTTCTTCTGCCCCCGATCGATATCAGCTTCGGCCTCGGCCGCATGAATGTCAGACTGCCGATCCATCCACTCGTCCAGCC
>Ga0302319_10012551_pt1 | contig 15965 bp, 12 predicted proteins | sample Bog_T0_2_FD_203319 | JGI IMG/M metagenome (GOLD analysis project Ga0302319, IMG submission 203319) | Peat permafrost microbial communities from Stordalen Mire near Abisko, Sweden - Bog_T0_2 | ecosystem: Environmental > Terrestrial > Soil > Wetlands > Peat | place: Sweden: Abisko, Stordalen Mire...
CATCCTTCTGCGCTATGGCGCGGGTGTTGTCGCCGGGCACGCGGTAAACGGTCCCGTCAGTTTCGTCGGATCCGGGAAGCTGAAGTCCCCATGAAACGCGTTCGAATGGGGCTTCCCTTCAAACCACTGCAACAGCCCCAGCGTTTGCGGATGGTACGTGAATCCGTGCAGCGTCACATCCGTGTAGTCCGGGCTCAGATTCTCCACCACGTCCCCGACCTCCAGAACATTCTGGCAAGTTCCTGCGGGAGCCCCGGGAATCTGATAGTTCGGCGTAACGTTATTGGCGAATGGGTCATTCGCCGTTTCCGCCAATTCATGCGATAGAGCATTCACGTCGGCGAACTCTCCAGGATCGCCGAAAATACCAAACGCTACGTCGGAATCGAGGGAGGTAGCGAACGCCAGCGTCTGCACAAAAATCTGCGTAGCCGTCTGGTTCACTTCGAACGCCGTATGGAAGCCGCCAATGCAGCAATCCACCGGCTTATTGGCAGAGAAGTCCCCGTAAACCGCATTGCGCGTCACAAAGATCGGTAACGATGTAACGGTGATCGGCTCCGTTTGCACAAGCGTGTTCAGCTGCGAAACGATAAAGTTGATGTCGATCACCGCAAAGAAGGTTCCATCCGCCAACTGATACACGATCGAAGACCCCACCGGCACCTCAATCGACACGGGAATCAGCGTCTGGGGTTTCGCCAGCAGCACGTGGAAGTTGTCGTCCCCGTCGTTGTCCCCGTCCTTGTTAAAGAGCGGCCAGAATTCCGCGCGCATCTGAGCATCCACGAATTGCGTGGTCCCGGTCGCGTACTGCGCGTTTTCAAACAGGGGCGACGTCTTGATCTCGTCGGTAATGGTCGTCGTGTCGATCGTGATGTTGTTACCGTTCTGGTCCACAAACTCGTCGAAATAAAACGAGAGCGGAACGTAACTCGTGGGCACCGTCGTTGTCTGCTTCGCTCCCGGCTGTTGACCGACCATCGTGTAGGGATAGTTACTCCCTCCATAATTGAACGAGCGCGTGAAGTTCGGCACGGACACGATCCGCGGGTCCTGCGCCTGCGTGGCCGCATTCGTGGCCGCGGACATTTTGTTCGTAACCGTATGTTTGGGCGCTGCGTTCAGCGAAGCAAAATAGCTGCTGGTCACTTGAACCGGGTGACGGGAAGCTTTTACCGGGCTTTGAGCCAAAACGGTGCCGCTCAACACACCAAGGGCAACTGCGGACAGACCAACACGAAGCATCCTCATCGGGAATTCTCAACCTTCTGGTTTATGTCCTGCTTGAGTCCTTCTCGGGAATCGAGAAAGTCCACTTACTTTGCTTCAGTCTGCGCGGAAAAGTCAACTCGCCATTGAAGTTGCCTGCTTTTGCTCGCTGCGCCCCAGCTCATTTTCCGAAGAGCTTCGACATCAGCCCGGTCCGCTTGCTCGGATCGTCGTAGACGTAGACCCCCTCCGGCTCCGGCTGCGCTGGCAGAGGAGCGTTGTCGAACGCAGCCCGCGGATTCTCCACACACAGCCGCTCCGCCGTCGCCTCCCCAAACTTTCTCGCGATTCCCTCGTATGCCGGGCGCATGGACGGCCGCCGCCCTTCCAGATTGTGCGCATCTGTAGCGATGAAGTGAACCCAGTTCTTTTCCAGCAGCTCCCATCCCAGCGACTGTGCGCGCCGGCCGAATCGGCCGCCCAGCGACCCTGCCGTAATCTGCACCAGGCAACCCGAGCGCATCCATTCCGCCATGCGCAGGTGGTCCTTCTGCAGGATCGGGTTCCGCTCCGGATGCGTGATGATCGGCCGCATCCCCCGTACCGTGAACTCGTAAAACGTATCGCCGATACTCTGCGGAATCATGAATTCCGCAAACTCCACCAGCAGATACTTGCCCTGATTGATCGTGAATTTGTTCGGATGTTGCAGCGCGTCTTCAATGTTTTCGTAGGAAAGATGGAAATCGCACCCCAGGCCCAGCGTCACTAAATCCCCTACGCGCTCGCGCAGCGCCTCGACCTTTTCCCGGTTCTTCTCTGGATTGAATTCGTAGGTGTCGTTGGCGTGCGGCGTGCACGCAATATGGGTAATACCGTCGACCGACGCCGCCTCGGCCTGCGCCACAGAGCTGTCCAGATCCTTCGGCCCGTCGTCCGTTCCGTACAGCAGGTGGTGATGAATGTCGATCATGCTTGCTGCGCCAGCGTCCCCACCAATGACTCGAAAATTCTAAACCCATCCGCGGAACCCAGCAGCGCCTCGCTCGACCGGTCCGGGTGCGGCATCATCCCCAGCACATTCCGGCCCTCGTTCAGGATGCCGGCGATGTTCTCGAGCGATCCGTTGGGGTTCGCCTCCCGCGTCACTTCGCCTTCCGGCGTCGCATAACGAAATACGATCCGATCCTGACTCTTCAACTCCTCGAGCGTCGCCTCATCGCAGAAATAGTTCCCTTCCATATGCCCGATCGGCATCTTCAGCACCTGGCCGCGCTGCACCGTCTGCGTAAACGGGCAGTTCGTCGTCTCCGTCCGCAGATAAACCTGCTTGCAGATGTATTGCAGGCCCGCATTCCTCATCAGCGCGCCCGGCAACAATCCCGCCTCGCACAGAATCTGAAATCCGTTGCAGATGCCCAGCACCAGCCCGCCATCCGCCGCGAACTTTTGCACCGACTGCATCACCGGAGAAAACCGTGCAATCGCCCCGGTCCGCAGGTAGTCGCCATACGCAAACCCTCCCGGAACCAGAATTGCATCGCAGTTTTCGAGGCTCGGCGAATCGTGCCACAAAAACGTCACAGGCTGATGCGCAACCTTCGCCACGACGTTATAAGTGTCGTGGTCGCAATTCGATCCGGGAAACACCAGCACACCAAATTTCATCGCTGCCTATAAGGTTAGCAGGTCGGCCGTTCCCTATTGCCTATTCCCTATTCCCAGCAATGGATGCCTGGCGAAGCCATGCGTCCATCGCCGCCAGTGCCCGCTCGCACTGCATTCGGTGCCGCTCCCGCTTGTCCCGAACTTTGCGCCGAGTCGCCTCATCCAGCGGTTCAAGCAAATCAAATGTGATATTCGCCGGCTGAAACCGCTTCGCATCCGCCTCCGTGATGTACCGCACCAGCGATCCCAGCGCCGTTCCTCGCGGCACCGGCTCCGCCGTCCCACCTTGCGCCATCACTGCCGCATACATCCCCGCCAGCATCCCCATGGCAATCGACTCGGTGTACCCTTCCACGCCCGCAATCTGCCCCGCAAAGAAAATCCCCGGATGCTCCTTCATATTCAGAAGAGGCGTCAGCACCTTCGGCGCATTGATGTACGTGTTCCGATGAATCTGCCCGTACCGCAGAAACTTCGCCTTTTCCAGACCCGGAATCATTCGCAAGATCCGCGCCTGTTCCCCAAACTTCATGTGGTTCTGAAAGCCCACCAGGTTATACGAATCAGCCCGCAGATTCTCCACCCGCAGCTGCACTACCGCCCACGGCATCCTTCCCGTTCGCGGGTCGATCAGCCCCACCGGCTTCATCGGCCCAAATCGCAGCGTGTCTCGCCCGCGCCGCGCCAGCTCCTCCAGCGGCAGGCAGCCCTCAAAATATTCCAGCTTTTCCCACTCCTTCGCCTCCACGCTCTCCGCCGTCAGCAGCGCGTCAACAAATGCCTCATACTCCGCCTGATTCATCGGACAGTTAATGTAGTCCGCCGTCCCCTTGTCGTACCTCGCCGCCAGATACACCCGCTCCCGATCGATCGAGTCCGCTTCCACGATCGGGCTGATGGAGTCGTAAAACGCCAGGTGCTCCGAACCTGTCAGCCGCGCAATCCCCTCTGACAACGCCGACGAAGTCAGCGGCCCCGAAGCCAGAATCGTGATCCCGGCTTCGGGTCCCGAGCCCTCATCCAGCCGCGTCACCTCCTCGCGATGCACTGCAATCCGCGGCTCGCCCGCAATCTTCTCCCCGATCAGCCGCGAAAACTCCACCCGATCCACCGCCAGCGCATGTCCCGCCGGCACCGCGCTTGCATCCGCACACGCCAGCAAGGGAGACCCCGCCCGCCGCATCTCCTGCTTCAGCAGCCACGGCGCCGTGTTCTCACTTTCGCTTTTCAGTGAATTGCTGCAGACCAGCTCGCCAAAATCCGCGGTCTCGTGCGCCGGCGTCATCCGCACCGGGCGCATCTCGTACAGATCGACCTCGACGCCCATCCGGGCTGCAAATAGTGCCGCTTCCGGACCCGCCAATCCCCCACCGATCACCCGAATTTTCACGGCGAAACTTCGCTTGCCAGCGCCGTCAGCGCCTCACCCGACACCCGCATGCGCGTCCAGTCATCCATCCAGTCCGCACCCAGCGTCTTGTAAAACTCAATCGCCGGCGTGTTCCAATCCAGAACATGCCAGAAGAGCACCGCACACCCGCGCTCCACCGACAGCGCCGCAACCTTCGTCAGCAGTTTCCTGCCGATTCCTCGCCCGCGAAACTGCGGCCGCACGAACAGGTCCTCAAGGTGCATCGCCCGCCCGCGCCATGTCGAGTAAACGGGGAAGAACAGCGCCATTCCCGCCGGCGCACCATCTTCCTCCGCGATGATCGCTTCGAAATAGCGTTCCCCGCCCTGGCCTGGAAGCCCGTCCCGCGCCAGTTCCGCCTCCGTCAGCTTCACCGCATCGGTCTCACGCTCATAGATCGCGAGTTCACGCACAAAAGAGAGGATCAGCGCTGCATCATCTGCCGTCGCGGCTCGAATCGTCGTCATGCGCTTTCATTATAAGAATTCCCGCCGGGCCATCAGATTCACTTCCCTCCGCCCCTTCCGCCGATGCAAACCGCCGCCCACCTCCGCATATTCACACTGTCGTAACGTGACGCTCCTGGTTACTCCCGTGAAATTCCGCGCGCGACGTTCTATCTTTTCTTTCCAATTGGCGTAATCATTAGGCCCGTTCCAGCTCTCTGGACAAAATCGTTTTTCCGCTTCCCCCGCTTTTCATGGGCGGAAACGGTTCAGGGAGGCGCTTATGAAGCGCTGTTTTACCTCGGCGACCGAAGTCATCGTCGTTGCGATGCTCGCTGCTTTTACAGGGACTCTGGCCTTCGCCAACCCTCCCCAGCTTTCTGCCTCGACGCCACCGCCCGTTGCACCGGTTCTGTCGCCCGAAGTTCGCGGCGACCTGGCGATGGCCCATCAACAGTACCTCGCCGCCATTGATGCTTACCGCCAGGCGCCCACGGACTCGCCCGCTGTCTGGAATAAGCTCGGCATGGCCTACCATCATCTGTTCGCCATGGACGAAGCGCGCCGCGACTATGAGCAGGCTCTCAAGCTCCGTCCCGGCTTCCCCGAGGCGATGAATAACCTCGGAGCCGTCTACTACGCCAAAAAGGACTACCGTAAAGCCGAAAAATACTACCGGAAAGCGCTGGCGCTCGATCCCAAATCGGCAGCCATCTACAGCAACATCGGCACCGCATGGTTCGCTCTCGGCAAGGTTAACGAGGGCATCGACGCCTATCGCAGTGCCTTCGCCCTCGATCCGCGCGTGTTCGATACCAGCTCGATCGTGCTCGTCGATGAAGCCTTGCCCGCCCACGACCGCGCCCAGCAGGATTACTGCCTCGCCAAACTCTTCGCCCAATCCGGGAAGAATCGCCAGGCTCTCGACTTTCTCCGCAAAGCCCTCGATGAAGGCTTCTCCGACCGCAGAAAGATCCTCGCAGATCAGAACCTGGCTTCCCTCCGCGACACCCCGGAATTTAACCTGCTGATGACCGAGGAAAAACTCCCCTAGCGAACGCAGCTGCCGCCTGCCCGCTGCTCTTCAGCAACACTTAAGCTGCTGTTGCTATCCTTCCGCTATGTTGCGGTCCCTTGTCCTCGGCCGATCGACGGCCCTGTTCGGCATGGCAGTTCTCTGCGTAGCGAATGCCGCCGAGTCTCTGCCCCAGACCCCGCAACCCACGACCGCCTCCGCAATCACATTGAACCAGGCCATAGCCGCCGCTCTCGCCAACGACCCCGCCTTTGCCGCCGCCGTCGCTACCAGCGGCTCAGCCCAGCTCGACGCCGCCATCAGCCGCAGCTCCCTTCTTCCCAGCGCCGATGCGCACGGCCAGTACCTCTTCACGCAGCCGAACGGGCTCCGCAACCAGGCCGGCCAGATCGGCAACCAGCAGGCGCCTCGCTTCATCGCCAACAACGCGATTCGCGAGTACGCCGCGCAGATTCTCGTCAACGAAGCCGTTAGCTTTGCCGGCGTCGCCGACTATCGCCGCGCCCGCGCCCTGGCCGTCCAGTCCTCCGCCGATCTCGAAAGCGCCCGCCGCGACCTCGTCTCGCGCGTCGTCGCTGCGTACTTCTCAGTTCTTTCCACGGCGGATAAAGTTGCCGTCGCGCAGCGCGCTCTGGACGAAGCCAAAGCTTTCGTAGACCTCACCGAAAAACTCGAAGGCGGCCGCGAAGTCGCCCACGCCGACGTTGTTAAAGCCGACCTCGCCCGCCAGCAGCGCCAGCGGGAACGCGACGACGCCACCCTCGCTGCCGAGAAGGCCCGTCTCGACCTTGGGGTCTTGTTGTTTCCCGATCCCCGCACACCCTATGCGCTGGCCATGCCGGACGCACTGGCCTCGCTCCCCGATCAGCCTGCGATCGAGGCCGCCGCCGCCCGCAACAACCCTGACCTGCGCAGCGCCATCGCTGCTCTGCGCGCCGCGCAAAGCGAAGTCCTCGCCGCTCGCGCCGCTTACTTCCCCACGCTCGGATTCAACTACACCTACGGCATTGATGCGCCGCAACTCGCCACCAACGGCCCCGATGGCGTGCGCAACCTCGGCTACTCCGCCTCCGCATCCGTCGACGTTCCGCTCTGGGATTGGTTCGCCACACACGATCGCGTCCGCCAAAGCGAGCTCCGTAGACAAGCTGCGCAAGCCGCCCTTACCACCACCCAGCGACAGCTCCTCGCGCTGCTCGACGAGTTCTACAACGAGGCCCGCGTCTCCTCGGATCAGGTAGCCTCTCTCCGCACCAGCGTCGACACCGCCCACGAGAGCCTGCGCCTCACGCGGCTCCGCTACTCCGCCGGCGAAGCCACCGCCCTTGAAGTCGTCGACGCCCAATCTGCCGTCGCGCAGGCCGAGGCTGCGCTCGCCGATGGCATCCTGCGCAACCATGTCGCGCGCGCCAACCTGCAAACCCTCACCGGAGTGCTCTGAATGACGCCCCGCCCGCCAAAAAACAAATGTCAACCGGACCCTGAGCAAACGAAGCGCGCCGAAGGGGAAGGACTTCGCGTTTGTTTATCGAGCGCAGCACTAAGAATGCTCGCCGTTCGCTCGTTTTTCGCTGGGCTCTTTTCGCTAATAGCTTTTCGCTCGCAGTTCGCCTGCCTCTCGCTGGTCCTTCTGCTCTCCGCCGGCTGCTCCAGGAAAGAACCACCCCCACCCACCGCCGTCTCCGTCGAAGCCGCCACCGCCCAGATCCAATCCATCACGGAGCACGTCGTCACCGACGCCGTTCTCGCCCCCATCGCCGAAGCTGCCATTTCCCCGAAAATCGCCGCCCCGGTCAAAAAGTTTTACGCCCAGCGCGGTTCCCATGTGAAAGCCGGTCAGCTGCTCGCCACCCTCGAAAACCGCGACCTCGAAGCCGCCGTCGCCGACAACCAGGGCTCGTACGACGCCGCTGACGCTACCTATCAAACGGCTGTCAAAGCCCAGGTCCCTGAGGACTATCGGAAAGCCCAGCTCGATCTCGCCCAAGCCAAAGCCAATCTCGATCTCAACCAGAGCATCGTCGACAGCCGTCAACAGCTCTTCGCCCAGGGTGCCATCGCCGGTCGCGACCTCGACACCTCTAAAGCTGCTCTCGTCCAGGCCCAGACCACATTTGAAGCCGCCAAACAACACCTCGACGCCATGCAGCAGGTCAGCCGCGAGGCCGCGCTCAAGGCCGCCAAAGGCCAGCTCCAATCCGCACGCGGCAAATTCCAGGGTGCGGAGGCCGGCCTCGCCTATTCGGAAATTCGCAGTCCCATCGCCGGCGTCGTCACCGACCGTCCTCTTTACGCCGGAGAAACGCCCGCGCCCGGCACGCCCTTCATCACCGTGATGGACACCTCTGCCCTGCTTGCCAAAATCCATTTGCCACAGCCACAGGCACAACTTCTCAAGACCCGCGACGCCGCCTCCATTCAGGTCCCCGGCCTGCCTGATCCCGTCTCCGGAAGCATCACCCTCATCAGCCCCGCCCTCGATCCCGGCAGCACCACCGTTGAAGTCTGGGTTCGCCTCGAAAATCCCAAAGGCACGCTCCGCCCCGGAACCGCCGTGCACATCTCCATCGCCGGTCGCACCGTGCCCAACGCCATCGTCGTCCCGTCCGAAGCCATCGTCGTCGCCAGCTCCGGCAAGCCCACCGTCCTGGTCATCGGTCCCGACAGCGTCGCCCACCAGACCGCTGTCACCACCGGAATCGCCGACGCAAGCCTGACCCAAATCACCAGCGGCCTCGCGCCAGGCCAGCAGGTCGTCACCACCGGCGCCGCCTCTCTGGACGACGGCACCCACGTCAAGATCGTCGCGTCTCTCGAAGACTCCGGCAAATCCAACGACGCGAAACCTCCGGCAGCTAAGGGGGCGGACGACCAGTGACGGACTCCACTCCGCCCTCGAATTCCTTCTGGCTCTCGCGCTGGGCGCGCAGCATCTTTTTCTTCACCATTGTCCTCGCCTGTGCCGGCGTCTACCTCGCCTTTCGCATCCCCATCTCGGTGTTCCCGCAGACCAACTTCCCGCGCGTCGTCATCGGCGTCGACAACGGTGTTATGCCCGTCGAGCAGATGGAAGTCACCATCACCCGGCCCATCGAAGACGCCGTCAACAGCGTTCCCGGCCTCGCCACTGTCCGCTCCATCACCAGCCGCGGTTCGGCCGAGGTCAGCCTCTTCTTCAACTGGAACGTCGACATGTTCCAGACCCTCCAGCTCGTCAACGCCGCCGTCGCGCGCGTCCAGCAATCGCTGCCCTCGACCGCCGTCATCACCACCAATCGCCTTACCTTCGCGACCTTTCCCATCCTCGGTTACGCGCTCACCTCGAACACCGTTTCGCAAACCCGTCTCTGGGAGCTCGCCACTTACGAGCTCAAGCCACCCCTCAATCGTCTCGACGGCGTCTCCACCGTCGTCGTTCAGGGCGGACAGGTCCCCGAATACCACATCGTCCCCAACACCGCGAAGCTCATCGCCGCCTCGCTCACCATCTCCGACCTCGTCAACGCCATTCAGCAGACCAATCTTGTGCAGTCCCCTGGCCTCTACGAAGCCAACCATCAGCTCGTCCTCAGCCTGGTCGGCGATCAGGCGGCAAACCTCCCGCAGCTCGCCGCTATCTCCGTCAAAGCAACGCCCGCAGGCGTGCCCATCCATCTCTCCGACGTCGCTGACGTCACCGCCGCCACCGAACCCGTCTATACCATCGTTACCTCCAACGGTCAGCCCGCCGTCCTCCTCAACATCGCGCGCCAGCCCGATTCGAATACCGTCGCCGTTGCCGACGAGGTGGCCGCCGCCATCGCCCAACTCCGCGCCATTCTCCCCGCCGGCGTCACCATCGCGCCCTTCTACGATCAGTCCCAGCTGGTCCGCCAGAGCATCGCCAGCGTCCGCGACGCCATCCTCATCGGTCTGCTGCTCGCCGCCATCATCCTCGTTCTCTTCCTCCGCGACTGGACCTCCTCCCTCGTCGCCGGACTCGTCATTCCTGTAACCATCTTGGTTACATTTATCGTGCTCTGGGCTTTGGGTCAGAGTTTCAACCTCATGACCCTGGGCGGACTTGCCGCCGCCGTGGGCCTGGTCATCGATGACGCCATCGTCGTCGTCGAAAACATCGTCCTTCATCGTGAGGCTGGCGAAACCCGCATCGAAGCCGTCCGCAAAGCCCTCGCCGAAATCACGCAACCCCTCATCGGCTCCACCATCACCCCCATCGTCGTCTTCCTGCCCCTCATTGCGGTCACCGGCGTCACCGGAACCTTCTTCCGCGCCCTCGCCCTCACCATGACCGTGGCTCTTCTCACTTCGCTCGCCCTCGCTCTTACCTGGACGCCCGCCCTCTCGCTCACCCTCCTCCACGGTGGCCGCGGGCCCGCAAACATCATTCCCATCGATGCAGCGGCTGCAAATTCCGATTCCCAGCACCACCACCGCCTCATGGCCCCTGTCCTGCGCATTCAAGAACGTCTTCTCCGCGCCGCCCTTGCCAAGCCCCTCTGGCTCGCAGCCGCCTGCGGCCTGCTAATTGTCACAGTGTTCGTTGCTTATCGAGCCCTCGGCTCCGACCTGCTGCCTGAAATGGACGAAGGCGCCTTCGTCCTCGACTACATCATGCCCGCGGGCTCTTCTTTGCAGGAAACCAACCGCGTCCTTCTCCACATCGACCGCATCCTCCATCAGCTACCCGAAGTCGCCACGACCTCCCGCCGCACCGGCCTGCAAATGGGACTCGCCGCTGTGACAGAACCCAACACCGGCGACTTCACCGTCATGCTCAGCGACAAACGGAGCCGCGCCATTGACGACGTCATGGAGGACGCACGCCAGCGCATCCAAGCCGCCGAGCCCGAGCTCGACATCGAGTTCACCCAGGTCCTCCAGGACATGATCGGCGACCTCTCCAACGCCCCCGAGCCCATCCAGATCAAGCTTTACTCCACCAATCAGGACCTCCTCAATCAGCTCGCACCCCGCGTCGGCGATGCCATCTCCAAAGTCCCCGGCGTCGTCGACGTTGAAAACGGCATCGAGAACACCATCAGCGGCCCCGCCACCACCTTCGAAGTCGATCCCGGCGTAGCCGCACGCTATGGATTCACCACTTCTGAAATCGCTGCCGACGCCACCTCCATCCTCGACGGCGTCCCCACACCTCAGCCCCTCATCCAGAATGGACGCCCCTACACCGTCCGTGTCCGCCTCGACGACTCCCACCGCGCCTCCCTCGACGCCATCGAGAACACCGTCTTCCTCAGCTCCACCGGCAAGATGGCGACGCTGGGTTCGCTCGCCCGCATCGAGCAACTCCCCCCGCAAAATGAAATCATCCGCGAGAACCTCCAGAACATGATTGCCGTCACCGGCCGCCTCGAAGGCTCAGACCTCGGCTCCGCCATCGCCCGCGTCCAGAATGCCGTCGCGGACCTCCACATTCCATCGAGTGTCCGCGTCCAATACGGCGGCACGTATCAGGAACAGCAGCAATCGTTCCATCAACTGTTACAAGTTCTGCTTCTGGCCCTCGTGCTCGTCTTCGGCGTCCTCCTGGCGGAGTTCCGCAACTTCTCCGCTCCCGCTTCGATCCTCGTCTCCTCAGTCCTCTCTACCGCCGGCGTCATCTTCGCGCTCCTCGTCACCAGAACCACCTTCAACGTCGCCTCTTTCATGGGATTGATCATGGTCATCGGGATCGTCGCCAAAAACGGCATCCTCCTGCTCGACGCCGATCAGCGCTTCCGCTCCGCCGGCATGACCCCCCGCGACGCCATGATCCAGGCCGCTCGCCGCCGCCTCCGCCCCATCGTCATGACCGCCCTCGCCGCCATGACCGGCATGCTCCCCCTCGCCTTCGCATTAGGCTCCGGCTCCCAAATGCTCCAGCCCCTCGCCATCGCGGTCATCGGAGGCCTGCTGATCTCGATGGCCCTGTCCTTGATCGTCACCCCCGCTGTCTACTACTTCCTGGCCCGCGAATAACCCACACAACCCGCGAGCTCCCCGTTCCCTGTCCCCTGTTGCCTGCCTTTACCCGGTGCTACACTGCCGCACATGATCGCCCGTATGATCCCCGCCGCAGCGCTGTTGTTTGCCGCGTTGACGGCCCAGGGCCAATCCCCCGCCCCCGTTCAAGCCATGTTTCGCGGCGACGCCACTCGCTCCGGCGTCTACAACAACCCCGCCCCAAAATCCATCGGGCACGTCCTCTGGCAATTCAAAACCGGAGCTCGCATCGTCTCCTCGCCCACGGTCGCGAACGGCGTCGTCTACATCGGGAGCGACGATCACAGCCTTTATGCGCTCGAGGCTCGCAAGGGCGCCCAACTCTGGAAGTTCACGACTGGGGCCAGCGTCCGCAGCAGCCCCGCCGTCTCCGGCAACTCCGTCTACGTCCTCAGTCTCGACGGCACTCTCTATGCAGTCGATGCCGCCTCCGGCAAGCTGCAATGGAAATTCGCGACCGCCGGCGAGAGCCGCAACAACGCTCCCGGCCTCTACGGACTCGCCCCCTCACTCGAGCCCATCGCCGACGTGTGGGACTTCTTCCTCTCCTCGCCCGTCGTTGACAGCGACACCGTGTACTTCGGCAGCGGCGATCACAACGTCTACGCCCTCGATGCCCGCACCGGCCAGCTCCGTTGGAAGTTCCTCGCTGGCGACGTAGTCCACTCCTCGCCCGCCATCGCCGATGGAACCCTTTATATCGGCGCCTGGGACGGCGTCCTCTACGCGCTCAATGCCCACACCGGCACGCTCCTCTGGAAGTTCGCGACCGGCACCGACCCTTCCCACTTCATGCAGGGCATCCCCGGCTCGCCCGCTGTCGCCGCCGGCATCGTCGTCTTCGGCAGCCGCGACAACTTCCTCTACGCCCTCGATGCCCATACCGGCCAGCAACTCTGGCGACAATCCAACCACAATTCATGGATCGTCGCCTCGCCCGCCATCCAGAATGGCGTCGTCTACATCACCACATCGGACACGATGCGCTTTCGCGCTCTCGACCTCAAAACCGGCGCGCCCCTTTTTGACCTGCCTTATTTCGCCTACAGCTTCTCGTCGCCCGCCGTTGCCTCCGGCCACGCGTACTTTGGTTCCTTCGACGGTAAGCTGTACGCTGTCGATCTCGCCGCCCGCCGCTTCGCCGGGCACTTTCAGGTCCAGGCCGCCCATGATCATCCCGAGTTGCTGACCGCTGACGGCCACATCAACGACAACGCGGTGTACGGCCCCATGCTGCCCGACGGCAAACCCAACAACACCGCCGACGCCAACGTGGTCAGCATCGATCGCCTCCTCCAGCTTGGCTCTATCCTGTCGAGTCCATCCGTTGCGGGCGGCGTCGTCTACTTCAGCAGTGCCGATGGCTCCGTCTACGCCCTCAACTAGACAAGGGGCTTCTCCGCTCCCGCCGTTCTATAGTTAAAACGAACCCACACTGGAGCCCCGCCCTGCCCTGCGACGACCTCAGAGACTGGATCAAACTCCTCGACAAACACGGCGAGCTCCGCCGCATCCGCGAAGAAGTCTCACCCCTGCTCGAAATCGCCGAAATCACCGACCGCGTCAGTAAATCCGGCTTCGGTCGCGGCTCCAAAGTAGAGCCCGGCGGCCCAGCCCTCCTCTTCGAAAACATCAAAGGCCATCCCGGCGCGCGCGTCCTCATGAATCAGTTCGGCAGCGAACGCCGCATGAAGCTCGCCCTCGGCCTCGATCCCGACTCGGACTCCCTAGATGAAATCGCGAACCGCATCCGCGCCCTTCTCGAAGTCAAATCCCCCGAAGGCCTCCTCGAAAAACTAAAGATGCTGCCACAGCTCGCGGCCATCGGCAACATCTTTCCCAAAACCATCTCCGCCAAAGACGCGCCCTGCAAGGAAGTCATCCTTCGCGACAATTTTTCGCTCCTCGATCTCCCCATCCTCCAGTGCTGGCCCCTCGACGGCGGCCCCTTCATCACCCTCCCCTGCGTCATCACCCGCGATCCCCGCACCGGCAAGCGCAACATGGGCATGTACCGCATGCAGGTCTACGATGGCCAAACCACCGGCATGCACTGGCAGCGCCAGAAAAACGCCGCCGAGCATCTTCGCGATCGCCTCCGCGCCTCCGCCCCCGACGCCGCAGCCCGCGTCTCCTTCATGGCCGAAACCGCCGGCGCCACAACCAACCTCGCCCTCACCCACCCTGACTTAGCCAACAACCGCCTCGAAGTCGCCGTCGCCATCGGCACCGATCCCGTCACCACCTTCTCCGCCATCGTCCCCGCGCCGCCCGAAGTCGAAGAGTTCCTCATCGCAGGCTTCCTCCGCGCAGAGCCTCTCGAACTCGTGAAGTGCGAGACCGTCGACCTCGAAGTCCCCGCCCACTCCGAAATCGTCCTCGAAGGCTATGTCGCCCTCGACGAGCTCCGCCCCGAAGGCCCCTTCGGCGACCACACCGGCTTCTACACCGCCGCCGAGGACTATCCCGTCTTCCACCTCACCTGCATCACCCATCGCAAGGACCCCATCTACTCGGCGACGATCGTCGGCAAGCCGCCCCAGGAAGACGCATGGATGGGCAAAGCCGTCGAGCGCATCTTCCTCCCGCTTTTCCGCCTCACCCTCCCGGAGATCGTCGACATCAACCTCCCCATCGAAGCCGTCTTCCACAACCTGATGATCGTGTCGATTCGCAAAAGCTACGCAGGCCATGCGCGCAAAGTCATGAACGGCATCTGGGCCATGGGCCAGGCCATGTTCACCAAATGCATCATCGTTGTCGACGAGGATTGCAACGTCCAGAACCTCGCCGAAGTCACCCTCCGCGTAGCCAACAACATCGATCCCGAACGCGACATCCAGTTCACCCTCGGCCCCATCGACTCCCTCGACCACTCCTCCCGCCTGCCCAACTACGGCAGCAAGATGGGCATCGACGCCACTCGCAAGTGGCAAGCCGAAGGCTTTACCCGCCCCTGGCCTCAGGAAATCGCGATGGACCCAGCCACAAAATCCCGCATCGACGCTATCTGGAAAAAACTAGGTCTCAAAGATTAGTAGTCGCCGAGTTGTCAGGTACCCCATGTCTCGACCTTGAGACATGGGATTCACACCAGCGCGTCACCGTGACTTCTGCTGGATTTCCACAATCTCCGCCTCAATCCCCGCCTCACCCACCATCAGCTTCCCCACGGTAACCGGCAAAGAAAACCGCCGCGGCCCTGCACTCCCAGGATTGAAATACAACACGCCTTTCACCCATTCGATCCATGGCTTATGCGAGTGGCCGCTCACGACGCACCCCACCCCCGCGGCCACCGGATCGAGATCCAGCGCCTTCCGGTCGTGCAGGATGTAAATGTTCTTACCGCCGAGCGTCACCAACTCTGTCTCCGGCAGCAGCGCACACGGTCCAGCCTGATCGATGTTTCCCCGAATCGCCGTCACCGGCGCAATCCGCCGTAGCCGATCCAGGATCGACGCGTCCCCTGCATCGCCCGCATGCAGAATGTGCTCCACTCCCGCGAGCGCCGCCAGAGCCTCCTCCCGCAGCAACCCGTGCGTGTCAGAGATAACGCCAATGCGCATGATTCAAGCTACTGGCTACCGGCTCCCGGCGCCCGGCTCCCCGGCTATAGGCGGCTCTTAATCCGCCGTCCGCAGCTCCACCCTCACTAAATTCCGCACGCTCCGCGCTGGCCGCTTATCCTCGCTGACCACCAGACGAAACGGCCCCGCCTTCGCATCCAGAGGCTTCCCATCCACCCCGTCCGCCACCAGCACCACCCCCGGATGAAACTCCGGATCGATCTCCCCCAGCGCCACCACGCTCTCGTAGCCGTCCGCCCCCGTCGCCACCACGTAATCAGCCAGCACCTTGCCCATCAGGTCCTTGCCATGCGGCGCGCCCAGCTTCGCCAGCAACTCCACCAGCGGCACGCCCATATACGTCTCGTTCTTCTTTGTGTGCGGATCGAACACCGTCACCGTCGTCTGCGGATACTCTCTGAGCGTCTCCGGCGTGAACACCCCGCGCAGCCCGCCTGCCCCGATAATCGTCAGCACCACAGCCGGCGCCGCCTCGCCGCCCGCGCCGTGCTCGGTATGCGGCTTTTCCACCGTGCTTTCTAGCGGCACCGCACCCGGCTGCATCGGGGCTGGCCCGCCAGCTGCCATCTCTCCGTTGGCCGTCGGCGCAGGCTCCAGTG
>Ga0302319_10012553_pt1 | contig 15963 bp, 17 predicted proteins | sample Bog_T0_2_FD_203319 | JGI IMG/M metagenome (GOLD analysis project Ga0302319, IMG submission 203319) | Peat permafrost microbial communities from Stordalen Mire near Abisko, Sweden - Bog_T0_2 | ecosystem: Environmental > Terrestrial > Soil > Wetlands > Peat | place: Sweden: Abisko, Stordalen Mire...
CTGTCGTGCTGGATCGGGTGTGCGGTGGCGTTTCTCCTGGTGGTGTTGATTCTGCTTATCGATGCGTATTTGGCGTCTCAGCGGCGGAAGCCGAACGTTGGCTGGCGACTGCGCTTTGAGCTAACAACAATCGACCTCATCTTGGCAGGGACAGGCATCGTCTTGGTAGGCGTCGGCGAGCTACTGTTGCACTGGTCCAGCGCAGGCTGGGGTTGGTATGTGACGGTGCTTGATGCGAGTAAATGGTCGCCGCGCACGTGCATCGGAGTGGTAGTCGCGTGGGACGTGGTACTGCTGGCGATTCGGTTTTGGCCACAGGCAGATCGCTCGTCGAGCGCTGTCTGACCAACTTGAAGATGATTGATAACGATTTGCGGTTGTATGTGCCGCGGCGCGGTCGAGATGGGAGGCGATATCGATGGTGATCGCGACTTTGGTTGCCGTGAGCCTGCTCTTCGGCGATTTGCCGCCGAAGAACGCTGCGCCCGCTTTGCAGAACAAGCCTGCCGCGCCGGTCAGCGACATGGTTACGGACGAATTTGCCGCCCTTTTTGAAACCGGTGAATACGTCTATTCCGGCGGAAAATACAAGGAGCATCACTTCGGCTACCGGCTTTTTGTGCCTCGTACCTTGAAACCGGCAAATCGCTATCCCTTGATCGTCTGGTTCCATGGCCTGGGCGCAGCGGGTGACGACAATCGGCGTAGCGTCCATCAACTGGAGTTGCTGCTTCACGACCGCGACCACCTTGAGACGTATCCGTTCTTCATTTTGGCCGCGCAGTGTCCGGCCAACGATCGCCCGTGGTATCACACGCCGGGAGCGGAAGAACCTGACGAGATGTTGACTGTGGTTGTCAGCATCCTGCACAAAGTCATGCAAGAGCGTCCAATCGACCCGGATCGGGTTTACGCGGTCGGCTTGTCGAGCGGCGGCTTGGGGTGTTGGGAGTTTGTGATGCGCCATCCCGAATTGGTTGCGGCCTTCGTGACGATGGCCGCGGGCCACACCGACCTGGCGCGAACGGCGAAGCTGGCGCATACTCCGGGTTGGGCCGTCATCAACCGCGGTGAACTGGAGAAAAGCGGTGTGGAGAAGATGGTTTCGGCGATGAACGATGCCGGCGGCAGGGCCTACCTGACGGTGTTGCCGCGAAACGGACATGACGCGTGGACGCCGGCTTTCAAGACCCCCGATATTTGGACGTGGCTCTTGGCTCAACGGCGCGGGGCATGGGTGTGCTGGACGCCGCCGCCTTTCCAGCCTTGGCGGTGGTGGCATGTCCTGGCTGTCCCCGTTATGTTCCTGGTGACGGTACGGTTAGGGTGGTGGAGGTGGAGGGAACGTGTCGCATGACAGCAACCGAAAACAAGCGCGGATCAGATCGCAAGGGCAGAACTTTGAAGACCTTGTTCTTGAATGCGGCGATGTAAACCGCCAACGCGTTGTCCGGTCAATAGCATGGTTCGTACTGCATTGCCTTTGTACGTGAATGCAAAATATCCTGGCTTTTGACGTCCGTTCACCACAGGAGGGCGCTCAGCACGCGCGGACAAGAATGCTAGCACATGGGGTGCCCCCTCGTCGTTTGTTGCGCTGTTTCCCAGCGTTGCTGTGCGCGGTCGTGCTCGCCCTGTGCTGCGGGAGCGGCAGGACGGGCGAGAGCACGCTCAAACAATTGGGCGTTACCTTCAACGGTCCCCAGGCAGTGTCCTGGATCGACAAGGATTGTTTCGCGGTCGGACGGTGGGATGGCACGCTGAGCGTCTTTCGGATGCCGCTGGCGGCCAGTGAGTTCGGGCCCGTCCTGCTGCATGCCACCGCCGCGCCGTCCCGAAAAGCGATACAGATGGTCGCTCGCCTTCGTCCTCGTGTGTTCGTGACGTCGAACGACGAATCATCGATCATAGTCTGGGACATGCGATCGAACCAGTGCTGCTGTAGCATGGCTCAATACCCGCCCAAGTTCGGCTGGGCGGTGAGCGGCACGGCCGTCGAACTGGACGGGAAGGAGTGCTTCGTCAGCGGCCATGAGAGCGGAGACATCTTGATCTGGCAGGCCAGCGGCATGACGCCCATGCTGTTACGAACGTTTTCCCTGCGGTCTCCCAATCCGATCAAGTGGGAATATCAGACATGGCACATTCGTGCCATCGTGCCTTGGAGGGCAAACACCGTGGTCACCGGATCGGAAGACGGCGACATCTGCTTGGTCAGGCTCCCGGGCGGGGAAATCGTTTCGCGACTCCGTTACAACCCCAAGGCGCTTCGTGGCATCAACAGCGTTTCCGTCTGCGGAAATGATGTCGCTGTCGGCAATTGTTGCGTGGGACGCGACGACAAGAACTGCTGGCTGTACCGCGTGAGCGAGAAAGGTTTCGATCGCCAAGACTCCATCAGGCTGGTCAAGGACGATTCACGGCCGCAGGTGTTCACGTTCGCGGTCCAGCTTGCCATGTATTCCGGGGGACTGAACTTTTTCGCGAGCACCGAGGAAGGACAGCTTTGGGGTGGGACGGTCGTGAACGGTAAACTTCACGTTTCGAATGAACTTTGCCAGGAGGTCTCCTGCAAATACGGCGCGGCTCTTGCCTTTCAGGAGCAGCCCTGGACTCTGCTGACCGCTTCCCACTACTTGAAGTTATTCAGTTTGGGACCCAAGCCTGTTGAAAAGCGACCGGCGCGAGTCTTGGTTCCCTCTGCCAAGCCGTGACCAAGCGACAACATCAGGTAGACCTTGAAGTGGGTGATCCTGCTTGCACCCAATTCCGTTTGCAGACCGTGCGATTGTGCTCAACCGTAGACCCTGGTGCCCTCTTGCGTGCCACAGAATAGGCGGTACACTGCTGGAGGCGATCTTATGAACAACAGGCATGAGATGGGGAGCAGCTATGAACGACGAGGAATACCGGATATGGAGAAGAAGACTTCGATTCGCCGGATACCTTGCCATTGATGCTTATTCGGCCCGCAACAACGGCAACAGCGAGCTGGCGGAAGAACTTCAAACGCGCTCTGACGGGTTTGCTAGGGGCGCAGACGAAATTGCCCGACGTTACCAAGGACGGTGGGTGCTAACTTTGCCCCGCCCGGATGACGCGATCGAAACCGAAGTCGTTTTCCGAGGCAAGCGGGGAATCACAACGAACATCGCGGAAGCCCTGGATTTTGGCACTTACTTGGAGGCGTTAGCAGCGCGCGCTGCCTTGCCGACAGGTGAATACTATTCACCCGAACCGCTCGACTATCATCTTCGCCACAAGAGACAGAACGAAACTGACTGACATCGGCCACCTGCAAAAAACTGGGCTGGCAATGGCTCGCAAGTGAGATCGACTCTGGCACCGCGAGAGTGGCGCGGCGGCGAGTGGCCGCGTAAGGACGAATTTGACCCGCAGGAGTCCGGCGACTTCCGGCGCTTTTCCGCGCCGCATCCGCGCCGTGATTGACAAAAGCCGTGGATACGTTTACACGCAGGTCGATTTCAGAAGTCGGTGGCGCAGAGTCGGCCGGATAAAAAGGCTCTGGTTTCGGCGTCAGCAACAGAATGCGATCTGATCCACCCCCGGAACCCGCAACAGACAGTGCGGCATCGAATACGAGATGCCTGCCCAGGCCAGCCGGCCAGCGTGCGGCCACAAGAAACACACAGGCCCGCCAGGAATCCCTCTGGCGGGCCTAACGTGCTTCTTGTCCCTGCATCTCAACTCAAGCCTATCACACGTTTCAATCGCGTGCGCCAGGCCCCGTAGCATTGATTCCGAGCAGCGGGGTAGGTGTCGAAATAGGTGGATCGAAAACAGCGTCAGGAAGGCCCCTGGCTTCGCGTTCGCGGCCCGCTCTACCAGAAGAGGTAGAGAAACACCCGCAAGCATCGTTGATTCACTGGCCGGCGGTCATTGAATCACTGCGGGTTCGCGGCGCGGCCGATGGTTCAAAGCAGCCTGCGGGTTAGCGCGTTTACACGCAGGTCGATTCGCAAAACCGGCGCAATCACAGACTGAGGAGCAAGCCCGCGCGCCGATCGCAACGATTGTGTGCCTTTTCCCAAATAGACCGACCCTCCACCACCCTTTGGATGGGAAGTGGCCCCGCGGCACGACCGAATAAGCCCCCGCATCCCTACAATCGGAGAGTTCGCATTCCATCGACCACGGTCCAAGGAAAGGGAACACGGGCGGGAAGAGGCTTGCGGGGTGGAATAAAGCCCCGAACCCTTGCAATCAGACTTGATTACACGTGTGCAATCGAGGGTTTGCACAAGTGAAAGCGGAGCAAGACGGCTTGCGGGGCCGTTCAAGTGGCCGAAACTGGCGGGTTGACGGCCAGACAACGGGGCCGGGGTGATTGAAAACGTTGACCTCGCTTCCCGGGCGGGAAGCATTGCCGAGTTGCTTATGCGGTCTTGGCGGAAACAGGGTGTGCGTGTAAACGCACTATGTGCGCCGTTTGGGAGGAATGTACTTTACATTCGTCCATTTCGTGCTATAGTCGAAGTGGACTACGGTCCCTAGCGCCCGGGCCGCGGGTTGATTCACCCGGCCGCTTGTGCGGGCCGCGGGGAAGCCCCGCGTTGACCTGGAAAAGGGGCCCAAACGAAAACGGGCAAGGGAAACGACCCCTTGCCCGTAATCGCCCGTTCGTGTTTGGATTGCTAGCTTGCCTTGCGCATGGACGGCGGGAACTTGTGCTTAACACCCTTGGACAATTCGTCCAAGATGGCAGTGAATGCACGCATGTAGTTTGGCGTATTGTGCAAGCGCTGAATAAGGACAACCCTAGGTCGCACACCGTTGAAGACAAGGGCCTTCAGCTCAGCCCAATAGACGGCGGGAATGTTGTGCTGTTCCAGAATGTTTTCGAGCGTGACGTTGGACATAGTTGCATCTCCTTGGAAGGTTGGAAAGTGTTTGCCGACATCAAACTTTTCCATGTCCGCGGTTTGAAATCCACGATTCCCCCGGGAAATACGTGCGTTTTCAAGCAGCAAGCCGCGCAACGCGACTTCTCTGCCAAGGAACTGCAAAGCACGAATTGCAGCGCAAGAATCAATCGTTGTCCCACCGTTGCGAAGTGGCGGAAGGGCGGGGAGGGAGCCTCTGGGGCATCCTAAACCGCGGTGCGAAACGGGTATGAAAAATGGAAATCCGGTTTCATTTGAGTCGGGAATGGCCAGCGCGAAAACGAGCTTTCAGCTTTGCCGCAACCGACGCAGTTGCGATGCCGACCATTCTCGATTGCTGACGTGAGCGTTGGCCACCCGCAAGATTCTTGCGTGCGTTGTTGCTCAACGCCGTAGCATTCAAGGTCTCGACCAAGGCCAGCTTGATCCGGTCGAGTGGCTCCGACCTTCAGACGACCGGTAGCCCAATCGCCGTATTGCCGGCTAGAAGTTGCTACAGGCGGTCGAAGCCTTGCTCCGAGAGCCACGTAATCGCGTCCACGATCGTTTGGCCGCGAAGATCAAACGGCCTTCCCTGGCAACTGTTGCCGGCAACCGTCCACGTGGATCAATGGCGTTGACGGCGATGGCTTGACCCGATTGCAAAGCCTCTCTGCGGGTTGTCGGTCTTGGCGGCCGGCGTGCGTTTCTTCGCTCGGGGCGCACGCCCGGCCGCTGGCCATTGATGGAATTGTGCGGACCGGAATGAGCCGACCGGGCCGCCAGCATCGTTGGTGCGACCATTGACGGCCAAGCAACAAGGTAGCGGAAAGCTGGCGGGTTCCGGCGGCCAAACGGCGTGGCCACGACCGACGAACGAACGAATGAGAATTGGATAGCCTTGCGTGGACCCTCCGTGGGCCCCTGAGACCATCCCTTCTGAACACCATCCCTAAACGTGCCATCAGGGCGACGCGGGTGGCGGGCCATCATGCTGGGCGGCGGTTTGATTCGCCCCGCGGGAGCTGGCACGGTGACGGACTTTGCGCACACGCGGCTCGTAGCGTGGGAGTTGCTCACCGGGTAATGAAAAATCTCGTCGGCGACCGCGATTCACTCTAACTTCACTCGGATTTGGTGATGTGGCCCATGTCTGAGCATCACGTAGAGCCTGATTGCAGCGGCGTGGCACCGTGACAAACTTTCCGCGAAAGCGGCTTGTAGCGGAGGACTGTTCTGCCGGACGCTGAAAAACCTCGTCGGCGAGCGCGATTCCGTCTCGATTTGTTGATGTACAAGTATACGGCCATGTTAACCACAAGAAAATCCAGGGACCAGCGGATCATGCCACGCGACCCAGGCCGGCAACCAAGGCACTTCATCTACGCGCTGCTCGATGCGAGCCAAACGGTGCGCTATATCGGGACCGGGCAGCACGGGAGCCCGGCACCGTGGCGAGTCGTCTGGCAACACCGTGGCAAACTCCCGAGCCGATTGGCCGCGTGGCTCCGAACGCTCGACCACGAGCCGACCGAAGAGATCGTACTCGGCGCGGCGATCGGATTGCACGCGGCAACCGCCCGCATGGTGACGGACATGCTACGGGATTGGTTCCCCGCGGCGATCCGCGAACCTCGCATCGTCGGCGGCCACGGAAAGGGGCGAGCGGTCTCACACGTTGACCGGGATGGGCGCGTCCAGGTTTGGCGGAGCCGTCAGGAGGCGGCCGAGGCTGAGGGCGTCAGCCGGCCGGCGATCGTCCAGCGTCTTCGCTCACGTCCCGATTGGATCGACGGGAACTTAACGTAATGTCTAACGGTAAGCCTAACCGCGCGTGAGGTGGGCGGCCTTCATGTCGTTTACACGCAGCCAATACCCTGTGGACCCTGCATCATGTCGAACCACGAATCCAACGCCGAGTTAATGTTCCGCCTGGCGGCCATCGACCAGGCCGCGTCGGACGCCGCTGCCCGTGAAAAAGCCGTGCGCGACGAACTGGTTGTTGCCAATCTTGGTGTGGTCCAGCCTTGCGCGACGTGGTTTCGGCTGAATTGGAAAGGACGTGATCCGAAGCCGACAGTGGATGAATTGGTGAGCATTGGCTACATGGCGCTGGTCCGGGCTGCGGTGAAGATTCCATCCACAGCCGCCAAGCCCGCGGCTTACTTCAGGACGGCGATCAAACACGCGATGGCGCGCGAATCCTTTGCGGAACACGCCACGAGCGGACTTCCCGACGAGACTGCCCTCCGTCAACTAGAGGTCGGAGAAGCTGACGGCAAGAAGGGAATTGACTGGTCGAAGGGTTACGACGGCGTGCTTGTCCCCATCCCTGCTGGTACGCCACGGTCGCAAAGGCTCTCGGCAGGCAAAACACGCAATTGGCCGGGCAGGCAATTCAACTCAAGACGCGACGCAGAAGAAGCAGCGAGGGAAACCACCGCAGCGTTGTTGCACGTTTGTGGGACCGACACGCAGCGCCGAGTCGTTACGATTTTGGCGGAAGGGCATACCCGATGCGAGACTGCGGATGTGTTTGGCGTCGCGCGCTCGACCGTCCAGAGGACGGTCGAGACGATCAGGAAACGCTACGTCGAGTACCTCGCGGAAATCGAAAAAAACGGACCACCGCGTGGGACAAAACCGGGGAAAAACGCTTTAGTAATATTGGACACTGCACCAGGAGACGACCATGAATACGCTCCAAGAAGCAAACATCGGTGAGTTCATCAAGGCGGCGACCGTCGAGCGGCCGGGCGTGGCCGTCAGCGTGGCTCGGTTGCGAGTCGCCTACGAACATTCAGTCGGTCCCATCGGTCGAAGCGTCTTCCTCGCGGAGCTTGGCCGGGCAGGCTACCAACTTGTCGAAGTTGCCGGGACGACGCTTGTCGTAGGGCGACAACTTATTCAATCGGCGTGACGCTCGTCACCACGGCCTGATATATACCACCCACACATACCATCTTTTGCGATCGTGGTCTGCGCCGGCGGAAGACGACAACCCGCAGGCTGCTGGTAGCTGTCACGCACACGCCAGTATCCATGACCGCGATGTGCCTACACCTGGAATCTGGGCTCTTGCGGGTCGCGCTTCGGGTCTGGCAAGGTGAAGCGCCAGCGTTCAGGCGTTGCTTTCCACCCGCAAGCGGCATTTGACCGGTGAACGGGCCGCCAAAAGAGCAAATACACCGGAAGCGCTTCCGGTCGGATTTTCACACCGGAAGCGCCATAACTCCTTATTCCCAACCAATTTCATATCTGCGCTTCCGATGTATCCAGCGCTTCCGCGCTAGAAATACAAATCTCTCTTCGAGGCGCAAAGAAGAAATTAAATCCAAAGGCGCGCTTCCACCGGCGCTTCCGGTTACACCGGAAGCGCCCACCCGTGTGGTTTTACCTCAGCTAGCCACACTGGTATATCCAATCCTCCTGAGGCAGCAATGAGGTAGCATCCATGCCAACAGTATCCGAAGCTCTCCACAAGTTCCTTCACGCCCGCAAGACGCCAGCCAACGCCGACTTGATCGACGGCTGGTCCATTGCGATGGAGACCCAACTCAACGTGGCGGTCGGCGACGGCGAGCCGGTGGAGGGCAAACGGTCCACGTTCAGCAACGGGACCGATACATGGCATTCCATCCGCGCACCCAAGGATGCCAACAGCGAGCCCCATTGGACGGATTACGAGCTGCGTTTCGCCCTCACCGACCACGCCGAAGGGATCGGCATGACCGGTTGGGATTGGCAGAACCGGCGATCGTTGTCGGTGGCTTACGACTTCGACGCCTTGACCAGCCATGCCACGGGCGTCGGGATCACTGACGAAGCCCTCGCGCAGGTCAAGGAGGCAGCCTGCGCCCTGCCCTACGTGGAGGTCCGCCGGAGCACGGGCGGCGGCGGGATACACCTCCGCTCATACCTGGACGGCATCCCGTGCGAGAACCACACGGTCCATGCCGCCCTGGCCCGCGCGATCCTGGGCATGATGTCCAGCGAATGCAACTTCGACTTCGCCTCGCAGATCGACTGCTGCGGCGGGGTGATGTGGATTTGGCACCGGAAAATGACCGCCGAGAACCACGGCCTGGAGATCATCAAGCCGGCGACCCAAGTGCTCACGGCGGCCGACCTGCCGGCGAATTGGCGCGACCATATCGAGGTCGTGACCCGCAAGCGTTCCAAGGTGCGTGTAAACGCGCTAAGTGACGAGAAGCTCGACAAGTTCGAGGCCCTGGCGTCGGCACAGACGATCATCCCCCTGGACGACAGCCACAAGGCCCAGATCGAGGCCCTCCAGCGTTCCCACTACACGACCTTGTGGATCGCCGACCACCACCTGCTACAGACCCACACCTGTGCTCTCAAATGGTTGATGGACGGGCCGGAGGCCGGAGAGTTGAAGCTGGTTGGAGTGTTCGATACGAATTCCCAGGGACGAAATCCAGGCAACCCCAACTGCTTCCTTTTCGCGTTGCCCAACGGGGCCTGGCGCGCCTACCGCTTTTCGCCTGGCGTTGCGGAGGCCGAGACCTGGACCCAGGACGGCGAAGGGTGGACCACCTGCTACTTCAACCGCCGGCCCGACCTGCGGACAGCGGCACGCGCTCACGGCGGAGTCGAGGACCCCGAGAAGGGCGGCTACGTTTTTCCAACGACGATGGCCGCCCGTGAGACGGTCAAGGACCTGCTAGGCTGCGACTTTGAGGTCCCGGACAAATTGGTCCATCGCAAGACCTGTCTGTCGGCCAATAAAGATGGACGCTTGATGGCCGCGATCGCGCGGGAAAAGGACGACGCTGATTTTCCTGGGTGGCTCGACAAAGGCAGCCGTTGGATTGCCGGATTCACGCAGCATATCGTGTCTGAATATGAGGATGTGCAGACCGATGAAACCGTGCGCGCCCTGGTCACTCCCAAAGGTGAGGCGGCTGGACTCCTGATCCAACAGAAGAACGGCGCGTGGGTCCGCCAAGGGCTTGGCCCCGCGAAGATGGCTCTACAGTCAACCGGTCTGCCAAAGGACGAGGCTGAACGCAAGATCGGCGATGCCATCCGTGATCCGCACCTCCTCGTGATTCAACCCTTTCAGCCGGCGTGGCTTCCCGGCCGGCGCTGCAATATCGACGCAGCACAATTCACCGTTCCACCCGAAGAAGGCGACCACCCGCACTGGGATTTGATCTACAACCACACATTTGCTGGCCTAACAGAAGCCATTAAGAAGAACCCCTGGTTCGCGGAGAACGGGATTCACTCGGGCGGAGACTATGTGCGCGCGTGGATGGCGTGCCTGATCCAGGCCCCGTTTGAGCCTTTGCCGTTCATCGCCACGGTAGGCGTGCAGAATTCGGGCAAGTCGATTGTATATGAGGCTACGAACGAGTTCCTGTTTACGTCGGGCATCGTCAACGTCAACGAGGCCCTAACCCGCCAAGAACTGTTCAACGGCGAACTGGAGGGCGCGCTGCTGTGCGTCGTCGAAGAAATTTCACTTGCCGGTAATCGCAAGGCGTTGGATCGGCTGAAGCAGTGGACGACGGCCCGCGTGCTGCCGATTCGTCGTATGCGGACCGACTTGTATCACGTCCCGTGCTCGGCCCATTTTTTCATGTGTTGCAACCAACTCGATCACATCCCGGTCTTGGCCGGCGACAGTCGTATCGTGGTCTGCTGGGTGGACAAGCCGGCCAACCCGATCCCGAAGAAGGAACTCATGGCGAAGCTGGCCGCGGAAGCGCCGGCCATGCTCTACACGCTCAAACACTGGCGACTGCCCGCAATCATCGACCGGCTCCGACTGCCGATCGTCGAAACCGAAGACAAGGTTGACTTGGCTGACGAGAATTCGCCGGTGAACGTGTTTCTCAAGGAGTGCTGCCACGTCAAGGTGGGTGAGTACACTCCCAAAGATGATGTCCGTCTTGTCTACGCCGGATGGTGCAAGGCGCAGGAGGCGGAACCCCTGAAACCCGGGCCCTTCACAACACAACTCAAAGAGCTGACTGGCGGCAGAGTTCGGCCGACGATATGCCGCAACGGCAAGAAACAGTACCGCGCTTACAAAAACCTCGTCCTTGTCCCCGACGCGATCGAGACCTATGGGGTGCAGGCATGACGATACACGATTGGATCAAATGGGCGTTCGCTGCTGCCGACGAACCACACCGTTTCGCGTCCCACATCCTGGCACGGCAGGCGTCCCGTGATTTGGGAGTCGAGATCACGACAGCCGACCTTGAGGCGGCGATGGCCCAAGCCGGCTACACCGTTCACCACCGAAATCAGTACGGCGCAGCCTATTACCTGGCGGCTGACACAAAGTCGAAGAAGCTCTACGACTTTCGCAGGTTCGTTCTGGTCGAGGGGATCGACCATCCGCTGAACACACCTGACCCGTGCGCTGCGTTCAACGCTCTGCCAGCCGAAGATCAAGCGGCCATGCTCGAATGGATCAAGACCAGTCTCGTTCCGATTCGTCGCGCACGCTTGGTGTCCGAACTGCGATTTCCGTGCCAGGTCGTCTCCGGCTTGGCCATTACGAACGAGCACATGCGCGGCGCGCTATTGACGGCGGGAATCGAGGCAGCCGGACCCCGCTTCCGCTGCTGCCTGAGTGACAACGCCCTGCATGAGTTTCGGCGCGTGCGCCGCACACAACTACAGGAGAAGCAACCTTGATTACGCTGGACGACGACTTGCAACGACTCTTGGACGACATGCGAGCCTACGCGCGATCGTATCATCCGCCAAAGCAGCCGGCACACTTGGTCCGGCCGACGTATGCGGACAAAGCCTTCGCCGGTTGGGAAATCAAGGATGCTGGAGACTGGCGGCACGCGACAACGGCTGAGGTGCGCCGCGTGCTGCGGACCGCATTTGATTTGCGGGGCGAAGCGATCGACCGCGCGTTGGGCGGCCTCCTTGGTCCGAGAGCAAAACCGAAGCTCGACCGTTATTGCCGAACAATGCTGGATGCTTTGCTTTTGGATTTCCGTGACAAGGTGGTTCGGGATTGGTTGGCTGTGACGCCGGGTTTGGTCGGCCTATCTGTGGAAGGCTTGCGACACGAATTCGCGCAAGCGCATCCCGACTTTGCGGTCAGCCGCAGCGTTTTTGTGCGAATCTGCGAAGCGTAGATTCAACACTTTGGAGACAAAATCATGCCATACCCTTTCCCGCCCGAAATTGAAAAGGAACTGCGAGCCTTCGACGGCGACGACGTGGGGCAGGTTGCGGACGAAATCCGCATTTGCAAGTTGCTAATTCGCCGCGCCGTTGAGGAGGGCAAGAGCGGGCTGGCCAACGGACTGCTCTCGACAATTGCAAAGCTTTCGAGCGCTCACGTCACCAATCAAGTACGAGTTGGCGAACTCTTGGAGCGGGGCGCGGTGATGGCCATCGCCCAACAACTCAGCGCTGCCATCGCGGCACGACTAACGAACGTCCCGAATCGAGACGACCTGCTTGACGCGCTGACCGCGGACTTCGCAGAAATCTTTCGGCGTCGAGGCCAACCGTTGCAATTAACGCATGAACCAGCAACCTGCGTCGATGCTGGCAGCAGTGAGTCACGTCCTCTGCCCCTTGGACGTTTGGAAGGCGAATTCTGACATTATCGAGCCTCCGCGGCCGATTTTCAATCCACGGGCCGGCCGTGTTGACGCTCCCCCGGGATCACTCCAACTGCCGATCGCCGGTCCGTCCTTTTACCCGCCAAGAATCAGGAGCGACCTATGAACGACCGCCGCATTTCTTTGACGCTTTGCAAGCAACTTGTGCATGGTGCCGGCGTCAGCGCGACCGAGCACGTTCTGAGCCACCTCCGGTGGTGCGACGATGAAGCAGACGCACGCCGAAGTCTCGTGCAACTAAAAACCAATCGACCTGAATACTTCCGGCGTTGCTCGACACCGGTTGAGCCGGTGCGCCGATCCCAACGGCCTAGTCCCCGGCGTTGAGTGAGTGCCGGCACCTGGATGGGGGCTTGGATGCCGGCACCGAAAACAATGAGCCCCTTTTCAAGGAGACGATCATGCAACGTACAGGCACCGACACGGTGCGAAAACTCAACCTGACCCGAGCGGTCAATGACACGAAGAAGGCCGCCGGCCACGTAAAAGGAATCGGCGATCGTGCAATCAACAAGGTCATGTCACTGAAATCGGAGAACAAGAATGAAAAGTAGCTCCAAGCAGGAACGCATAGTTGCCGGGGCTGTCCGGGCCTTGAACGCCGACAGGAAGCGCGGCGAGACCGCGGCCAAAGCAACCGTCAACGAGAGATCCAGTAAGACCTACGTTCTTCTGCCGAAAATGGCGGTGCGCCAGTGAAAGCGATCGACAAATCCAAGATGACCGCGTACTACGACGAGTTCGCCAAAGCCCAAAAGGCCGAGGAGACGCGACGCAAGGCCGAGCACAATCTGTGCGTCGGCCGTGCGGTCCGGTCGAGCCGGCTCGCTGAGACGCAATGGGCCAAGTAGTTTTGTCTGGGCCAGCACGGCGGCCCATTTTAAGGCCGTGACTTCGAGATGCCTGCGGACCACGACGCTCGGCGTCTGTACCTTCATCGTGGGTGCGAGAGCAGCTATGAATCCTCTCTATCTGTCGCGTGCGGTGTTGATTTCCTACGACGGCGAAGAGCCTCCCGCAGGCGCGCCTGTCCCATCGCCGAGCCCTACCCCGGCCGGCTTTGACTTCAGCGGCTTCACAGTGGAACAGCAAAACAAAGTCAACGCTTTGTTGGCGGCCGACCGCCGCAAACACGTCGCTCAGAAGGAGGCGATCCTTGCTGAAGCGGCGAGCAAAACCAGTCTGAGCGCGGAAGACCGGGCCTCCCTGGAACAGCAGTTGGCTGAGGTGCGCGCGAGCCACCAAAGCGCGGAACAGCGCGCGGCGGCTGAGAAGAAGCAACTCGAAGAGCGGTACAAGAAGGAGCTGGCGAGCGAGAAGAAGGCCCGCGAGGACTGGGAGACCCGCTACAAGCAAGGCACGGTAGAGCGGGCTTTGCAGGACGCAGCCATCCAGGGCGAGGCGTTCAACACGGAAACGATGATGGCGGTCCTCCGACCTGTGACACGCCTGACCGAGATCACGGACGAGAAGACGGGCAAGGGCACGGGGAAATTCAAGGTCATGGTGGACTTCCCGGACAATGACCCCGAGACCGGAGAGCCGATTGTGATGCCGCACACGCCCGAGAGTGCCGTCAAGCGGATGAAGGACATCCCCAAGTACAGCAATCTTTTCAAGTCCGGTGCCGTGGGGGGTGTCGGCGGCAACTCCGGGGTGCCGACCGGCGGCAGCGGCAAGCTCGACGTGCGGAAGCTGACGCAGGCACAGTATATGGAGATCAGGGAGAAAAACCCTGAGCTTCTCGGATTGCGGGCCCCGAAGAAGGGCAAGTTCGGCCGCTAGTCAGTCGCGGCTCATCCTGCGAGGCGACAAGGACCGTCGCCTTGCGGGACTCTTTAGCTTACCAAGACGCAACAAGTTTGTCGGCCAGCGATGCGCGCCTATCAAGTCATTTTCGACCGCCGCGCCCAGCGGCACCGGATTCGGAAAATCGCCGTCACGGCCGAGACCCCCACCGGCTTCATCCGGCCCGGCCCGGTGGCATTGTGGCCGTCCAAAACAAACACCTTCAGGCGACTCGTGGACGCGAGAAAGTATCTGGCGACGAAGACCGCCTGACGCCCGCCAACCGGCTCACACGGCTTCTTCTCGGGCGTCCCGATCTGAACCACACCGTGAGATTACAGCCTATGACCATCGCCTCCGATATTACTCCTGTGTTTGTCACGAAATCCGATGTTCCGCCCCGCAACGTGCTGCCAGCCCTGGCGCGGCTGCTAATCGACGTGGACCGGCGGCAGAAGTTGACAAACGACGGATCGCCGATGATGCTGAAGGAGTTGCCCTTGGACCCCGCAGCCCCCTGGATGATGCAACAATGTCACACGCAAAACTGATGGTCGCCGCCGGGTACATTCGCATGTCGGGCCGGCAACAAGAAAAATCCCCCGCCGAACAGCGCGCGGAAATCGCCAAACTGGCTTCCCGCGAAGGTTGCCAGGTGGTCGAGTGGTTCACGGACGAAGCCATCACCGGTGACAGCGGCACCGACGCGCGCCCCGGACTGGCTGCCCTGCTGGCGGGCGCGAAGGCCGGCACGTTCAAGATGGTGCTGGCCTGGCACACCAATCGGGTTTCCCGCGAAAACCCGATGGACGCCATCGGCTTCTACAACCAACTCCGCAAGGCCGGCGTGAGGTTGCATACGTGTTGCGAAGGGGCAATCGACCTGGAAGACTTCGCCAAGCAACTCCTGCTCTTCATCAACCAGAAGGCGTCCAACGACTATCTCTTGGAACTGAGCGCCAAGTCGCTGCGGGGCCGGATCGCCGTCGCCAAGACCGGGTGCCACAACGGCGGACGGGCGATCTTCGCAATGGACCGGGGTCTGTTCGATCCGGCCGGCACACTGGTCCGCCGGCTGCAACTTGGCGAGCGCGCCCATCTGCCTGGCCATCACATTCGTCTGCTGCCATGCACCGATCAAGGGAAGATCGACGCGGTGAAGTACGCCTTCAATCGCTTCGACACCGCGGACCTCAGCCGCCGGCAGCTTGCCCGCGAGTTGGAGGCCAAGGGCTTTCCGAGTCCAGCCGGCGGCTGGAACCTATGCAGCGTGACCCGGGTGCTCCAAAACCGCGCCTATGCCGGCACAAGCCTATGGGGTACAACTGCCAGCGGCAAGTACCACGAAATGCAGGGGGGCGACATCGTTGTTAGCGCCCGCAGCAGCAGGCGACGCGAACAACGCAAGAAACTTGTGCCCGACGCCATTCGCGTGGAGAGTGCCCATCAAGGCATCGTTTCCGTGGCCCTGTTCAATCGGGTGCAAACGAAGCTGCCGAGGCCGCGGGGATTCCAACGCAAGCGCAGGGCCGAATATCCGCTGTCCGGGCTGATCTACTGCGGGCATTGCGGCCAGCCCATGTATGGGGCCGCGACGCGAGTCAAGGTCAAGGGCCGCCGGTACGAATACATGCAGTACACCTGTTCGACCTACTCCAACC